>Ga0194120_10002215_pt1 | contig 33784 bp, 29 predicted proteins | sample TA2MahCa65mmetaG_FD_148642 | JGI IMG/M metagenome (GOLD analysis project Ga0194120, IMG submission 148642) | Freshwater microbial communities from Lake Tanganyika, Tanzania - TA2015019 Mahale Deep Cast 65m | ecosystem: Environmental > Aquatic > Freshwater > Lake | place: Tanzania: Lake... | reverse complement strand
GCCGCCATCGGCGCAGGGGCTGCCGCCATCCGCGCCGGGGTGAACAGGTAGCGCAAGCTGGCCATCACCGAATGCGTCCGGTAGTCGGCGTCGACGCCGCCGCCGGCCGAATTCTTCAAATCGAGCTCGCGGGTGCCGAAATAGCGGTAATCGAGGCCCAGCCGCAGATTGTCGGAGACCTCGAAGCCGACGCCGAGAATGCCCTGGAAGGCCAAGGAGCGGTCGCTGTCGTTGACGGTGCGGGTACCGTTGAAGGTGCCGAGATTGTCGGCCTTGACCGAAGCATAGCCGAGGCCCAAACCGACATAGGGCACGAAGGACGAGCCCAGGCTGATGTCGTAGATGCCGTTCAGCATCAGGGCGCGGGCGATGGTGTCGCCGCTGCCGCCCTGGCCATTGACCTTGTCCGAACCGTTGTTGCGCTGGGACAGTTCGACTTCGCTGCGGAAGCCGTTGCCATAGGCATGGCCCAGGTTCAGCATGCCCACCCAGCCGCGATCGTAGCTGACTTTGTCGCTGCCGCCCGCGGTGCCGGCGCCGGAGAAGTTCTCGTCGCGCGGCTTGTTGTAGCCGAAGCCCGCGCCGATATAGAGCCCCTGGTCGGCCGCAAAGGCCGTTCCGGCAAAGGCGACCAATGCCGCCGATAGAGTAAGCTTGCGGTAAATCATGGGAGTTGCCTCGATCTTGGCCTTGCTGGTTCCGACGCCGTCGCCCTTGCCCCCGCGACAAGCCCTAGATTAACAGCCAAGCGTCCGATTCGCCAGCCCGGATGCGTTCAATTAGGTCAAATGGGGTAAGCTGGCACCGATTCCGGGGGCTCGGGTCAAAACGGAAACCAATGCAGAGATTGGCCGATTACGTTTGCGCGCGATCCGAATTTGATGAGCTATGTCAAAAAGATAGCTCTATCCGCCCGCATTGGCAGGATCTGGTTCGCACGCTCGATGCTATGGGTGCCGAAGGTCTCGAGCGCCGCCGGACGGTGATCGATCGCCTGCTGCTCGAGCATGGCGTGACTTTCAACCTCTATGGCGAGCCCGGCGGTCTCGATCGGCCATGGCCGTTCGATGCCCTGCCTTTGATCCTGCCGGGGCCGGAATGGGAGACCTTGCGGCGCGGCCTCGCGCAGCGGGTCGAACTGCTCAACGCCGTGCTGGCCGATCTCTATGGGCCACGGAAACTGCTCGACAGCGGGATGGTCCCAGCCGAGGCGATCTGGTCGGATCCGGCCTTTCTGCGGCCCATGGCCGGGACGCCGCTGGTCGAAGGCATCCATATCCATTTTTACGCGGCCGATTTGGCGCGCGACGGCGAAGGTCGCTGGACGGTGGTGGCCGACCGGACCCAGGCGCCTTCGGGGGCGGGATATGCGCTCGAAAACCGCATCGTGCTCAGGCGCGCCTGGCCGGAGATCATGCGGACCCTTGAAGTCAGGCGCTTGGGCGGGTTCTACGCCGCCTATCGCGAAGGCATTGGCCGGCTGGCGGCCTGGACCGATCGGCCCCGCATCGTGCTGTGGACGCCGGGGCCGTTCAACGAGACTTATTTCGAGCACGCCTTCCTGGCCCGGCAATTGGGCATCAACCTGGTCGAAGGCAGCGATTTGATCGCGCGCGAGGACGCGTTGTGGCTGAAGACCGCAAGCGGTCTCGAACGGATCGACGTCGTCATGCGACGGGTCGATGCCGCGTTTTGCGATCCGCTGGAGCTGCGTCCGGATTCCGCCTTGGGCGTGCCCGGCCTAGTCGAGGTGCTGCGCAGCGGCAGGCTGGTGATGGCCAATGCGCTGGGCGCGGCGTTGGCCGAAAATAAGGCGATCGCCGCAGCCTTGCCCGGCATAGCGCGCGCCTGGCGAGGCGAAGAACTGGCGGTGCCGACCGCGCCCCCTGGCGTGACGCTGTCGCACATGCCGACCACCCTGGCCGCCGGCTACGAGCCGCGACCCATGGTGCTGCGCATGTTCGTGGCCCGCACGCCCACCGGATACCAGGTCATGCCGGGCGGGTTCGTGCGGACGGCGCCGGACGGCGAGGTCGAGCGAGTCAGCCTGCAGCGTGGCGGCGTGACCAAGGATTGCTGGATCGTCGGGCGCGATCCCGACGATGCCGGGGTCGAGGCCGACAGCCCGGCGGGCGATATCGTGACCTTGGCGACGGGTGACGATCTGCCAAGCCGCGCGGCCGACAATCTGTTTTGGCTAGGACGCTATGTCGAACGCGCCACCGCGGCGCTGCGTCTGGCGCAGGCGGCGCTGGCGCGGGCGGCGGCTCGGGCCGATGCGAACTGGATCGAGCCGGTGGCGCGGGCGATGGCGCGTCGAGGTTGGCTCGGGGTCGAGCGCGATCGCGCCGCGATCGAGGCGGCGGTGCTGGCGGCTTACGTCGAGCCGAGCGTCGATCCCGCGACCGCCCTGGCAGCGGTGCGGCGGCTGGTGCGCTACGTCCGCAATCGCCTCAGCCCCGCTGCATGGGCATTGGCGCGCCGTGTCGAAGACCTGGATCGCCGAGGCGCGCCGCACGGCGCGCTCGAGGGCGGCGAGAATGCGGCGGCCTTGGTCGTGGCGCTGGACGGGTTGGCGTCGGCGATCGTGGCCGAAGTCGGGTCCGACGGCGGCGCTCGGTTCTTCGATCTCGGGCGGCGGATCGAGCACGCCCAGGCCGGCTGCGACCGCCTGGCGACGTTGCTCGGCCGACGGATCGCGGCCGAGATCGAGGCGCTGGAACTGATCCTCGAACTCGACCAGGCACGAACGCCCTATCGCGCACGCTATCTGGGCACGCCGCAGATCGCCCCGCTCTTGCATCTGTCGCTGGTCGACGACGGTGCGGCGAATTCGCTGGCGCGCGACGTGGCGGCGATCGCCGAGCATGTCCAGGCGCTGGCGCGCTTCGGCCGCTCGCGTCGGCCGGGGCCGGTGCGCCGGGCGCTGCGGGCGCTCGAACGCATCTTGGCCGAGGTCGACTTGGTGGCGTTGGGCCGGGCCGATGCACAGGGAGTACGCACCGGGCTGACCGAGTTCCTCCAAAGGGTGGGTGCCGAGCTGGCGGCATTGTCGGACGCGTTGTCGCGCCGCTACTTCGTCCAGGCCCTGCCGGCGACGCATTTGGCGCAGGAGCGGCGGGCGCATGCATAGCCGCATCCGCCATCTCAGCCGCTATCGCTATGGCGAGCCGGTGGCCTCCGGCCATCATCTGCTGCGCTTGCGGCCGCGGCCCTTGCCGCACCAGAACTTGCGACACGGCGAGCTGGCGATCGATCCCAAGCCGTCGCAGCGTCGTATCCATCAGGACTATTTCGGCAATCCGATCGATTACGCGCTGCAGATCGAGCCGCACGATCATCTGACGGTGACGACGACGCTCGAGGTCGAAGTCGGCGATCGTCCCGAAGTTGCGGCCGAAATGACGTGGGAATCGGCCGTCGCTTGGCATGAGGGCGCGATCGATTCGGCACGGCTGGCCTGCGGCGAGTTCCGGCTCGATTCCCGGTTGGCGCCGCGACACGCCGCGATCGTCGATTACGTTCGCCATAGCTTCATCGCCGACCGGCCGCTGGGCGAGGCACTGGACGATCTGCTGGCGCGGGTTCACGCCGACTTCGCCTATGCTCCGGGAACGACCCATGTCGCCACCACGGTCGGCGAAGTGTTGGCGCGTCGGCAGGGGGTGTGCCAGGACTTCGCCCATCTGGTCATTGCCGGTCTGCGCGGCCTCGGTTTTGCGGCACGCTATGTCAGCGGTTATTTGCATCCCGGTCCCGGGCTGTCGGGGGCTGATGCCAGCCACGCCTGGGTTGCGGTCTACGTCCCCGGCCAAGGTTGGCTGGAAATCGATCCGACCAATCGCTGTCGAGCCGGGCAAGGCCACGTAACCCTTTGTTACGGAAGAGATTATTCTGATATCGCCCCGATCCAAGGGGTGCTGGTCGGCGGCGGCAAGCATAGCCTTGAGGTCAAGGTCGATTTCATCGACTTGAAATAACCTCAAAAATATTTTTGCTGCACTGCACAATCCGCTGGACAAGCCTGTATTTGCTCCAATATAACCCTGCGGTCCTGGACCGCTGCGGCGGCCCGGGGCCAGGAATAAAGTCGCGGAGCGAATCCGTCGCGTTGCCGGGCTGAACGGCCCGATCGATCAACCAAGAATGGGATGCCCGAGCGACGGCGCGGAGACGCGTCGGCGGATCGCGGCGGTTGTCGCACGACACGGGTTTGTGAAGGACAAGAACGAGGTCGAGGACGTTAAGTCGGCATCATGCGCGAACTGACACTTGGTCGTAGCAGTTGGCTGATCCTTGCCGTCGTCATGCTCGCCAATTTGGCGTTCTGGGCGGGGATGAATCGTCCGCGCGATTTCGTGCCCTATACCGGCGTCGTCAAGGGCGTCTCGCTCAGCCCCTATCAGAAGGACCAGGACCCGATCGCCGAGCGCTTCCCGGCGCCCGAGGATTTCGAGCGCGACATGCGCTTCCTCCAGGGCAAGGTGGCGGCGGTGCGGCTCTACAGCTCGCTCGAGAATCTGCAGGAATTGCCGCGCATCGCCGACAAATACGGCATCCAGGTCACCGCCGGCGCCTGGCTCGACAAGCGCATCGACAACAACCGCGCCGAGATCGCCGGGCTGATCAAGATGGCGCGCAACAACAAGAACGTGCGGCGGGTCGTGGTCGGCAACGAGTCGATCATGCGCGCCGACGTCACGGTCAAGGAGATGATCGGTCATCTCCGCCATGTCCGCGGCAAGGTCAAGCAGCCGGTCTCGACCGCCGAGACCTGGGACGTCTGGCTGGCCAATCCCGAACTGGCCAAGGAAGTCGACTACATCTCGATCCACGTCCTGCCCTACTGGGAGGGCATCGCGCCCGAAATCGCCGTCGACTACGTGCTGCGGCGCTATCGCGAAGTCAAAGAGGCCTATCCCGACAAGCACGTCACCATCGGCGAGGTCGGCTGGCCTTCGGACGGCCGCAACATCGGCGCCTCGCGCACCAACCGCACCAACCAGGCGCGGGTGATCCGCGAGTTCCTGGCCGCGGCCCAGGCGCACAATCTCGACTACTACGTCATCGAAGCCTTCGATCAGCCCTGGAAATACCAGATCGAAGGCCTGACCGGCGCCTATTGGGGCATCTGGGGCGCCGACCGCGACCTCAAATTCTCGTTCTCGGGCTCGGTGCTGGATCGTCCCAACTGGGCGATCTATGCCGCGGCGGCTAGCCTGTTGTCGCTGCTGCCGATCCTGGTGTTGATGCGGCGTGCGACCCATCTCGGCCGCTCGGGCCACCTGTTCTTCGCCGTGCTGATTCAGATCGTCACCACCGCGCTGGTGTGGACGGCGATGATCGGGGCGATGAAATACATGACGTTGGCCACCTGGATCGTATGGGGCGTGCTGCTGACGGCGCAGATGCTGGTGATCGCCTTGCTGCTGAGCGAAGGCTTCGCCCTGGCCGAGATCTTGTTCACCCGGCGCTGGCGGCGGTCGTTCAAGCCCTTCGTCCGCCCGCCCGCGGGCGTGGTCCTGCCCAAGGTCTCGATCCACCTGCCGATCTGCAACGAGCCGCCGGCGATGGTGGCGGCGACGCTGGATTCGCTGGCGCGCCTCGACTATCCCGATTTCGAGGTCATCGTCATCGACAACAACACCAAGGACCCGGCGGTGTGGCGTCCGGTCGAGGCGCAGTGCGCGCAGCTGGGTCCGCGCTTCAAGTTCCTGCATTTCGACAGCCTCAAGGGCTTCAAGGCCGGGGCGCTCAACGTGGCGCTGCGCCACACCGCGCCCGACGCCGCGGTGATCGGAGTGATCGACTCGGATTACGTCGTCGAGCCGCGCTGGCTGCGCGCCATGGCGCCCTATTTCACGCTCGATCCCAAGGTCGGCTTCGTGCAGTCGCCGCAGGACCATCGCGACTGGCAGGGCGATGCCTATCGCGAAATGAGCAATTGGGAATATGCCGGCTTTTTCCACGGCGGCATGGTCCAGCGCAACGAATACGACGCCATCATCCAGCACGGCACCATGACCCTGATCCGGCGCGAGGCCCTGGCCGATGCCGGCGGCTGGTCGGAATGGTGCATCTGCGAGGATTCCGAGCTTGGGCTGCGGTTGATGGAGCGCGGCTGGCGCTCGGTCTATTCGCCCGAGACGTTGGGGCGCGGGCTGGTGCCCGACAATTGGGAAGGCTACAAGCGCCAGCGCTTCCGCTGGGCCTATGGCGCGATGCAGATCCTCAAGGGCCATTGGCGGCAGTTGCTGCCCGGCGCCGACAACCGCCTGACCGCGGCCCAGAAATTCCAGTTCGTCGCCGGCTGGTCGCCTTGGTTCGCCGATGCCTTGAACCTGTTCTTTGTCGCGGCGTCGCTGTTGTGGACCGTGGGCCTGGTGGCTGCTCCCAAATATTTCGAGTTTCCGCTGGCGATCTTCGTCGTGCCGACCATCGGCATGTTCGCATTCAAGCTGATGCAGACGCTGTGGCTCTATCAGGCACGCGTGCCCTGCAGCCCGCAGCAGCGCGTCGGTGCCGCCATCGCCGGCATGTCGCTGGCGCATGTCGTGGGATTGGCCGTGGTCGACGGGCTGCTGACCGACGGCAAGCCTTTCATCCGCACGCCCAAGGGCGGCGACCGGCCGGCGGTGCTGCGCGCCCTGGTCGCGGCGCGCGACGAGGCGATCCTGCTCGGCCTGTTGCTGATGGGCATCGTCGGCGTGTTGGCGACGCGCGGCATGATGGACGGCGAGGCGCGCATCTGGGCCACGGTGCTGGCGATCCAGGCGGTGCCCTATGCCGCCTCGGTGTTCACCTCGCTGGTCTCGGCCCTGCCGCAATTGGCGAAGGTGGCGGCGCCGGTACCGGCTCCGGCGCCCGCGCGCGCGCTGACCGCGGCGCCGGCCCCGGGCGACGACTGAATCCATCCTGAAGGCCTAACGCGTGCGTGACGGTCTGGCGCGGCGGCTGGTGCTCGGCCTCGGCTGCCTGCTGGTCGCGCTGGCGACGATCGGGTTGTGGTGGCTGCCCAACCGCCCGCAGCCGATTCCGCAGCCTTTCGAGGGCCCGGTGGCCAGCCTGTCCTTCGCGCCCTTCGGCGAGGGCCACAGCCCCCTGACCAAGGTGTTTCCGAGTCCGCCCGAGGTCGAGGCCGACGTCAAGCTGATGGTCGGCGTGACCCGTGGCCTGCGCACCTACACTTCGATCGAGGGCGTCGACGTGGTGCCGGGCTTGGCGCGCAAATACGGCTTCGAGGTGATTCATTCCGCCTGGCTGTCGAAGAAGAAGGACAACAACGAACGCGAGGTCGCGGCGCTGATCCGCGCCGCCAACGCCTATCGCGACGTGATCAAGCGCGTCATCGTCGGCAACGAGGTGCTGCTGCGCAAGGAACTGACCCCGGCCGAACTTGGCGCCTATATCGACCGCGTGCGGCGGGCGATCAAGCAGCCGGTGTCCTATGCCGAGGTGTGGGAGTTCTGGCTGCGCCACCCCGAAATGGCCAAGCATGTCGACTTCATCACCATCCATCTCTTGCCCTATTGGGAGGACGATCCGCACGGCGTCACCCGCGCCATGCATCCGGTGCTGCACGGCTATCGCAAGATCCGCGAGACCTTTCCCGACAAGCCGATCCTGGTCGGCGAAGTCGGCTGGCCCAGCACCGGCCGGGCGCGGGCCGATGCCGTGCCCTCGCGGTTCAACGCCGCGCGGCACTTGACCGATTTCCTCGCCTTGGCCCGGGCCGAAGGCATCGACTACAACCTGATCGAGGCCTTCGATCAGACCTGGAAGGCGCGGCTCGAAGGCTCGGTCGGCGGCGCCTGGGGCCTGTTCGACGTCGATCGCAAGCGGAAGTTCTCGCTGTCGGGCGCCGTGGTCGAAAATCCAGGCTGGTGGCTGGAGGCGGCGCTGGCGGTGGCGTTGGCCGGGCTGATGTTGTGGCGGTTGCTGGGCGCGGCGCCCGAGTTGTCGTGGTGGCGGGTATTGACCTGGGCTGGCCTGGCTCAGGCGGCGGCAGCGGCGATCGTGGCCGCGGCCTTTACCGGGCTGGCCCATAGCTTTACCTGGTGGCAGACGCTGTGGAGCCTGGCCAAGGTCGCATTGCAGGCCGGGTTGGCGGCGGGGCTGTTGATTCATCTGCGCGCGGTGCTGGCGGAACGCGCACCGGAATTCGGCCTGGCGACGGTCGAGGCCGCCTGGCGCGGACGCGCCATGACCGCGATCAGCTGGGCCGAGCTGGCCCACGCCGCGTCGCTGTTCGCGGGCGCCGCGCTCGCGCTCGGCCTTGCCATCGCGCCGCGCTATCGCGACATGCCCAGCTTCGACTTCCTGGTCGCGGCTTTCGGAGTTCCTCTGGTCCTGCTGCTGGGTTGGATTTTCGGGGGCCGCACGCGACCGCCGGCGCTCCGCGGTCGCGCGCTATGGATCGAGGGTGGCCTGGTCGCGGTGCTGCTGGTCTCGGCGCTGACCATCCGCGTCCGCGAGGGCGCCCTCAACCATCAAGCCTGGCTGTGGATCCTGGTGCTGGTCGGCCTTGCCTTGCCGCCGGCCTTGACCCTGCTGCGTTCAACGCGCCGCGATCCACAATAGCCACAGCGCCGCCACCACCGTGACGATCCAGGTCACCGTGGTGCCGACCAGGCGTCCGTTCGAGGGTCGGTCCAGCCGCCCGAGCCCGACCGAGTAATAGGCCCGCGACAGCACCAGCGCCGCTCCCATGATGTGCAGCCACATCGCCTCGACCTTGGCCAATTCCAGCATCGCCAGCAGGATCAGGGCGATGGGGACGTATTCGGCGGTGTTGCCGTGCGCGCGCACCGCGCCGGTCACTTCGATGTTGCCGCCGTCGCCGAACAGGATCTTGGTGCCGGCGCGCTTGCGCACGACGTTGATGGCGAGCCAGGTCATCAGCAGCCCGCACAGCGCGGCGTAGATCGGGATCACGGTCAAGGTCATATTTTACCTCCTGGTTAAATATCATCTGACCAGAATGCCGTGCCGAAGGCAAGTCACGGCCAGGCCAGCTGGATCAGCCACAGCGCCGCGAACAGGATCGCCGACCACGTGACCACGGTGCCCACGAACCGTCCGGGCGAGCGGCCGGAATGGCGGCTGAGGCCCCAGGCATGGCCAATGCGGGCAAGGAACAAGCCTCCGCCCAGGACATGCAGCCAGTCGGCGGGCGCGCCGTTGGCCTCGAGCAGGCCAAGCAGAATCAGCGCGATCGGGACGTATTCCGTGGCGTTGCCATGGACACGGACGGCGCGGTTGAGGGCGTCGTTCGACGTCTCGTCGGTGGGCCGTCCCTTGAGGCGCTGGCGCGACACCAACGCCGCCAGCCCCACCAGCAGCGCTCCCAACAACCCGGCATAAAGCGACGTGATCGGCAGGACCATGGAATTGCGCTCCCTCAAAATTCGACTCGCTCCGATGATAGTCTTTCCTTCCGTGACGCGGCGGAATTCGCTATGGCTCTGGCGCCGTGCCTGTCCTGTCTTCGCCGCTTCTGCGCTATGGACTGTTCTTCGTCGCCCTGTTCGCGATCGGCGGCATTCTCTTGCCGTTTTGGCCGACTTGGATGAAGGGGCGGGGGCGCGACGAGGCCGAGATCGGGCTGATCCTGGCCTCGGCCATGGCGATCCGCACCTTCGCCCATGTCGGCGTCGGCATGCTGGCCGATCGCATCGGCGAGCGGCGCCGGCCGCTGATCGCGCTCGGCATTGCCGCGCTACTGACCCACGCCCTGTTCTATCCCACCATCGGGTTCTGGAGCTGCCTTGCGGTCGCGCTGCTGACGGCCTGCGCGCTGTCGCCGATGTATTCGCTCGGCGAGTCGGCGGCGCTGCTGGCGGTCCGCGCCCGAGGTGTCGATTACGGCCGGCTGCGCGGGGTCGGCTCGATCGCCTTCATCGTGGCGGCGCTGGCGGCGGGATGGCTGCTGGAGGGCCTGTCGGGCGAATGGGTGCTGGCGATGGCGCTGGTCATGCTCGCCGCGCTGGTGGGGACGACCTTCCTGCTGCCGGATGTGCGCGTGCCGCCGGCGCCCGGTCGTCGTCGGCGCCTCTTGGCGCTGATCGCCAACCCGCGCTTTCTGCTGTTCGTGTTCGCGGCCTGGATGCTGCATGGCAGCCATGCCGCGCTTTACGGTTTTTCGACCTTGCATTGGCTCGACGCCGGGCACGACAAGACCACCATCGGAATCCTATGGGGCGTAGGCGTGGCGTGCGAGGTGACGCTGTTCCTGTTCGCCAGCAGGGTCACGCCGCGGATTTCGCCTTTGGCGCTGATGGCGCTGGCGGGCGCGGGCGGGGTGGTGCGCTGGATCGGCCTGGCCGAGGTGACGGCGTTGCCCGGGCTGGTGCTGCTGCAGGCTCTCCATGGCGCGACTTTCGGCTTGGCGCATCTGGGGGCGATGATGTTCCTGGTCAAGGCGATCGCGCCCGAGGACTCGGGCTCGGCCCAGGGCGTCTATGCGGCTTTGCCGCAAGCCATCGGCATGGGCGTGGCCATGGCGGTGGCGGGCTTCGTCTACAGCCATCACGGCGCGGCCGCTTTCCTGCTGATGGCGGCGATGTCGGCCGCCGGCGGCCTCGCCGCCCTGGCGTTGCGGCGCCGCTGGCGCGGCGAAGTGATACTCGGCTAGCTATTCCCCCGTTTTTGGACGCGATGTCGCGCGGGCGGCGCGGCGCAGCTCCTCGAGTTCGGCCCGTTCCCGCGCCGCCAGCGCCTGCGCCTGCTCGCCGCCGGCTTCGTACTGCCTGGGCCAGACCGCTCCCTTGTGGCCATACTGGGCGGCCGCGTGAAGCGTGAAATAGGGATCCGCCAGGTGCGGCCGCGCCAGCGCCGCCAGATCCGCCCGGCCCGAGGCGACGATGGTGTTGACCTGATCGGCGGTGGTGATGGCGCCGACTGCCATGGTGGCAATGCCGGCCTGGTTGCGGATGCGGTCCGAGAACGGGGTCTGGAACATGCGGCCATAGACCGGCTTCGACTCGGCCACGGTCTGGCCGGCCGAGACGTCGATCAGATCGCAGCCGTGCTGTTTCAGCAGCCGCGCCACCGCCAGGGAATCGTCTTCGCTCAGGCCGCCGTCCTCGACCCAGTCGGTGGCGCTGATGCGCACCGAGATCGGCCGATCCTTGGGCCAGGCGGCGCGTACCGCGTCGAACACGCGCAGAGGGAACCGCATCCGCCCTTCGACGTCGCCGCCATAGCCGTCGTTGCGGCGGTTGGTCAACGGCGAAATGAACGAAGCCAGCAGATAGCCATGCGCCATATGGATTTCGAGCAGATCGAATCCGGCTTCGAGCGCGCGGCCCGCAGCGACGGCGTATTCTCCGGCAACGCGCGCCATGTCGGCCTCGTCCATCGCCTTGGGCGTCCGGCTGTCGGGGCGATAGGGCAGGGCCGAGGCCGAGAGGATCGGCCAGGCGCCTTCGGGCAGCGGCCGATCGTAGCCGCCGGCCCAGGGCAAACAGGTGGCGCCCTTGCGGCCGGCATGGCCGAGCTGAAGACCGATCTTGGCGCGGCTGCTGGCATGGACGAAATCGACCACCCGCTTCCAGGCGGCGATGTGGCCCGGCGCATAGACGCCGGCGCAGCCCGGCGTGATGCGGGCATCGGCCGCGATCGCCGTCATCTCGGCCATCACCAGGCCGGCGCCGCCGATAGCGCGGCCGCCGAGATGGACCAAATGCCAATCGCCGACGGTGCCGTTCTCGGCCGAGTATTGGCACATCGGCGAGACCACGACCCGGTTTTCGAGCGTCAGCCCGCGCAAGCGGAAGGGCGTGAACATCGGCGGCGCCTCGGCCGGGACCGGCGTGCCTTCGCGCGCGGCGTGTCCGCGCCACCAGCGATCGACCGCCGCGCCGTAGCCGGAATCGCGCAGGCGCAGATTGTCGTAAGTCACGCGCTTGGAGCGCGACAGCATCGACAGCGTCAGCTGTTCGGGCTCCATGTTCCAATAGCGCTCGACCTGCTCGAACCATTCCAGGCTGGTCTGGGCCGCGGTCTGCAGCCGCTCGACTTCGTCCTTGCGTCCGGCCTCGTAGGCCTCGAGCGCGCGCGCCACCGAATCCGGATGCTTGGTGCAGGCCTGGTACAAGGCGATGGCGTCCTCCATCGCCAGCTTGGTGCCCGAGCCGATCGAGAAATGCGCGGTGTGAGCGGCATCGCCCATCAGCACGATGTTGCCGTGCCGCCAGGTGGCGTTGCGCACCGTCGGGAAGGTGCGCCAGATCGACTTGTTGGCGATCAGCCGGTGGCCGGCAAGATCGTCGCGAAACAGGTTTTCGAGCAAGGCGACGCTGGTCGCTTCGTCGGCGCGGTCGAGCCCGTTGCGCCGCCAGCAGCTTTCGGTGGTCTCGACGATGAAGGTGGCAAGTTCACGATTGAACTTGTAGGCGTGCACGTTCCAGATGCCGTGCCCGGCCGGATCCTGCTTGAAGATGAAGGTGAAGGCATCGAGCGGCAGCGTGGTTCCCAGCCAGATGAACTTGTTCTTGCGCCAATCGAGCCGGGGGCGGAATTGCGCCTGATGGCGTTCGCGAATGGCCGAGTTGATGCCGTCCGCCGCCAGCACCAGATCGCAATCCGCGACCTCGCGCAGATCGGCCCCGACCTCGGCTTGAAAGCGCAACTCCACGCCGGCCTCGCGGCAATGGCGCTGGAGGATGGCCAACAGCTCCTTGCGGGCGATGCCGCAGAAGCCGTGCCCGCCCGAGCGGATGCGCGCGCCCTTGACCCGAACCTCGATCTCGTCCCACCAGGCGAAGCCGCCGACGATGTCACGAAAGCTGGCGGCGTCGGCGTCGCGAAAGCCGGCCAAGGTCTCGTCCGAGAACACCACGCCGAAGCCGAAGGTGTCGTCCGGCCGGTTGCGTTCGTAGATCCGCACGTGGTGGCGCGGATCGCTGCGTTTCATCAACAGACCGAAATAGAGTCCGGCCGGACCGCCGCCGACGATGCCGATCTTCATGGCGCGATCTTAGAGGCGGCGGCCGGACTTGACCATGTGGCGCGATGGCGCTAAGTCGCGGCCATGGCCCGCTTCACCGCGATGGACGCCAATCTGGCGCTCAAACGCAACTTCGCGCCCTGGATCCAGGACATGAAGATCGCGATCGAGGACGTGCAGCCGGGCAAGGCGCGGCTGCGCCTGCCGGCGCGGCCCGAACTGATGCGCGCCGGCGACATCATCTGCGGGCAAGCGATCATGGCACTGGCCGACACGGCGATGGTGTTCGCCATCGCCGCCACCTTGGGCGAATACCGGCCGATGGCGACCGTCACCCAGACCAGCAATTTCCTGCGCCCGGCCGGCCAGGGCGATCTGGTTGCCGAGGCGCGCACCCTGAAGTCGGGGCGGACGCTGGTGTTCGGCGAGGTGACGATCGCCAATGTCGGGCAGAGCGAGCCGGTGGCGATGGTGTCCTCGACCTATGCCCTGGCGCCGGTCAAGCCGGTTTGAGCGGGCAGCCTAAAACTTCTGCATCTGGATCGAGGAGATGACGTAGCCCTGGGCGGCGGGATATTTCTTGACCGCCTGGGCGCGGGCATCGACTTCGTTGGCGGCGGTGAACTCGATGTAATTGACGTCGGCCCACGACACGTTGAGCGACCTATGTTTCTTGCCTTGGCCGACCAGGTCGCGAACTTCCTTGTTGTAGATGCCGACATCGAACTTGCGTTCGCTGCCCGGCGCGACCGGAGTGGCCGGGGCAGGCGCGGCTTGGGACTTGGGGCCGCCACGCGTCTCGAGCTCTTTTTGCAGCCGCGTCACCTCGTCGGTCAGGCGCTGATTTTCGCGTTGCATTTGCGCGATGGTGGTGTCGACGGTCTTGTATTTCTTTTCCATCTCTTCGATGCGCGAGCCGCGACGCTTGACCTCCTGGCTGGACCAATCGTACATCGCCACTTCGCGCTTGTAGCGGGCGACGATCCGGGAGACCAGAAAGGCCGCAACCGGGGCACCGACGATCAATATCATCAAGATGATAGAGAGATTGTCGAACATGGCGCTCTATCTTACTCCGGCAAACCCCTTAGACAATGCCTTCCTGATGGCCTAAGTGTCGCCGCGGTCGCGGGTCGCGGACGAATTTGCCTTGAGGACGAATGTGATGCGCGATTTCCAGCTACCCGGTCGTTCGACCGCCTACGCCGCCGACGGAATGGCGGCGACCTCGCACCCGGCGGCGACCTTGGCCGCGGTCGAGATCCTGCGCGCGGGCGGCAATGCGGTCGATGCCGCGGTTGCGGCGGCGGCGGTCCAGGCCGTGGCCGAACCGCAATCGACCGGGGTCGGCGGCGATGTGTTCATGCTCATGGCCAGGGGCGGACAGGCGCCAGTGATCGGCTACAACGGCTCGGGCCGTGCGCCTGCCGGTCTAACGGTCGAGCATCTGCGCGGCCAGGGTCTGAGCGCGATCGGCGACACTTCTCCCCATGCCGTGACTATCCCCGGCACGGTCGAAGCCTGGGCTCGGCTGGTAGCCGAGCACGGCCGCAAGACCCTGGCCGATGTGCTGGCTGCGGCGATCCGTTGCGCGGCCGAGGGCTTTACCGTGCAGCCGCGCGTGGCCTGGGACTGGGAGCGGGCCGAAGCCAAGTTGCGGCGCGATCCTGCCGCCGCCGCGGTCTACCTGCCCGGCGGCAAACCGCCGCGCGCCGGCGACATCCATCGCCAGCCGGCGCTGGCCGAGACCTTGCGCCGCGTCGCCAAGGACGGCGCCAAGGGCTTTTATCGAGGTCCCGTCGCCAAGTGCATGGTCGATGCGCTGCGCGCCAAGGGCGGCACGCATGCGCTGGAGGATTTCGCCGCCCATCGCGGCGACTACGTCACGCCGATCTCGACCCGCTATCGCGGCTACGAGTGCTTCCAGATCCCGCCCAACGGCCAGGGCATTTCGGCCCTGATCGCGCTCAGCCAGTTGGAGGGCTTCGATCTCAAATCGCTCGATCCGCTGTCGACCGAACGCTGGCATCTGCAGGGCGAGGCGCTGAAACAGGCCTATGCGCTGCGCGACCATCTGGTGGCCGATCCCGACAAGGCGGCGGTGCCGACCGCGCGCATGCTGTCGGCCGATACCGCCAAGCGATTGGCCGCCAACATCCGTCGCGACCGCGCCATGCCCTGGCCGGCCGGCGCCGAGCTCTGGCCGGCGGGCGACACGGTCTACATCACCGTGATCGACCGCGACCGCAACACCTGTTCGTTCATCAACTCGCTGTTCTCGTCCTTCGGCACCGGGCTGTTCGCGCCCGAGGCCGGCGTGGTGTTCCAGAACCGCGGCATGAGCTTCCGGGTCGATCCGGCGCATCCCAATTGCGTCGCCCCCGGCAAGCGGCCGATGCACACCATCATCCCCGGGGCTGGCGCTCAAGGACGGCAAGGTGGCGTGGAGCTACGGCGTGATGGGCGCGCATTACCAGCCAACCGGCCATGTCAGCCTGCTGCTCAACCTGATCGAATGGGGCATGGAGCCGCAGGCGGCGATCGAGTTGCCGCGCGGCTTTTTGTTCGACGGCGTCTACAGCCTGGAGACCGGCATGCCCGAGATGGTGGCCCAAGGTCTCGCGCGGCTTGGCCACAAGGTGGCGCGAGCGGACGCGCCCTGGGGCGGGGCCCAGGTCATCGGCATCGACTGGGGGCGCGGGGTGCTGGTGGCGGGATCGGAATCGCGCAAGGACGGCATGGCGCTGGGTTACTGACTTCTGCGGCGAAAGCCGAAATAGAGCGCAAGCGCGGCGGCGAACACCAGGGATTCCAGCACCAACGAAAGCCCGAGCGTCCCGCGCTCGCCCCAGCGCTCGATCAGAAGGGCATAGCCCAGCGGCGCCGCGGCGACCAGGAACAGGGCTGGGCTCAAGAGTTTGCCGACCCGCCCGCCGTAATGACGCGGGTCGAACAGCACCAGCGGCACGGCGCCGCGGACGATGGTCATCAGGCCGACGCCGGCGCCGTAGAACAGCGCCATGGCGGCGCCGCCGGCCTCGGTCCCGCCGAGCACAAGCAACGACCCGACGCCGATCGGCGCCATCGCCGCCGCCAGCACGCCGAGCCCGAGCGGATGCAGCCGCGCGCCGAACAGCACTTCCAGCAGCCGCGCCGCCGACTGCGCCACGCCGCGCAGCGAGGACAGGCTGACCGCCATGCCGGCGGCTAGGCCAAGCCCGGTGAAAATGCCGATCATGTGCGCCGACATGCCCGAGCCGACGAAGCCATGGACCGCCATCATGAACGCGAACAGGAATCCGGCGAGACGTTCGCGGGCTTCCGCGGCGCTCGCGGGACTGTTCTCGGGCGCGGCCGCCGGCTTGGCCTCGGCGGGCGGCTGCGGTCGCGGCTTGGGAATGGCCAGGTGCAAGGGCAGCGTCGCCAGCGCGAAGGCCGCGAACGCCAGCACCCCGCCGCGCCAACCCAGGGCCTGTTCCAGCACATGGCCGATCGGCCAGAAGGCGGTGGAGGCGAGCCCGCCCAGAAGCGTGATCTGCGAAATCGGCCGCTTGGCGGCGAGGCCGCCGAGATTGGCCAAGGTGGCGAAGGCGGCATCGTAAAGACACAGCCGCATGCCGATGCCCATCGCAGCCCAGGCCAGGTAATAGACCCACAGCTCGCGCGCCTGCGACAGCAGCGCCAAGGCCAGCGCGCTGACCACCGATCCCGCCGCCATCACCAGCCGCCCGCCATGGCGGTCGATGCGGCGGCCGATCGCGGCCGATAGCGGGCCCTGGATCAGCACCGCCAGCGACAGCCCGCCGAAGACGGTGGCGCGCGACCAGCCGAGATCGGCGATCATCGCCTCGCCGAACGCGCCGATCAGGTAATAGGTCGTGCCCCAGCACACCAGTTGCGTGACGCCGAGGCGAAGGATCAGCGCGCGGTCGATCATCGCGGGGCGCAGCATAACCAGATTCGTCGCTTGCATTGCCGGGCGATAGCGCCTATATGCCCCTCGCGCGTCGTTCCGGCGCGTTTCGCGGACCGCGTGTCGCGGTCGCCTTCGGGCGACCCCGGGTCCGCTCCGGGCCTGATCCCAGGCCATCTCCGTCCGACAGCTCATACCACGCGGGATGTTAGACAAAAGACTCGCGATCGGGATCGCGCAGCCTTGGGCCGGCGCGACCGATTCGACGGCTTATCGAAAGTGAACTCACGTGACCTATAGCGTTATTCCGACTCCCTCCAGCACTCAGACTCCCGCCGCCTTTCCGGCGTCGATTCCGCTCCCGGCGCCTGTCGCCGGCTCGATTCCGAACCCGGCGCCCGTCGCCGGTGCAGGCTTCGCCGCCTTCAACCTAGCCGCGCCGCTGACCCGCGCCTTGGCCGAGGAGAACTACACCCGGCCGACGCCGATCCAGCTTGCCACCATTCCGGTGGCGATGAGCGGCCGGGACGTGGTCGGCATCGCCCAGACCGGCACCGGCAAGACCGCGGCCTTCGCGCTGCCGATCCTGCATCGCCTGGCGGGCGATCGCCGCCGCGTGCTGCCGGGCGAGACCCGCGTGCTGGTGCTCAGCCCGACGCGCGAGCTCTCGGGTCAGATTCTCGACAGCTTCCGCGCCTATGGCCGGCACCTGCGGCCGGCGGCCGCGCTGGCGATCGGCGGCGTGCCGATCCACGGCCAGCGCCGCGCCGTTGCCCACGGGATCGAGATCCTGGTGGCGACGCCGGGCCGGCTGCTCGATCTGGTCGATTGCCGCGCGCTGCGGCTGGACCGGGTGGAGGTGCTGGTGCTGGACGAGGCCGATCGCATGCTCGACATGGGCTTCATCCGCGACATTCGCCGCATCGTCGCCCTGACGCCGCCGTCGCGCCAGACGCTGTTCTTCTCGGCCACCATGCCGCGCGAGATCGCCGATCTGGCCGGCCAGATGCTGCGCGATCCGGCGCGCGTCGCGGTGACCCCGGTCGCCAGCACCGCCGAGCGCGTCAGCCAGCGCGTAATCCACGTCGAGCGCGCCGCCAAGCCGCAAACCCTGGCCGGCCTGCTCGAGGCCGCGCCCCAGCGCCTGACCCTGGTCTTCACCCGCACCAAGCACGGCGCCGACAAGGTGGTGCGCTATCTCAACCGGGGCGGGCTGGCCGCCGAGGCGATCCACGGCAACAAATCGCAGAACCAACGCGAGCGCGTGCTGGCGGGCTTCCGCGCCGGCCGCATCAAGACCCTGGTGGCGACCGACATCGCCGCCCGCGGCATCGACGTCGATGGCATCGGCCTGGTGGTCAATTACGACCTGCCCAATATTCCCGAAAGCTATGTCCATCGCATCGGCCGCACCGCGCGCGCCGGCGCGACCGGCGAGGCGGTGTCGCTGTGCTCGGGCGAGGAACGCGCCTTCCTGCGCGACATCGAAAAGCTGATCCGCCAGAACATTCCCGCCAGCGGCCGGCCGCAGGTCGCGCCCGCTGGCGCGCACCCGCAAGCAGTGCCCGCAGGCGCGCGCCCCTATCAAGGCCCGCCGCGCGGCAACGGGCGTCCTTCGCGCGGTGGCTTCCACCGCGGCCAACGCCAGGGCGAGGGACGCCGCCAGGGCGGCGGCCAAGGTTATCGGGGTCGCCAAGCCTCGTTCTGATCGACGGCGTCTACCGCCGCCCCCATGGCGGCCGGTTGCGAGTCATGTCGCCCGCGCCCATAATCGCCGCTCCACTTCAACAGGGGAGGCGAGAATGGGACGGTCGTTTGGCGCGCTCGGTCTCGTCGGCGGTCTCGCCTTGGCGGCGTCAGCGGCGTCGGCGCAAGGCGGGGCGCACGACGCCCAGATTCGCCAACTCCTGCTCGGCAATGCCTGGTGCAGCTTCGCCTACAACCAGATCAGCGGCGCCTCGCGCTCGGAACGCGCCCAGTTCGCGCCCGACGGCAGCCTGACGGTCACCAGCGGCGCGGAATCCTACAGCGCGGGCCGCGGCGGCACCGTCGCCGGCCAATCCCAGGCCAGCCGCCGCTATTTCTGGCGCGTCGCCCAGGGCGATCTGCACCTGTCCGAAAACGGCGCCCAATGGCAACCCACCGGCCTTCAAGCCAAACGCAACTCCTCCGGCGCGATCATCCTGGTGGCGGACGGAAAAGAATACGCGGCCTGCCGATAGCGTTAGGCGCAACCGCTGTCTCGTCACTCCCGGAAAAAGTGGGCTGTGCCTCCGGCCTTGGTCCGGTGGAGTTCGCCGCAGCGCAAGACGGTTGCATCGCCTCGGACATAAACGTACAATATATCGTACAATTAGAGGAATCCGAAATGCTGGTTCTGAGTTATTCGCGCGCGCGCAGCGACTTGAAGCGGCTTTGCGACACCGTGCGCAAGAGCCGGGTGCCGGCGCGCATCCACCGCCGGCGCGGCGGCGACGTGGTGGTGGTGGCGGTCGAGGATTGGGAAGCCATGACCGAGACCGAGTATGTCCGTTCGATACCCGGCGCGGTCAGGCGCATCGAGCGCGCCGGCGACTTCAAGCCGCTCAAGACGATCGATCGCAAGACGCTCGAGCGCTTGATTCGGACCTGATCGCATGCGGCTGGTGCCGCGCCTGTCGAGAGGAGCGCGTCGCAGCCTCGCCGCCATGGCCAAGCGCGATCCGGCGGCCCTGGACAGGGTGCTCGAAGTCCTGATTCATTTGTCCGCATCTCCCTTCGGCGGACTTCATAAACCTGAACCGCTACGCCACGACTTGGCCGGGTTTTGGTCGGTGCGGCTCAATCAGCGCGATCGCTTGATCTATCGGGTCGATGGCGAGCGGTTGGAGGTGCATGCGATCGAGGGCCATTACGGCGACCGCTGAATCGGCCTTGGCTTCGCCGCCAGCGCCGCCGCCTCGTCGACGGCGTCGATCTGGTCGGGGCGCAGGAACTTGTCGGCATAGGCGCGGTAGACTTTCTGCGTCACGAACAGGTCGAACAGTTCGGGGTCGACGTGGTGGTCCGCCTTCATGCGCGTCATGATGGCCATCGCCTGCGACAGCTTCATCGGCGCCTTGTAGGGCCGGTCGGCAGCGGTCAGCGCCTCGAAAATGTCGGCGATCGCCATCATCCGCGCCGGCGCCGACATCTGCTCGCGGGTCAGCTTCTTGGGATATCCCGTGCCGTCCATCTTTTCGTGATGGCCGCCGGCATATTCGGGCACGTGGCGAAGGTGCTTGGGGAAGGGCAGCGCCTCCAGCATCTCGATGGTGGCGACGATGTGATCGTTGATCACCGCGCGCTCGGAAGCGTTCAGCGTGCCGCGGCGGATGGCGAGATTGTCGTGTTCGTCGGGCGTCAGGAAATCCTGCTCGGCGCCGTCCGCTGAATCGAGCCCGCGCCATTGGTACTTGGCGATGCGGCCGAGGCGCTCGACGGCGGTATCGCTCATCGCCTCGCCGCCGCGGTTGATCTCGGCTAGGAAGACGCGATCCGAATCGTACTGCGCGATCCGGGCCGCGGCGTCGGCGGCCGAGATCCGGCCCGCAAGGCGCGCGATCTCGGCCTCGCGCTTCAGCACCTCGAAGCGCGTCGCCACCAGCTCGATGCGGTCGTAGATGGTCTCGAGCTTGGTCGACTTGTCGACCACGTATTCGGGCGTGGTCACTTTGCCGCAATCGTGCATCCAGCCGGCGATGTGCAGCGCGTACATCTGCTCGGCATCGAGCGTGAAGCCGGCGAAGGGGCCGCTGGTGGCGGCGTTGGCGGCCTCGGCCAGCATCTCGGTCAGCACCGGCACGCGCTGGCAATGGCCCGAGGTGTAGGGCGATTTGCGGTCGATCGCCATGGCGATGACCTTGATGAAGGCCTCCAGCAGCGCGCGCTGGCCGCGCAAGAGCGATTCGTTCTCGATCGCCACCGCCGCCTGGCTGGCCAGCGCCTCGACCACGGCCTGATCGGCGGCGTCGAACGCCGCCACCTTGCCGTCGGCGGCGGTGGCGTTGATCAGTTGCAAGACCCCGACCACGGCGCCCCTGCGATTGGCCAGCGGCACGGTCAGGAACGAGCGCGAGCGATAGCCGGTGGCGGTATCGAAGCGCCGCGTGCCCGAGAAATCGAAACCCGGCGCCAGATAGGCATCGCCCAGGTTGACGGTCTTGCGCGCCAGCACGGCATGGGTGGCGACGTTGGCGTGGTTGGGCGGTCCCTCGGGATCGTAAAGCGGCAGCGGCGGAAACTCGACCGGCCGGCCGGTGGTGCCACCCAGCGCGATGCCGAGCGAGCGGTTGCGCACGATCTCGAACTTGAGCTGGCGCTCGTCCTCGCTCAGCAGATAGAGCGTGCCGCCGTCGGCGTTGCAGATCTCCATCGCCTCGATCAGGATGCGCTCGGACAGCCGGGCGTGGTCGCGCTCGGCCGAAAGGGCGACGCCGATGTCGATCAGCTTCTGGTATCGGTCCGGCGCGGCGGCGCTGGTTTGGGTCATGAGCTGCTCCTTGAACTACATCCTGGCGCGGCGATCGGCCGAGTGTGGCCGGGGCCGCGCGGGCTGGCAATCGCCGTGATCCGCCGCCGGCCCTCGCCCAATTTCGATTCCCGCCGCGGCCAAGCGGTCGACACCTTGGTGATCCACTACACCGGCATGATCGAGGCCGAGGCGGCGCTGGCCCGGCTGTGCGATCCCACGGCCAAGGTCAGCGCGCATTACTTCATCGCCCAGGACGGCGCGGTGACGGCGCTGGTCGACGAGGCGATGCGCGCCTGGCATGCCGGCCAGGGCTTCTGGGGCGGGGCGCGCGACGTCAACGCGGTGTCGATCGGCATCGAGCTGTGCAATCCCGGCCATGACTGGGGCTATGGCGATTTTCCCGCGCCGCAGATCGCGGCTTTGATCGGGCTCGGGCGCGAGATCGTGGCGCGCCACGCCATTCCGGCCTGGCGGGTGATCGGGCATTCCGATCTCGCGCCCGCGCGCAAGATCGATCCGGGCGAGCGCTTTCCGTGGCGGCCCTTGGCCGCTTCCGGCTTGGGTCTTTGGCCCGAGGGCGCGGACATGGGCAAGGGAACGCAGCTCGCGGCCGATCTGCGCGCCTATGGCTACGACCCCGAGGCGCCCGACGACGCTGCGATCGCGGCCTTTCAGCGCCATTTCCGGCCGGCGCGCATCGACGGCCAGGCCGATGCCGAATGCGCCGGGCTTGCGGCGCGGCTCTTGACGCTGAAGGCAAACGCCCTAAGTTGAGGTTGCGTCAGAAGGCCGGATGACCGCTGCCGATCCTCGGATCGGGGGAGGAAAGTCCGGGCTCCACGGAAGCACGGTGCCGGGTAACGCCCGGCGGGGGCGACCCCAGGGACAGTGCCACAGAGAACAGACCGCCGCGGCGCTTCGGCCCCGCGGCAAGGGTGAAACGGGGCGGTAAGAGCGCACCGCGCCGGCGGCAACGTCGGCGGCACGGCAAACCCCACCGGGAGCAAGACCGAATAGGGGCGAGAGGTCGGCCTCGGCCGACAAGCGCGCTTTCGCGCCGCTCGCCCGGGTTGGTCGCGCGAGGCGTCCGGCGACGGACGTCCCAGAGGAATGGTCATCCCCGCCGCAAGGCGGGACAGAACCCGGCTTACAGGCCCTCTGACGCACGATTTCAATGTTCACTATTGGTTCAGATTCTTGAGCGGAATCCCCCTTTCCCACCAACCTCAGGAAAAATCATCGATTTTGTAGCGATTTCCCATTGACACTATATTGCGCCCCATGCGATACCATTAAATCCCATAAAATCCCATCAGGCGATGGGCGGGGAGGGATTTGAGGTCGTGGCTGAGGAAAGGCGCACCAAGGCATTTGCCGGTTTCGTGGTGAACAAGGTCGACCGCAAAGGGCGCGTGTCGGTCCCGGCGGCGTTTCGCGCCAATCTCGACCAGCTTTCGCTCAAGGGCGTGTTCGTCCATCCCTCGCTCGACGGTCAGGCGCTGGTCGGCGCGGGGGACGATTACCTCGAACGCCAGCGCGCCCGCATCGAAGCCCTGCCGCAGGACTCGGTCGAGCGCGGCACGCTCGAGACCGCGATCTTCACCATGGGCGTGGCGTTGGATTTCGACGGCGAGGGGCGCGTGCAAATGCCGCGCGACAAGCTGGACGCGGTCGGCATTTCCGAGCAGGCGGCGTTTCTCGGCCGCGGCGAGACCTTCCTGGTCATGGCGCCGGATGCGGCGCGAGCGATGATCGACGCCGATGCCCGCATCGCCCGCGAACGCCGCGGCGCGCTGTGGCGCCAGCCCGGAGGCGGCACGTGACGCCGGGATCGCACCGGCCGGTGATGCTCGGCGAGGTGCTCGCCGCGCTTCATCCCCGCGCCGGCGCGATCTACGTCGACGGCACCTTCGGCGCGGGCGGGGTCAGCGCCGGCCTGTTGGCCGCGGCCGAATGCCGGGTCTACGGCATCGATCGCGATCCCGAGGCGATCGCGCGCGGCGCCGAGCTCGAACGCAAATACGGCGACCGGCTGGTGCTGATCGCAGGCCGTTTCGGCGCCATGGCCGAACTTCTCGCCGCGCGCCGGGTCGGCCGGGTCGACGGCGTGGCGCTGGACCTGGGCGTGTCCTCGCCGCAACTCGACCGCGCCGAGCGCGGATTTTCCTTCCTGCGCGACGGGCCGCTCGACATGCGCATGTCGAGCGCGGGACCGAGCGCCGCCGATCTGGTCAATCAAGAGTCCGAGACCGAACTGGCCGATCTGATCTTTCGTCTGGGCGAGGAGCGGCACTCCCGCCGCGTCGCTCGCGCCATCGTCCATCGCCGCAAGGTCAAGCCGATCGAGCGCACCCTCGATCTCGCGGCGATCGTCGCCGGGGCGGTCCCCAAGGCCGGCGACACCCATCCCGCCACCCGCACCTTCCAGGCGCTGCGCATCGCCGTCAACGACGAGCTGGGCGAACTCGATCGCGGCCTGGCGGCGGCCGAGCGGCTGCTCGCGCCCGGCGGCCGGCTGGCGGTGATCGCCTTCCATTCGCTCGAGGATCGCCGGGTCAAGCAATTCCTCAAGACCCGCGCCGCGACCAAACGCCAGGGCCGCCGCCTGCCGGGCGAGGCGACGCCGCCCGCACCCAGCTTCCGCCTGCTGACCGCCAAGGCGCAACGGCCGAGCGCCGAGGAGCTCGCTGCCAATCCGCGCGCGCGTTCGGCGCGGTTGCGCGCGGGCGAGCGCCTCGATGCGCCGGCGTGGGGGAGCGCATGATCCGCCTCGCCACCGCGCTCGCGCTCGCGCTGACCGTCGCCGTGTCCTACGGCGTCTATCGCCTCAAGCACGAGGTGCGTCTGCTCGAGGACCGCCTCGCCGCGCTCGACCGCGCGATCGCGGCCGAGAACCAGATCATTCACGTGCTGCGCGCCGAATGGGCCTTCCTCAACCGGCCGGCGGCGCTGCAGGCGGCGGCCGACCGTCATCTCGCGCTGCAGCCGGTGGCGGCGCGCCAGATCGTCGCCATCGACGATCTGCCTTTCCGCCGCGAACCGGGCCCGGATCGCTGGAAGGTGATTCCGGTGCCGCGACCGAAGCCGACGCTGTCCTCGCACGAGAGCCAAGGGGCCAGACGATGACCGCGCCGCGAACCGCCGGCCCAACCGGCGGCTACGCCTTCAAGCTGGTGCGCGAGGGTGCCGGGCGGCGGGCGATCGACGTCGGGCGCATCCGCCTTGGGGTGACCATCGGCCTGTTCGGAATCGCCTTCGCGGTGCTGGCTGGGCGGCTGGTCGAACTGACCTTGTTTGCCGAAGCCGAGCCGCGCCCGACGCGGGTCGTCGCCGCCAAGCCCGAGCCCGGCCGGGCCGCGATCCAGGATCGCAACGGGCTGTTGTTGGCGACCAACCTGACCACGGCCTCGCTCTACGCCCGACCCAAGGCCATGCTCGACGTTCCCGGCGCGGCCGAGAAGCTGGCGCGGGTCCTGCCCGAAATCGACGCCGCTTCGCTGACCGAGCGGCTATCGGGCGAAAAGCAATTCGCCTGGATCAAGCGCCACCTCACGCCACGCCAACAGCAGGAGGTCAACGCGCTCGGCCTGCCGGGGATCGGCCTCGCCCCCGACCATTCCCGCATCTACCCGCAAGGCGCGCTGACCGCGCATGTGGTCGGTTACGTCGATCCCGACTCGCGCGGCCTCGCCGGCATCGAACGCAGTTTCGACGGCGCCTTGCGGCGCGGCGAGGCGGCCGAGCTGTCGATCGACCTGCGGGTGCAGCACGCGCTGCGCGACGAGTTGCTGCGTTCGGTCGAGCGCCATCAGGCGCTGGCCGCGGCCGGGCTGGTGATGGACATCGCCAGCGGCGAGATCCTGGGCATGGTGTCGCTGCCGGATTTCGAGCCGCAGCGCCCGGGCGCGGCCGAGCGCGAAGCGCTGTTCAATCGCGCCGCGCTGGGCGTCTACGAGATGGGCTCGACGCTCAAGGCCTTCACCACGGCGATGGCGCTGGAGCTGGGGGCGACCTCGCTCGATCACAAGTTCGATGCCCGCGCGCCGCTGCAATACGCCCGTTTTTCGATCCGCGACGATCATCCCAAGAATCGCTGGCTGTCGGTGTCGGAGGTGTTCGTCTACTCCTCCAACATCGGCTCGGCGCGCATGGCGATGGACGTCGGCATCGCCCGCCATCGCCAGTTCCTCGGATCGCTCGGCTTGCTCGAGGCGGTCCGCCTCGAATTGCTCGAGAACGGCCAGCCGCTGGTGCCCAGGCCCTGGCGCGAAATCAACACCCTGACCATCGCCTTCGGCCACGGGTTGGCGATCACGCCGGTCCAGCTGGTCGCCGGTTATGCCGCGTTGGCCAATGGCGGCATCGCCGTGACGCCGACGCTGCTCAAGCGGACCGGCCCGGTCGAGGGGCGACGCGTGGTCTCGGCGGAAACGTCGGTGCAGATGCGGCGGCTGATGCGGGCCGTGGTCGAGCAGGGCACCGGCAAGCAGGCGGAGGCCGAGGGCTATCTGGTCGGCGGCAAGACCGGCACCGCCGAGAAGGCCGGTCGCGGCGGCTATCAGCGCAAGGCGCTGCTGTCCTCCTTCGTCGGCGTGTTCCCGGCCGATGCGCCGCGTTTCGTCATTCTGGCGGTGTTGGACGAACCCAAGGGCCGCAAGGACACCAACGGCTACGCCACCGGCGGCTGGACGGCGGCGCCGGCGGTGGCGCGGATCGTCAATCGCATCGCGCCCGTGCTGGGCGTGATGCCGACCGGCCGCATGCCGCTCGACATGCTGCCGCCGCTGATCGCGCCCGAAGCGGGCGCCGGCGGCATGTTCGAGGAAGAACCCACCCGCGGCCCCGTGCACGAGATCGCCGCGCACGGGGATCAACTTGCAACTCGGTGAGCTGACCATGGGACTGACCCGCCAACCCCTTGCCGACCTCGAAATCCGCGGCCTGACCGCCGACAGCCGTGCCGTCGGCCCGGGCTATCTGTTCGCCGCCTTGCGCGGCGAGCGCGACGATGGCCGCCGCTTCATCGCCGACGCCATCAAGGCCGGCGCGGTGGCGATCCTGGCCGAGCCCGGCACCACGGTCGAGGACCGCGGCGCCGTGCTGGTCGAAAGCGACAATCCGCGCCGCGAATTGGCGCTGCTGGCGGCGCGCTTCTACGCGCCCCAGCCCAAGACCATCGCCGCCGTCACCGGCACCAGCGGCAAGACTTCGGTCGCCTGGTTCACGCGCCAGATTTGGCTGGCGCTGGGCCACAAGGCCGTCAGCCTGGGCACGCTCGGCATCGTCGGCAACGGCGGCAAGGCCAAGCTCGACCACACCACGCCCGATCCGGTGGCGCTGCACGCGGCACTGTCCGAATTGGCGCGCTCGGGGATCGATCATTTGGCGATCGAGGCCTCCTCCCACGGCCTCGCCCAGTATCGGCTCGACGGCCTGGCCCTGGCCGCCGCCGCCTTCACCAATCTCAGCCGCGATCACCTCGACTATCACGCCGACATGACCCAATACCTGGCGGCCAAGCGGCGGCTGTTCGCCTGGCTGCTGCCTTCGGGCGGCGCGGCGGTGCTCAATCGCGACATCCCCGAATTCGAGGGTCTGCGCGCGCTGTGTCTCAAGCGCGGCCATCGCATCCTGTCCTACGGCACGGCGGAAGAGGCGGAGTTGCGGCTGGTGGCGCGCGCGCCGCACGCCACCGGTCAGCGCGTGCGCATCGCCGTGCTGGGCAAGCAGCACGACTTCGATCTGCCGCTGGTCGGCGGTTATCAGGCGCTCAACGCGCTCTGCGCCTTGGGACTTGCCATCGGCAGCGGGGCCGATGCCGAGCGCGCCACCGAGGCGCTGTCTGTTTTGACCGTGGTGCCGGGGCGGGTCGAGCTGGTGGCGCGGCATCCTTCGGGCGCGCCGATCTTCGTCGACTATGCCCACAAGCCCGACGCCCTGCGCGCCGTGCTCGAGGCGCTGCGGCCGCACGCCGCCGGCAAGCTGGTGGTGGTGTTCGGCTGCGGCGGCGATCGCGATGCCGGCAAGCGTCCGGAAATGGGCGAGATCGCCGTCCGCCTGGCCGACCGCGTCTTCGTTACCGACGACAATCCGCGCAGCGAAGATCCGGCCGCGATCCGGCGTGCCATCCTGGCGGGGGCGCCAGGCGCGATCGAGATCGGCGACCGCGGCGACGCCATCCGCCAGGCCGTGGCCGGGCTGGAAAAAGGCGATCTTCTGGTGTTGGCCGGCAAGGGCCATGAGCAGGGCCAGATCGTGGGCGGCGAGACGCGACCGTTCGACGACGCGGTCGAGGCCCGCGCGGCGGTGGCCGAACTGAGGCGGGCGCGGTGATGGGCGCGCCGCTCTGGAGCGCCGCCGAGATTGCCGCGGCCACCAGTGCCGTCGTCGCCGGCGATTGGTCGACCCATGGCGTCTCGATCGACAGCCGCACCGTCAAGCCGGGCGAGGTCTACGTTGCCATCAAGGGCGGGCGTCTCGACGGCCATGATTTCGTCGCCGCGGCGCTGAACGCGGGCGCGGTCGCCGCCATGGTCGCGCGCCGCCCGGCGGGCCTCGAGCGCGATGCGCGGCTGATCCTGGTCGGAGACACGCTGGCGGGGCTCGAGGCGCTGGGGCGTGCGGCGCGGGCACGGTCCCAAGCGCGGGTGATCGCGGTCACCGGTTCGGTCGGCAAGACTTCGACCAAGGAGATGCTGCGGCTTGCCCTGGCGCGCAGCGGCGAGACCTACGCATCGGAAGGCAACCTCAACAACACCATCGGCGCGCCGTTGTCCTTGTCGCGGCTGCCGCCCACGGCGCGCTTCGCGGTGTTCGAATTGGGCATGAACCACGCCGGCGAGATCGCCCCGATCAGCCGCCTGACCCGGCCGCATGTGGCGGTAATCACCACCGTCGAGGCGGTGCATCTCGAATTTTTTTCGTCGGTCGAGGCCATCGCCGATGCCAAGGCCGAGATTTTCGAGGGATTGGAACCGGGCGGGACGGCGGTGCTGAATCGCGACAATCCGTACTTCGCGCGCTTGTCCGCGGCGGCGCGGGCCAAGGGCGCGGGCGTGGTCGGTTTCGGCGAGCACGAATCGGCCGAGGCGCGGCTGGTGCGCCATGTGCTGCACCCCGGCTGCGTCTGCATTTCGGCGGACATTTTGGGCGAGCCGGTGACCTACAAGGTCGGCGCGCCCGGCCGGCATTGGGCCATGAACAGCCTGGCGGCATTGGCCGCGGTCAAGCTGGCAGGCGGCGATCTCGCCCTGGCGGCGGTGGCGCTGGCCGAGATGAAGCCGCTCAAGGGCCGCGGCCTCCGGCGCAAGATCGAGGCCGCCGCCGGCGCCTTCCTTTTGATCGACGACAGCTACAACGCCAGCCCGGTGGCGATGCGCGCCGCCTTCGATGCCTTGGCCGCGGCCGAGCCGGCGGCGGGCGGGCGGCGCATCGCCGTTCTCGGCGACATGCTGGAGCTGGGACCTGACGCTAGGCGGCTGCATGCCGAACTGGCGGCCGATATCGCCGCGCAGCCGATCGATCTGGTGTTCGCCTGCGGCCCGCTCAGCCGCGCGCTTTACGACGCGCTGCCGGCATCCAAGCGCGGCGCCTACGCCGCCGATTCCGCGGCGCTGGCGCCGGTCGCGGCGCGGGCGATGCGGCCGGGCGATGCCGTGCTGGTCAAGGGGTCGCTCGGCAGCAAGATGGCGGCGGTGGTGGCGGCGCTGGACGCGCTGGCCGCGCCCGCGCCCAAGGCGGCGTGAGGGCCGGCGGCATGTTCTACAATTTCCTCGTTCCGCTGGCGGCCGATTTCGGACCGTTCAACCTGTTCCGCTATCTGACCTTCCGCACCGGCGGCGCGATCGTCACCGCACTGTTGATCGCCTTCGTCATCGGGCCAGCCGTGATCCGCTGGCTGAAGAGCATTCAAGGCAAGGGCCAACCGATCCGCGACGACGGCCCCCAGCGCCACCTGATCGAAAAGCAGGGCACGCCGACCATGGGCGGGTTGATCATCCTGGCCGGGATCGTGGTCGCCACGCTGCTGTGGGCCGATCTGACCAACAGCTATGTCTGGGCGGTGCTGGCGGTGACGGTGGGTTTCGGCCTGGTCGGTTTCGCCGACGATTATCTCAAGGTCACCAAGCGCAATGTCCGCGGCCTCAACGGTCGGATCAAGCTGCTGATCGAGTTCGCCATCGCCGCGGCGGCGGTGACGTGGATCGGCGCCGAGGCGCGCGCGCCCTTGTCGATGGCGCTGGCGGTGCCGTTCTTCAAGGACCTGCTGATCCAGCTCGGCTGGTTCTTCGTGCCCTTCGGCATGCTGGTGATCGTCGGCGCCTCCAACGCCGTCAACCTGACCGACGGGCTCGACGGCCTGGCGATCGGCCCGGTGATGATCGCCGCCGCCTCGTTCGGGCTGATCAGCTACCTGGTCGGCAACGTGGTCTATTCCAACTATCTCTTGATCCACGGCGTGCCCGGCGCGGGCGAATTGGTGGTGCTGTGCGGAGCCATGGTCGGCGCCGGCCTGGGTTTCCTTTGGTACAACGCGCCGCCGGCGATGGTGTTCATGGGCGACACCGGCTCGCTGTCGCTGGGCGGCGCGCTCGGCACCATCAGCGTCGTCACCAAGCACGAGCTGGTGCTGGCGATCGTCGGCGGGCTGTTCGTGCTGGAGGCGGTGTCGGTCATCGTCCAGGTGGCCTCGTTCAAGCTGACCGGCAAGCGCGTCTTCCGCATGGCGCCGATTCACCACCACTTCGAGCAGAAGGGGTGGTCCGAGCCGACGGTGGTGATCCGGTTCTGGATCATCGCCATCATCCTGGCCCTGGCCGGCCTCTCGACCTTGAAGCTGCGCTGACCATGCGGGCGATTTCGCTCTTTCGCGGCAAGCGGGTGGCGGTGTTCGGCCTGGCGCGTTCGGGTCTGTCGGCGGCGCGGGCGCTGGCGGCCGGCGGCGCCGAAGTCGCGGCCTGGGACGACAAGGCCGAAAGCCGCGCCCAGGCGGCGGCGGCGGGCATTGCGCTCGCGCCCTTCGCCGGCGCCGGCACGGCGGCGCTGGTGCTGTCGCCGGGCGTGCCGCTGACCCATCCCCGCCCGCACGCGGTGGTGCGGGCCGCCAACGATGCCGGGGTCGAGATCCTGGGCGACGTCGAGCTGTTCGCCCGCGCCGGCACCCAGGCGCGCATCGTCGGCGTCACCGGCACCAACGGCAAGTCGACCACCACGGCGCTGATCGGCCACATCCTGGCCGAAGCCAAGTTGCCGGTCGCGGTCGGCGGCAATCTCGGCACGCCGGTGCTGGATCTGCCGGAGCTTGGCGCCGATGGCGTCTATGTGCTGGAGCTGTCCTCCTATCAGCTCGACCTGACCGGGTCGTTGGCCTGTTCGGTCGCCGTCCTGCTCAACGTCACGCCCGATCATCTCGATCGCCATGGCGACATGGCGGGCTACGTCAAAGCCAAGCGGCGGTTGTTCGACATGCAGCGCCCGGGCGCGGTGGCGGTGATCGGCATCGACGATGCCCATGGCGCCGAGACCGCCAAGCGGCTGGAAGGGCGGGCGCGGGTGCTGCGGGTTTCGGTCGGATCCGAGGTCGCGGCCGGGGCCTATGTCCTGGACGGCGTGCTGTACGAAGCGCCGGGCGGGCAGGTCTGCGATCTGCGCCAAGCCGCGCCGCGGCTGCCGGGCGCTCACAATTGGCAGAACGCGGCTGCCGCTTTTGTCGCGGTGCGTGCGTTGGGGCTCTCGGTCGCGGATGCGACGCGGGGTCTCGGCAGCTTCCCTGGGCTGGCGCACCGGCTTGAATTGATCGCCACTGTCGGCGGCGTCGTCTGGATCAACGATTCCAAGGCCACCAACGCCGATGCCGCCGAAAAGGCGCTGGCGGCCTATGAGCGCATCCACTGGATTGCCGGCGGCCTGGCCAAGGAGGGCGGCATCGAGGGGCTGCGGCCGCTGTTCGGCCGCCTCCGCCATGCCTATCTGATCGGCGAGGCGGCCGAGGCCTTCGCGCGGACGCTGGGCAAGTCCGTGCCGCAGACCCGCGCCGGAACGCTGGCGCGGGCGGTCGAGGCGGCGCGCGCGAACGCCAAACCCGGCGAGGTGGTGCTGCTGTCGCCGGCCTGCGCCTCGTTCGATCAATTCGCCAATTTCGAGGCGCGCGGCGATGCCTTTCGCGCGCTGGTGCGGGAGTTCGCGTCGTGACCGCGCTGGCGACCGCGCCGATCGCCGACACCAGCATTCTCGGCCGCTGGTGGTCGTCGATCGATCGCTGGCTGTTGGCGGCGCTGCTGATCCTGCTGGCGGTGGGCGCGGTGCTGACCCTGGCCGCCAGCCCGGCGGTGGCCTCGCGGCTGGGTCTCGACTCCTTCCACTTCGTCAAGCGCCAGCTCGGGCTGATGCCGATCGCGCTTGGCCTGGCGCTGACGATCTCGCTGCTGTCGCCGCGCGGCGTGCGGCGACTGGGGACGCTCTTGTTCGTGGTTTTCCTCGGCCTGACCTTCGCCACGCTGTGGATGGGCGTCGAGATCAAGGGCGCGCGGCGCTGGCTGCATCTCGGCGGCTTTTCGCTGCAGCCATCGGAATTCCTCAAGCCCTGCTTCGCGGTGGCGGCGGCCTGGATGTTCGCCGCCCGCCAGGACAATCCGACCTTTCCCGCCAATCTCATGGCGATCGCGCTTTACGTGGCGGTGATGGCGGCGCTGCTGGCGCAGCCCGATGTCGGCATGGCGGCGGTGGTGACCGCGATCTGGGCCGGGCAGTTCTTCCTCGCCGGGCTGTCGCTGTGGTGGGTGGCGTCGATCCTGCTGCTCGGTCTGGGCGGGGCGGTCGCGGCCTATCTGGTGTTCCCGCATGTCGCCAGCCGCATCGACCGCTTCCTCGATCCGGGCAAGGGCGATTCCTTCCAGATCGACCGCGCCATCGAGGCCTTCGGCCAGGGCGGGCTGCTGGGCCGCGGTCCGGGCGAGGGCGTGGTCAAGCAGGTGCTGCCCGACGCCCATACCGATTTCATCTTCGCCGTCGCCGCCGAGGAGTTCGGGCTCCTGGTCTGCCTCGGCATCGTCGTGCTGTTCGCCTTCATCGTGCTGCGCGGGCTGGTGCGCGCGCTGGGCCAAGTCGATTACTTCGCCATGCTGGCGGCCGCCGGGTTGATGGTGCAGTTCGGCGTCCAGGCGGTGATCAACCTCGGCGTCAACCTGCACCTCCTGCCGACCAAGGGCATGACGCTGCCCTTCGTCTCTTACGGCGGTTCGTCGCTGCTGGCGCTGGCGCTGGGGATCGGCATGACGCTGGCGCTCACCCGTCGCCTGCCCGATGCCGGGAGGCTGCGGTGAGCGGCGGCAATCGCATCGTGCTGGTGGCCGGCGGCACCGGCGGCCATGTCTTTCCGGCGCGCGCGCTGGCGGTCGAGCTGCTCGGCCGCGGCCACACCTTGGCCTTCATCACCGATCGCCGCGGCGAGGCCTATGGCGAAAGCGTGGTCAAGCTCGACACCTATCGCCTGCGCGCCGGCACGACGACGGGGCAGGGCTGGTTCGGGCGGCTGCGCGCGGCGGTCGAAGTGGCATCGGGCTGGTGGCAGGCGCATGGCCTGATGGAACAGCTGCGGCCGCTGGCGGTGGTCGGCTTCGGCGGCTATCCCGCCTTGCCGGCGATGATGGCGGCGCTGCAAAAGCGCCTGCCGACCGTGATCCACGAGCAAAACGCGGTGCTGGGCCGCGCCAATCGATTCCTTGCGACACGGGTCGATGCCATCGCCGTGACCTTCGCCGCCACGGCGCGCATCCCCGAGATCTGCGCCAGCAAGGTGGTGGTGACCGGCAATCCGATTCGTCCCGATCTGATGCCGATCCGCGCCGCGCGCTATGCCGCGCCGGCGGCGGGCGAGAGCGTCAACCTGCTGGTGCTGGGCGGAAGCCAGGGCGCGAGCGTATTCAGCGCGGTGTTGCCCGAGGCGCTGGGCCGGCTCGATGCCGGTCTCAAGGCGCGGCTGTCGGTGGTGGCGCAATGCCGCCGCGAGGACCTCGACCAGGCCCGCGCCGCCTACGCCAAGGCCGGTATCAAGGCGCGCTGCGCCGCGTTCTTCGATGCCGTGACCGAGGAATTGGCGCGTGCCCATTTGGTGGTGGCGCGCGCCGGCGCTTCGACGGTGTGCGAGATCGCCGCCGCCGGTCGCCCGGCGCTGCTGGTGCCCTATTCGCAGGCGGTCGACGATCACCAGACCGCCAACGCCGCCATCCTGGGCGCGGTCGGCGCGGCCGATATCGTCCGGCAAAGCGAGTTCACGTCCGAGCGTGTCGCGACGCTGTTGGCGCCGCTGCTGGGCGACGGCGCCCTTCTGGCAGAACGTGCCACCAAAGCGCGCGCGGTCGGCGTGCCAGACGCCGCCAAGCGCCTGGCCGATCTGGTCGAGCGCCTGGGCCGGCGCGACGGCCGCGCCGCA
>Ga0194120_10002213_pt1 | contig 33791 bp, 65 predicted proteins | sample TA2MahCa65mmetaG_FD_148642 | JGI IMG/M metagenome (GOLD analysis project Ga0194120, IMG submission 148642) | Freshwater microbial communities from Lake Tanganyika, Tanzania - TA2015019 Mahale Deep Cast 65m | ecosystem: Environmental > Aquatic > Freshwater > Lake | place: Tanzania: Lake... | reverse complement strand
GATCCGTTATTTATACAGATAATTTTAAGCTCATGATCCTTACTTTTTATAGTAGGGATCAAGTTTTTAAGGTACCTGACGTTGTTCAGAATCGGTATTATTATTGAGATTTTCATGTTTATACTTTTAAGGAGGTTACAGAAGTAACCTCCTTTTCCTCTTCTACCTAAATTATAGTATTTAACAACAAAATTCTTCTACCCCAAATCCAGTTTCATGAACCAGCAATTCGGGGTATTTTCCGAACCGGATCGGGAGAAATGCCGTGGAAGCATCGTAATTTCCGATAAATCTATTTACCAAAACAATACTTGGATCTTTTTTCACGATTTCTCTAAACTTTTCAAGATCAATCATTACTGCTTGAGCTAATCCATCCTCTTTTTTATTAACAAATCCGTAAATCATGTAATCGCCCCACCCACTGAGTACCTTCGCTAACTCAGTGGTGGTACCACTATTTCTGGCAGCGCGGAGCGTAACTTCCTGCCTGTATCTCCAATTATGATAATAAGAGTGTCTTCTTATCCTGCAAGCAAAACGAGTGATTTTGGTAGCGTCTTTTACACTCAACACAATTAAATCTGTATTTCTTTTTACATCTTCTTCGTAATCATAAACAATGTTAGGTTTATTTCCTGTTTCAGAAATTATGTAGGAAGATATAAAATTTTTAATGTACGGGATGGTCCTCTCGGACCAAGCGAAATCTGTTTGAAACTCTGCTTTCAGCGTCATCTTTTCAATACCTCCCACGTATAGCTGATGATAAATGGAGGCCCCGTTGTTTGTCAATCTTAATGTTTCTTAATGAATTTGGGTTATAATTCCATATTAGTTTATATTTTTTAGATTAGTGGGGATTAAACATTATATGCTATTTAGAATAATAAAATCATATTTAAGAAAAAAAGCAGAGGACAGAGATCTTAACTTTGATGCTGAATTATCTAAACAAATACAAGATAAAAAATTTAATTATAAATCTCTAAAACAAAGAATTGATAATTATGGAAAACCTAAACAAAAGGCGCTGTTAGCGATCATGGTTGCTAGGTCCGCAGGTAAAGAATCGTCAAGGTTTGGTTAACTTTTATTTATTGAGTCCCCTTGGTAAAATAGGGGGTGGGCAGATGATTTACCGAGTAATCAAGGCTCATTTGATGAGGAAAGCAGCCGAGAAATCGTTGTCAGCGGCGCAACTGTCTCGCAAGATTCAATCTGCATTCCAGGACGACATTGAGGGGTTGCATCTAAGGATACTTTTTCAGAAGAACCACCACAGGCTGACATTCTATGACGAAAGAATCAAACCTGAGATGGAAAAACTACTACATGAGTCGGGATGGTTTGTATTCAAAGAAGACAAGAGCGATGGTCCAATTAATTGGACTGCTTGGATTATTTATCCGGAGCACACGAGCCAAGAGCAAGTATCCGGGACTCTCTATCACATCACTCCTCTGGAGAACGTTGAAAGCATAAAATCACAAGGGATCACCCTACAGACGGGGAAATCAACCAGAGGTGGCGCGTATAAACCAAGGATATATTTGTCCAAGTCGCCAGAAGCAGCAAAGACCATTGCTGACTTACTCGACCTTGAGGGTTATCATGGGCATAAGATGAAATACGCCCTTGTGTCCGTAGATACTAGCAAACTGCCAGACCATGCATTTCAAACAGACACGAAGATGAATCAGAGTGTTTTTACTACTTCCCCAATCCCTGCATCTGCGATTCTGGGTATTAAAGCGTTGAATTAGCCGCTACAACCGTCAGTAACAAACTTCTTAGTACCTACATTCGCCACCAATTCTCTGAATTCGGTAGAGCGCCGTCTGTTGAGGGGTGCTCAAGACCTGAATGTAGCCCACGAGGGCTTGGAGGGTTCGCAGCCCATGCCCTTATACCCTGGCAACCATGTTTGCTAACAGCGCCAAACAAAATGAGTTTAGTCTTAAATAAATATATGACATACTTAGTGAATCTTTAAACTCTATGTCAAAAATGAGGGAGCCGGATCTTCCATTTGATCAAAATAAAAATTACCAAAAATTTATGGAAGTTTTAAAAACCGTAGAAAAAGAAAAAGTAGCCTTAACATCTAAAGGATTTGTAATTAAAATGCCTAATGATATTATAATTAGTGCTATTCACGGACCAGGCGCTTATTGTACTGAAGATACAGTTGAAATGGCTATTATAGATAAAAAAACTGAAGAGTATATAGCAGGATATTATGATCCAAAAGCTAAATTATCGGAAGTTTTAAAAAACCAAACACCGTCTGACCTTGAAAACGTAATAAAGTGGGTTTATGAGATATATGGTTAAAAACTTTTTAATTAAAGAATCCGATCTCCGTCACTCATTTTGAACAAAAGTGCTATTGAGACGCCTAATGTATTCTGACATTTTTTAGCTAACACATCAAACATTCGTTAACGCATCAGTTCTCTGGCGTTTGGTTTGGATTTAAAATTGGGGAAGCAGTAGTATCCAGCTAAGTCATCAGTATTGGGCTCTCCCAATTCCATCACGGGTATTTCACCTACTAAATCCTTCCTAGCAGCGTCCATCAGCTTCTTAATGTTTCTTCTGTTAGCCTCAAATTTCTTCTTATATCCCAAGGGAAGCGTAGCGTCATCTATACTTGAAATGTGTTTTGCTACCTGGGTTACCGAATTCTTCTTTGAAGGAATCCTTTACCTTCTTACCGATTTCTTTTAAAAAAGGGTTCTTTTTGTTGTTCAATGCGCTGACGCAGATACAGCATGTCACTAGTATCAAAATCTTCTGCCTTTCGGCTAAGATATACTTTTATAACTCTGTTAATCATCTAATTTTATTACTCCGTTTTTTACATGATCTTGCAAGACTGGATCTAGATCCTCTATTTTTTTATCATACTTTGTCATAAAGTATTTAAGATTATCCGAAAAGTGATCTATTGACCAATTATCTTCCCATTTACCTCTACTATGAAAATGAAGAACAAGTGAGTTTACAGTACTTCCTAACTGTAAACCTTTTTTTACAATTCTTTCTACCATATCAGTATCTTCAAAATAACATTTTTTAAAATTTTCATCAAACCACCCAATTTCTGATATAAGTTTTTGCGGGTTTATTAAAAAAGCAGAAAAATCTGTATCTGGTATTAAATTATCACCACGAGTTAGAGGCTCTTCCTGTAATTTATTCGTATAATAATAAATTTCATCGTCAGAAAAAGCTCTTGTTAAATTATATAAACCAAAAAACATAGAATCAATTATTCTAGAAACATTAAAAGAAGACCCTATCACTACTTTTTTATCTTCAAAAAAACTAACTAAATTATCTATAGCTTCTGGATGAAGTGCTACATCTGTATTCAGTATATAACTGTAATCAGCTTTGTAACCTAAAGAAAGTTTTATTCCTCTATTCCATGCTACAGCTACCCCTAGCGGATCTTTGTAGTGTTCTATGTGGTATTTTGGATCAGTTTCAAATTGTTTTAGATAATCAAAAGTACCGTCTGTAGATCCGTTATTTATACAGATAATTTTAAGCTCATGATCCTTACTTTTTATAGTAGGGATCAAGTTTTTAAGGTACCTGACGTTGTTCAGAATCGGTATTATTATTGAGATTTTCATATCTTTGTTTTTTCTTTAGTCTAGTAGCTGCTATATCAGAATTAACATCTCCACGATTATCTAAAATTTCATCTATTATTTGGGATATAGGGATAATTTTAGGTATCTCCATTTCAAAATCTCCTAGTAGATATAATAGTAAAATATTTACTACTTATGTTGCTAAATTTATTTATATTTTATCTTTCTAGCATCATCTCTATCTTTATCACGCTCTTTTTTATTTTGTTCTCTTTCTTTATTTTTTCTGAATTTAGCTTCATCACTTCCTTTTAGGCTTGCAATTGGATAACACTTAGCAATTACTTTAGCAAGATTAAAAGCCTGAACTGATTTCAAAACCTCATTTAAATCTTTATAAGCTTTCGGCGCTTCATCCAAAGGCGCATGTCGGCAATTAGTCAGAATATCGAGAGCATCTAATTCTTCATCTACTCGACGTTGATCCAGTGTCCTTCTAGCCTCTGATCTGGAAAGCCTCCTACCTGCGCCATGGTTAATCGAGAAGAAGGAATCCGCCGCTCCCTCTAAACCAACTTGAATTGCAGAAAAAGTACCCATAGAACCAGGCGTAATAACAGGATGGCCAGATTCCTCCCACATCGTTCCTCTCAGTAAAGGGTGATGTGCAGGAAATGCTCTAGTAGTTCCTTTTCTATGTACAAGTTTTAAATTACCATTTTGATCCGGCTCCCACTGAGCGAGATTATGGCTAATTTCATAAAGAAGATCAACCTTTACTCTAGGCAAAACAGACTGTATGGCGTCTTTTACGACTTTAGCCATAAGAAGTCTATTACAAAGTGCAAAATTAGCACCAGCCGCAACAAATCTCATGTATTGTTTACCTAAAGGAGAATCCACCGGAGCGTAAACTAATTCTCTATCATTATAAGGAAGATTTTCTTTATCACAATAAGCTTTGAATTCTTTAAATGCCCATTCCCCAAAAGCATGGCCAAAACCACGCGATCCAGAATGAACCATGACTACCAATTGTCCGTCGAATAATTCCCACTTTTCTGCAATGTCTCTAGATACAGGATCATCAGCAATTTCAATTTTTTGTACTTCGCAGAAGTGGTTGCCTCCCCCGAGAGTGCCTAATTGATTCAAACCTCTATAAGCCTTTTCTGGTATTTCTTCCAGTTTAAATCTTTCTTCAGGAATAAGATGTGTAGCTCTTTCGCATTTTTCAGGCCAATTATTAGGGATAACCCCCATTTTTACTAACTGAGGCGCACCATAATTTACTATATCTTCAAAAGTAGGTTCACTGAAAATCATTCCATGGGTTGCAGTTCTGCCTTCCCCCATAGCAATACCGCGATCAATCGCATCAATAACCTGTCTTCTAAGTTTTCTATCCTTTAATGCATCAGCATGAATATTAGTAGTATAGATGCTCATACCGCAGCCGCAATCGTACCCCACTGGCCCAGGGACTACGTTTCCGGTAGTTACTACCACAGAACCGATGGGCGCACCGTAACCAGTGTGGCAATCTGGAAGTAAACATGTTGATATAACACTAGGAGTATTTGCAGTGTTACGGATTTGATCATAAACACCACTTTCAACTTGTGCTAAAAGATCGTCTTCCAGAAACATTCTTATTTCTGAGTTTCCGCCCTTTAATGTTTTATACATTATTTTTTAATCTTCACAATCTAACTTTTATACTTTTAGGTGTTCTTCCGGTATACTGCATTGATTCTTCTATAGTATGTTTTAAAATATAGGTATCTTCTTCTGTATTCCAAAATTTTCTAGGAGGTGCAAATTTCATTTCTGAAGGTCTTATCCAATCTAACACTTTTTCCGCATTTTCTTTCTTACGGCTAAGAGATAAACATTTTGGATAGTATAGTAAAGATACTACTTTTTGTGCATTTTCTTTAGTTATCATTATGTTAAAGGCTTTGTCTCTTTTGTTTTTATTTGATACTTTTATCTTTCCAGTAATTTCAAATAAAAAATTTAGATAGTCATCTTCTGGTATAGTGAGATCCATACATAATTTATAGATCTCACTAAATAGCTTAGTTAAACACTTTTTACTTTTTTACCCAATATCCAATAATTTATTGATCTTTCCAGATTCTACCTTTTTCATGTTACGTAATCTATAAGAGGGTACTTTTTTTATCTCTTTATTATTGTACAAGGTTATTGTACACTCTCCAATCTCATTAATCTTTTCAGCTTTTATATAATATTCTAAATTATCTATTATATCATCTTTATTAGTAGAATTTGAAAATATAGACTGTAGAAGTTCTATATTATTGTCGATAATAATTTTAGCTTCTAACATCGGCTAACCTCCTCAGAAAATAAACCCTCTATTTTTATAAACGGAGAAAATTAGCCGATGTTCAGTTTTTTAATTGAAGCTTTATCTTAAATAAAGATTAATCTTCGTCCAGTGGCTTTGCTACTAGTTCAGGGACCACTCCAATTCTAGATCCTGTAATCCTAGTTATATCCTTATCTATTTTTACAAATTCCTTGTATGCATTGTTATACATATTGATCACCGTTGACATATTCGTACCAATTTTCTTAAACAAAACTTCATAATTAGTCAAGTGCTTTTTCAGTTCTTCAACATTTTCTTTTATTTCTTTAGCAGACTCTTCAATTTGTAGTGCTTTCAGTCCTTGCAATACAGTTTGTAAATAAGCAAAGAATGTAGTAGGTGATACAAGAATAACTCTTTTTTGAACAAGAGCATACTCTAAAAGATCAACGGCACTTTCTTTTATGGATCCAACCTTGTTTACAGTAAGGTCGTAGTACAAAGATTCTGCTGGAATAAACATAAATGCAAAATCTGTAGTATTCTCACCAGGTTTAATATATTTTGAAGTTTCATCAATACGTGTTTTTAGATCTTGTCTTATTGCAGCTTCGTATTTCTGTCTTTCAAAATCAGACTCAGATTCAAGAAGTCTTACGTAATTATCTAAGCTGAACTTAGAGTCTACAGGAATGACCTTATCCTTTACATAGATAGCCGCATCCACCAAAGAACCGTCTTTAAATTTGTGCTGCATCCTAAAGCCCCCTGGCGGCAGTACATTGTTCAAGATGGCTTCAAGGAAGTACTCTCCCAGGACGCCGCGCTGTCTCGGGTTTTTCAAAATATCTTGGACACTTCTTACCTGATCGGTAACAGTAATTACCTGCTTATTTGTTTCTTCTATTTTAGCTAGATATTCAAAAATATTTCCAATTAATTCATTTTTTGCTGTTTCTGCTCCAGTTAATAAATTTACAGATTGTGTATATCTTTCATCTACTACTCTGTTAATGTCTGACATTTGTTTCTGTAGTACAGTTAATACTTTGGTGTTATCGGATTTACTGATTTCAGATTTGATAAGTAAATATAAAATCAATAAACCTACTATAAGGATTATAGAAATGACAACAATTTCCATTTTTTTTCCTTTCTGCTTTAATGCCACGTTCCACAAGAGCATATGCCTTTACGAACATCACATGCTCGACCACCGTTATAGCCCAAAGGAGCTACTTTGGCATGCAATTCGTGAAGATATAAGTCAAGACACCCATTTGGATCGATACAACAATTAGCTAAAGCATGATAAGTTTCATGCTTATGTTTTTCTGGTTGATTTCTTATATCTTGTTCACGGTCTATAGCCCACTGATTACGCTGCATTTTTAGCTATTAGTCCTCCTTAATAACTTCAGTTAGCATTTTATTAACACACTTTATTTATTCTGAAATAACCTTATCCCAACACTCGGTCATCCAATCTTTTGCTTGAAATCTATCATTGAATGGACTCCAATCATCCGGTCTTTCATTAATAAAACTAAATTCTAGATTATCCGGTCTTTTATCATAACAAGAATAAATAATTTCTCTAACCTGATCTTCGTTTTCAGCCACAACAGCGGCACAGATTATATAAAATGTATCCGAATATCCAGATGTCCACCATGGAAAATGCAGTTCCCAGGTTCCCATTTCATCTGTATACCAAGAAACCCAGAAACGTTTTTTAGTACTCATTAATCATCCTCGTCTGCTGGGTAAAATTCCCTACAAAAAGCACATCTAAATCCTATAATTTTAAAATTTTTGTCAATATTTTCCCCCACAATTTGAAAAACTTTATTTTTACATTTGGAACAATCCATTGTAGTCTCTTCAATAATTCTATCCCCACAATCAGGGCATTTCTTACCGAAGGGTACTATTTTATTTTCTTCATTCATATTTACTTTTATTTTTCTTCCTCTACAAAATTCCCTTCTTCACAAAACAAAACTTCCGCACAATTGATACACTAGCACCTGAACAGTTTGAACACCAAGGCGGAAGAAAACGATGTACCGGATCAAAACGTTTCATTAGCCTGCCCCTTCATGACAATTACAAGAACAAGACCATTCCATAAGTTCTGGATCAGTGTTATCTACGATTTCACATTTTTCATGTCTACTAACTTGACATTCATTACTTTTAGAAAATACAAACATGGCTTCCTACTTTCTTTGATAGTGTCTTTCTAATTGTTCTGCTTCACATCTCAAACAAATATTCAACCCAATATTAGCAGGTTCGCCGCAGGCCACACATTTAGTAGATTTCAATATCTCTAAAATAGCCATCGAATGTCCGAACATTTTAGTGCCCTTTCTGTAGCTCTTCTGCCTCTACCTTATACCGAACCGGCGGCAAGAGTTAAAGGCGTATGGGCTTAACTTAAGTAAACATCACAGAGAGCCTAGTAGTCTAGGGCCTTTAACCAACACATAACAATGTAACGTATTGTTACAGAGCTTGATATGTTGTTATATATTATTTTTTATAATAACGTAGAGGATAGTGTATTACTAATGAAATATAAAAAGCTATTTTATAAGATATCTAGCATAAACAGAGAATCAGTAACTAACAAAATAAAAGATATTTGGAATAAAGAATTAAAATCTAACGATGACTGGAAAGGTAAATCTAAATTTGGACATAATATGGGATTTTTTGAAAGAAACAGAACATTTGGTAGAATTATAGTAAGATTTATAGAAGATCCTTTTAACGTTAGTAAAAGTTTTATAGATGGTGCTTTTCAATCTAGAAGAGGACGTAGCTTGATTGATAATGGTGATGTACAAACAGAATTTGAATTTAGACATTATTTTGATAAAGCAACAGAAGAAGAAATTATTAATGACTTTAAACATATTTTAGATTTATATATAAGAGAGTATTATATTCAACAATCTCAAAAAAATAATTAAATAAATTTAGAAAACTCGTCTTTATAATAATTCTCTAATTTTTTCACATCGTCAATATGATCTTCTAAATCTTCTAAAAGTTTGTCCATTTTTTTCGATTTTTTATAATAATCAAAGGCAGATATTATATTAGCTATGGAAAATATAGTAAAGAAAACAATTAATGCTTTAATCATACTAAATTATAGTAGATACAGCGCCAGAAAGCGAAATAGATCTTATTATATGATTATATGTATCTGCTACTAAAATATTATTTTGATCATCTACGGCTACACCCATTGGGTAACTAAACTGACAAGTATCAACATTTCCATCTTCATATCCAGCAACAGCACTTCCAGCTACTGTAAATACTAAACCGTCATTTGTTAATCGTCTTATTTTATTATTATCTGTATCAGCTATTATTAAATTATCATCTTTATCAAATACAATACCTGATGGGTAATTAAAGCAGGTTTTAATTACTGAGTTACCATCGATCCATCCAGGTATACCACTTCCAGCAGCAGTTGATACTGTACCAGAATTTACATCTATTTTTCTAATTACATGATTTTTTTTATCTGATACGAATATATCACCAGTCTTATTAATGGAAATACCGAAAGGTCTATCAAACTTCGATTCTTCTAAGGGACCATCAAGGTACCCTTTTTCCCCAGATCCAGCGAAATCTCTAGCTATACCATCAGTATTTATTTTTACAATTTTATTATTGAATGTATCAACAACGTAAATGTTGGAATTTTCATCAGAAACCAAACATGAAGGGTAATTAAAACTAACTTTATTTTTTTGGAAATCATATTTATAATCAATTGTAGATACTCCACCACTCTTACTTAATTTAATTATAGTATTATTTTCGGTATCAGATACATATATATTTCCAAGTTTATCAAAAGTTCCACCAATAGGAAATCTTAAAGATTTTTTAAATGATGTTCCACTTAAAACAACTGAAAACTTTAAACTGTTGCTTAGTTTTTTAACTTGATGACAATATGTATCTATAACGTAAATTTGATTATTATTAACAAATACAGTATGCGGATAAGTTAGTTTGACTGGTTTTAAAGGATTTGCAAAAAACATTTCCTGTTGTTTTTTATCAAATTTAGCCAAAATAGACCCCTCTTACTATTTACATAATAAGTAAAAAACTTAAATAGTAAAAAATTTTAATTTTTACTAGCTCTCTTTTTTGCCCAATAACCTGGAGGAGGTTTTTTTAAGCCATATCGTTTAGACCATTTTTCTACTGCCTTATCAGATACCGTTCCTTCAAATCTATAAAAAATCTAAAGGTTTACAAGCGGGACCGTAGACTCCACTCCAGAAGTTTGAAAGATCATGATCCCTACTCAAGATTCTTGTGACCAAATAGATTCACAGAATCACGATCCTAGATCAAACTCCCAGTTTCCGATATCAGTCACGTTGAAGATGTTTCCCTCAGAAGGAACACGGTTCCCGTTTATTCTTTGGGCATTAAACCTTCTACCAGAAAAGGTGATCGCAGCTTCGCTGCCTCCACATGTTATTAATGTTATTATAGGACATGCCTGAAAGATTTTTCAACAGATTTACAGAAATTTATCAGTTTATTGAATACTGTTAGGAACCCCTAAATACTCTGCTATTTTAGAAGTAGGAACTAACCAAATAATAGATCCTAAAACAGACTTTGGCGGGTGTGGTACTTTATGTGCTTGACCACTTTTTTCTTTGTTATAAACCTTTTTATTATCTATTTTATTGATATTAACATTTTTTTCTTTTTTTCTTTTTACCTCTAAAATTATCGGTTTGTGAGTGACAGTGTGGGCAAAGTATTCTAAGATTTTCAAATCTATTATCTGAATGATCCCCATTTATATGATCTAGTTCTAGAACAAGAGGTTTTTCATTCCAAAAAGGTTTTTGACCGCATTCACTACATTCGTTTTCCCAACCAAGTTTAATTAGTCTTTCCTTTATTCTTTGTCCGTGATAAACAGGTGAGTTTTTAATAAACACTTCTTCTGTACTATAAGATCGTTTACTGGCTCCCTTTTTAATACTACTGCTGGTGTTACTATTTTCACCTTTTGACCAGCCGCGACCTTTAAAATGATCTACATTAATATTAAATTTATTTATTACTGACTTAAGTATTCTGTAATTACCACCAGAGTACGGAATATGTAAACATTGACATACCTGTTTTATAGAAAAACATCCATTAACTAAAGACTCAATATTTTATTTTGTATACTTTCTCATTAGAATCAAACCCATATTTTATTGTTAGTAGTAACATATAGGTTTGATTAATAAACTAGAAGGGCCTATTTATAATAAATAGGCCCTTTAAGTGGGGGATGAGGGACTTGAACCCTCACTCCTTACGGAGGCAGATTTTACAAATCCACTATGATTTTCATCACCGGAAATAGTCCGTTTGTGGTCTGGACTGTGCCTTTACCTTTTAGCTTTTGCCAGTCAGGTAGGTGCCTACCAGTCTCTACACCTTCTTCTCTTTAATTTTTAGAGAAGCTTGGCTCGGCGTTGGCATTTAAAAGCGTTCACCGAATTTGACACCTTTGCATTAAACATTTCTGTTTAATGGACCCCCAAGAGTCTGCTGCGTCTGCCGATTCCGCCAATCCCCCATATAGGAATTAGCAATTATTTTGGTTAACTTTTTCTAATTAACTTTTTCACCACCTTTCCTAAACCACCATCAATGAAACATACTCCAGCTTACCATTAGCTTGCTCAATTGGGAAGTCATTCTTGATTGTGGAAATATCCCAATTTTGGACTTCCGCACTTCTAATGGCGGAAGCTAGCGCCTCTCTTTTGGTGCCCCCTACTCCATTGAAAATGGAGTCAAATTTACCAATCACTTCGTTTTTTCTAAAGATAACTGTGAAAAGATTCTGCTTGGACGCCCCACGATACACGATTTGATAGTTCTCAAGCTGCTTCTTTCCCTGCAAGGTCGCGCCCTCTTGTCCTAATAGTACGAACTTGTAAGATTTATGATACAGACCAAATGTTCGACAATGCATACCCAAAAACTACGGATAAATGCAACATACATACATTACACAATATTTCATAAAGGAGTGTTAAGCAGTTCTGTTAATCCACCTATAATTAAAATAATTTTTTTGAAGGTTATACCAATAATCTTGTTTTGTTCCAAAATACATATCAAATAGCATAGCTGTATCATTAGTTATTTCTAACTTACCTTCAATTATTTCTGATATCTCAGAGAACGGTATACCAGTATCATTAGATAGCTTTTTCATAGATATATTTCTAGGATCCATAAAATTATTTTTTAAAATATACCCAGGATGCAGATTATCAGTCATAAAAATACTGTTCCTTTTTATACTGTAACTAAAGCACGACTTTTTAAAAACTCTAATATAAATTTTTTTCTTTCAATATAGTACTGTATGGGCTCATCATCAATAAAAAAGTTAAAATCTCTACTGTCGAGATCTTCTTTTTCTTGTTCCCCAAAATTATCGTTAGCTTCTTGAATTTCTATTAAATCATCCACTGTGCAATTATAGTGTTTGGTGAGTATCTTTGTTATAGGAACCATAGGGGTTTCATCAATTTTTTGTATATTTAAAAAATTACCAGATCCTCTCAGTAAATCAAATACCTCATTAGAAGTATTTTCTGGAAGGGCTTTTATCAAAGCCCCAATTACACAACACTTTGAATTAGCAGAAAGGCATCTGTCAAAGTACCTGGCCCTTAAAAGACCTGGCACTTTTTCCACCGCTCTGACTATTTCACCAGTCATTTTATCCCCAATGTTTTCCACAACCCAATGAGTACCACCACAGATATTATAGATCAGAAGATCCTGAAATCAAAGATAAATCATGGTACGTAAACTTTTGTTAACTGCTCATATAAAACTAGAGCCGTAAAGTAGAAAACTTACTTTACGGCTCTAGGAAAACTTACGTTTAGATTTCAACCCTTTTCTTAGATATAGGGTCAAAAAATCCATTTCTAATTTTTATTCTGCCCCCGGTACAACAAGCGAATTCAAAATATTTTACTTGATTTGGTTTAAATTCATTCATTGCTAAATCATCTGTAATAATTTTTAAAGAATATTTCAGATTACACTCCCCAAAAATAGCACCGCAACTTTGACAGTTATAAATAAAGGTTTTACCCTTTATTTCATCAACATCAAATTGTTCTTTTTGTGTTTGACCGCATGACGGGCAATCGTCATACAGTCCCTTAACCGTCACTCTGGGTACCTCCAGTTTTCCACAGGTTATTCACTATATATACACTATACCCCTCAACATAAAGAGTAAACTAGATTATCCGGTGAATAAAGGTGAAAGTTCCCCTTTGTAATGATTCTTAACGCCTCAGTTTTCCCCAGGAGGGATAACATCAAACATTTGTTCGGTGGAAAACTTTTAAAATTCCCTTTGATATCAGAACGAAGCGTAAAATATCTTTATTAACAAATGTTAATAAGGAGCCTTAAAGATTTGGATGACATTCATTTTATTTCTAGATTTAATAGCTGCTTTGAAAGTAACTGTATAGAGTACTTTATAAATCATTGTCCTTTATGTGATTTAGTTTTGGTAGATGCTATTCAAAACGGAAGCCATAAAATAATAAGTACTAAAAACGACAGTCACATGTTTTTTCACCAAATGGAAACAAAAGCTGTACTACATTGGAGTAATACAGCTTTTGTAAAAGAAACAAAAGAAGATATTAGATTTAAAATACAAGAAATGGTAAAAAGAGTTGTTCCTTATGGTAAATCTTTAAATAATACATACACTATTTTAGACTAACTCACAAGATCATATAACTTTCTAAACTCTTTTTGAATTTGCTTTATGCGAGCATAAGTTAATCCCACATAATTAGCAATTTCTTTTTCGTTTTTACCACTCACTAACATATCAAATACTATACGTTTTGCAGTTCCAGGTGGGTACTTTATTTTTACAGCTTTACCAAAAATCTCTAAATTTTCTTTTATTAGAAGTAAATCTAAAGGACCGGGATCTGCGCTTTCAATTTCTCTAGATTTTATTACCCCATCTATTTCTACATTCGTTGAACAAAAGTTAGCATTTTTTTCCTCTTTACTTTTTCTTTTCCCTAAAATAACAGTAGGAACTATACCATAACAACTTTTATCCTTCATCATCCTACTTACTAATAAAATCGTTTTTTGTCTTACTGCTGTAAAGAAAAAAGAAGAAAATGCCGTACCTTTTGTTGGGTCATACGAATCAAATAAGCTAGGTGACTTACCAAACAAATAAGCCACTATTTCGTTTCTTATCTCCTCCGCATACCCCTTAAAATTAGGGGGCAGAAGTTGATGAATTGTACCAATTAAAAGACTGTCAAAATTTATATGACTAGGGCAAATTTTTTCTATAGGTACAGAATATTTTTCTGCTACTTGCTCCAAATTATTTCTTATGAAGTCTTGAAGATTTCTATTTCTGATTTTTGATTTTACTCTAGTTTCAAGATAAACCATCTTTACAACCTCCAGTCTCATATACCGGGGTTGACCAGAAAGTTAAAGGAGGGGATTGTAGGGTACGGTAAAAAAGATAGAAGAGCCGACACTACCGGACAACCGCCTCAAATTAAGGGTAGTATTTTATTAAACTAGCGTAAAAAATGGGTTAGGACAAGATGTCCTAACCCATTTTAAGTTAAATTTATAAGTTACTTACTGGCAACAGATAACCTTCTAGCTTTTCTAAGAAGAGAAAGGGTTTCTTTAGTTTCTGACTCTTCTCTAAGAATTTCCTCAAAGGTTTTATTTTCAAGTATTTGAATAATTTTTAACTTAGTCTCATGCTTACTTTCAAGTTCTGCAATTTTTTGATTTACTTTAGAAAGTCTTTGGCTAAAAACCTGAACCATCGCTTCTCTTTTATTTTTAAGATCATTTATAAGATCGTAAGGACTTCTTCTCTTTCTACTGATGGCGGCAATTTTCTTGGTCTTTTTGGTAATCACAATAGCAGATTTTTTTAAAGGTCTTAGCATTTTACCTCATTTCTTCTTAAAATTGTGTAGGCAGAAAATATTTCCGCCTACACAAAAAAGCCTGCACTTTTTTCCTTTTTACCCAGCCTTTACGGCCTTTGCTGCCTTCTTCAAAACAGCCAACCTGGCCTTGAGGACCGCCTCTTCGTCGCTAAGCTCCTCAAAGGTCTTACCCACGAAATCCTGGGAGAAGCGCTCTGCTGCCTGCACCTGATTCTCCCACTTATTGACCTTGCTCTGCTGCTTGCGCTCAAGAGCGGCATGACGTTCCCGCATCCGTTCCAGTTCAGTAACAGCAATTGCCAGATTTTCCTCAGGCGGCTTCCTGGGTCGGGTAATCTTTTCGGCACCGGCCCGAGGTTCCGGCTTCTTGCGCGGGGTTCCATCCTTCTTGAGTGCAGGCGGCTTTGCGGTAGTCTTCGTAGCCATTGCTTTTATAACCTCCTTTGCTTGGCTTCCCTAACACTCTATTTATAGCACAAAAGGTAAAATTTTCAAGCCCCCCAAAGAAAATTATTTCAAATGATACCTCCCACCATACTGAGTATTTATGTTAGTAAGTGATATGTAAACATATAACAGACATAGAGTCGTAAATATGTTCTAGCGGTGATAACATACATGCCCTATTACATGGAAAGAACAGATTGTTCGCTAGATGGTCTTAAACTAACCTTAATAATTTACTTGTATCGCTCCCACGTAGACCAAAGGTTGACTACCTTTTTTCCTTTTCTGTTAGCGTAATCTATACAATTTGCTGTACCACCTTTGCTTCCGTTCCATAAAGCTAAAACTATATTACAGTTATCTACCATCCACTCGTTTCTAACCTGCATCTTATAAGATTCAAATCCACCGGCAGAAACGATAATAACTTTCTCCGCTTTAGACAAAATATCATGATATCTAACTTGGTCACTTTTTCTCCACTTCAATTCCTGTCCAGAAAAAGGAACCGCTGCTATAAAGGGTATATTTAATTCTATTGCAGCTAAAGCAAAAGCTGTATCAAAGCCGAGAGCCACTCCAGAAATAACTTTATCTGGTTTAACTTTACTTAATACTAAAGTAGTTAAATTTAAAAGTTTATCTTGAGTGTATTTATGATAACCTATTTTTTCCGATCTATGTCCAGTCGCGGCAACAATCATATAATTTATTATAGCAGTATTGTATATAGGAGTTTTTATATGATCTACAGAGTATTGTTATCTTTTATAAAAAAGAAAGCTGATGATTCGCTTAACAAAAAAATATCAACTATAATTAAAATGGTAAATAGATTTTTAAGTGAAAATGATAAGTTAAAATTATTTACACAAAATGAGTTAGAGATAATCCGCAGTGTACAAAGAGCCCTACATATTATAGATGGTTTTCTTAAGCAAGGAAAATTACAAGCGTTTGTTAGCTATACTAGTAGATTTTTAAAAAATGATGCAGAAATTATTGAGGCTTATTTTAAATATTGGAAAAAATCTTTAGAAAAGCTTAGTGACTTAAATAAAATAATTTATGTGCGAGCAATTTTAATAGGTAGTAAAGAGGTATTTGATGATCTTTTAAATACCGTAGAAAGTAAATTATGATCTACAGAGTATTATTATCTTTTATAAAAAAGAAATCTAGTGATTTAGGCTTTAATGATTTTATTTTACAAAAATACAACCCAAGAAAAGAGATAGATAGCATATTAAATGACTCTAAATATTTAGTAGATGAGATAAAAAAAATTTTACCTCCTACATGCAGAAAAGGCTCTTATCTAGAGTTAAAATTTTGGATAGATAAAGCTAATAGGTATAATTTTCAGGACAAAACTAGACAAGAGATTATAGATTTTATATCTAGAGGAAAAGATTTATTTACTAAGTGTGGAGAGATTTTAAATAATTCAGATAGAATATTACTTTTAGGTAAAAAAATTAAATACTCAAGACGAGATATACACGATTTAGTAGAATCATATTTAGCAAAAAAAGGATATCCATTAAAATTTATAAAAAGTGTTGAAGATTATGTAAATGTTTTTATATATCTAGGGGCTTCTGCTTCAGCAGTAAAAACAATCAGAAAAGAAATAACTGACTCCCCTCTTTACAGAGAGTCAGAATTTTCTGAGGTAGAAAACAAATTGAAAGAATTTGATGAAGTTAAAAGTGAGTTTGAAAAACTTACAAGAATGTAGGACGCTTTATTTTATATAAAGTCCAATTATTGTAATCTTTATATGCATCAGTTAATCTAGCTGTAAATAGAAGATGCTTATCTTTATATTGAATAACGTACTCTTGATCTGTAATAATCTCTTCGATTATTTTCCAAGGACATTGATCAACAACAAGAAAAGAGCCGTTTACAATACCTTCACTTTTAAAAACTTTATACGCTATGTGAGGGCCGTCTTCTTCATATATTTCATACCATGGACTTGAAAAAGCTCTTGGAGGAGCAAGAGGTAGCGGCTCTTTTCCCATTGATTAATCGGGGAAGAAGTACAGAGTGAGCCGCATCTGCATCAAGATGATCAAGAGATACGTCGTGGCCCTCTTGACGACGAATTTCTATCCATTTAAAAACAGCACGTACTACTTTCCATTGTTCATCAGATATATTATACATTTAAATTTTACGCTAAAACATATTCATGTTCTTGGGGTATACATAAAACATTTGAAAGATCAGTTTTAAATCCAGTTTTCAGTACTAAATAAAAATATGATATATCATCTTTATAAAATATGCCGGTTACTTTCCAATCTACCATTATCTCTCCTTCACCTGATATATACATAGAACAATAATTATGAGACGATTCTCCATGTCCGATCACAAAAAAAACCAGTTTTTTTCTACTTATCACCATGTAATCAAACATTTCCTGAACAGAGGAAAAATCCCTAGATTCTACAGATGCTTCCAATGTACCTCCCCCTAAAAAATCTAGGTGTACAATGGAATTAAACCCGCTAGAGTAGGTAAGCCTCTACACAAACCATAATTTAATTAAATGAAAAAGAAGCTTAATCTATTTATTCCGTTTTTGACGATTACTTAACTTTTCGAGCATTTCACTAACAGCCACAAGCTGTTTTCCGTCTAAATTATTTAAAGATTTTCCAATTTCTATTAATTTTTTAGAAAGTGATAAAAGTAATTGAGGGTTATATTCCTGCTTTGTCACATTAGGCAGGCTTCTTATTGGGCTATGTTTATAACCACCGACACTATCTTGTATATTAGATAAAATTTTCTGTAAATCAGTGAGAGCCATTTCCGTTCCTTCAATACCAGATAATAGTTTCATAACTTCATATAATTCTGTAATTACAGGGTGCTCATCACTACTAATTTTTTTTAATTCATTTGCTATTTTTACTAAATTTTCTGAAATTTCTTTTGGATCCATTTTCAAAATTCCTCACTAATAAATACAATAAACTAAAATTTATAAGTTTTGTATCCAGAAATTTTACCAGTACTGCTTATGCTAACATACTTCATCAGGTGCCTTCTGTTATATGATAGCGCTGGCTGGCCGTTACTATCTGTTAAATCTATGTTATACTTACTAAACAAATCCCCTAACTCTTTAAGGAAATCAGAAAAAGATTCTTCTGTCATATTACCTATAATTTCCAAATTGTCTAATAATTTATTTTATTAGATAAAAACAAATTATTAGAGGATTTGAGAATGTTTGTTTCTCTCAGTGTTGATGAAAATACAGTGGCTTATTGGTATTTCAGTGCTAGATCTACTACTAAAGTTAGAGATGTTTTAAATAGACATAACGGTGATGTTATATTTGAAGATGATAAAGCACCAGTACAGCCTAGTTTTATTAAAAATTTTTCTATTTTATCTACTGGATCTACTGTTTTAACTGTACCAGAAACCGTTACTTCAAGTAATATATCAGAAACTATAACACAAGGAAAATTTGGAGAAACAAGAAATTTTAATGGAAAATCATACTTTATAAAAATACCCAATAACAATGAGTTAAAATTAACTAATTTTACTATAGAAGCATTAGTAAATTTTATTGAGATATATGATAGAAAATCTACTCTCATAAGTAAAATGCATTATAACGGTACTAGCTATACTGGGTATGAGATATATTTTAAAGATGACGGTGTTTATATAGTTTTAGCAAAAAGCTCTTTAAGTTTACCAGAGCCAATTTTCGTTCCGTTTGAGTTACAAGAAGCTAGATGGTTCTATTTTGCAATAAGTATCCAAGAAGACGGTGTAGTAAATGTTTATGTTGATGGTAAGCATATAAAAACAACTGGATCAGGAGTAAGATCTATTTTTAATGACGCAGACATATTATTAGGCGCTAGATATGACCAAGGTTTAGCAGGGTACAGCCATTACTTAAAAGGGTCCATAGAATTTATCAGATTAAGTCAAATAATAAGAAAAAAAGAGGAATTTACTAGTAACGCTGTTAGACTTCCTATATCTCTTTCTTGTTAATCACCAAATATTCCTTTAGTTTTATCTGAATATTCTAATCCATATTCTCTTGGTATTGCAGTCTTAGCCCACTCCTTTAAGTTTACCTGAGAATAGTAGCTATTTTCTAAATCAGGAAATGCTTTATGTAAATCTGGCCTCATTTTATAAATGTAATATAATAAATTTGAAACTTCTACATAAGAACTAATGTTATTAGCTAAATAATCTAAGAAAGATCCATTAATTTCAGTATTAAAAGGATTTTTAAAAAGTTTTTTTCTTTTTTCTGGTAAATCATAAAATAGTTTTCTCATAAATAGTAATACTTTTATACCGTTATCAAAATAGTCAAATTCATTTTTCCATTGTTTCGTAATAAAATAATCATTATCTACTAGCTCAGATTTATAAAATGACATTAATGAAATAAGATCTTGATCTTTTAACTCATTGTTTGTATATTTTGTCACTTTATTTAAGGAAAAATCAAATCCACTAAAATGATAAAAAATTAAGTCTTCCCCATTTACAAAAAAATCGCCATTTTCTTTGACAATACTTCTTTCATTTAAGTTCCAATAAGCTACGTTATATCTACAGTCTCTTAAAATATAAGTTTTATCCAAAAAACTAGGAACTATATCAAACCATTTTTGATCTACAAAAAGCCACTTACCTGGATCAGAGACACAAAAATCATACATTCTGTTTTTCCACCAATCTAATATATTAAATATTTCTTCACACCTTCTCAGGGCTAAAAATCCTAAATTATAAGATCCTACACGGAGAAAATCTATTTCATTAGGCCAAGTATTTAAATCTTCCATAGGTTTTATTATATGCGGAATTAAAACCATATTATGCTCAGATAGTAAATTATATATTTCATATATAGGTTTAAAAATATAAATGTCTGGGTCAAAATATATCAATTTATCTATATCAGTATTTTTGAATAAATATTCTATGAAAAAAGGCTTTACTGCGGTATTTAATTCTACTACATCATACTTAAATACGAATTGATACTTATCTTTTATCGGTAAGTCCTCCATCCAGATTATGTCAAATTTTTCTTCGTCTTGGTTAATATAATCTCCCTTCTTATCTACTAATAATACATAAGCTTTTCCGTATGGGTGTTGTTTTAAAAATGAGTTAACTAAAACTCTGGCAAATGAGATATAATTACGAGACACTATAGTACAGATTGTTAACATTTAATAATCCCTAAAAGATTCCAAAAAATTATTTATCTGATTAAAAATATTTATAAAATAATTTTCTTCATAGTGTGTTGCACTAAGACCCCATCTATTTTTTGTTGATGCAAAATAATTATTTTTATGATCTCCAATTATTAAAACACAATATGGTTTATTTTTAAAAAAATCATAACGTTTTTTTAATTCTTCATTTTTATATTTACAATCATCCACTATATCAGAAGAAAAATCTTGTAATTGATTAAAATCATTCCAGTATTTTTCTTTATAGTATCGTTCATGTAAAATAAGATTTTTAAAATTAATCTTTTTAAGATAATCTTCAAAAAGAGTAGCATTATGTTCCCATTGTTCATAAGATTTTTCTACATATTTATATGACATATTACAATAATTTAAATAATTAGATTGTTGTAATCCTGGGGAGTTACTTATAGCAGAACCATCTTTAAATTCTATCACTTCATTAGAAAAACCAGGTAGAATGTCTAATATTAAATATTCATTATCTTCAAATTTTTTCTTTAAAAAAGATTTATTAAAATCTTTTTCTACCATTTTTCCACACCACATATTCTTAAAATCTATTTCTTTTGGTGGTATATGTGATTTATAAAATAGCGTTTCTATACTACCCCACCCAAAATAGTCTTTTAATTTGAAAGTTTCTTTAACCATGTTTAGGTTAAACATATCTCTTGTGCCGCAACCGCCTAAAATACTAAAAGTATTCATAGTATTTCTTTATTATAAATAACTATGTCTGGACAATTAAGAATATAAACATTACCAAATTCTTCAGAAAAAACATAAATATCTAATTTATATAACATATTTTTAAAATTTTTTTGAGTCGGCTTCATAAAAAAAGCCATTACAGTTTTTATACTCATCTAAAAAACATTCCCTTAAATCTAGTCTATTATCTGTTAGCGTAGCGGTTCCTATTTTACTACTATTCATATATATTTCTACAGTGATATCATCGAAATCAGAAACTATCCAACCAGAGATAGGGAATATACTTGACAATATGCCCTCGTTTTTTGGCAATTCTAAACATATATTTATTTTCATATTAGATTTTATTAGGTGTGTTTATTACCTCCATCTATATAATGGTATTTAATAATGAAAAAAGGTACTAATTTAATAGGCTACTCACGCGCAGAAATGAGTATTGGAGAGATTTGTAGGATACATGCAAGATCTTTAGACGAATCTTCCATACCTTATTGCGTACTTAATTTTAATGAAAATAGTGTATTTAGAAACTCAGATAAGTCGTTAGTTGATAAAGAAGTTTTAGATCCTTTATATAAAACTAATATTTTTTATGTAAACGCAGATTCTACTAAAAAATCCTATGATTTTTTTGGTGATCAGGTTTTTAATAATCGTTACAATATAGGATATTGGAGTTGGGAACTACCAGAATTTCCAAAAACTTTTATAGGGTCTTTTAATTATGTTGATGAAGTGTGGGTTCCCTCTAATTTTGTACTAGATTCTGTATCAAGGTGGGCAAAAGTCCCTGTAATAAAAATACCTCACCCAATAAGTATTGAAGTATCTAATTTAAATAGAGAGTATTTTAATCTTCCAGAAGATAAATTTTTATTTTTATTTGCATTTGATATATTAAGTATCTTTGAAAGAAAAAATCCTATGGCCGTTATAAAAGTATTTAAAGATACTTTTAAAGATAATAGCAATGTTTGTTTAGTTTTAAAAATAAATAATAGTAAGTATAAACCAGAGGAAATGAAATTAATAGAAGATAGCATAAATAACAATATATATATACTAAAAGACACTTTAAGTAAAATTGAAGTAAATTCTCTAATTAATTTATGTGATTGTTTTATATCATTACATAGATCTGAAGGTTTTGGACTACTTTTAGGGGAAGCTATGTACTTAGGAAAGCCAGTTATAGCTACAAACTGGTCTGGAAATATAGATTTCATGAGTGAAAGCAACTCTTGTCCAGTTAAGTATAATTTAACTAAATTAAATAGAACTTATCACCCATACGAGAAAGGGAGTACATGGGCAGACCCAGATATTGAACATGCTATGTACTATATGAAAAAAGTGGTTGAAGATAAAGAATTTTATAATACAATAGGCAGCAATGCTAAAACATATATTAAAAATAATTTATCTACAAAGTATGTAGGAAGTTTAATAAAACAGCGCTTAAACTTCCTGGGTCTTATATAACATGTAGCACGCCAGGGCCAGAACGGTTCGCATCCCATGCCCTTGAACCCTTACGCTAATTATGACGACGCAGAACTTTTCCCGGAGATATAATAAAAATATATTTAAGGGTACCAAAATAATTTTGGTACCCTCTTAATTTGTATATTTTAATAGTCGTATGTTATATTATATAAAGCATCGTCATAATCATCATAGCTATAAGTATCGTCTTTATAGTGTGCTATAACATTAGCTTTAGTCGTACTAAAAGTTAAAATTAACAGATCTTTTTTTATACCGTCAATACCTAATTGAATCTGTGCATTAGAATTTTTCATAAAAACTTTACTTTCCTACTAAACTATCTTTATTTTCATCATACCACCTAAGGTAACTAGAAAACTCCGTTTCTCCCAACTGTTTTTCAATTACCTCTAACTGCTCAGAGTAGTTTAATATTTCTCTACCCTCTTCAGTTCTATAAAAATCCCCAAACATCATTCCAACGATACCATTTCTTTCAAAGGCCCTATTAGCAATAAGTTTAAGAATATAAGATTTTGCAGCTAACAATTCCGGGTAGCTCATTTTCTTATTTTCAGTATTCGTACTCATAATAATCATTAAACCTTTCTAATGAATCAACCGGCTCATAATCCTCGTCTTTTAAAACTATACAATTAGGACATTTTTCTGTATAGATAAACCCAGTTTCCGGATCACTAAAAGAAACTTCTCCAATATCATTACAAGTATAACAATTTGTCATTGCTAGTCTCCTTAATCAGAAGTCATAACTGTGTCTATTTTTTCTAGAACCATCGACCAAGCTTCAAAATATTTATTTTCCGGTGGTGGTAAAGCTATTAATGCTATATCATAAACATCGTTCATCACCTTTTCAATATTTTCATACTTTGTTTTATAAACTTCTTTATCCGCTAAAACTAATAAATACTCTGCATTTGGTAATCCTAGATCTTTAAAAACATTTCCAGAAGACTCTATTTCTGGATCAAATGCTCCACACTGTTCAGCAGAATCTGTTTTTATACTTGCTGTATTAGTATAAGGTTTTGGAACATACGGTAAAGGTAATTTTTCTACAGGAAAAACACAAAACCCATGCCAATCATCTGGTTTATCAAAATACCCGTGTATACAATCATTACAGCGCTTCAAAACTAAACCTCCCACTATTATTATAGGCTGGTACTAGCTAGGTATTTAAAGCTAGTACCAGCCTTAAATACTTTATTCTATATCAATTTTTGATATAGGCTTATTCTCTGTTTTTTTAACAGATATTCTCAAAGTGCCGTCTTTTAGGGTAGCTTTTATATTATCCTCTTGAAGAGGAGTTAAAAATGGAAATGTTCTTTCAAACTCCCCGTAAGACTTTTCTACTTTATACATAGCACCAGCAGAACTATCGAAATCTGAATAACGAATACCTCTTACCACAAGATTATTTCTATCAACACTTAAAGTTAAATCCTCTTTTTTAACTCCGGGAACATCTAAAGATAGCTCATAAGAAGTATCTGTTTCTTGAATATTAACTAGAGGATTGAAAAAAGTATTTCTTTGTAAGAAATCTGAAATAGGAATACTTACTGGTTTAAATAAATTATCAATATCGCCAGGAAAATTAAAATTAAACGGGGATAGCCAATTATTCATAAACACCTCCTAAAACCATTAAACGTAGTTATATATTATTATAGTACTAAATATAGTATAAGGTTAAACAGAATTTTTAGATTTTTCTAATAAATTTGGAAATATCTCTACTGGAAATTCAAATTTTTCTTTACAAGCTGAACACTCCACTAGAGAATTTTCATCTCGTTTAATTTTAAAAACAAGATCTATTTCATACCACTTTTGAGCATCCTTGCACGGAATAAGTTTATTACATTTTGGGCAATGTATAGAAACTGACCAAATTTTATAATTTGCTTTAGACATTAGTGGTTGACACTCCTACTGCATCGCCAATTGAAATAAATTTTTGTTTATGTTTCCTACCGCCTGGTTTATCATGTATTTCTATAAGTATATATGTATGATATATGCCCAATGTTCCGGTATAATAATCTTCTTTATTATAGTGTCCATGAGCTTCTGCTATTATTTTTGCGGTCCATTCATGTATATTTTTTTCTACTAATACATTGAAAATAGTATTTAATTCTGAAGATGGATCATAAGTCTCTGCTTCAATCCACATTTCATGTTCACAGCTACAGGTAGTATTTATCCCATTATCTCTAAGGGCTTTAACAACATCACGGATACCTTCTTCTATATTTTCTTCATACCAGTCAGTCATACACACCTTAAAACTTTTAGAGCTAGGTTTTCTGCTTGTTCTAAAATTTCGTCTAAGTGATCATTAATATAGTTTCCACCGCTGTTACCTAATATCTCAGCTATTTCACTAGCTATATTAACTAAATCTTGTCTTTCCTCTTTTGTCATAATTTTAAAATACCAAATCAGGTTTTATTTCTTTTATAGCAAACTTTTGATCTTTAAAATAAGCCCAATGATTATCTAATCTTTCCAATAAATCTGAACCTTTAAAAAACTGCATATCTTTTGTATACATTAAAACATAAAAGCCGTCTAAATCTACAAAATCATGTACTTTATCATAAATTTTAGTCTTAAAATCATTATAAAGACTAATACACTGTTCTTTATGTTTATTTAAGTCTTCCTGATTAGAGAAATGCTCATATACAAAAGAACCCGGTACTCTACAAGTACTACATGTATAGACAGCGTATATACTATTATCCATTTAAATTTCTGTCCTTAAACAAAAATTTTTTAGCTTCCGTTGCCTGTTCCCCCCTATCTTCTATTTCTTCCCCATCATCTGCTATAAAAAATATTTTAGGTATTTTTCCAGATTCTATTAATAAATTCACGTATGACCACCATAATTTAACCGTATTATGTTTATGTGCAAAATCTGTACCATTATAATGACCAAATTCATCTGGTTCTAGTAAATTATTTCGCATTAAAGTTCTTATTGCTTCAGCATGTGACGGATATCTAACAAATGGATCACAAGGGGGTGCTTCAGTCATTCTAAATTTACAACCTTGCGCCTCATTAGCACCACAATATTCTTTATATGATAAAATCTTATATGTATAGGGTCCAGTAGCTTCTATCTCTTCATCTAGTTTATAATTTGCACAAACAGCATTACAACAAGTTTGAGCACCAATACCTTCTTCCTCATCTAATGCAGCATGTCTATCTTCAAATATTTTATACATTTTTCTACGCTCCAATGAATCTAAAATAGCCATTCTAACCTCATCTGGAGCAGTAGACATAACATTAGCTAGCTCATCAGCAGTTAAACCTAAATCATTTAAAACTGTATCAGCTAATTTATCTTCTGCTTTTCTTTTAGCTACTTCTTGAAAATTTATTACATTATCTTCCAAAATCAGACGCCTCGCTAAACAACCTACATCTGCCCCCTCGGACATTACTTCTCCTATTGGTGCTTGTTCCCTAACTGCTTTAGATAACTCACCTACTTCTTCTGCTAATCTAGCTAATAAATAACCAGGAGGCTCATCTTTCCACCGTTCCTAAAAAATTCTGTAAAAATCTAACCACTGGCTAAAACCTCTACAGAGGGTTTGTTATGCTCCGTAGAGAACTTAAGAGAACACTTAGATGATCGGATGATTTTCATATCTACTAGAATTATAGTGATCTGATGGAAAGATTGCTACACATTTTTATAGATTGTTTCCAGATTAAGGGTAGCTGTTGGGAGCCCCCTAGTTTCATCGTGTCTCTTTATGTTAGCCTCCATTAATTCAGAGAAATTTTTAACCTCTTGTCGCATTACTTTCCTCAGATAATAATTTTAATGCCTTATCTATAAACTCTTTTGTCTCCTCTTCATGCCAGGACCATTCTAATTCCCAATCCTTATTCTTAATGTAGTCATATAATTCTTGTTTACTGTCTTTCCATTTTATACCGCTTAAAAGGTTATCATAGATATCCTGTAATTCTTGAGTAGTTCCACAGCCCTGTAAAGCATCACAACCACTACAACTACCCCATCCAAAAATTAAGTAGCCATATTTATCGCCGTCTTTTAACAAAACTCTAGTGTCACCTTGGTAATCGTCATCTTCTACTTCTAGTAAAACTTCATAACCAAATGAGTTAATTATATCATTATACGACACATCGGGCCAATTATAATCTTTAAATGCATCTGGAAATAATTCTTTAACTTTTAACATTTATCTTTATCAATCCTCTTGAAAAATATACAAAACATTAACTAAACCTTCAGCTAGCTCTTTTCCGTCAATACTAAAAATATCTTTATTAAGATTTTTGGCTTTTTTATCTAAAACTCTTTGTAGAGCTAAAGATAGTACTTCCATATTAATACCTCTTGGCTCTAAATGGGCCAGAAAATTATACTGACACTCTGAACTCCTAACATATTTACCGTTTTCTAGTTTTATAATAGTTTCATGAGGAGCTTCTGCATCGTCTCTAACTATTCTACCGAGTAATTTTTTAGTAGTATCATAATGAAATACCACATTTACTACAGCACCTAGATATTGACCTTGTTTTGGAAATTTTTCATAATTTAAATTTTCATGCGAACCCACAGTATTTTTCCCCGCTGTACTTAAATAATCATTCAAAACTTTTAATGAATCTTGAATTATTTTTTCTATATTCTGATCTGGAGCTTTATTTTCAGTATATTTTTCTAACCAGTTAATATATAATTCATCGTTATCATCCATACTACAAATCACTCCGTTCATTTTATTATAGTGTTGATATGAAACATGTTTATAGTGAAGATATAGCAGGAAAATTTTATGATCTATAAAATTATAAATTCGTATCTAAATAAACGATCTAATGGTTTAGTACCTTTAACGGCGTTTGGAGATTTACTGAACGGCGCAAAAGTAAATCAAACTAATAATATGTTTGGTGATAATATCATAGAAATAATATTTCAAAATGGGGTAAGAGTAGCTATAATATACACCGGTAAAGACACTGAACATAAAGGAGCGTACTCAAGATTAAATGAATCTGGATTACCAGAAACAGTAGAGATTCAAATAGAAAATAAAAAAGGTGGGTATATAACAAAAGAATATATACACACCTTTGATAAATCTTGTGAAAAAAGAGGCTATTGTTTTTGTGACGATGCATTACCTCATCGAACACCACAAGAAATGTTTGAAATATTGAGATGGGCTAAAAGCTATAAATGCTGATATTTAAAAAAATATTTATATTTATATTGACTTTATTAATTGTCGGATGCGAAGAACTTCCAGTTATTAAAAATGTAGTAAAATTACCGCCACCATTAAATGATAAGGTTACTTTTTATCAAAACTACCAACCTACTTCGGATAGATTTTTACCATTTTTTAAGATTAGTAATAAATATATGTTCGGCTGGAAAAGAGCAAAAATTCGCTATATAGAAAATAATTTATATAAATTTTCAGCGGAAGAAAGATACTTGGTAGGAAAAGCTGTAATACAGTTAAATGAAACAATAGGGGAAGATGTGTACTCTATAGCTAGACCGGGAGAAATAGAAGACATAACAATAACAGGAATGGCTACAGAAAGTCATAAAGATAGTGTCACATTAGGATTAACAAAAGAAACCTATAAAAAAATTCTAAATTTCTAATTAATATTTATATAGCAAAAGATGAAGATATCAATATTTACTATAAAATATTGCTGCATGAATTAGGACATGCAGCAGGATTAGATCATAATGTTGCTACTGGATCTCTTATGTCCGATCTTTTACTTTTAGAAACTCCAAGTAAATTCTCTAATAAAGAAACAGAGAGTTTAAGACTAACTAATGGCTACGGAGCAAGATTATTGTCCTTTCCAGAATTTAAAGATATCGATATGTCAGACGTTGAAACAAGCTCTGTATCTTTGAGTTGTAATTATAACAAGCGTAAGTCTGGATAAATCGGTTCGTTATGTATATCTATTAAATGATGCCTCCAACAATTACATCTATCTTTTTTGTATTTACAATCTTCACTATGTTTGAATTTATCATAACACTCACCGACTTTTTCTTCGTATCTACGATAAAACCACCAAAGTTCTTCATAAGAAACCGGTTTTATTGAATCTACTGATTTCCAGTTTAATTTATACCATAATTTTAATAAAAATTTACTTACTGATCCCATTCAAATATTTTATACTCCAACCAATAATCTTCGATATCTACTTTTAATAACTTAACCTTATGCACTGGTATATATAAATTTTCGTTTTTTATGTATCCTAATTTAGTTTGTCTTTCTAAGAAAGACTTAATAACACTTTCTATATCAGAGTAAGTATTTCCATCTAATGTTATAACTAAATCATTACCATCATCAAAATTATACGTTAAAGTAGCTTTTTTGATGTTTTCCGTTTTTGTTGCCATAGGGAAAAATTTATCGGAAATTTTATCTAATACTTTTTCTACTAAATCCATTTTATAGTCTTTCTTTAAAAAGGCTCCGGGGGCGGGACTCGAACCAGCGCAACTACCATCATGTAGACAACATGGCGTTTTAACCGAAATTAAACTACCCCGGAACGTTTACTAGTTTAACCGGTATACTAAAGAATAAAAAGTAATTTTTTATTCTGTTTTTATTACATAAACACCCGGACTAATTTGCTCAACAGAGGAAATACGTTTACCGTTTAACAATACTTCATAAGTTTTGATATAAAAAGATATACTTCCATAAGAAAGTTTTAAATTATTTTGATCTATTATATCTACGCAATAGTTTAAGTTTAAAACTATTGTGCTAAATATAAAAGCACCAAAAAACTTTATTCCCACTTTACAAAATTATAAATCTCTGTATCTTTTTCTTTTACCTCTCCCATTAATTTATCAAATAATACGTAATTATTATGCTGTTTTCTTAATTTACATTGAGTATAATTCATTTAATACCTAACCGGATATATTTCTATACAATTGTCTAAAAAGTTATCCCCAAATATCTTTGTAGTTTCACACAAAATAAAATTTTCCATAAAACTACTACCAGCTTTTCTTTCTGGCCATCTCAATATATAATACCAATCCCCGGTCCACCCAGTAGAAGGGCCAGGAAACATCAGATTACGCTGAGTGTCATGGGCATGACACTCATGAAGAGACTGAGACACGTAACCTTCTATGTTCATTTGGCGTAAAATCTTTTCAATTTCAGAAGTTTTAACTTCAAATTCTTTAGCTAACCACTCTTTCTTAAATGGGTGTTTTTTATAATCAAATAATTTTAAAATAATTTTTTCTTTTAAAATATTTGGTTTAATTTTTTTATAATCTGGTTTTGGAGTATTACGCTTACCACCAGATCCTACTCTTACTCCGGTACCAGAATAGTGTCTACTCACTTACTAGCTCCAAATTACCACTTAGCTCTAATCCAGCTTCTCTAATCTTTCTGTGGGCTTCTTTACAAAACTCTTTATCAATTGTAACATCAGAATTATAAAGGTGTGCTGCAATTTCATAAAGAACATGGACTTTTTCTAGTGGCATATCCATCAGTTTATTATGCTCAAGAGCGTAAACGATATAGACAACCGCTTGAGCAAAGTAATCCGTTTTGTCCATTAGTTTATCGAAAACTATCTGTGCAACAGTCTTCGCTCTGGTGAGATTATCGTAGATATTTACGTATTCTTTTTTATTTGCTGGATTAAGCCAGTACACTAATCTTTCAAGAGGATCTGTATCTTTTACATCTTCCCCAAAATACTTACGAAGAGCGTTTTCAATAACTTTACTATTGCTAATGTTATCTACTCTTGCTTTTTCTGACATTTTTCTCATCAAATCATCAGAAATCCAGTAATCTTCTAAGTTAAACTTATCTTTGTAGAAATCTGCTTTTCCGGGATAGAATCTTATCCACTTTTCATTTATTACAGAAATTAAAGGATGTTTGCCAATATCTTCTAAATCACAAAACCAAGGAATAATAGCATCACTCAAATGCATATAATGCGGAAGTTGTACATATCCCATTCTATCATCACGAGTTATAATACCCTGTTCAATATTAGTTAAGTCTATTAATTGTATTTTCCAGTAAATATCGTCTGACCAAACACATCCTGCAACAAAGCCTATATTCATAGACTCTTCTGATATAGGATTAGCTGGAACGTAATACTCAACTGGACAAAAACCGAAACTATTAGGTTCTTCAGCCCATACATCAATACATTCAGGAAGTTTCATTACTTTAGTGGCAGTATAATGCTCCGAGTATAAAGCATAATCCTGTCCATTAATTGTAAAAGGAAAAAATGGAGGTTCATTACTAGGATATTTATATATATAGCTATGTAAAAATAACCCTTCTAGATAAATGTTTACTTTTGTGTAATCCCACCCTTTATCATTGCTAACTTTTTCAATTTTTATTTCATACTTGTTTTTTATACTATCTGCCATTCTTTTTGATTCTTTTAAAATATCACTGGATTCCATATCTTCTAAAACTGATAATTCCATTGTTTACCATCCTTTCACAAAATCGTTTTGCTTTCTCTCCAGAAATACACTAGCATTATCATAAAAATATTTGAATATATTTCTCATTTGTATTTTATCGCTAAATGATAACATATAAATGTTACCGCGTTTCGTTAGTTTATTATCATTAACTTTACAATTAAATATTAAATTTTTTTTATACCAGATAGGAAATTATTAGTTCCTATTTTTAATTTACCACAAAGTTTTTTAACTCTCTACATAAAGTTATGTAACGCTATGGGCCTATGGCCCTTACTTTATTATATACCGAGTCGTTGCGAGAGTTAAAGGCGTTCTAATAGTTAAGGCCCGGTTTATCCGGGCCTTTTTACAATCTATCTTTCTGGGATTTATACCACTCATAAGCTTCTAACTCTGATGAGAAATGTTTTCTCTTTCTTTTTTTGTTAATATTAATAACGGCTATCCAATTATTACTCCTTTTGTTCCACTGGACGCCTTTAAACTGCGATGTTTTAGTTTGCTTATTTACTATTGATTCTATAAAATCTTTCCAAAAAGATAAATCATAGTCTTTATATTTAAAGTTAGTAGAGGAAAATTCCCCATGAATTTCTAGTGCTTTAAGATCATAGGCTCTAGCTGCGTATTCTTCATCAAGAAAATATTCTATAAATATACGATCTTCATTATTTCTTATTGCCGCATGCCACATATTAGTTCCTTTATGAAAGTAAACACCTTTATATTTACTAGAGGAGGGTAATATACCTCTCTTTTTGGTATTTTTACTATTATCTGAACTACTACATATTCTTAAATTAATTTTTCTATTATCTAGTCTATCTCCATTTATATGATCTATCTCCTCATTCTTATTTGGATTTAATATTAATCTATGCATATATATGAGATGTTTGTCTTTAGATCTAGTAGCAGCATATCCACCAGATGTACAATACCAAGAATACTCTGAGATAATATTTAAATCTTCTTCATCAAATATAGAAAATTTATTTTTAGTTAGAGTAGCTGTAAAAACATGAGGTAATGTCTCATGAGGTTTAAATTCTCTTGGCATTTATTATGCCGCCTGTAACTCATGAAACCTCGTAAAGTGTACCAGTCTTTCCTCAAGAACCTTGTTTGCTATTTCCTCTATTTCAGACCAATGATCAAGTAAAAATGCTTTTGTAGCCTTTCTGATATCATCAACAGAAAAACAAGCTGTTTCTAGTGATAGTAAAGTCATTAGTTTTCCAAAACTATCTGAAATATAGTAATCATCACTAGAACCTAGTCTATACACATCTTCGCCAGTTAGTATACTTTCAGCTACTTCACCAGCAGCATACATATACATGTTTCCAACCATGGTTTTTTCAGTAATGTCTTGAAAAGCATCAAAGCCTTTTACAAACATTAAGCAGCCTATTTGAATTCCACCAATTTTAATGTAGTCTACGGGAAGGTCTGGTCTAAAATACTTTACCGCAACGTAGTGTGCTGCTTCATGATAGGCTACCATTTCGTCGGTAGGGGGGAATAGTGTAATACGAGGAAGAGGGGTAACATAATCAGTATAGGTTTGCTGAATATTCTTAACGGTAAGAATAGGATCAGGAGCAGTGCTAAAAGTAAAAGTACCATTTGTTACAATATATTCATTTAATTTTTCGTCTGTAAAAGTTATAATATCGTCTATAGGCTTTGGTTTAAAATTTTCAAGACTGTTGCCAAAAATACCAGGTTCAGTAATAATTAAAGAATCCATTAGTACCAACTCCTATGCACTTCTTCTATCATTTCCATACCATCATACTCAGTAACTTCCCACTGCACATCATCTGGAATCTTTACTATCTTTAAATCAGCAAAGGGGCCACTAGCCTTCTTTTTAAGCTCTTTTACTACCTTAATCAAGATAGGGTGATCTCTCGACACATCGTATTGATACCCAGGTAATAGAGATCCTTTTTCGGTATATCCTATTCTTCCCATTTCCCCAGAAGGCCAATCTAAATATGGTATTTTTATATCTTCAGATAATTCATTAAATCTTAGAACAGCTTCTCTACTTAAACCAAAACCGCCATAACAACGGTTGATTACTATTTCTTTCATTTTTAGTACTCAATCCGCCCTTTCGGTGGAGTAGGTTTGTTTATTTCTTTAATCTCAACATCTGGATTAGCTGGAGATTTAAAACCATTTCGTAATGCTAAATAAAACTGTGTATCTAGATCAATATCTTTTTCATGA
>Ga0194120_10002212_pt1 | contig 33793 bp, 27 predicted proteins | sample TA2MahCa65mmetaG_FD_148642 | JGI IMG/M metagenome (GOLD analysis project Ga0194120, IMG submission 148642) | Freshwater microbial communities from Lake Tanganyika, Tanzania - TA2015019 Mahale Deep Cast 65m | ecosystem: Environmental > Aquatic > Freshwater > Lake | place: Tanzania: Lake... | reverse complement strand
CCCTCGGCGGCCCGCGCCACTTCGTTTGCAAACTTCCATGCCGATTCGTCTTTGGCTTTACTGCTGTGCTGCAAAAAGAGTCGCGCGGCGGGTTCGTCGTCGAGGCCTTCCAGCAGTTTGCCCGCGCGCGGGTAAAGGATTTCGCCGCGCAAGCCCGCCGGTTGTTGGCGGCTGGTGAGCAAAAGATTCGCGCCGCCATTGGCCAGTTGCGCCACGATGCGGTGAACGGACTCGGCCTCGGGTTGATGATTCTCGAGGCCCTGCAAGATCGTTTCGTAGTTGTCGATCAACAGCAGTCCGTCCCAATCGCCGGCGGCGGCGAGGATCGCGCTCGTCTGCGCCTCGGCGGAGGCCGGAGCCAGCCGCATCGCTTCGCCCTCGCCGAGCAAATGGCGCAGAAGCGCGGCGCGGAAAGCGGCGGGGTCGATCACATCGCTGGCGAACGACAGGCCGCGCGCGCCATTGGGCCAGCGCCACGCGAACCGGGCGGCGAAGGCGGCGGCCAGCGCGGTTTTGCCCATGCCGCCCGTTCCGCAAATCGTCACCACCGTGCGCCCCTCTTCGGAAAACTCGGAAGCGATGCGATGCAGATCGAGATCGCGCCCCAGCAACGGAGTCGGCGGCTGAACTTCGGGAGGCAGATCGACGAATCCGGGCAGGCCGAGCGCGCGCACGTTGGGACTCCCCGCCGGGCGCGGAATCGGTCCCCACCCTTCACGCGCCGTGTAGCCCACGGGCAGGCCCACCGCCGAGTCGTCGCGGCTGATCGCCCGCCGCGCCTGCCGCAGGCTCTCGGCCAACGAGTGACCGGCGAGCGCGGTGTCGTACAACCCTTCGGCCAGTTCGTCGCTCTGCGCGTCGGGGAAGTCGCCCTGCATGCCGATGGCGAACGGCACGCCGCCGCGCACGAGCGCGCGGGCGAGGGCGGTGTCGTTCTGCGCGGTGCGGCAGGCGCTGAGCAGCACGAGGCGCAGTGTGCCGGGCGCGGCCATGCCCAACAGATCGCGCCCGTTCAGCGGGTCGGCGCGGCTGTCGCGCGTTTCGAGGAACAGCACCGGCGAGAGGCCGGACTCGGTTTTCACGACGTTGCCATGACACGAAATGTGAAGGATGGCGGGGCCGGCCACGCGGCGCAACGCTTTTTGCAGAGCGTTGCGAGTGGGCGGCAGTCGTTCGGCGTCGAGAGCCACAGCGCATTCTTTCAGCGCACGCCGAATCTTCTTCACTTCGAAATCGAGTTGGAGGCGCGGGCCGGTGAGGTTTCCGTTTTCGTCGGCCAGCGGGTCGGCGGCCATAGCCATGAACGCCAACCGCGACCCCGAAGGCGCGGGCACGGCGGGCGTATCCACCAATCGCAGAACGCCGTATTGCAAAACGAGCCATTGATGATCGGGCAGTGCGGCGAACTCCCACGGAATGCGGTCGGCGGGTTCGTCGGCGTCGATGAGCAGAAGGCGATCGGAGTCCGAGTCGAGCCGGGCGCGGAGCGCCTCGCCGCCGAGCGCGGCGAAAAGGGCTCGGCCGTGCGCGCGCGCATCGGCTTGCAGTGTTTTCAGATCGGGCAGTGAGGCCAGCGGCGCGGGCGCGGCCAGCGGCTCACCGTTGATCGATGGGGTGATTGCGAAATCGATTGTGCGGAGCGAGAGAACGACGGCCATAGACCCCCGTGGGTGAATGAAGGGCGGCGGCGATCAGTTGCGAGCATTGTACAACAAAGAGGTGTTGTGTGTTTACCCCCTCCCGGCCTCCCCCATCGGAAAACACCGATGGGGGAGGTGAAACCCACACCCTCGCCTCTCTCCAAAAGCGCTTCGCTCTTGATGGGTTTCAAGGAGGTGCTCTGTCAACGAATGGTCAACGAATGAACGAATGAGTCTGCGCGCGAGGAATTCGTCTACGCGAAGCGGTTCTAAATTCGTTGACAGGTTTGACCGACCTTCTTGTAACAAGAGCAACTGCTCACGCATCGCGCATCCTGAGCGAAGCGCCGATGGTTTTCGGCGCGAAGTCGAAGGATGCGGCTCGGCGCAACATCCGCGCTCTCCCCCAAAGGGGGCCTATGGGTCGACTTCGTTCCGCAAAGAGCGCGGAACTTCGCTCAGAGCGCTTCACGTGTGAGCAGTTGCTAACCAGATAAGAGCGTTGTGGTTTTGCAAATGGGGGAGGGTTGGGGTGGGGGGTCAACTACATTCGATACGCAATGATCATCAACACCGCGAACAGGACGGTGACGATGATCTGCCGCACGCCGATGGAGGAGGGTTTCGCTCCGATGCCCGGCCGCGCGAGTCCGCCATAAACAGACTCGGCGAGCATGGCGGCGAAGGCGGCGATGATACCCGGCGGCGCGACTCCGAAGGCGGCCAGCGCCGCGGCGATGATCACGTTGGCGATGCTGTAGAGCATGGATCGCCGCGCGAGTTTGACTCGCTCATTCCATTCGGGCAGAGTCGTCATGCGGCGGTGTTCGAGCCGGAGATAGACGTACACGATTGCGCCCGCGGCTTGCAGCCAGCACAGCGCGAACAGCCACCATCCGGCAGGGGACATCGCCCCCGTGTCGGCCCACACGGCGGCGGGGGTGGCCATGCACAACACGCCCGCGCCCACCACTTCCACCCCCATTTGGCCGCGCTCTTCGCGGCGAGCCACGAGCCACATTTGCCAAGCCAGCACGGGCAGGGCGGCGAGGCCGAGCCACAACAGAAAACCGTTGCCGGTGAGGATCAATCCGAACGCGCCGATGGCAGTGACGAGTCCGTAGGCAATGATCCAAAATGCGGCGGGGATGAGATCGGCGCGCGGGCGGCGGCGGGCGAGGACTTTGACGAAGAGGGTGAGCGGTTGCAGAGCGAAGAAGCCGCCGAGGCTGGCGAGGGCCAGCCACAGCAATCCGGGTTTGAGCGCCGTCTCGCTCACACCGATGCCGATGGCGAAAGGTCCGAGCCAAATGGCCCACGCGCCGTGTTGTTGGGGCAAAGCGATGTGCTTTTGGAAGAGAGTCATGCTTGCGCGCGCTGGATGTTCGCGCCGAGCGCGCGCAGTTTTTCGTCGATGCGTTCATAGCCGCGCTCGATCTGCCCGATGTTGCGAATGACCGACGTGCCCTGCGCGCACAGCGCGGCCAACAGAATGCTCATCCCGGCGCGGATGTCGGGGCTTTCGAGCCGCTCGGCCTGCAAACGGTTGGGGCCTTGCACAAGGCATCGGTGCGGGTCGCACAGAATGATGCGCGCGCCCATGCCCACCAGTTTGTCGATGAAATACATTCGCCCAGAGTGCATCCAATCGTGGAATAGCACCGAGCCGCTGGCCTGCGTGGCCACGGCGATGGCAATGCTGGTGAGATCGGTGGGGAAGGCCGGCCACACGTTGGTTTTGATTTCGGGAATCGCGCCGCCGAGATCGGGCACAACGGCCAGCGATTGCTCGGCGGGCACGATGATGTCATCGCCCTCCGTTTGCCAATGCACGCCGAGCCGGTGGAAGACGAGCGAGATCATGTTGAGATATTGCGGCCCGGCGTTTTCGATTCGGATTGAGCCGCCAGTGACGGCCGCCGCGCCGATGAAACTGACCACTTCGAGATAATCGGAGCCGATGGTGAACTCGCCGCCGCGCAGTGAGGGAACGCCTTCGATGGCGAGCGTGTTCGACCCGATGCCGGAGATGCGCGCGCCGAGTTGATTGAGAAAGAGGCAGAGTTCCTGCACGTGCGGCTCGGAGGCGGCGTTGCGGATGTGCGTTGTGCCTTTGGCCAACACGGCGGCCATCACCGCGTTTTCGGTGCCGGTCACGCTGGCTTCGTCGAGCAAAATGTCTGCGCCGCGCAGGCCGGACGTTTTCAGTTCGAAGCGCCCGTCGAAGTGCGAGTCGGCGCCCAACGCCTCGAAGGCCAACAGATGAGTGTCGAGCCGCCGCCGCCCGATCACGTCGCCGCCGGGCGGGGGCAGGGCGATCTGTCCGACGCGGGCGAGCAGCGGCCCGGCCAACAGCATCGAAGCGCGAATGGCGCGCGATGAATCGGGATTCGGCTCCGCGTTGCGCAAGTCTTTGGCTTGGATGCGCACGGTGTGGGCGTCGATCTCGTCGAGGGTTGCGCCCACGTCGGCCAACAATTCGCGCATGGTTTGCGCGTCGCGGATGGTGGGCACGTTACGCAGGATGACGGGCTGATCGGTGAGCAGGCAAGCGGCCAAGAGTGGCAGGGCGGCATTTTTGTTGCCCGATGGCCGCACCGTGCCGTGCAGCGGGTGTCCCCCTTCGATGATGAATTGTTCCAAAGTGTCCTCGTCAGTTTTCAGTTGACTCCTTCGGAAAGGCTTTCATCCACGAACACGAAGGGGCGCGAAAAATCGCGAGAAAACTTTGAGATACTTCGTGACCTTCGTGGATCGAAACTGTTTCCGAACGACTCAAGCAGTTGCGCGCATTGTAACCGCAAGCGAAGGGCGCGGGCAAGGGTGTCATGGTAGAATCAATTTCCGTGACCGTTTCATCGCGTATAGAACCGAAACCGCCTGTGGGGGTGATCGAGTCGCTCACCAGCGGGTTCGAGGCCATCGCCTCGCACGTGGGGTTGGCGTTGTTTCCGGCGGCAGTCGATCTGTTTTTGTGGCTGGGGCCGCGCCTTTCCATCAGCCCGCTGGCGCAGGGGATGATCGCCGCGCTGGCCGAGGTGCGGATGCCGGACGAAGCCAGCGCTCAAAGCCAGCAAATGATGATCAGTTTTCTGAAGGAGGCGGGCGAACGCACCAACGTTTTCTCGCTTCTCAGCACTGCGCCGCTGGGCGTGCCGAGCCTGATGGTGGGCGTGGCGCCCCTTGTCATCCCCGGCGGCCAACCGTTCGTCATCCCTCTCGATAATGCGCTGTTGCTGATCATGCTGTCGTTGGGCTTCAGCATGGCAGGTTTGTTTGCCGGTGCGATCTATTTCACGCTGATCGGGTCGCTCTTTTTCGATGACGACAAACCCGACGCGCCGCAAATCATGAAGCGCACTGCGGTGAATTGGGCGCGGCTCACGGCGTTCAGTCTGCTCCTATCCATCTTGGCTTTGATAGCCGGATTGACGTTTGTGATTATTCTGAGTCTGTTTCAGTTGTCGCTGTTGATCGTGGGCGCGGGGGCGCTCGCGCCGCTGATGGCCGAGCTGAGCCAGATCGCTATCGGCGTGGCGGCGATCTGGTGCGTGGTGTATTTGGCTTTCACCGTGCATGGGATGGTGCTGAAGAATCGCGGCGTGCTCGGGGCGATGTGGGACAGCGCGCGGCTGGTGCAGTCGAATCTGTTTTCGGTGACGGGCTTGTTCGTGCTGGTTGTGTTGATCAACGCTGGCACGAGTTATCTGTGGAGTCTGCCCAGCCCGGAGTCGTGGCTCACGCTGGCGGGCATCGGCGGCCACGCCTTTGTGTCCACCGGCCTCGTGGCGGCCACGTTTGTGTTTTACAAAGACCGCTACCGCTGGTGGACTGAGATGAGGCAATGGCTGTTGGCGCAGAAGAAGCAATGAACAATGAACAATGAGAGAATGAACAATGGCAAGCAACAATAATTCTGCCGAATACGGCGCACAACAAATTCAGGTGTTGGAGGGATTGGAAGCCGTCCGCCGCCGCCCGGGCATGTACGTGGGCGGCACCGACATCCGCGCCCTGCACCATTTGGTGTACGAAGTCGTCGACAACTCGATTGACGAGGCGCTCGCCGGATCATGCGACTTCATCCGAATCACGATCCACGCCGATAACGCCGTCACCGTTGAGGATAACGGTCGCGGCATCCCGGTGGATATGCACCCCACCGAAAAGGTGTCGGCTCTGCAAGTGGTGATGACCAAACTGCACGCGGGCGGCAAGTTCGGCGGCGGCGGCTACAAAGTGTCGGGCGGCCTGCACGGCGTGGGCGTGAGCGCGGTCAATGCGCTGTCGGACGTGTGCGAAGTGACGGTGAAGCGCGACGGCAAGTTGTGGTATCAGCAATACAAACGCGGCGCGCCGCAAGCGCCGGTGAAATCCATTGGCAAAGCGCCCGACAGCGGCACCGGCACGGCGACGAAGTTTGCCCGTGACACCTCCATCTTCAAAGAAGAGAACGAATACAAATTCGAGACGCTCGTTCAGCGCTTCCGCGAGATGTCGTTCGTCACCAAAGGCGTCACCATTCAATTGGTGGATGAACGGTCGGATCGGGAGATGACGTTCCACTTCGAAGGCGGCATCCAATCGTTCGTCCGCTATCTCAATCGAACCAAAGAGACTCTGCACCCGGTCATTTACGTCGAAAAGGAAGTGGACGGCGTGGGCATCGAAGTGGCGGTGCAGTACACCGATGCGTACGCCGAGTCGATGTTTTCGTTTGCCAACACGATCAACACGGTGGACGGCGGCACGCACCTCACCGGTCTGCGCACGGCCATCACTCGCACCATCAACGATTACGCCCGCAAGACCGGATTGCTCAAAGAGTCGGACCCCAACTTCACCGGCAACGACACCACCGAGGGCCTCACTGGCATCGTGAGCATCAAACACCGCGAGCCGCAGTTCGAGAGTCAGACGAAAGTGAAGTTGATGAATCCTGAAGTGGCGACGGCGGTTCAGCGCGTGGTGGGCGATGCGCTCGGCGCGTTTCTCGAAGAGAATCCGCGCGAGGCCAAAGCCATTGTGGAGAAGTGCCTCACCTCGGCGCGCGCCCGCGACGCGGCGCGCAAGGCTCGCGATCTCGTCATTCGCAAGAGCGCCCTCGAAAGCCTGACCCTGCCCGGCAAACTGGCCGACTGCTCGGAGCGCGACCCGGAGAAAAGCGAGCTGTACATCGTCGAGGGCGACTCGGCCGGCGGCTCGGCCAAGCAAGGGCGCGACCGGCACTTTCAGGCCATCCTGCCTCTGCGCGGAAAAATCCTCAACACCGAACGCACGCGGCTGGACAAAATTTTGGGCAACAACGAAGTGAAGGCGCTCATCTCGGCGCTGGGCACCGGAATCGGCGAGGGCTTCGATCTGTCCGGCTTGCGCTATCACCGCACGATCATCATGACTGACGCCGACGTGGACGGCAGTCACATCCGTACGTTGTTGCTCACCTTCTTCTTCCGTTACATGCTTCCGCTCATCGAAGGCGGGCATCTCTACATCGCTCAGCCGCCGCTCTATCGCATCGAGCACAAGAAACAAGTGAATTACGTTTACAGCGACGGAGAGAAAGATAAACTACTCAAAGGGTTGGGCGCGGCGGCGGAGAAGGCCTCCATTCAACGATACAAAGGTTTGGGCGAGATGAACCCCGATCAATTGTGGGAGACGACGATGGACCCGGCGGCGCGCACGCTTTTGCAGGTGAACATCGACGACGCCGCCGCCGCCGATCACACCTTCGATATGCTGATGGGCAGCGCCGTTCCCCCGCGCCGCCGCTTCATCCAAACGCACGCGAAGGATGTGAGGAATTTGGATATTTGAAGAAGACCCTTCGGGCTTCAAAAACCCGAAGGGTCTTTGTTACAATCCCATGGCTTCCGGCGCTGGCGGCGGAGCGAAGACGGCTTTGAGCCGCCTCGCCACTCGCCGGGGCGAAAGGCCGATGGCTTGATAGAAATGCGGCGAGACCTCGTACACCACCTCGCCGCCAGGGTAGACGTAGAAACGGTGTTCGGTCTTCAAGGCGCACAGCGCGGTCTTGAGATCGGTGACGCATCCGGCTTCAGTGTTGTAAAAGCCGAAGATGTAGATCGTCTTCATCAGATCGCGGATCAATACCGACTTTTTAGAGCGCGGCACAATGCTGATCGGGTGGTCAAGTTCAGGAACAGTCTTCTTCGCCTTCTTCGTCTTCATAAGCGATTGTTCCTCCCATCTCGCGCAGGCTGTCTTTGATGTCCTGCATCTCGTCGGCGTCCAGTCCCCATATCTTCGCCGCCAGCCCGTCAATTTCCTTTTCAGCCTCATTCACCTTATCCGTATTGCCCTTCGCGGCGGCGCGATGAGCGGTTTTGGATGCGGTAGCCAGCGCCTTGTGCGTCTCGTTCTTTGGATCGAATTTGGGCAAGGCGATCCGGGTGATGATATGCGGATCGGGGTGTAGAACAACATAGGCAGTGGCCGCCAATTGCGCCGGGGTCGAGTTGAGCAGAGCGCAAAGGTAGTGCGCCTCCGCTTCGGCTTTACTCGGTATCATGATGACCGTGTGATCTGGCACAATGACTTTCTCGCCAAGATGCTTATCATCCACGCTGCCGATCACTGCCGCTTTGAGAGTGTGGGCAATCTCGGACCACACAACTTTGTGAGGTGCGAGGGTTGTTGTGCTGATGCCATACATTGAGTAGAAAGGATCTTTGGGGACAACACTTGATTTCCGTTCGAGCAGTTCTTTTCTAAATTGCCTAAGCCAGGCGTAAGCAAGAGGAGCTGTATCTTGTAACCAATCTTCATGATAGCCGACTCGTTTGTCAGGGTCTTGCACCATCAGAATGTGCAAGCTCGGCGAGGCTTGCCATCGCCCAATATCACGCCCACGCAAAAGCGGATAGAGCAAGTCAGTTTCGATTTTGTAGTCTGTATATTGTTTGACTTTACGCTTTGCTCCTTTGAGATAGTTTGTAACCAGCGCGTGCTTCTTGCCCATCATCTGGTCAACCGAGAGCCAATATACTCCGTTAGCGCCGCCGGTGTTTGAGCCTTCATAAGCTTGATATGCTGGCCGTCCTATCGTGCCAGTGAATTTTCGCAGAGCGCGGATGGCCTTGCGCTTGGCCGTGAGCCAGCGGTCAGTCAGCAAACCGTTTTGCGCTTTATTCACCGGCTCGGCGGCCAGCCTGTAACGATCTGTCTTGTTTTTCACTGCTTCCAGCGAGTCATCGGGATACACCGGCTCGGTCTTTCGCCATAAAAAGTAGTCAACCGGATAGTCAACGCGCTTCGCCGCCGGGTCTTTCTTCACCACGAAAACCGCCGTGCGGTTGGTGGCGCCCTCGAACGGCTGAAAACTGCTCAGGTCGTGAACGCGCTGTGGCGGGAAGAATGTCACCGTATCGGGAATCACAAACCGGCGGAAGCCCTCGCCCGCTTCGGTTTTGAAGACTGTTTGCGTGATGACGAACGCCAGATGCCCGCCATCCTTCAGCAGTTTATCCACTGCCACGTAGGTCATCAGCATCGAGAGGTCTTTCTTGCCCGCGCCATGTCGAACGGAAGTGCCTTTGGCCCCACTGCCGGCCAGCCGGAAAAGGCCGTAGTCTTTCCATAGCCGTTGTTGCGAGTCGCGGTAATCGTCGGGCAGGCTCTCCCAGTTAATCCACGGCGGGTTGCCGATGATGAGATCAAAACGCCCGTTGGCTTTCACGTCCAGCACCGGGGCAAAGCGGTTGAGGAGGAACCGTCCCCACAAACCATCCAGTTCGGCCTCTTCCAGTTCGCGCATGTCGTCGTAAAGTTTCGCCAGCAGGGTTTGCCCCTGGCCGATAGCAGAGTCAGGGGTAGGATCGTCGGGCGACAACCCCAAGGCTTTTTGGTAGAGGCCGGTCAAGTTGAGTTGCCGATCGGCTTCCTGTCGGAAGCGGTCGCTCTTCCAGTTGCGCCCCAAGCCTTCGCGGATGAGGCTGGTAAGCTGGGCCAGCTTGCCGCCGTCCACGACCGGCGCAGGGATGATGAGGAGTTGGTCTTGCGGCGGGGCTTTCGGGCGCAGTTCTTTCAACGCTTCGAGATCAACTTGATAGACATCGCCCTGCTGTTCCAACCCCAGCTTTTTGGGCGCGGCCGGGATCATGATGCTGTCGGTGAGATAAACCGGGATGGTGATTGGCTCGTTGAGAGCGAGCAAGCCTTGCTTGCCGCGCACGAGATCGCCGAGAGCGATGAGATAGTTGGCGCGAGCAGTGAGGACGGCGAGCGGGTTGAGATCAAAGCCGACGATGTTGCGCGTGATCAAAGCGCGGGCGGCGTCGGGATCGAGTTGGCGCTCGGCGGCGTATTGGCGGGCCAGTTTGATCGCTTCCACCACAAAAGTGCCGGAACCGCAGGCTGGATCCAAAAGTCGGAGGTTGGGGTTGCCGTCGTAGCCGGAAAGCTCGCTCAACTCTTCAAGCGTGAACTCGGCCAGCCAGTCGGGGGTGTAATACTCGCCAAGAGCATGGCGAAGCTTTTGCGGAAAGAGACGATGGTAGAGGTCTTTGAGAAGATCGCGCGTTTCTTCGGGGCGCAGGTCGAAAGTGGCGATTTCGTATTCGGCCAGTTTGCCGATGATAGCGCGGACAGCGCGGCCCAATGGCTCGTCCCAGATTGACGGCTCGACGTACCAATCGAACAGTTCACCCTCCAGAAAGTTGCGGATGTGAAATTGAGCGAAACTGCCGCCCTCGCGCTCCATGTCGTGCAAGTGGCGGCGGACCGTATCGGGGTCGTAACCAGAGAGAGCTTCGAGCGTGGTGGTGACGGTCGAGCAGCAGTAATTGACCAACTGCTCGGCAGCGATCATTTTGACCAGCAAGCCGTAGTAGGTGGAGAGGGCGAAGAAGAAAGCTGCGGGGTCAAACGAGTCGGCGCGACCGGGAAGGCCATAGACCTTTTGCAATTCGCCGAATCTGGTGCGGGCTTCTTTTTCCTCAAATGAAACTGCCTCGCGAAACAGTTTGCGCCATTCAGTATATCGGGCGCGCACAGCGGCCCCATTCTTGCCGGTCTGCGCCAACGCCTCTGTCACTTTGGCGTAGAACTGGCGCAAAATATCCTGTGCCAATGGGCTGACAGCGCGGGCGCGGCCCTCTTCTACAATTGCAAAATCGGCGGCCAGACTGCCAGCACTGAGCGCGCGCTTGCGCGCCGAGCGCATGAGGATCAACAGGCGATGAACAGGATAGAACTCTGTTTCAGAAATGGGCGCGGCTTCCGAAACGTCGAACATGCTCAACGGCGGCAAATACCGCACGAAGAAGATATAGTAACCGTCAAGACCCACCCCGGCATAATCGCCGACATGATCGGCCCATGTGTCGCTATGCTCCTCTTGAGCGCGGCGGATGATGTAGCGGGTCAGTTCGCCAATCGCTTCCTTGTTGCCGGGGCCGAGCGCGAGCGGCAAGCCCGGCTCTTCAACTTCGGTTTCCGAGATTTTCGGCATCTCAAACTTGCATCCACGTGAGGCAATAAATCTGCCGGGCGCTTTCAGTTCGAGCATGACGTTGCTGAAAACCAAATCAGCTTTGCCTGTGCCACCCGCACGCCCGGCTCCGATGATTTTGACTTGGGATGACAGATCGATTTCGACCCCCAGCCGTTTCGCCGCGCCCTCTAGCACCGGGCGCATCGCATCTTCAAAGTTTGCTTCCAGCGCCGCGCCTTTTGCGCCAGCGCGGATGGCCTTTTCGGCGGCGGCGCGAATTTCCATTGCCAGTGTTAGAGCGTCAGATTGTTCGAGGAGCAGAGGCGAAGGCTTGGGCATAGAAAGGATTCTAGCACGGACTCGAATCGCGCCCCCCTCGCCGCATTGTTGTAGAATAGCCGCAGATGATATTCTTCCCCGGATCGTCTCTCGCCTCCCGTTACCGCATCGACGCGCTGATCGGGCGCGGCGGCTCGGCCATCGTCTATCGCGGCCACGACCCGCTGATGGATCGCGCGGTGGCGATCAAAATTTTCCCTTCCGATCTCATCGGCGATGAAGAGGCGGCGCGGCAGTTCGCCACCGAACTACGAGTCATCGGCCAACTCGAACACCCCAACATCCTGCCCATTTACGATTGCGGGCATCACGGCAAATTCCGTTCATCGTCATGCGCTTCGCCGATCGCGGATCGCTGGCCGACGAGCTGGCCCGGGGGCGGCCGCCATTGGCGCGGGCGGTCGAGGTGATCGATCAGGCCGCGCGCGGACTCAACTACGCCCATCAGCGCGGCATGATCCACCGCGACATCAAACCGCAGAACATTCTCATCGAAGCCAGCGGCGATGTGTACATCGGCGACTTCAGCCTCGCCGTTCTGCTCACCTCCTCGCAATCGTTCGACGCGCAAACCACGACTGGCACTGCGTATTACATGCCGCCCGAACAAGCCGCCGGGCAAACGCTTGATTGCCGCGCCGACATTTACGCCATTGGAGCGACGCTGTACGAAATGTGCGCGGGGCGCCGCCCCTACGACGGGAACAACTGGGCCGACATTGTGGTGAAGGTTTTGCAGGAAGACCCGCCCCTGCCGTGCGATGTGAATCCCGAACTGCCTCCGGCGGTGCAGGATGTGATTCTCAAAGCCATGTCGCGCAATGCCGCCGAGCGCTACGGCTCTGCGCTCGAATTTTCGTCTGCCTTGCGCGAGTCGTTGCGGGGATGATATGACGTTGGCCGCCGGCACTGCAAAGTATTTTTACCCCAACCGAATGGGGCGCGTCATTCTTGTGGCGATGGAAAGCGCGATGGGGCGCGAACGACTCGACGAGGTGCTGAAAGCGGCCAAACTCGAATCACTGAAAAAACTGCCGCCCAACAATCTCGAAAAAAGATTCCCTTTCGAATGGGTGTCGTCTCTGCAAGAGGCCACCGAGTCGGTGTACGGCGAACGCGCGGGGCGCAGCCTCAATGCGCGGGTGGGGCGGCTGTGCTTCAACAGCGGGCTCAAAGAGTTCGAGCCGGTGCTGGGCATTGCCGATTTGCCGATGCGGCTGATGCCGTTGAGCATGAAGTTTCGCGTGGGCTTGGAAGTGTTCGCCCGCGTGTTCAATCAGTTCAGCGATCAGATCGTGCGCCTCTCCGAAGAGGAGGGCGGCTTCCTGTGGATCATCGAACGCAACCCGGTGTGCTGGGGGCGGCAGACGACCGAGCCGTGCTGTCATCTCGCGCTCGGCATTCTCGATGAATTAGTTTTCTGGGGCACGGGTGGCCGGCGGTATCGGGTGGAAGAGTCGGAGTGTATTGCTGTGGGCGCGAAGGCTTGCATGTTTCGGATCGACAAAAAGCCAATGGATTGATTGCAGATTTCAGATTTCAATCAGCAATCTCACATCTGCAATCACCCCACTCCCTCGAACAAATCCGTCTCTTTCAACTTCACAGTGGGGGGAACTGGGGGGAAGGCGCGCATGTACGAATCCGATCCGCCACGAAACCCCATGAGCCGCGCAAACAGGCCGATGAGGCCTTGTCGGGGCGGGCCGCCCGCCAATTGACTCTGATGAGCCTCGGAGGCCCGCGCCCTCATCTCCGACGGCTCGCCGCGCACGTCAATGACGGCGTGAACGGGAAACTCCACTTCGGTGAGGCTGAGCAGATCAATATCGCCATTGCGCCCGAACTTGCGCGGGTTTTGCCCGAACAGCGGCAGAATGCGCGCGGCGAATTTGAGAAACCCCCGACTGAAGATAGGATAGTAAAGTTTTTGCGGGAAGTGATCGGCCAGGCCTTCGGGATCGGGGAAAGCGGCGGGGTCGCACATCCGCTCGAAGAACATCAGCGTGGCTTTGTTGAGGGTGATGTGATCGGGGTGGCGATAGCCGCCGATGGTGTCGTGGGTGAGCACCACTTGCGGTTTGAGTTGGCGGATGAAGTGTGCGATGCGCGCGGCGACGGCTTCCACCGGTTGAGCCGCCAACGCCTGCGGATGCTGGTTGTCGTCGGAGCCGGGCATTCCCGAATCGCGGAAGCCGAGATGATGGATTCCCGCCAACCCCAACGCGGTGGCGGCGCATGTCAATTCGGCCCAACGCATATCGCCGGTGGTGGTGAAGCCTCGCAGGTGTTCGGGATCCGATGAGCCGACTTCGCCGCGCGTGCCGCAGAGGTAGTGCACGGCGACTCCGGCGCGGGCGTATTTTGCCAGCGTGGCTCCCGGCCCAAAACTTTCATCGTCGGGGTGAGCGAAGATGGCGAGGAGGGTGCGTTGCATAGGGAAGGATGAATGATGAAGGATGAAGGATGAGTCACGAGCCGATTCATCCTTCTGCCGTCATCCTTCATCCTTTGCCCTCCGGCGCGGACAGGCCGATGACGTTGAACCCGGCGTCCACGTAATGCACTTCGCCAGTCACGCCGTTCGCCAGATCGGAGCAAAGGTAGAGCGCGGCGTTGCCCACATCTTCGATAGTCACGTTGCGGCGCAGGGGGGCGATATTCTTGAATTCACCGTACAGCGCTTTGAAACTGGACACACCAGCGGCGGCCAATGTGCGAATGGGCCCGGCGGAGATGGCGTTGACGCGGACGTTGTGCGGGCCGAGGTCGGCGGCGAGGTAACGCACCGAGGCTTCGAGCGCGGCTTTGGCCACGCCCATCACGTTGTAATTGGGCACGGCTTTCTCCGCGCCGTAATACGAAAGGGTGAGGAGCGCTCCGCCGGGTTTCATCAGCGGCACGGCGGCGCGGGTGAGGGCGGTGAACGAGTAGCACGACACGTCGAGCGCGAGCCGAAAGCCCTCGCGGCTGGTGTTGTAATACGGGCCGTTCAACTCGTCGCGGTTGGCAAAGGCGACGGCGTGAACGAGAATGTCGATCTGGCCGAAGGCGCTTTTGGCTTTCTCGAACAGCGCAATGATGTCTTCATCTTTCGTCACGTCGCACGGCTCCACAAAGGGGGAGCCGACCGACTCGGCCAGCGGCCTGACTCGTTTGAGCAGCGCTTCCCCAGCGTAACTGAAGCCGAGCGTTGCGCCCTCGCGGTGAAAGGCTTGAGCGATGCCCCAGGCAATCGAGTGATCGTTGGCGACGCCGAAGATGAGCGCGGTCTTGCCGGTGAGTAATCCCATTGTGATCTCCTCAAAGTGAAGTGTGCTGGCCCCATTTTACCAAGCCCGCGCGGGTGATGGAAAAGTTCCACGGTTGGCTCAACCAGGGTTCGGGGGCGCCGCCCAGCCCCACACGCGGGGCGGCGCCCACCAGCGAATCGGGCACGGGGCGGCATGGCTCGATGAATAGATCGGAGTCGGGATCGCACAGATCGATCCCGTTCCATCGCTTGTCGATCCCCATCGCTTCGGCGATCTTCGCCGGGCCGTCAGTGAGGTGATCGCGCCGCCCGCGCCGTCGGCGCATCGTTGCGATGCCCTCGTCGGGGATCATGCCTCTCAACAGCACCGCCGCCGGAAAACCTTCGCGCTCGGTGACGATGTTCATCATCCAATGCATTCCGTAAGTGAAATAAACGTAGAGGCTTCCCGGCTTGCGGTACATCACGTCGGTGCGCGGGGTGCGGCCCGCTTTGGCATGGCAGGCCAGATCCTCTTCGCCGATGTAGGCTTCGGCTTCGGAGATGAGGCCGCTCAACCGTTTGCCCCGCTCCACTTTCACCAGCCGTTGCCCCAAAAGTTCGCGGGCCACCGTGAGCGTGGGCCGGGCGAAGAACGAGCGGGGCAGGCGGGGCATGGCCGCGATTGTAGCAGAGAAAAAAGAAACAGCGGCTCACTGCCGCTGTTCCAAAGTCTATTCAATTGTAGAGGGGCGGGCTACTTCTTGCCGCTCCGCTTCACACGCAGGCGGTCGTCGCCTCGCGCTTCTTTGCGGACACACTCTTTCCAGTGCGCGTTCATGTATCGAACTTGCACCGCCTCGCCGCATTTTTCGCAAAAGGAAACGGTGTCCATCATTCGGGGGTTGATGGTGCTGACGCCAAATGCGTGCCGCTCATCCTCAACCTTGTTTTTCTTTTGCGCTGTCCGTTGAATTATTCGATTGTGAAGTTTCATCAGCCACTCCCTGTGCAGTCAGTAATTTCCTACAGCCATTGATCCGTGACGACCGGGTGAAGCAACGTATTCTAGCACGCCAGCCCCCCACTGGTACTTTAGAATTATATCAGAATTCCGGTGGATTCTTTCCCCATTTTTGCCCAAGAATCGAGGGATTTTCGGGGAAATCGCCTCCCCACCCCTGCCGGATTCTGGCGGGGAGGCCGCTTATAGAGTGGCCATGGAAATCCACACGAATTTGTCAGATTCGGCGGGGCAACGATGTTTCAACTAAAGTTCGGCACGCTTTTAGCGATAGTTGTCGTATTATGCTTGGCATCGGCGATCACTCAACTTATCAAAGAACGGAGGCTCCATGACTCGTTTCTCTCGACTTCGATTCTCATTGTTGCTTTTGCTCTGACAGCCTGCGGCTCTCCAGCCGCCGCCACCCCCGTGCCGCCCACCGAAGCGCCCACACCCATTCCTCCCACCAACACAGCCCCACCCCCAACCGATACACCCGTACCGCCCACCGACACACCCATCCCACCCTCGCCCACCCCGGCAGGCCCGCCGCCCGAACCGCAGGCCATTGAGTTCACTGCCTCTGACGGGCAGGCGCTGACGGGAATGTATTATCCCGCCGCGAGCCTCAACGCGCCGCTCATCGTATTCGTGCATTGGGTGGCGGGCAACGAAACCGATTGGGCCGAGACCGCCTTCTGGCTGCAAAACCGCGGGCTGGGCGGCAACACGCCCAACCCCGAAGGTGTGCCGTGGCTCGATTCATCGTGGTTTCCGCCCGTGCCGGAAGGTTAATCCATCGCCGTCTTCGCCTTTTCATTGCGTGGCTGCCAACCCTTCCCCGAAGGCTGCCGCGATTGGGCGCCAGCCGCAATCGCCGGGCAATTATCTCGGCGTGCGATACTCCGAAGCCATCAAAGATTTGCAGGGAGAGCAGCCGCCCAAACCGGCATGGTGTCTCTATGGAGAGCAGGATGGCGAATCCGCGCCCGCCTGCAAATCGGCCACCGGAGAGTCGTACCGCCCCATTCCCTACACAGGCGACTTCGCCAAACGGCACGGCATGGCAATGATTGAAGAGGAAGTTGAACCGAAGACACTGGAACTGCTGTTGGAGTTCCTCGAACTCACTCTCGAACTCCCATAACGCCACACACGAAGGAGCGATCATCATGAAACTACAGCGCGCCCCTTTTATGATCATCGTTCTCAGCGCGTGGATGGCGGCGTGCGGACTCGCGCCGCCACCGCCCCCCACCGTCGCCCCCACTCTCACCCCCACCCCCGCGCCCACCCCCACCGCCACTCCCACTCTCGGCCCGCGCGAATACATCGACGCCGTGTTCTGCTGGCCGTCGCCCATCGACGCCGGCTCGTTCAACCTCCTCCGCTTCTTCGGCAACGGCGCAGTGCTCGATGCAGGAGTGGAGCCCTTTGCCGATTGCGCCGCCGCGTGGGCGCAGATGAAACAATACATGACGCTCGAAAGCATCGATACCTTCAATCACGGCGAGTATTACCTCTCCGGCGAAACCATCCGCTTCGAGCTGGCGCAGGCGCGCACCAACCGAGTCATTGGCGAAGTGACAGGCCGCTATCTCGGCGACAAAATGATCCTCACCAAAGGAGGCGCAGAGGAACTCGAATATATCCTCGTGGAAGTCGGCCCGTAGAGGCGACCACCTGCCCCGCCTTTGGCGGGGTTGCGGTCGCCCGTGCAACCGCCTGCGCGGGCAGGGGCAAGCCCTGCCCCAACGATAGAATGGCCAAAGGAATTCACCATGAACAACAAACCACCCGACACTCCGCCCCCCGCCGACAAACCCAACCGCTCCTCCGGCTGCGCCACTGCGCCAGCCTTCGTGTTGGCTCTTCTGCCCGCCGCGCCAAAGAGCGCGTGGAAAAGGGCGAAGCCCTCACCGGGGTGGACGAGCCGGACGTTGTTTTGCTCATGTCGTTCCTCGACCGCGACGATTGGCGAGCCATCAAACAAGAAGTGCTCACCGACGAATTCCTCACCCACCTCGTATCGGTAACGGTGGACAGCGTGTACGGATGGATCGACTCGGCTGACCGCGTGCCGCAGATCGTTTGGGACCTCACGCCCTTCATCGAGCGAGTGAACTCCGAGCACGGCGTCAACGCCGTCGTCATTGCCTACGACAACTTGCCCGACTGCAAACAGGAGGAGATCGACGACTACCTCTACCGCCTCTCGCTCGTGCCGCCCGGCACCGAAGTGCTGTATAACCTCTGCCGCTTCCCCGACCCGTGGTTCGAAGATCAATTCAGCGATTACAAAAACGCGCTGTTCAAAGTGGTGAGCAACGTTCCCAAGCAGTTCGCCCTCACCAACGAACTATCGCGCTTGGCCGATCAGGGCGGCGTGGGGCCGGAGGCGCTCAAAGAGCAGCTGCGCCTCATTCGATGGCTCGGCAGTCTCGTGTGGTTGTTGCCGCTGGTGTTGCTTCTGCTCATCGTCGCCCTCGTCGTCCGCTCACTACCCACGCTGGGCCGCTGGGTGGGCGCGCCCCTGCTCGTGGGCGGAGTCCTCACCCTCTTGCCCACGCTCGTCTATCGGTTGCTCATCACCAGCGTGCTTGCCTCCGGCGCTCTCAGCGAAACGCCCGAAGCCATCCGAACCGAAACGACTCGCGTCATCACCCGCGTCGCCGATGCCATCTTCCAGCCGATGATGATGCAGGCGCTCGTTATCCTTGCCGTCAGCATTGTGCTGATCGTGCTGTATTGGGTCGGCGGAAGGAAACGCGCCCCCGCGAAGTGACGGCGGAAGGATGATAAAATGCCTCTCGATGCAATTATCGAGAGGCATTTTTTTGTTGGACGAGTTGACGACTCGTCTTGCGAAAGGTTACTTGCCATGAGACTCCGCCCCGACACTGCCCTCACTTTCGACGACGTTCTGCTCGTGCCGCGCCGCTCCTCGATTCACTCGCGGCAAGCCGTCAACACCCGAACCTGCTTCAGCCGCCGCATCGAAACTTCCATTCCGATCGTCTCCTCCAACATGGACACCGTCACCGAGTCGGCGATGGCGATGGCCATGGCTCGCTCTGGCGGCATCGGCGTCATTCACCGTTTCATGACCATCGAGCGCCAAGCCGCCGAAGTCGCGCGCGTCAAACGCGCCGAAAGTTTCATGGTCGAGCATCCTTTCAGTTTGCCCGGCAAGGCCACCGTCTCCGAAGCGCGAGCCAAACTGACCGAGCACGGCATCGGCGGGTTGTTGGTGACGAGCAGTGACGGCGCCCTCATCGGACTCGTTTCCACTCGCGACCTCATCTTCGAGGAGGATTCGGATCGCCCGGTGAGCGAGGTGATGACTCCGCGCGAACGACTGATCACGGTGGAGGCCGGAGCCTCGTTGGAAGCCGCCCGCGCCACGCTCCACAATCACCGACTCGAAAAACTGCCGGTGGTGGACAACGCGGGCCGACTGCTCGGACTGATCACCGCGCAGGACATCATCAAAATGGAGCAGTCGCCCGACGCCACGAAAGACGAGCGCGGGCGTTTGCGCGTTGTGGCGGCGGTGGGTGTGCGCCCCTCGGATGTGGAACGCGCCGAAGCCTGCGTGAAAGCCGGAGTCGATGCGTTGGTGGTGGATATTGCGCACGGCCACTCGGACAGCGCGATCAATATGGTGCGCGCGTTGAAAGAGCGATTTCCTCAAACGGATGTGATCGGCGGCAATGTGGCCACCGCCGATGGTGTGCGCGATCTTGCGGAGGCGGGCGCCGACGCGGTGAAGGTGGGAGTCGGCGCGGGATCGATCTGCATTACTCGTGTCGTCACCGGATTCGGAGTCCCGCAACTCACCGCTGTGGCTGATTGCGCCGAGGCCGGCCACGCGCTCGGTGTGCCCATTATCGCCGACGGCGGTATCCGCACGGCGGGCGATCTGACGAAAGCGATGGCCGCCGGGGCGAGCACGGTGATGATTGGCAGTTTGCTGGCCGGGACGGATGAAAGCCCGGGGGCAACGGTGGTGCGCGACGGGCGGCGGGTGAAAGTGGTGCGCGGCATGGCCTCGCTCACGGCCAACATTGATCGGCAGGAAGTGGAACTGCGGCGCGAGGTGGACCCCGAAGACTGGGAGCGCGTGGTGCCGGAGGGGGTGGAGGCGATGGTGCCGATGCGCGGCCCGGTGAAAGATATTTTGCATCAACTCGTCGGCGGCCTGCGATCCGGTTTAAGTTATGCGGGCGCGTCCACCATTGAGGAGTTGTGGCGGAATGCGGAGTTCATTCGCATCACGTCGGCGGGCAAACGCGAAAGCGGCGCCCACGATGTTGAGGTGAGGTGATCCATGAAAGTATGCGAAGGATCATGAAAGCAAGCAGATCAAAAAGCGCTCCGTTGGATAGGAGCGCTTTTTTGTTTGAGGGGTGAGTTACGGGGGGCAGCTGACTTTGAATTCGAGGTGCGCTTCGTGAGTCTTGCCGCCGCTGGTGAAGTAGATATAGCTGTGGGTGACCGATTCACATGTGGCCGGGATTTCGATTTCGATGTCGTTCCACAGTTCCTTGTCGCCGGAGTTCACATAGATGCCGGTGATGTTCACGCCTTTGAGTCCGAGCGAGCCGTCGTTGTCATCGTAACGCATAACTTTGTACGCGCCGTTGCCGCCGCGAAAGGTGATGGCAATGGTGGCGATAGCGCCGTTGTCGCGCGAAGAGTCGCGCCGCGCGCGGCGATATTGATACCAGCGATACTCGAACACGCCGTCGAGGTTGACCACGTTCTGCGGCATGGTGATCGTTTGGAAAGAGGTGATGACGGTGGCGTTGGCGGCCCGCGCCAGATCAGAGGAGTCGGTGGGTTTGAGGCCGGTGGCCGGGAGCGCCGCGTCGGTTGCCGTCCCTTCGCCGCCGCCGCCCGTGCCTTCGGACAGAATCGGCGAGAACGTTGCGTCGTATTGAATGGGCACGTACACGTTTGCGCCGGGGAAGATCAGCCCGCCATCGCCGAGATGCGAGTTGAACTTGAGCAGGTTGTTGACGGTGGTGTTGAACTGGGCGGCGATGGTGTGAATGGTGTCGCCGCGTTGAACGACGTAGCGATGCGGCCCGGCGGGGATGAGAATCGTTGTCCCGGCAGTGAGCAGGTTGGAGTTGGCCGCAAGGCCGTTGGCTTGCCGCAGAGCGGTCTTGTCGATGTAAAACTTGTTGGCCAGCGACTGCACGGTGTCTCCGGTGATCACGGTGTAGAAGAACGGGCTGACGTAACTGGGCGTCGCGCCGATGTCAATGGGGATGATCAGTTTTTCGCCGACGAAGATCAGATCGGGGCGGGCGCGCAGGTTGTTGGCTTCGATGATGCGCGTTGCGCTCACGCCGAACTTGCGGGTGATGGTGACCAGCGAGTCGCCGAGCTGGACGACGTAAGTGAAGGCGTGAGCCGGGGCGCGAGTCTCGGCGGCGCCCACCGGGGGAATCGCCAGCGCCAACAGCGCGATGGCTGATAGCAGAGTCAATAGAATGCGTCTGGGCTTCATAGGAAAGTCTCCTTTGGCCGTGTATTGTATTTGAGTCGGGAGATTGCGCCACTCGGCCCTCGCCCGGGCCTTACGCTCCTCTGACGGTCGTCGCCTTGAAAAGATAGGCGCATCGGGGGAACGCTGATGAACGCAGATGAAGCGGATAAACGCTGATCATCTTGATGCTATTCAGATCTGAAAGCGCGGGTCCGATTGGATCATGCGCTTCAGGCCTTCGGCCAGCGGCACGCGCGGCGCGTAGTTGAGCAGGGAAGCCGCCAGCGATAAATCGGCTCTCATGCGCGAGACGCCTCCGCCCTCGGTGGTGTTGTAGATCGCGTCCACCGGCTTGCCGAGCGTGTGGCTGATCTGATTGACGAGATCGCGCACGCTCAATTCCTCGCCGCTGCCCACGTTGATGATCTGCCGATCCACTCCATCGGCGAAGGCCGCCGCCACCATTGCGCTGACGGCGTCGGTGATGAACACATAATCGCGCGTTTGCCGCCCATCGCCGAAGGCCACCACCGACGCGCCGTTGATGGCTTGTTTGAGGAAGCGCGGGATGACCGGCGGATGAACGGCGGGCAGGGGCTGGCCGGGCCCGTAGGCATTGAACACGCGCAGGATCACGGTTTCGATGCCCCACAGTTTGCCGATAGTGCGCACGTAAAATTCGGCGGCCAGTTTGCTCACCGCGTACGGCGAGGCCGGGTCGGGCGTCATCGTCTCTTTCAGGGGTTGTGCGCCGTTGTCGCCGTACACTGCCCCCGACGAGGCGAGCACCACGCGCCGCACGCCCACATCGCGCATGGCCTCCATCACGCTCACCGTGCCGCCCACGTTGGTGGCGTTGTATTCGCGGGGATACAGAATCGATTCGGCGACGGAGACGCGCGCGGCGAGGTGATAAACGCAATCAACCCCTTGCAGAAGTGTCCACAGTTTGGGGCGGTCGTTCACGTCGCCGCGCGTGAACAACACTTTGCCGCTCAGCCGCGCCGGGTCGCCCGCCGACAAATCGTCAATCACGCGGACTTCGTGGCCGTCGTCGGCCAACCGATTCGCCAGCGCCGCGCCGAGAAACCCGGCGCCGCCAGTGACAAGAAATTTCATGGGAGGGATTATAACCCTGTAGGGGCGATGCTTGCCGTCGCCCTCGATGGGGCAAGGCGCGAGGCGGGCAGGCGCAAGGCCTGCCCCTACGTTAGAATGTGATGGTGCGTTTCTTCCATCCCCTTCTCCTCACCCTCCGTCGCGCCGTCTTCCTCACCCTCCTATGTTTCCTCCTCGCCCGCGAAGCGCCGCCGCCCAGCGACCTCGCCGCGCAAGTCTCGGCCCGCGTCGGCGCACTGCAATTCGACTTCATCGGCTGGACTGTGAACGCGCTCGGCCTCAAAGCCGCGCAATCGGCCTCCGCCGAACAAAACTACTTGCGAACCGATCAGCGCAAACAGATCGTGCTCGACTATTTCGACCTCCTCGATCATAGCCTCGACCTCGACCGCCAAATCAACGACATCTTCACCGACCCCACTCAACGCGACCCCGACACTGCCGCGCGCGGCCTCAAAACTCAACTCGCCGACACCCGCGCCCGAATGGGCGAACTGAGCCCATTGGCCGAAGCGATTTTGCAGGAACAGATCGCCGCCGTGCTGGCCGATGAAGGATTCGCCCTCGGCGGCCAAACCGTTCCGCCCGTCTCCTTTCACATCACCGCGCTGCCCGGCTTCCTCGTCATCTCCCCGCGCGAGCGCATCGAACTGAAAACCTACGCCAACCTCGAACCCGGCCTCACCGCCGACGAAGAGTCCGCGCTCGAAAGCAAAATGGAACGCGAGTTGAATGTCTCGGCTCTCGTCGTGCCATTGGGCGGACTCGGCACGTACCCAACCATGATCTACGAAACGGCCAATCTCAACTACGTCGCCGAAGTGGGCGCGCACGAATGGGCGCACAACTACCTCACCCTGCGGCCACTCGGCCTCAATTACGAAGGCTCGCCCGAACTGCGCACGATGAACGAAACGACGGCCACGATTATCGGGCGCGAGATCGGGCAACGAGTGATCGAGCGATACTACCCGGAGCGCGTGCCGCCTCCCACCCCGGCCCCCGATCCCCGCGCGACTCCGACACCGAGTCCCACCCCCGATCCGAACGCCTTCGATTTCAACACCGAAATGCACGAGACGCGAGTGAGGGTTGATGAACTGTTGGCGGCGGGGAATGTCGAAGAGGCCGAAGCATACATGGAAGCGCGTCGGCGGGAGTTCGTCGAACGCGGCTATCGCCTCCGCAAACTCAATCAGGCCTATTTCGCTTTTTACGGCGCGTACAATGTGGGGCCGGGCGCGAGCGGCCAAGACCCGGTGGGCCCTGCCGTGCGAGCTTTGCGCGAGCAGAGCCGCTCGCTAAAAGAGTTTCTCGATCAAATGTCGTGGATGACGAGCTTTGGGGATTTGCAAGAGGCTGTGGCAGAAAACAAGTGAAGGATGAAGGCAGAACGATGACAGCAAAGATTCATCATTCCGCATTCATCCTTCATCGCTTACAGTGGGCCAGGTGGGAGTCGAACCCACACGCTCTTGCGAGCAGAGGATTTTCATGCCACTATAGCTTTCGCTACCTACAGTTGAGTCTGTAGTTTGTGGTCTGGACTATGCCTTTGCCTTTTTACGCCCCGTTGTGTACAGCAGCGTCAGTCAGGCAGGAGCCGTCTAGTCTCTACACGTTCTACTTTGCGAGATGAGAGGAAGTGAAAGTAGCTTCGCTCGGCATTGCCATGATATTCAAGGTTTCGCCGACTTTGACTCCATTCACCTGAGGATTTCGCCCCGGGTGCTCACTAAGTAAGTCCACGGCGTCTGCCATTCCGCCACTGGCCCAGCCAAGATTCTACTACGGTTCTACCCGATATACCACCAACGCCGACTCTCCGCCGGGGCGCGGATACCGCGCCAGTTCGGTCAACGCCCAACCCTTCTCGGCCAAATCCGAATCGTCCTTCGGCGTGTCGATCACCAACAACACGCCCGATAGCGACATCCCCTCTCGATACCTCACTGCTGTCACCACGTCGGTCTTGCCCAAGAGGTAGCCCGCGAATCGTTCCTCGCCGCCGAGATCGAGGGTGACCAGCGTGGCCGGTTCGCCGCGCGCGATGGCCTCGGCGGCGATCTCGCGGAAGCCGTAGCCCGAAGGCCAGCCGGTGATGTATTGCCATTCGTCGGCGCGGGGCAGGGGCAGGGCTTCGGCTCGTGTCCAACCGATCCATTCGAACCACAACCCCGAACTGATCATCGCCGCCGCACCCAATGCCAGCCACAACGGTTTCCATTGTTCGGTGAGTCGCGTCAACCCGGCGGCGGCGACGATGACGACCAGCGGCGCATAGGCCGGAAGGAATCGCGTTTCGAGAAAGGCGGTTGAGGTTCGAGAGACGAGCGCCCCAACGGTGGCGGCCAACACCGCGAACACAAACCACACCGGGCGGCCACCGCGCCACAGCCCGATCCCGATCCCGATCAGCACGATCAGCCACATCGGAAAGGGGAAGTAGGCGAGAACGGCGTTCCATAAAACGCCCGACGCGGTGATGATTTGCCGAGGCAGTTGTTCGAGCGGAGTGCTGGCTTTGAGCGTCAGCAGATCGAGCCCCAGATCGGAGCGCCCGATCACTTTGACGATGGCCGCCGATGGAAGCGCGGTGACGGCGAAGGCGGCGAGCGTTGCGCCAGCGAGCCACGCGGCTCGCCGCCCCTCGGATAATTGGAAGAGGAACACAGCGGCGAAGATGGGGATGCAGAGGAAGATGAGGTTCGATATTTTGCTGAAGGCGGCGGCGGTGAGGGCGATGCCGCCGAGCGCGGCCCACAGCAGATCGGTTTTGGCAGTGGGTTGTTTGCGCCACTGCGAGATGGCCCACAGCGCCCCAGCCACGAACGGCGCGGAGAGTGAATCGGCCAATGCCATGCGTTCGAAGAAAAAGGTGAGCGGGAGAAAGATGTACAGCAATCCGGCGATGGCAGCGGCGCGGAATGAAATCAATCGATGGGCGAAGGCAAGCGCGCAGGCGAACCCGGCAGTGGTTACGAGCGCCACGCTCGCGCGCGACAGCCACACGGCGGCGTTGAACGGCCAGAAGGCGGCCATCCACAACACGTTGAGCAGCCGGCCATCGGAGGCGGCGTGGAAAGGATGCAATGCCCACACATCGCGCGCCCACCACAAGTGATTGGCCTCGTCGATGAAGAAGGCCAGCGAGTCGAGGGCGATGAGCCGGGTGAGCCAATAGAGCAAGATCAGCCCGACCATCGCTCCGGCTTTCGATCTCATCAGACTCCTTCGGAAATAAACCGATGATCCACGAAGCACACGAAGGGCACGAAGACTATCAGCAAATCTTCGTGTGGCTTCGTGGCCTTCGTGGAGAATGATCCATTTCCGATAGCCTCTAATCGGATGGCCACTCGCTCAACAGCCCGGCCAACAGCGCCGTTCGCTCTGGCAAACTGTTGACGATGACATGCTCGCGCTCTGAATGCGCGCCGTTGCCAATCGGCCCCAATCCATCCAGCACGGGCACGCCCAGCGGAGCGATGAAGTTCGCGTCGGAGCCGCCGCCCGTGCCGCCCTCTTCGAGTCGCATTCCGAGCTGCTCGGCGATGCGCGAGGCGATGGCAAACGAGCGGGCGATGTTTTCGGTGCGCGGCATGGGCGGGCGGTTCATGCCGCCGGTGATGGTGAGGGTGGCGCGCGGATGAACGGGCTTGAGCGAGGTGATGGCCGCGCAAACGGAGTCGGCGTCCGCCGGAGTCATCACCCGCAAATCCACCTCCAACCGGCATTCGTCGGGCACCACGTTGCTCCGTGTGCCGCCGTCAACCACACCCACATTCACCGTCGTGCCCTTCTCGTAATCGGTGAGCTTTTGCAGAGCCAGAATGTGATTGGCGATTTCTTCGATGGCGTTCACGCCGTTTTCGTGATCGGCTCCGGCATGAGTGGAGCGGCCCCGGGCGACGATCTCGAATCCGCCGATTCCCTTTCGCCATGTTTTGAGCGCGCCGCCGGGAAGCGCCGGTTCCATGCACAACACCAGCCCGGCCTGCGCGCCGAGCGATTCGATGAGCGGCCGCGACGCTTCCGAGCCGATCTCTTCATCGGAGGTGAACAGGGCGGTGATGGGGCGGGCGGGCATTCGGCTGTTGTCGATGAGCGCGCGCAGTGCGGCCAGTGTTTGCGCGATACTGCCTTTCATATCAATCGCGCCCGGCCCGTAAAATTTGTTGCCCTGCGCGCGCGGCGGGTTGCGTTTGACTTCGCCGAGATCGTGCACCGTGTCGAGATGGCAGAGGATGAGAATGCCGTCGCTTCCGCTGCCGAATCGGCCAATGACGTGATCGCCTGCCGCCGTCTGCCGATCAATTTCCACCGCCGCGCCGAGCGCGCGGAGCTCATCGGCCACCGCCGCGCCGAATCGATCCACGGCGGCTTTGTCGGTGGACGGCGACTCGATCTCGACGTATCGGCGCAGGGTTTCCACGAGTTGATCAGTTCGGTCGGCGAAGTATGAAACGGGGATGGCGGTCATGGGCTTTGCTCCCAGTGAAGTGATGAGCACATTCTACCAGCACAACGGCGACGACACCCCAACGCGGTGTAGTACAATTCCGCAATCATTGAGGGGCAGCCGCCTCGCTCGCCGCTCACCTCAACTCAAACTCCAACTCGAATCTCGGAGCCCTGCTCATGCACAATCACCCTCAGCCCGCTTCTGCCACCGGCCTCCCGCGCCGCATCCGCCGATTGGCCGACTTGGCCTATAACGTTTGGTGGACGTGGAATCCTGATGCCATGCGGCTGTTCGCCAAACTCGATCCGCAATCGTGGCATCGCCTCAACCACAACCCGGCGAAATTTCTGCGCACCATCGAGCGCAAACACCTCAACGCCGCGCTCACCGATATTCAGTATCTCGAATCGTACGACCGGGTGATGGCCCAATTCGACGCCTACCTCGGCGATCAAAGAACATGGTTTGCCGCCGAGTTCCCTCAATTGAAAGATCGCGTCGTCGCCTACCTTTCGATGGAGTTCGGGTTGCACGAGAGCCTGCCCATTTACGCTGGGGGCCTCGGCGTCCTCTCCGGTGATCATTCCAAAGAGGCCTCCGATATCGGCTTGCCATTTGTGGGCGTGGGCTTCATTTATCAGCAGGGATACTTTCGCCAGCACATCACCGAAGATGGATGGCAAGAGGCGTATTGGGAAAACATCGACGTTGCCGATCTGCCGGTGAAGCCGGTGGCGACACCCGATGGCGACGAACTATTGGTGTCGGTTGAACTGCCGGGGCGGGTGGTGAATATCCGCATCTGGGAAATGGGCGTGGGCCGCGTTCCCCTTTTCCTCATGGACACCAACGTGGAGTCGAATTCCCCCGCCGACCGGGATCTCACCGCCCGACTCTATTCGAGCGATCTCGACGTGCGTATCACGCAAGAGATCGTGCTGGGCATCGGCGGCGTGCGCGCTCTGCGAGCCATGAACATCAACCCCAAAGTATGGCACATGAACGAAGGTCACTCGGCGTTCATCATTCTTGAACGTATCGCCGAACTGGTGAAGGCCGGAAGGTCGTTCGACGCCGCCGCCGCCGACGTGCGCGCCAGCACCGTGTTCACCACCCACACCCCCGTCCCCGCCGGCAACGAAGCCTTCCCGCAGTGGCTGATGGAAAAATACTTTCCGCAGTATTGGGATCGAATGGGACTCGACCGCGACTCGTTCATGGCGCTGGCCAAAGTGGATCAACAATGGGGGCCATCGTTCTCCATGCCCACTCTCGCCATTCGCTTCTCCGAGCGGCGCAATGCAGTGAGCGAGCTGCATGGGCAAGTGAGCCGCAAGATGTGGCAATTCCTTTGGCCCGGAGTCAAAGAGGATGAAGTGCCCATCACTTCGATCACCAACGGCATTCACACCGGCAGTTGGCTGGCCCGCCGCCTGCGGTTGTTGTTCGATCGGAGTCTCGGCGCCGATTGGTACGAGCATCTCGACGATCCCGAAACGTGGGACAGCCTTCTCTCTATCCCTGACGAAGAATTATGGGCGGTTCACCGCCACCTCAAACGGCGGCTGCAAATTTTCATGAACGACCGCGCCCGCGCGCAGTGGGCCACCACTCGAATTCACCCGGTGCAGATCATCGCCTCCGGCGCGCTCATGGATCCGAATGTGCTCACCATTGGCTTTGCCCGCCGCTTCGCAACCTACAAACGCGCCGGGCTGCTGTTCCGTGATGTGGATCGTCTGCTTCGTCTCGTCAACCGCCCCAACATGCCGGTGCAGTTCGTGTTTGCCGGGAAAGCGCACCCCGCCGACGATCCGGGCAAACGAGTGATTCAAGAATTGTACCGGGTCATCAAACGCGCCGAGTTCGCCGGCCGGCTGATCTTCATCGAAGACTACGATCAGAACATCGCCCGGCATATAGTGCAGGGCTGTGATGTGTGGCTGAACACGCCGCGCCGCCCGCACGAGGCCAGCGGCACCAGCGGGCAGAAGGCCGCGCTCAACGGCGTGCTCAACTGCAGTATCCTCGACGGTTGGTGGCCCGAAGGCTTCAACGGCGAAAACGGCTGGGCCATCGGCGGTGAACACGACTATGATCGCGAAGATGAACAGGACGCCGCCGATTCAGAATCTCTCTTCGGCCTGCTCGAAAACGAAATTGTGCCGCTCTATTACAAAGTGGATGAAAAAGACTTGCCCCGCGAATGGATTCGCAAGATGAAAGAGTCCATCGCCACCCTTGCCCCCGCCTTCAGCACCCGCCGCATGGTGAAAGATTACGCCACGCAGATGTATGTGCCGGCCATGCAGGAAACGGCGGATGACGAATAGCGGATGGCAAGTGGCAAGTGGCAAAGCCAATCACCAATTACCAATCACTGATCACTCTCTTCTGACTTCTCCCCTCCCATGCTCCCCGCCATCCTCTCCGCCCTCTTCATCTTCTTCATGCGCGTCGCCGATATGACGCTCGACACCCTGCGCGTGCTGTTCATGATGCGCGGCCGCAAACTCACCGCCGGAGTCATCGGCTTCATGCAGGCGGCCATCTTCGTTATCGCCATCAGCCGGGTGATCAACGAACTCAGCAACCCGCTCAACATCGTCGGCTACGCCGCCGGATTCGGCGCGGGTGTGATGCTGGGCATGGTGTTCGAGGAGCGCCTCGCTCTCGGCTTCGGACAAATGCGAATCATCTCCTCTGCCAAAGGGCAGGCCATTGCCGATGCGCTTCGCGGCGGCGGCTACGCCGTCACCGAAATGTCGGGGCGCGGCAAAGACGGCGCGGTGACCGTTCTGCTCATCACCGCGCGCCGCAAAGATGTCGATCATGTGCAAGGTCTCGTGCGCGCCGCCGACGAGTCGGCCTTCATCACCATCGAAGAAGTGCGGCCTCTCTGGCGCGGCTTCTTCCAACGGTAGCGATTAGCAATCAGCAATCAGCGGTCAGCACTTAGCGAAACCAACATTCGTCATTCGTCATTTGCCATTTGCCAATGGACTACCTCGCCATCGGCCATATCGCTCAAGACATCACCCCCAATGGACTCCGACTCGGCGGCACGGTTGCCTATTCCACTCTCGCCGCTCACGCGCTCGGCTTGCAAACCGGCATCCTCACCTCTGCCGCGCCCGATGCCATCACCGCCGGGCTCGAAAGCATCGCGGTGCACTGCGCGCCTTCGCCTCTCAGCACCGTCTTCGAGAATCGATACACGCCGACCGGCCGCATCCAGACTCTTCACGCGCAAGCCTCACTGCTCTCGCCCGCCGATCTGCCTTCCGAGTGGACCAACCCTTCCATTGTTCATCTCGCGCCCATCGCTTGCGAAGTCGATCCGGCGTTCGCCGCGCACTTCGCTGGAACGTTCATCGGCCTCACTCCGCAGGGATGGATGCGGCGATGGGATGCGAGTGGCCGCGTCACTCGCGGCGAATGGGCCGAATCGGAGTCGCTGTTGAGATCGGCATCGGCCACCGTGATCAGTGTTGAGGATGTCGGCGGAGACTGGAATGTGATCGAACGTTGGGCTTCGCAATCGAAAGCCTTCGTCGCCACACAAGGCGATCAAGGGGCGACCGTCTTTTGGAATGGCGACCGCCGCCAATTCCCCGCGCCTGCCGTTCCCGTGGCAGACTTGACCGGAGCGGGCGATATCTTTGCCGCCGCCTTCTTTGTTCGCCTGCAACAGTCTGCCGATGCGTGGGACGCCGCCCGATTTGCCGTCGACCTCGCCTCCGAGTCGGTGACGCGAGTGGGGGTGAGGGAGAAGACGAGAGTCAGAAGCCAGTAGCCAGTAGCCAGTAGTCAGAATTCAGTAGTCAGTTACCAGTGAGCGGAATGATAAAATACGCCTGACCGCTAATCGCTAATGGCTAATCGCTGATCCCATGCCCCACATCTACGCCCTCGTTAATCAAAAAGGCGGCGTTGGCAAAACTACCACCGCCATCAATCTCGGCGCGTATCTGGCGCAACTCGGCCAGCGCGTGCTGTTGATCGATCTCGATCCGCAAGCCAACACCACCTCGTGTCTCGGCATCGACAAACACAAAGTGAAGACGAGCATCTATGATGTGCTGATCGAAGGCGAGAAGCCCGCCGATGCGATCCTCGTCAGCCCCAAACTCAACCTCTCGCTCATGCCCTCCTCGCCCGAACTCTCCGGCGCCGATGTGGAACTGGTGAACGAGCTGGCCCGCGAGACTCGGCTCAAGACTCGCCTCGCCTCACTGAAAGGCAATTACGATTACATTTTGATCGACTGCCCGCCTTCACTCAGCCTGCTCACCGTCAACGCGCTGGTCGCCTCCGAAGCGGTTATCATTCCGGTGCAGTGCGAGTACCTCGCCCTCGAAGGTTTGGGGCAGCTGGTGCAGACGATCAACCGCGTGCGCTCGGCGCTCAACACCGGCCTGCACGTGCGCGGCGTGGTGATGACCATGTTCGACGCCCGCACCGGCCTTTCATCGCAAGTGCTCGCCGAAGTTCGCAAACACTTCCCCGGCAAAGTGTTCAAGAGCATCATCCCGCGCAGTGTGCGCCTGGCCGAGGCCCCTTCGCACGGCGTGCCCATCTCGGCCTACGCCGCTTCCTCTGCCGGAGCGCAAGCCTACCACGCGCTGGCCGAGGAACTGCTGAAAGGCGATCAAGCGTGACAGTATGATCGCAACGACCGCTTCCAAGAGAATTCGCATCGGCGAGGTGGTTCGAAACGCCGTTGTCTTCAACTTCAGAAACAAGCGAGAAGATGCTATGGCCGCAGACTCCCTCCTGCAAACCGTTGCGCATCTGTTTGACCTTCTGCGTGAACGACAGATAGAGTACGCGCTCGTCGGCGGTGTGGCAATGCTGCAGTTCGTCGAAGGCCGCAATACCGAAGATGTCGATCTGATTATGGCTGTGTCGTCGTTGAGAGCATTGCCGGAGATTCAGATCGAAAGCCAGGACAAGGATTTCGCCCGCGGCAAATTCGACGCTCTCCAGATCGACATCCTTCTCACCAGCAACCCGCTCTTCGAGAGAGTCGGCCAACAGCATACTGCTCCTCAGCCTTTCGCCGAGCAAGAGATTCCGTGCGCAACCGTCGAAGGGTTGCTGTTGCTAAAACTGTATGCCCTGCCTTCGTTATACCGGCAGGGGAATTTCTCTCGTGTTGGCATTTACGAGAGCGACATTGCGGCCCTCATTCACGATTACCGGCCTGTTCTCGATCCGCTGTTGGAAATTCTCGCTCACCACCTCTCTACAAGCGATATCGACTCGCTACGCGAGATCGTCGCCGAAATCGAGCAACGCATTGAAAGATTCGACAAGAATTTCCGTGGGTGAAGGTGAACAGCATGGATTTCATCGCCGCGGGCGTGTGGCTGTGGGATAACTTCAGCAAAGAGATCAAAGATAAAGTCTCAGGCCAATTCAGGAAGGACTGGGATCAGTTCCGCTGGCTCGAGGCGGCCAAGAAATACCACGCCCGCATGAAAGACTTGTATTCCACCATGCGCGTGCTGGGCAAGCCCGACCCCGTTGCGGTGGAGGGCATTTACACCGACGTTCATATTTTAGACAGGCCCACCGCGCTCCGCCGTTTCGACATCGAGCAGCTGCGCAAGGAACACGAAGAGACTCGATCCCTGCGCGGCCAGGCCGAGCGGCAGAATGCTCTGGGGCTGGCGAAAGAGAGAGACCGCCTCTACGTGCTGGGCAAACCCGGCGCGGGCAAAACCACGTTTCTCAAATTCCTCACCCTGCAAGCCCTCGACAATCGCATCGAGCGCATTCCCATTTTCATTTCCCTGCACGAATGGTCGAATAGCGGGCAAACGCTGGCTCAGTTCATCGCCCGGCAGTTCGAGATCTGCGCCTTCCCCGAAGCCGCGCCGTTCATCGAGCATATTCTGAAAAAGGGCTGGGCGATGGTGTTGTTCGACGGGCTGGACGAAGTGAATGTGGAGGGCGAACGGCGCGCGGCGCTGACGACGGCCATCAACGATTTCATCAAACAGTATCCGAAGAACAAGCACATCATCACCTGCCGCATCGCCGCCAGCGATTATGCCTTCAACGGCTTCACCGATGTGGAGATCGCCGACTTCGACTCCGAACAGATCAAAACCTTCGCCGCCAAATGGTTCGGGAATGACTCGGAGAAAGCCGAACGGTTTTTAGATGAACTGGAGAAAGCCGAACACAGCGGCCTGCGCGAACTGGCCCAAACCCCGCTGTTGCTCACCCTGCTGTGCCTCTCGTTCGAAGAGACCCTCATCTTCCCGCCGCGCCGCGCCGAAGTGTACGAAGAAGCCTTGGAAGCCCTGCTGAAGAAGTGGGACTCGGCTCGCAACATCCGGCGCGACAAGGTGTATCGCGGCCTGTCGTTGGGGCGCAAGCGGCAGTTGTTTGCCCAGATCGCGGCCGAGTATTTCGAGCGCGGCGAGATTTTCTTTCGGCAGGATGATCTGGCCGGCCGCGTGGAAACGTTCATGGCCAAATTACCGAGCGCCGAAGGCGGAGCGCCACCCGACGGTGAAACCATCGTCAAAGCCATCGAAGCCCAGCACGGCATCTTTGTCGAACGGGCGCGGGGCATCTATTCTTTCTCGCACCTCACCCTGCAGGAATACTTCTCCGCGCGCTATGTGGTAGAGAATGCCGCCGAGGGCGCGCTGGCTTTGCTGATTGATAATCACTTTACCGACCGCCGCTGGCGCGAAGTGCTTTTGCTCACGGCCAGCATGTTGAACGAGGCCGATACTTTCATTGCCCGCTTTCGCCGCAGGGTGGATGGGTTGGTGGCGAATGACGAGCCACTCTGCCGCTTGCTGGGGTGGGCGGCGCAAAAGGCGCTGGACTATGGAGATGTGCGGCATCCCGTGTTGGCGCGCGCGTTAGCGCGCGCCAACACTGATCTCGCCCTCGACCTCGCCCTCGCCCTCGCCCGCGACCTCGACCTCGACCTCGACCTCGCCCTCGACCTCGCCCTCGCCCTCGCCCGCGCCCGCGCCCGCGCCCGCGCCCTCGCCCTCGACCGCGACCGCG
>Ga0194120_10002211_pt1 | contig 33795 bp, 28 predicted proteins | sample TA2MahCa65mmetaG_FD_148642 | JGI IMG/M metagenome (GOLD analysis project Ga0194120, IMG submission 148642) | Freshwater microbial communities from Lake Tanganyika, Tanzania - TA2015019 Mahale Deep Cast 65m | ecosystem: Environmental > Aquatic > Freshwater > Lake | place: Tanzania: Lake... | reverse complement strand
CCGGGCGGTCTGAAAGATCCGGTCAGTTAGTCCAGTTAACTCACTCAAAGCACCTTGCACCCGTTCCAGAGCGCGATGCTGCCGTTCATAGTGACGGCCAGCCAGAATCAGGTTCCAGAACTCCCCATTGCGACGACAAAGTTGACCGATCCGTTCGAGGGTCGCATTGCACACCTGCTGATAAAGGTCGGTCGTGAGTTGATCCGTCGCTGCATCCTCAAGGTGATGCGCTTCGTCGAAGACCATCACTGGAAAGGCCTCGAAGAGTCCTAATTCACTCAGCAAATCGGCCATCACCAGACTGTGGTTGACAATGAGCAGATCGGCCGTAAGCGCCTGATTGCGCACCCGGACAAGGGGGCACTCCCGTTCTTTATGCTGGCACGAACGTCCGCCGCAATAGCCCGGTTCGGAGGCTAATTTCCCGATAAAGCCGTCGGTCTCGTCCCGATCACCCCGCACTGCCGTAAGTTCGCTAAGATCGCCGGTTTGCGTTGCATCGACCCACCTCACCATGACTGCCAGACGCTCCCGCCAGTTGGCTGAAAAACCTCCTGGATCGTCGATCATCCGCTGCCATTTGGTTCGGCAGAGGTAATTGCGACGACCCTTGAGCAGAACGGCTTTGAATGGGAATTTGAGAAGTGTCCCGACGCGTGGCACTTCACTGTAAAAGAGTTGCTCCTGCAGATGCCGGGTATGTGTCGCTACAGTGCACTTGCGACCGGAGAGCAAGAGCGGAACCAGATACGCAAGTGACTTGCCGACTCCGGTGCCGGCTTCGACGATGAGCGCCTTGCCGCCTGCTATGGCATCTGATACCTCGGCAGACATTTCGGCTTGTTGGGGGCGCTCCTCATAGCGTGGAAGAACCGGTTCAAAGCGCTCGCGGATGCTGAAAAGCCGCTTCACCAGGGCGCCTTCTACCGGCGTGGCCGGCTTGGATGCCTGACCTGAACTGATATAGACATTGTTCCGTCCGCCGGATGATGACCAAAACGGATCCGGAGAATCGGCTGTTGCGTCGCGCCAGCCGGTCGCCTCTTCAAGCAGCGTCCGTAGTGTGTTTGCGAAAGGCGAGGGTGTGCCTTCGACGAGACCGTAGGCCAGCACCAACTGGTGTTGGGCAACCCGGGCTAACTTGTCGAGGAGCATCAGGAAAAGCTCACCTGTCGCGGCGGCATCTTCGGCGGCGCGGTGGCACGACCGCGTTGGGCAGCGGTGGAGCGTGGTCAGCGAGGCGAGGCTATAACTCTCGAGAGCGGGATGGAGGAAGCGGGCGAGGGGGGAGGTATCGTGGCTGATCCGGCTGACCCGACGGGGGTGAAACCACCCTGAAAGTCCCGGGGCTGCAGCAAGGAAACCGAGGTCGAATGCGACATGATGTCCTACCAATGGGAGGTCGCCGGTGAACTCGATGAACTTCTCCGCCACCGAGGCAAGCAGCGGCGCACCTTTTAGGTCCCGGTTGGTGATTCCGGTCAGCCGGGTGATTTCAACCGGAAGCCGCGCGATGGTCGGTTTGACGAATTGCCGGAACCGACCGACCTCCCGACCATTATTGAACCGCACCGCACCCAACTCGATGATCTCGTTCGAAGCCGGATCGAGCCCGGTCGTTTCGAGGTCGATCGCGACGAAGTCGTTCAGAATTGTTGCGGCCGGTGAATCTGCATCCATCTGACGGGACTGAATCAAGTAGCGGCTCCCTGTCCACCGGTCAGTGTCAAATCATCCCTCCCCCGCACTACCGGACTATATCATGGCGATGTCGAGCGCTCTGGCAGCCGCCGCTTCGTCAAAGCGTGAGACCGGTGTCGTCGTCGGGGCATTGCGCAGGATATCTGGATCGCCATTCGCTTCTCGATCGATCTGAAGCATCGCTGTAACGAAAGCGTCGAGCGTTGTCAATGTCTCGGTCTCGGTCGGCTCGATCATTAGCGCTTCGTGAATCACAAGCGGGAAGTTGATCGTCGGGGCGTGGAATCCAAAATCGAGCAGTCGTTTGGCGAAATCGACTGCGCGCAAGCCAGACTTCATCTGGTTGTCCGCCGAGAAGACCACCTCATGGGTGCAATACCTGTCGAAAGGCAGTTTATAGACACCGGCAAGCCGTGCCAGGAGGTAGTTGGCGTTCAAAATGGCTGTCTCGGACATGTTCTGGAGACCGTCCGATCCGAGCGATTTCATATATGTGAGAGCCCGGACGTGCATGCCGAAGTTGCCAAACCAGCCGTGCATCCGGCCAATGGCATCGGGTTGGTCGTAGTCCCAGCAAAGCGCCCCCTGGTCTGACTCTCGGATGCGGGGTACGGGTAAAAAGCGCTCCAAGTCGGCGCGAACAGCAACCGGACCGGATCCAGGTCCGCCTCCGCCATGCGGCGTTGAAAAGGTCTTGTGGAGATTGATATGAACGATGTCAAAGCCCATTGCTCCCGGTTTGGCAAGTCCGACCAGTGCGTTGAGGTTGGCGCCGTCCATATAGAGCAGTCCGCCGGCGTGATGGACGATCTCTGCCACGGCGTCGATCTGATCTTCAAACAGCCCAAGCGTGTTGGGATTCGTGACCATCAATGCTGCCACGTCGGCAGTCATTGCCTTCCGTAGCGCTTCGAGGTCGATTCGCCCGCGACTATTGGAAGGTATCGAAACGGTCTCGAACCCGGCCATAGAAATGGAAGCCGGATTGGTGCCGTGGGCTGAATCGGGGATCAAAACCTTGGAGCGGAGCTCCCCCCTGGACAAGTGGTAAGACCGGGCTACGAAAATGCCGGTCAGTTCGCCGTGCGAACCGGCTGCGGGCTGAAGTGTTACGGCTTCCAGTCCCGTGATTTCAGCCAGCCAATGTTCCAGTTCAAGCATCAACTTCAAAGCCCCCTGAAGGGTCTCTTCCGGCTGATGGGGGTGAAGTCCGGCGAATCTGGGAAGTGCGGCGACGTTCTCGTTGATCTTGGGATTATACTTCATCGTGCACGAGCCAAGGGGATAGAAACCCTTGTCAACGTGGTGATTCAAGGTCGAGAGGTTCACAAAATGCCGCATCACCTCCGGTTCGGCTACCTGTGGGAGGTCAAGGTCGTCGCGCAGATGTTCCAAGGCTGGTCCCGGACGCTCATCGAGAGCGCTGCTCTTCGGCATGTAGCCGCAACGGACACCGGGGCGATGATGGTCGAAAATGAGCATTTCTGGTCTGAGATATTGCGCGTTTGGTTGATTTAGTTCAGTGATCGACGACAATCGTCGATCAGTGTTGGGAAAGCCTGTGCGATTCTCTCTATTGCGGTCAATTTTCGTCCGCGAACTGAAGCCGGTGTAGGCGTGTATAGATGCCGTTTCGCGACAATAACTCTTCGTGCGTCCCGGCTTCGCTCAATCGTCCCTGATGCATCACCAGGATGCGGTCAGCTTTTCGTATTGTCGAGAGCCGGTGGGCAACGACGATGGACGTCCGACCTTCCATCAACCGGTCGAAGGCTTCTTGAATACGGCGTTCGGATCCAGTGTCCACCGATGCCGTGGCTTCGTCAAGCAGAAGGATTTCCGGATCCGCTGCCATAGCCCGTGCAATAGCCAGCATTTGTCTCTCGCCGACCGATATGGAAGATCCGCGTTCGCCTACTTCGGCATCCGTTCCTTCCGGCAGTCGATCGACGAAATCCCCGGCACCGGAATCCCTAAGTGCCTTCTTCAAACGGACCTGCGCACCGTTTGCATTGCCGTCCAAGGCCTCGGGAAGGACATTGCTGGCAACGCTTCCGCTGAAGAGAAACGAATCCTGCAGAACCACCCCGAATCGTCTTCGCAGGTCGGAAAGCGGCATCTCGCGGATATCGACCCCGTCCAGCAGTATGCGCCCCGAGGTTACATCCCAGAAGCGCAATAGGAGGCTGATCAACGTGGTCTTGCCGGCGCCGGTCGCCCCGACAACCGCCACCGTGCTGCCCGGCTCTACCATGAAAGATACATCCTGCAGAACCGGCTCACCACGCAGATATTCGAATCCGACATGGTCGAAGTGAATTTCTCCGGAGGATCGCAAGGTCTTCTCCGCATGCGGGACTTCAACCTGCCCTACTGAGATTTCGGTGATGTCCGTCAATGTGGCGCTCTCTAGATACCCTGTACCTGGTCTATCCAACCGCGAACCTCTCTTCTCCTCGACGGAAGAGTCGAGGACCCAGAAGACCCGCTCAGCCGCCGCCATTGCTGCCTGCATTGTGTTGTAGCGTTCGGCCAGATCGCGAATCGGTCTAAAGAATCGCTCGGCGTATTGCAGGAACGCCACCAACAGCCCCCAAGTGACGACTCCGGAATAGATCATCCTGCCGCCCGTGAAGAGAATTAGTGCCGTTGAGAGTGACAACAGGAATGTTACCGCCGGGAAAAAGAGAGCATAGTAGCGGATAGTCTTGATGTACGCCGATCGAAAGGCATGATTTAGCGGCTGGAACTCTCTCTCCGAGGCGGTTTCTCTACCGAAGAGTTGCACCGTTCGGACCCCGGATATACGCTCCTGGATGAATCCGTTCAGTTTGGCAAGGGCTTCCCTTATGATCCTGAAATTGCGCCGGACCCGCTTGCGAAAGAGCGCCACGACCAAGACCAGGGGCGGCAGGACGCTGAGCGTTACCAATGCCAAACGCCAGTCAAGATAGAAGAGAATACCGACAATGCCGGCTAATGCAAGGAAATCACCGAAGACTGATACTACCACCGTCGAAAACATCTCGTTCAAAGTCTGGACATCGTTGGCTACCCGAGTCATCCACCACCCAACCGGCCGGGAATCAATGCGAGAAAGCGGCAGATGCTGCACCCGATCGAATAGCAGGCGGCGCAAATCGAATACGACTCGCTCACCTATCCAGGAGGCCGAATAGATCTGATAGAAACGCAGTATCAGGCCGAGCATCAAGACGCCGAGATAGACCAGGACAATGCTCCCTAACCCGTCGATACGGCCGGTGGAGACGTGATCGTCGATACCTTTCTTGAGAACCAGCGGGCCGGCCAGTTCAACAACTGTGGCCGACAGGAGAAGTCCGATCGCAATCGCAAGTTGCGCCCGGTAGGGGCGAAGATAGGTCAGAAGTCGTCGCGTCAGTTGCAGATCGAAGGCCTGCCCCAGAACGGTATCGTCAGGCATTGCCTCACGACCTGCCGAACTATCGACATGCTTAACCCCCCCGTCTCCGGAGGGATCGTCAACCCTCTCGTCTCTGTTTGCGACAGGAACCACCGGGAGACGATCGTCTTCTTTCAAAGCCTTACGCGGCATTGAGTTGCCCGGTTTCCAGTTCCGACCTCAGCCTTTGTAACCGGTAGAGCGCAGCAAAATGACCGTCCAGAGCCATTAATTCAGAGTGACTACCAGCCTCGACAATCTTCCCTTCAGCAAGGACGGCGACCTTTGAAGCCCGCTCCGCGACAGCCAGCCGATGGGTGATGAAGATGATCGTCCGATGCGCCTCTTCAAGCGCGAGTCGGTCGAGGATGTTTTTTTCGGTCTCTGTATCGACCGCTGACAGGGCATCGTCCAGCAAGAGGATAGGCGCTTTGCGGACCAAGGCACGGGCCAACGCCAATCGCTGCTGTTGACCACCGGAGAGGGTGATACCGCGCTCTCCGATAACGGTATTGATGCTGTTTGGGAAGGCCTGAACCTCACCGGACAACCCTGCTATATCAAGCGCGTTGACAACTTCCTTATCAGTGGCATTCCTATTTCCATACCGGACATTGTCCCGAATAGTGGTGGAGAAGAGAAACGGCACCTGCTCGACAACTGCCAGGTTGCGGCGATAGTCATCGATGGGGAGAGTATCGATGGGCCGCCCAGTAAGGAAAATTTTACCCGACTCGGGACGATACTGTCTCGCCAACAGCCGTGCTATGCTGCTCTTACCGGATCCGGTCGCTCCCACGAGCACCAGGAGCGTCCCGGGCTCTATAGTTAGATCGAACCCATCAAGAACCGGTGGCAGATCATCCCGATACCGGAAACCAATCCCTTGAAAGCAAATTCCGCCGCTCGGATCAGACGGCTTTTCCCTTACCTCGGATACCGTAGGCTCAAATTGTGGCGCTTCAGCCATCACGGTTTCGAGTCTTTGGTGTGAAGCTGAGCCACGTTGATAGAGATGGATTACCCAGCCGAGTGCGATCATTGGCCATGTCATCACCGAGAGATAACTCATGAACGCAACGAAGCCGCCAAGGCTAAACGCGCCTGCCGCAGTTTGCCGCCCTCCGATCCAGACGATGCCGGCAATGCCGAGTCCAATGAGCGTCCCTATCATCGGAAACATCAGAGCCTGCCATCGCGCCACAACAAGACTGCGCGAGAAATACTCCCGTGCCACTCCTTCGAAACGGACTGACTCGAACGCCTCACGGGTGTAACTTTTGATCACTCTTAGCCCGGCAATATTCTCCTGAATACGCGAGGTCATACGGCCATAGGTCTCTTGCTGACGCAGATTGGCAGTGTGAAGGGCTCTCGCAATTGCCAGCATTGCACCTCCAACCAGTGGAGCAAGTAGCAGCACCAGCGCCGCCAGTTTTACGTTCAAGTAGAACATCATCGCCAGCGAAAAGAGTATCGTCAATTGGGTGTTGACTGCGTAGAGCAAAGCCGGTCCCGCAGCCATCCGGATGCGTTCGATATCGTCGGTTGCCCGAGCCATCAGGTCGCCGGTCTGATTGCGGTCGAAAAAGGCAGGAGGCAGTCTTAACAAATGTCGAAAAAACCCCTCACGCAAGTCACTTTCGATCCAGCGCGAAACGACGATGATCAGGTCGCGCATCCAAAAACGAAAAAGGCTGCCGATTAGAGCGACGAGCAGGATCGCGCCAGCCGTAAGTGTTAAAGCCCGAAATCCGGCCGAGGCTTGAATGCCGTCGATGCCTGCTTTGAGTAGCATCGGTCCGGCGGTCTCGGCGACTGATGCCAGAACCGTCGCAGCCAGACCGAGAAGCAACTTGCTATGATAGGGACGCGCGCTGACGAACAACCGGGCTCCGAAAGGGATCGCGCCGGAAGGAGAATGTGTGGTTGTGTGATTAATGATTGATTTCAGGATTCACCAAGGAATAGTATCCGGTTCGATCTCAGGTGGTCGGGAAGGCGATTCAAATCGAAGGTCTCGGGGACGATGATTAGCAACTTGTCGGCGAGGCTCGCCAGATCGAGATCCCCCGGCAGTCGCCATTCATTCTCTCCTGACCAGTCGAGAGACTGAGGACTACTGCGCAACTGAAAGTAAGGGCGGTCTTCGGGCGATAATGTAGCGAACAGGCTCTCTTCGCCATAAATGACCGGCCTTGCGCCAAGCGCTGCAAGTGTAACTTTAGGTATGCCAATCGCATACGGCTCGAAATTCCATCGTCCCAAAGCGTTTCGATAGCCACGCGATTTCAGCCACTTGTCCGGTGCCAGTGATGTGAACGACAATGCTGGAACAGCCCCCCGAAACATCCGTCCTTCACCACGAAGGATGCCGGTTTCAAGTATGTGGCACAACGTCGCAGCGCCATCTCGCGGATTTCCGTTACGACCTTCGGTTAGCACGGAATAATAATTGCCGCGAGTCTCTCCCGGAAACGGCCCGCTTGCGCCGCGAGTCCAGTGAAAGAGGAATGCCTCAAAGGGCAGGTCTTCCTGATGCGTCCTATACGACCATCCTTGCACCCGGCTCCGCACCGGTTGAGGGGGATTCACTGCAAACCTTTGATCTACCCTTGCGTCACCCTCCAGGACACGATCCCAATATCCACCCGGACGAATCGATATGGGAAACACCCGATCAGCAAGGAGAAACGCAAACTCATCCCGCAGATGAAATCGCTCGGTGCGCCTGGCAGGTCCTTCGACAAGGGGTTTAAGAAAGGTCGTCCTGGTTGAGTCGAGCGCCAGTTGGCTAATCGTTTGCTTCGCCTCTTGATGCATACCAATCACGCTGCCTGGCATTAGAACGACAACGATCGGCTGGCGTTTCCTGTTTGCATACCAGACCGGGTATTCCCAGCCGATGCTGCCAGTGCTCCCGATCACTACCGGGCCGCTAACATGGATGCTATCTATAGCCAGGCGCATGGCTGCAAGCCAAGGCGCTTCGGAGCAAGTGATACGGGGAAGTCGGGATATTGGAAGGAGGGATCGTGAATCTTCAGACGCTTGTCGAGAAGTGATTGCCACACTCCGAACCTCAACGGGAAGTGCATTGCAATACCACTGGCGTTTGAAGTGTTCCGGAGGAAGGACTTCGACAGGTCCGATCATGTTGTTTTAATGAGTCAGGAATCGCGGCATCCAGTCCTTCTTACTGACAATGCTCTCGATTTCCGATTCCGGTGTTACATTACTCTAAGTCTCAGTGGCAGGACATCAAACAGCGGAGCGACTGGGAGACACTGTTCACTACTAAAGTCTATAGGAAGTACGCCCAGCAGGAATCGAACCTGCAACCTACTGATTAAGAGTCAGTTGCTCTGCCAGTTGAGCTATGGGCGCAAACGAACGAACCTATAAGTTAATGCGACGACCATCATCTGTCAATTTGTCGATTCCATCTGCACCCTTCCCAGTCGAAAGATATGGTTGACCATTGTCTCGATGTTGACAATCGGTGAAACCAATTCAATTTCTGTTATTGATGGGTGCAGTATCATCTTGTTTTGTCTCTCCGCTCTGCGGGGGGACTACAGGGCGGTAAAAGTGCAACCCCATATTGCCCCCCCTTTTTCCCCCCCGCGAAGCAGGAGGGAGAAGACAAGAACTAACTGCACCAAGTAGTAACACCTATAGCCTAAAGCATTTCGCCTTCTAATGCAAGCACGCACCATACTACTCATTGAAGATGAGGTCGAACTCGCCTGCTTCATTAAAGAGCAACTTGAAGCGGAGGGCTATGCCGTAACCCACTCCAGCGACGGCATGCAAGGCTTGCAGTTGGCTCGCACAATGGCGCCGGATCTAATTCTGCTTGATGTCAATCTGCCGCGTCTCGACGGCTTCAAGATCGCGCGCTTGCTCAAGTTCGACGAGCAGTTCAAATCTATCCCGATCATCCTCTGGACCTGGCGCGAAGCGGATGAAGACCGGAGCCTGGGGCATTATGCGGGGGCTGACGAGTATATCCCCAAACCGTTCAGTTTGCAGAAGTTGTTGGATAGTATAAAGCGTCTCTTGGGGAGCAATTCCGGGAAGCCTTGAAATGCGAATGCAGAATGCCGTGAGAAGACTAATCTTCACACGGCATTCTGCATTCTACTTTCATCCTTCCATTGGCCGGGGAAGGGTGGTGCGGATGTCTTCCCCGGCCGGTCTGGGAAACGCGGTGGTTGCCGCGTCAAGATCCTGGATCCAGCCCGGAGCCGGTGGTCCCGGGCCGGATCCTGAGGGTTACTGGCCGATCAGTTGTGCGATGGTGCGGGGGACCATATTGGCTTGGGACAGCATCGCCACGCCCGACTGCATCAGGATTTGCGCCCTGACAAAGTTGGACATTTCGGCGGCGACATCGGCGTCGCGGACTGCTGATTCCGACCGGGTGGCGCTCTCGCGGCTCACCTGCAGATTGGTGATGGCGCTTTGCAGACGCGAGACGTAGGTGCCGATTTGCGTCCGGACGGTATCCTTGGAGGTAATCGCCGCGTCGAGGGTATCGATTGCTGACTGAGCCGAGGTCGTATCGGACAGTGCCAGCGAGTCGATCCCCAGATCCGAGGCGGTCACTCCGGCGAGGTTTACCGTGTAGTAGTCGTCACCGTCGTTGTTGTAGGTGCCGATGTGGAACTTCAGGTCGCTGCTCCCGGGGGCGAAGTCTCCATTCAACAGGCTCAGCCCATTGTAGTTGGTGACGTTCGCTATGCGGGTCACTTCGCTCTTCAGCGCCTGGAACTCGGTGTCCAGAACGTCGCGGTCGCTGTCGAGCAACGCGCCATTCGAGGCTTGCACCGCCAGGGCGCGCATCCGAACCAGTTTCTCATCGATCACACTGAGGGCGCCTTCCGCCGTCTCCAACAGGTTGATGTTGTAGTTGGCGTTCCGTTCTGCCTCCTGAATGCTGGCGATCTGCGCCCGGAAGCGCTCCGATATCGCAAGCCCGGCGGCATCCTCCCAGGCGTTGTTGATCCGTAGTCCGCTCGACAACCGTCCCACCGCCTGATCGAGCGCCATCTGGGTTTGCCCGATATGGCGCTGGGCGGTCAGCGAGAGGACGTTGTGATTGATGCGGGTGCTCATTCGCGTTCTCCTTTGCTTGGTATTGGCTTCTTATCCAGCCGGGTTGATGCGGTGCGCTTCCTCGGCGCGTATCCGCTCGAATAACTTCTGCAGCAGGTAGTCGGACATCGTTACAGCCAGGTCGTTGATGCTAACTTCTGTATCGCTATCTGATTCCCTAACTACTGTTGCCGCTGATGGCTCCGGTTCGAGTCTCCGACGGGCGCCTTCCAGAGTGTAGCCCTCCTGATTCACCAGCCGGTTGATCTTCTCGATCCGTTCCACCGTTTCACGGGTGTATCGGCGTTGTCCGCCGATGCTCCTTAAGGGGGCGAGGTAATCGCCGAACTCCTTCTCCCAGAACCGTATGGTCGATTTGGGGACGCCGGTCAATGCATTGACCTGACTGATGGAGAAGAGCGCCTCGCCAGTCCCGTTCCCTCTCGCCATTTCCTGCCTCCTGTTTGCGGTGAATGATCCTTCGCCTTTTCTATCGGCATATCGACTCCCTAACTTTAACTTTCCTTGCAGACAACGCGACGGTCTGGCGACATTACTCACTTTTCGATCTGGCATTGCTATCGAGCAAGGGAGGATCGCCTGAAGTTGAGCAACGACTTGCCAGCAAGTGAAGGTGGCAATATATTGAAAGCAATCTGTCCCGGTATTAGATCAACACTACCGGGTTTCTTCAAGTAGTTCGCTAACCGCCGTGCATTTGACCCTCGAACGCTTCGACCTGCTCGCCAGCGAAATGAACCGCCGCCGCATCGCCGTAGTTGGCGATGTTATGCTCGACCGTTACTTGTGGGGCACGGTTGAACGCATATCCCCCGAAGCCCCGGTGCCGGTGGTGTTGCAGACCGGCGAATCGCTAAATCTTGGCGGAGCGGCTAACGTTGCCGCCAATGTTGCCTCACTTGGTGCATCGGCGCTATTGGTCGGTTTGATCGGCGATGATCCTTCCGGACGGCAGTTGCTGGAATTGGTTGAAAAGAGCGGCTTCGAAGCCGGTGGTATCCTGATCTCGGACGACCGGCCGACTTCGGTCAAGACACGTGTGATAGCCCATGGCCAACATGTCGTCCGGATTGACCGGGAAAGCACTGCTCCAATAGATGATGCGACGGCCGCAAATCTTCTCAACAGACTGGCACTGCTCTTGGAAGGTGTCGATGCGTTCATCCTCGAGGATTACAACAAAGGGCTCCTGACTCCACAACTAATCCGCGGCATCATTACTCTTGCAAAGGAGCGCGGAATACCGGTCGGCGTCGATCCAAAGCACACTAACTTCTGGGAGTATAAAGGCGCAACACTTTTCAAGCCCAATCTGCGCGAGTTGCAGACGGCGTTGGGACGGTCTTTGGGGAGTGAGGAACTGCTGGTGTCAGGTGCGAGAGAGGCGAGAGACCGCTTGGAGGTCGAGCATCTTCTGGTTACGCGAGGCGAATCCGGTATGGCACTCGTAACCGGTCAGGAAGTCGACTTCATTCCTACCCGGGCTCGCAGGGTGCACGATGTCTCCGGCGCGGGAGATACTGTCATTGCAACCTTGATTACGGCACTGGCAGCGGGGGCAAATGTCTTCGAAGCCGCGCATATTGCCAATCATGCTGCTGGAGTCGTCATTGCCGAGTTGGGTGCGGTTCCGATTCAAATTCGTGAGTTGCGCCGGGTAGTAGGACAACCCGGTTAGATGCCGGCGCAGAAGGAACAAGGGGGAGAACGAAAGATCCGGGAGCCGGTCCAGGAGGATTCCTCAACCGCTCTGGCTGGACGCCTCGAGCGAGCCGATCGGATACTGCTGGGACTTTTCGGGAAACCGGATACCCCGCAGCGCGACCCGGTGGAGGAGTTGATCATTACAATCCTCTCCCAAAATACCAATGACCGCAATCGAGACGCTGCATATAGGCAACTGAAGGTATCCTATCCGTCTTGGGAACAGGTGTTGGTTGCCGATCTTGACTCACTTGAGGCGGTCATTAGACCCGCCGGGCTGGGACGTCAAAAGGCTCTACATATAAAGGAAACTCTCGCCTGGCTGATGGACTCCTTTGGCGGCTTCGACCTTGCCGTTATTAGCAAGATGAGCGACGATGAGGCCATCGACCTGTTGACCTCCCGTTCCGGAATCGGTATAAAGACCGCTTGTGTAGTCCTGGCTTTCGCCTTTGGACGCAATCTATGCCCGGTCGATACCCATGTGCACCGAATTGCACACCGGCTTGGATGGGTTCCCGAACGAAGCAGTGCCGGGCGTACCTTTCACCACCTCCGACCGGCAATGCCCCCCGACCGGGCAGCCCGATTTCACCTGAATCTTCTTCGCTTTGGGAGAGCGATCTGCCACTCCCGGTCACCTGCTTGTGCACAGTGCCCATTGTGGGACGAATGCGTTTTCGACGCAAAAGGTAAACGAGAGGACTAAAGAATGCGCATTGCGCGCTTTATGGCAGCCGGACGTCCGGCGATACTGGTCGATGATGGCCGGGAGTTTTTCGACTACGGTGCAGCCCTCGAGGCTCGCGGTTATGGCGCTATGGCTGCCGGAGCAGATCCCGAAAGGCGCATCCCAAGAATGCTCAGGCACGGGCTCCTCGACCATGACTTCATCGCAGAACAAGCAGAGTGGGCGCGACGTGCCGGTCGCAGATTCGAAGTGTCGGTTGAGGGTTTAACGCCGCTCCTGCCTTACCGACCGGGCAAGGTAGTCTGCATGGCTCGCAATTATCGAGAGCACGCCCGCGAAGGCGGCAATCCTCCGCCGTCTGCGCCGACTTACTTCCTAAAAGGTGACAACTGCGCAGTGGGACCAGGCGAGGCGATTAGACTTCCAGGCAACCTCGGTCGTATCGAGCATGAAGGTGAGTTGGGGGTGGTGATAGGGAAGAAGGCGTCAAGAGTGGGGCGCAATAGGGCGGTGGAGTTCATCTTTGGCTACATCGTTCTCAACGACGTTACAGCACGGGAGTTTCAACGTTCGCTTGCGGCGCAAGGCTTGCCCTGGTTCGCAGCCAAGGGGATCGATACCTTCCTGCCGATGGGACCCTGGATCGATACCTCAGAGATGTTCCTGGACGAAGGAGTTCGAATCACGGTCCGGGTTAACGATGCCCTGCGTCAGGATGCCCTGACGAGCGACATGATTTGGGGGGTGGGGGAGTTGATTGAAGCGATTACTGCGACGACGACGCTTTTGCCAGGGGATATCATTGCAACCGGCACTCCAGGCGGGGTCGGTCCGATCGTCCCGGGCGATGAGGTCGTCGTAGAAATCGAGCATTTGGGGTGTCTCGCCAATCCGGTGGTTGCAGCGTAGCCCAAACCTCAAGATACCTCAAGCCTGCTACTTACTGCCGGCGGGTCGCTCCTCAAGCCGATAGGTCTTCTCGCCAGGTTTGACCAGCCCATAGCGTCTCGCTTCCGTCTCAATTGCCAGCGAATCGCCAGCCCGGATGCGAATCGCGCGTTCAAGATTCAAACGGTTTTCCTGCGCCAGCGAGTCGTTGCGGCGCTCAAGGTCAAGCACCTGCCTCTTGAGCACCATAGTCTTCCAAAGCCCTTCCCTGCCAAACAGGATTGCGCCAAGCAGTCCGATCACACCAACGGCGATGATCAACCGCCGGAGGCTGTGCGGTCTTAGGCCAAGGAATTTGCGGCGCGGCGGGGTTGAATCAGAGCGCGGCAAGGCCATAGCGGGCGGCGTCCCCCAACTCCTCGGCAATGCGGAGTAGTTGGTTGTATTTGGCGATCCGGTCAGAACGGCTGGCGGACCCGGTCTTGATTTGCCCGGCACCAGTGCCCACTGCGAAATCGGCAATAAACGCATCCTCGGTTTCGCCGGAACGATGCGATATGACCGCGCGATAGTTGTGCTTCCGCGCCAGTTCGATCGCGTGCAGCGTTTCCGTTACGGTGCCGATCTGGTTGAGTTTGATCAGAATCGCATTAGCGGTGCCGCGTGCGATACCTTCCGCCAGGCGTTTGGTGTTGGTGACGAAGAGGTCGTCGCCCACGATCTGGATCTTGCCGCCTAATCGGTCGGTCATCATCTTCCAGCCTTCCCAGTCATCCTCTGCCAGACCATCCTCGATCGATACGAGCGGATATCTTGCAACCAGTCCTTCCCAGTACTCGACCATTTCGGCCGTTGTGAGGCTTCGCTTCTCCGACTTGAGTTCATATCGGCCGCTCTTAGCATCGTAGAACTCGCTCGCAGCCGGGTCGAGGGCAATAGCCACATCTTCACCGGGGCGATACCCAGCCGCCTCGATCGCTTGCACTATCAAGCCGATGGCATCCTCATTCCGGGTAAGGTTGGGCGCAAAACCTCCTTCATCGCCGACTGCTGTCGAGTGTCCACCGGCACTAAGGATCTTTTTCAGATGGTGAAAGACCTCAACCCCGGCGCGAAGACCTTCGTCAAATGATCCGAATCCGCTCGGGACGACCATAAACTCCTGAATATCGACGTCGTTGTCGGCATGTTTGCCGCCGTTCAGGATATTCATCATCGGCACCGGAAGCGTTCGGGCAGTCAGCCCCCCGATATAACGATAAAGTGGAAGGCCAAAGGCTTCGGCAGCAGCCCGGCAGACCGCCATCGAAACGCCGAGCAAAGCATTGGCGCCAAGGTTGCCTTTGTTAGGGGTATCGTCTGCGGCGCAGAGAACACGATCGACTTCGACCTGGTCGTCGGCATCGAGGCCGGACAGTTTCGGCGCCAATACCAGGTTAACGTTTTCGACAGCACGTTTCACTCCCTTACCCAGGTAGCGCCCCCGGTCGCCATCCCGCAACTCAACCGCCTCGTGCTCGCCGGTCGAAGCACCGGACGGCACCGCTGCACGCCCCATGGCTCCCCCGGCCAGGACGACTTCTACCTCTACGGTCGGATTGCCGCGAGAATCGAGTATCTCGCGAGCAAAGACATCGACGATTTCAGTCATTGCAACTTCCTTTGACTTATCTTAATGTTAATCCAATCTCTATGCTACTCTTCCTCGACGTCGCTATCATCATCGCCCGGCAGTTCATCAAGCACCGGACTCATCACTTCACGTGCGCGCTCCAGATCGCTCTCCAAGACGAATATGGCAGCTTTGGCGCCTATGTATTCTCCACGATTCGATCCATTCAAAAAACCGGCGCCGTTGGAAGAAGTCTCTGAATAGGAGGGAATCCCCTCCCGCTGGAGCAGTTCGATTGCCATTCGGGAATAGAGCATCCCTGGCAGGGTCAGCAGTTCCACCCAATCATTATCCTCGATCTGGTCCAACGGGGATATCGGCTCGGTGTCGATCAAATCGGCGCCGCAGTCGTCGCAAACATCAAGTTCGAGGGTGTAAGACTCCGCACATTTTGGGCAATATCTCATTACAAAACTATCAATTATGGAATTGAAGTCGGCTACTTGGTAAGGGCGACAAGCAAGTCAAAAGGAACTACCGGCTTGACACCTTGCCTGCTGCGTCCCTATATTACGAAGGGAGAGCAAACGAAACAAGAGGTTTGTCCAATAGAATCGTCAGGTTCAAGTGCCGCCGGCAAGCCATTAGCCACTCTGCTGACCGGACTGACGCTTTGGCTCCTCCCGGGCTGCGACGCTCCGCGCGACAATCCTTTCGATCCCCTCAGTCCCTACTACAAACCACCTCTACCGCCGTCCGCCATAACCGATCTGGCGCTCGACTCTTTGGATGGTAACCGCGCGCGACTGCGCTGGACGACGCCGGTGGGTGCTGTCGAATACAGACTTCTTCACGCTGTAGCATCCTGGGACGGAAGCGACCGCCGAACGGCTTCCCTATATGGCGGTGAACTCCCCGGCATTCGACCTGCTGGAACGGTCGCAACTACCTGGATCGACCTTCCTTCAGGATCCGCCCGGGCGTGGGCAATATACTCTATTTCACCCGAGGGACGCGAGTCGCCGCTCTCCAACCTTTTAGTCATCGAACCCGGTGTCGTCGATCGTGGAGGCACGCTTATCAGTTGGGCAAATTCTATTTATTGGGGTTCCTGGACCCCTCCCGAAGTCGTCGAACTGCAATTGACTGCCTTAATCGAGGACCCCGATCTGGTAGATTCCGTTTGGGCGGTCATCGACAGCACCCACCTCGGCCGTCTCTGGATCGATCAAGAGACGTTGGCTTGGAGTTTAACTCTTACGGAAGACCAACTTCCGGGTGGAAGTCTGCGTCGGCTGGTTGGTCATCCAGTAGTCGTATCTTACCGTGATAATGCTGGTTTTCTACGTCACGACGGCCCACACTCAGTAATGCGGGTAATCGAGCCACCGCCTGAAGTGATCGGTCCAACAAACGACGATCTGGTCTCCAATCCTCCCCGGATGACCTGGGAACCGCAATGGCGTGACTTCGACTTCACTTATGCGGTCGAAGTGGTGCACGTTTCATCCAACCTTATCTATACCTTGCGCTATCGTCGAGAGGGTATCAGTTCCGACTCAACCGGCCACGACATCCCGGTCAGCCTCCCGGATTCGCCGCGCTATCTCTATTGGACGCTGGCGGTGGTCGATGAATTTGGCAACCGTTCGGTTTCACGCGAAGCCCGCTTCAGGGTTGTGCCATGATTGAGTCTCCGGCATTATCGCAGCACGGGCTCGAACTTCTGGTCGAGGTCTCCCGGACTCTGCTGGAAGAGAGCAATCTTAAACTCCTCCTGCCGCGGCTGCTGGATCGTGCCTTTGAAGTGAGCCGCGCCGAGCGAGGTTATATCCTCCTGCGCAATGCCAAAGGGGAACTCTATCCCGTTCAAGCCCGGAGCATCGAACCCGGCTCGCTGCCGCCCGGCGATCCATCGACCTCGGTGATTGAGCGTGCCCTTAAGGAGCGTCGCACGGTCCTTAGCCGCAACGCCTCTCGCGATCCCCGTTTCGGTGGATCCAGTTCGTTGATCATACGGGGAATAAGGTCTGCCTGCTGCGTCCCGCTCGAGGCTCGCGGCGAGCGCCTCGGCGCGCTCTATCTTGATGCTACAGGGTCCGGCGTTCTGACCGAGGCTGACCTGCCGCTGCTCGATGCATTCGGGCTGTTGGCGGGACTTGCGCTTGGCCGGGTGCTCGATATGAGCCGCAGAGCCGAGGCTTTCGAGGAGATAGTCGGACGTCCCAAGTTCGCCGGAATCGTCGGTGAATCGCCCGTAATGCAACGCCTCTACGAGCGAATGGAGCGGATCGCCACTGCTGACCTGCCGGTCTTGATCGTTGGCGAGAGTGGAACCGGTAAGGAGTTGGTCGCTCGCGCCTTACATCAGGTAGGGAGACGTGCCAGTGGTCCGATGCGTGCGATCTTCTGCGGTAATCTAACCGCCGACTTGCTCGAAAGCGAACTATTCGGTTACAAGCGCGGCGCCTTCACCGGCGCCATCGCTGACAAGCCCGGTCTTCTCGACCTTACCGACAAGGGGACGCTATTCCTCGATGAGATTGCCGATGTCCCCCCGATCATTCAAGCAAAATTACTGCGCTTCCTTCAGGAGGGTGAGTATCAACGGCTCGGCGATCCGGCAATTCGGCATTCAGATACCCGCATTCTATCAGCCACCAATAAGTCGCTTGAAGGAGAAATTGCGGCCGGTAGATTCAGAGAAGACCTTTACTACCGGCTCAATGTGCTGCGCATCGAAGTCCCGCCGTTGCGGACTCGCGAAGGCGATCTGGCGTTGCTCTCGGCTTACACCCTGGCCCGGATTGCACATCGAACCGGGCAGCCGCCGCGACGACTCAGCGCAGCATCGCTCTCCCGGCTGCAATCCTACGACTGGCCCGGCAACGTGCGCGAATTGGAAAACGTCCTGGCGCGTGCAGCCGTCCTTGCGGCGGGCGATATCATCGAACCTGAAGAGATAGACCTCCCCAAGGGCGACCGCCTTGACCAGTCTCTCGCTCACGAGCAAGCGAGTCTCGACGAAGCGATCAAAGCGCATATCCTTAAGGTATTGCAATCGGTTGGAGGTAATCGTAGTGAAGCTGCGCGAATCCTGGGGGTAAGCCGTCGATACCTGCAAAAATCGCTTGTCAGGTGGCGTGGGGATGAAGATGATGATGTTGAAGATGATCCCGATGATGATGATGGGAATTGCGATCTGCGCGACACCCCCGAACGCGCTTGACAGGGTAGAGTATGGCGCTGACCGACCGCTTTGAGATCGAATCCCCGATCCACGTCGGGCAGATTGCAACGGCTTATCCAGCCTGGCAGAAGAGCCTTGATCGCAAGGTCCTGCTGAAGGTCATCCACCCCCAGTGGTCCCGGGACACCGAGTTAGTCGAGCGCTTTCGTCGGGAAGGCCAGGCCGTGGCGCGGCTCGACCACCCCAACATCGTTCGCATCTTCGACTCCGGGGTCGAGGAGGGACTGGCTTACCTCGCCCTCGAGTGGATTGATGGTCGCACGTTGGGCGATCTTATTGCGGAAGGACCACTTCCTCAGCACGAAGTGCTCCGCATCGGGCGCGAAACCCTTGCTGGTCTGGCGGCTGTGCACCGTGCCGGTTTGGTGCATCGCGACCTTAAGCCGGATAACATTCTGCTCGATCGCGAGGGGCGCATCAAACTTGCAGACTTCTCGCTTGCCGGCTTTGGCGAACAAAGTGCTCTTACCAGCCACGGCGCTATTGTCGGCTCGCCCGCCTATCTTGCGCCCGAACTACTCGAGGGAGAAGTTGCCGCTCCGGTGTCCGACCTCTATGGCCTCGGAGTCGTTCTCTATGAAGCGTTGACCGGCACCAACCCTTATCACGCCCCCGATCCAATGGCGAGTCTCGATTTGATTCGCCGGCGGAGCCTTCAGCCGCTTGGTCAGAATCCGGCAATAGACCCTAAACTGGCAAACCTAATCGACCTGCTTCTCGAGCGCGACCCCGTCCGGCGCCCCGCCGATGCTGAGATTGCCCTCCAGAGCCTTGCGTTGAATAGCAACGGCAATGGTGACCTCCCTATTGTTGAATACCCACATCCACCCGTCGCCTCTACACTCAAGCCCCCGGAACAACCGAAGTCACGGACAATTTCGCAGCGCCTTGTGCTTATCGGATCCGGTGTGCTCGCAATATTGGCAATGGTTATATCGGCACTGACCTGGAAAGGAAGAGACAATGTGCCATCTTCCGAACAGTCTGAGGCCTTGGTGAATAGGACGGACTCCTTCCAGTCCCAGCCGCCTCTAACTTCTAACTTAAGTCCCACAAACCTCCCCGAGAGGAGTGCCGAAGGTGCGCCTTTGCCTCAGGCGCAGCCATTAACCCCTCACACAGATGAGAAGTCATTGGATAAGGATGATACTACAACACCCTTAATGCAAACCGGCACTTTACGTATCACGGCTTTGCCATGGGCGGAAGTCTCGCTGGACGACAGTCTCCTCGGATTGACGCCATTAACGCAGATCAAACTTATGCCCGGCCGATATCGCCTTCACTTCACTCATCCTAACTACCCATCGATCGAGCGTTCGATTCAGGTTAACAGCAGGCAGGACGCCAATCTGGAGATCGACTTTGCGGCCGAGACTATGGCCCTGACCATTGCGGCAAATCCTTGGGGTGTCCTATGGATCGATGGCGATTCGCTCGGCTTGCTGCCCCGTGAGATGCCGGCCAATCTCCTTCCCGGGGCACACCTCCTGGTGGTCCGCCATCCTGACTATGCCGAGTGGTCTGACGTTATCGGTGCCAATGCCGGAGAGCACCTTCTGATTAGGGTTGACTTGCCTTCCGGCACAATGATTGCTACTAATCTCAATCGGGAGAGTGGCAAATGATTGGAATATCACTTAAATCGGAATCCTGCCAGACGTCCGCTCTCGTTCGAACAGTATTGTCCGGATGTGTTTTGGCAGCGCTGGCAGTGGTACTTCGCAGTGCAGAAGCATCGCCTTCGTGGCACGAGGTCGCCTCTATGAAGCAGGGGCGAATGGGGTTTGCGGCAGCGACTGACGGCGAACGGCTCTATGTGTTTGGGGGAGCGGCGATGATGCCACGCATGGGATTGACGGCAACCGCCGAGGTTTATATCCCGGACGATGATGCCTGGGAGGACCTTGCGCCGCTTCCGGTGGCGCTTTATCAGGCATCTGCTGTTCGTGTTGGCGAGTCAATTTTACTCTTCGGCGGTCTAAGCGAAAACGGTCCCAACGTTGTCGTGTTTCGTTACAACATTCGCCGTAACGCTTATGATACCGTGGGCCGGATGCCGGGCGCTCGACGGGCTTTCGGAACCGTACTCGTGGGACGTCGGGTGATGTTGGCCGGAGGTGTTGCCGACCGCCAGCAATATCCCCGTGAAGTCCTCTGGTGGGATACTGCCAATAACGAGTGGGAGGGAGGACCGGCGCTCAATCACCCGTCAAGCAATTTCGGATTCGCCCGGGACGGCGCGATCTGGATCGTCGGTGGCATTTATCTGGGGCTGCTCGATAGGGTCGAGATATTCCGCGAAGGCAACTGGCACGAGGTTCCTGCCATGCGTCTGCCGGAACCGCGCGGGGAGTTGTCTGCCGACGTCTCCGGCGACACTATGCTCGTCGTAGCCGGTGGAGCGATGATGCACAATCCTGTCAGCGCTGCAGTCATCGGATTTCACTTCGGTCTGGAGCGCTGGATCGAACTTCCAGAAATGCGTAGTCCCCGGGTAGAATTCAGTCTTCTACAGGCGAAAGGGCGGCTCTATGCCATCGGCGGCGGACGCTTTATGCGGGAGAATCGTATCGGGATGTCCGAGGTAGAGGTCTTCTACGAACCGACGGCAGTTTCTGACGACGATGCTCCAGGCCGAAGTCAGCACAAACTGCCCGGTGTCTTTCCCAATCCAGCCTGGCGTGGTTCCCGTTTAACCGTCCCGCAGGGGACCATAACCATAGGCATCTACGATCTAAGCGGCAGGCTTATTGCCGGCGGCGTCCCGGACCGAACATCCAATGTCTGGTTGTTACCCGAAAGTCTTCCCCCCGGTGGAGCCTATCTATATCGCTTCGAGACGACCGATCGTCGTATCCGCAGCGGCGTATTTGTCGTTCTCCGATGATCCTTCGACTGGCGACCTTACTGGCTCTTGCGCTTGCTGCAACTTGTACTGCCGGTCCGGGCGATGATGCGTGGCAAGCTTTTCTGAGCGGCGATTTTACTGCCGTCGAGAAGATCGCCCGACAGGTTGAGTTATCAGATACCACGACCTCGATAGAGCGGGGCCGCGTCTATTTCGCTCTTGCAAGCGTCGAGGCTATGCGGGGGCGGGAGGTCGTCGCAATGCTGGCGATGCGGCAGGCGCTACTCTATTACCCCGGGATGGTTCACCGCCAGAGCGACCTTCCTCCACCGGTTTGGCGACTCTATTCGACTGCCCGCAGTGAGCAGTCCACCGTCGATACGTCCGGCATCACTCGACTAGACTCCCTTTCAATTCCACCGGCAAAAAGCCATCAACAACCGGGCGCATGGCGGTCGCTCATCTTGCCTGGTTGGGGACACATCTATGAAGGTGACTACCGGGGCTACTGGTATGGCGCTGCGACAGTTAGTCTGGCCATAGGGGCAATAATAGCCTCGCAGGAGGCGTCCAGCGCCAGAGAGGACTACCTCAAGTCCCGTGATGAGGGTATCATCAACAGCCGCTACGAGTCTTACAACGAGAGATTCAAGATTGCCTGGGCATTCGGCTCAGTGGCGGTTATATCATACCTCGCAACACAAGTGGACTTCTTCATCCGTCGCGGCAATTCCGTCGATCTAATGGGCATCAGACAAGGCAGTTCCAGCAGCCTCAAACTGCGAATGGGAAGCGCATTGCCTGTGAACAAGGGTTTCATTTTGCGATTTAGTTTAGTATATTAGGGTATCAAATTGTAGGCCGGCTCGAGCCGGCTCGGGTGACCATACCGGCGGATCATGTATGGCTCACCTTGCAGAAAGAAACACTTCGGACCTCACTGCGCTGCCAACTGGATCATCCAATGTCCCGAATGAACCCTCCTGCGCTTGTCGCATTGCTGATGCTGTCGCTGCTTCCAATTCAAGCCGGTGCATCCGGGGCGCCCAACCTCCTCTGGGACTTCGGACCAGCTCGTAAGTCCTATCGCTTCTACTTCAACAAGTTTCATAATCCTATCTTGACTCAGTTGCGCGAGCAGTATGCTCTCGAAGGGGTGATTGCTGGTGCGCGCAGTGACCTCGAGCGGGTGGAACGGCTTGCCAGGTGGGTCTCATTGCGCTGGGTGCATAGCAGGGAGGCTCGTCCGCAAAAAGCCGATCCGTTGGCTATTCTCGATCGGGCTTCCCGCGGCGAACGATTTGCCTGTCTGGAGTATTCTTTCGTCCTTGCGGGCTGTCTCAACAGTGTTGGAATCAGGGCGAGGGTGATCGACCTCATGCCTTTGGATGTCGAAAGTCGCCGCATCGGCGCGGTCCATGTCGTAGTAGAGGCCTTTCTTCCCGATAGACGAAAGTGGGTAATGGCAGACGGGCAGTTTGGAGCCGTTCCGGTTCTCAAAGGCTACCCTCTCAATGCCGTCGAACTGCAAGCGGTGCTCGCCAAAGGCACTTCGGGGCTCACCTTTGTCGGACTTGCGGACTCGCTCGACGCAGGTTACCGCGAATGGATTGTGGAGTATCTCCATTTCTTTCAGACGCTATTCGATGGACGCATCCATGGGACCCAGCTTCCCAAGCGAGTGCGGGGCGGGTTGATACTTGTTCCGCTCGGTTCGGAGCGCCCGCGGACGTTCCTGGGCAGTGAGTCGCCGGTTAAGGATCAGACCAGTGTCCTGGCTGAATTCTATGCCCGGCCCGAGTAGATTTTAGGAGGCAGTGTCACTTTGCCCTTGCCCTCCTTTTGACACCGCGGACTAATAGCGTATTATTATATGATGCCTTGGTTCCGGCATCTCACCATTTCGGATATACAAATGCCCATCTACGATTTCATTTGCGACCACTGCGGCGAGGCTTTCGAGCGACTCTCACCCTATGACTGGAAGTCCGCCGGTGTAGCCTGCCCTGAATGCGGTTCGCAGTTCCTCACCAAGGCGGTCTCCCGCGTAGGCGCTTTTTCATCGGGCGGCAAGGTTGAGATGTTGTCGGAAGGAGCCGGCTCATCTTGCGGATGTTGCTCGACCGGAACCTGCAGCACCTGCAACTGACCGGCGTTTTGACGCTATTCGATTTCGCCGGAGGCCTCTTGCTGGACTGTCACGGTAACTTCCGGTGAACACACCTGCCCGGCTCTCACTTCCCCTGCTCACTAATCTGCAAGTCCGCCACCGCACCTATGAACTGGCTGCAGCCATTGCGCGCGACTTGAATGGTTGTCCGGTGGTAGCGGTTATTATCCTCAAAGGCGCGTTCCTTTTCGGCAGCAATCTGGTGCAACGTCTGGCAGAGTTTGGGCTCGAAGTTCAAGTTGAGTTCATGCGAGCGGCAAGTTACGGCGTCGACGACCAATCGAGTGGCAAGATATCCCTTCAACTCGACACTACCGGTGACCTCGCCGGCAGTCACGTCCTGTTAATAGACGACATCCTCGACACCGGTCTGACGCTAATCGAGTTGCAGCGGCGACTGGCAGCCAAGTCGCCGCTCAGTCTGCGCACTACCGTGCTCTTGCGCAAAGACATTCCCCGTGAACCTGACGTCCCGATCGACTATATCGGGTTTGAAGTCCCCAATCGATTCATAGTAGGCCACGGCATCGACTACGCCGGGCGCTATCGTCACCTGCCCAACATCCACTATCTCGAGAGGGAACCGGCTTAAGCACCGGGCTCTGTATGCCGAAAATCATTATAGAAGCCATCGGCATCAGCAAGACGTTCGACCTCAATGGCAGCCGCATAGAGGTCCTCCGCAATGTTGACCTGACGCTCACAGAGTCGGAGTCAGTAGCGATCATTGGCCCTTCCGGGTCCGGCAAGTCCACGCTGCTTCATATCATCGGCCTGCTTGAGCGCGCTTCGGCCGGTCAGGTGAAGTTCGACGGAAGTTTTCTTGATGACATTGGCGAACAACAACGCGCGGCACTTCGCCTCAAATCTATCGGGTTCATATTTCAGTTTCATCATCTCCTTCCCGAATTCAGCGCCGTTGAGAATGTGATGATACCGGCGCTGATGAACGGCCTCGACAAGTCAACTGCCCGGGAGCGAGCATCCGATCTGCTGCAGCAGGTTGGCCTTGAGCACCGGACGATTCATCGACCCGGTGAACTATCCGGAGGCGAACGCCAGCGGGTCGCCCTCGCACGTGCGCTCGTCAATAATCCTCGTCTCATTCTGGCCGACGAACCAACCGGCAACCTCGACCAGGAGTCTTCTCTTCAGATGCAAGATCTGCTCTGGTCGGTTGCCGCGAACCATCATGCAGGCCTGATCGTCGCTACACATAATCACGAGATGGCCAAAGCAGCGAAGCGCATACTTGAACTGCGAGATGGCAGGCTGAGTGGGGTTGTTCTTCACGCTTGACAGAAGCCGGCGAAGGCACTATATTGACTACTATACAATGCCCTCGATCCGGTTCACTCACTTCCATCGCTTGCGAGCGGTTGAGATTTCACCAGAACTTCAGTAATGACCAATAAGTTCTCCTTCCGGGTTCAACAAGTGCTTCAATATGCACGCGACGAAGCACTTAGATTAGGCCATGACGCCATCGGCACCGAGCATCTCCTGCTGGGAATGCTTCGGCTCGGTGAAGGCATGGCGATTCGCATCATTCAAAACCTTGGCTGCGACCCGGACGAACTGCGGGAGGCGATCGAGGAAACCGCCGGAGCATCCTCGACGACGCTCAAGTTGGGCAATATCCCCTTCACCAAGCGCGTTGAGAGAGTGCTCAAATTGGCTTATCTCGAAGTCAAGAATTATCACAACGATGTCATCGGGACGGAGCATCTTCTCCTCTCCCTGGCCAAGGACGATGACGGCCTCGCTGGACAGATTTTGATGGGATTCAATCTCTCCTACGATGCCATCAAGGGCGAACTTGATAACATCTTGCGCGAGAGCGGCGGACACTCAACCGGCAAGACGGAGACGGCGGCTCCGGTTGAGAAGAGCAAAACACCAGTGCTCGACCATTACAGCCGCGATCTGACCCGTCTGGCCCAGTCCGGCAAACTCGATCCTATCATCGGACGCGAGCGAGAGATCGAGCGCGTCGCTCAGATTCTCTCCCGGCGCAAGAAAAACAACCCCGTCCTGATCGGCGATCCGGGCGTCGGGAAGACTGCCATCGTCGAAGGTCTGGCGCTACGCATCCACGAGCAAAAGGTCTCCCCAATGCTCTTCAACAAGCGCGTTGTGGTCTTGGATCTGGGCGCTCTTGTCGCCGGGACGAAGTATCGGGGGCAGTTCGAGGAACGCCTAAAGGCTATCATCAACGAACTCGAAAAGAACTCTCACATCATCATCTTCCTCGACGAACTCCACACCATCGTCGGGGCTGGATCGGCGTCCGGATCGCTCGACGCTTCAAATATGTTCAAGCCGGCGCTGGCGCGCGGTGAACTGCAGTGCATCGGCGCGACGACGCTGAACGAATACCGGCAGTATGTCGAAAAAGACGGCGCCCTCGAGCGGCGCTTCCAAAAGGTACTGGTCGATCCCCCAACAGTCGAAGAGACCATTGCCATCTTAAGCGGACTCAAGTCGCGCTACGAGCATCACCACAACGTCGTCTATACTCCCGAAGCGATTCGTGCTGCGGTAACCCTTGCCGACCGCTATATCACTGATCGCTTTTTACCTGATAAAGCCCTCGACGTCATCGACGAAACCGGTTCCCGCGCCCGACTTACTCACATCACGGTCCCGGAGAACATCCGCGACCTCGAACGTGAGTCGGAGCGGCTCCGGAAGTTAAAGGAGGATTATGTCCGCCGGCAGGAGTACGAACTGGCGGCACAGATCCGCGACCGCAAGAAACGGCTCGACGAGCAATTGACCTTCGAGCGCGATGAGTGGGAGAAAGTAACGCGTGAAAAGCCGGTTCAGATAGACGCCGACCAGGTGGCGGAAATCGTGGCGATGATGACCGGTATTCCGGTTACAAGGGTCGTTGTGACGGAATCTGCGCGTTTGCTCAAGATCGAAGGCGAAATCGGACGCAAAATTATCGGGCAGTCGAAAGCGATCAACGCCATTGCCAAAGCCATACGCCGCAACCGCACCGGGCTCAATCTTCGCAATCGGCCGATAGGTTCATTTATATTCCTTGGTCCTTCCGGAGTAGGGAAGACTGAGACCGCTCGGGTCCTTGCCGAATTCCTGTTTGAAGACCCGAAGTCGCTCATACGGATCGATATGTCGGAGTATATGGAGAAGTTCAACGTCTCCCGCCTGATCGGTGCGCCTCCGGGTTATGTCGGCTACGATGAAGGCGGTCAGTTGACCGAGCGCGTTCGCCGGAAGCCTTACTCGGTCGTCCTGCTCGACGAAATCGAGAAGGCTCATCCCGATGTCTTCAACCTCCTCTTGCAAGTGCTCGACGCCGGGCTTCTGACCGACGGCAGCGGTCGGCAGGTTGACTTTAAGAACACGATCTTGATAATGACCTCCAATCTCGGCACCCGGGAGGCTTCCAAATCGCACGACTTCGGTTTCGGTGAATTCGGCAAGAAGGCTGATGTTGACTTTGCCCGCATGTCGGAGAGAATGACGGGCATCATGAAGGACATCTTCCGTCCTGAGTTTCTTAACCGGGTCGATGAAGTAATCGTATTTCATCCGCTCGGTCGTCCCGAGATACTTCATATCCTCGATGTCTATCTAAGTGAGGTTTCAGCCAAACTTCGCGACCAGGGGCTGGACTTGAAGGTATCACCTGCAGCCAGGGAGGCCATCGCCGAAGAGGGCTTCAGCAGTGAGACCGGCGCCCGGACCTTGCGAAGGGCATTGCAGCGTATGTTGGAAGACCCGCTCGCCGATGAGATGTTGCGGGAACAACTCCCTCCCGGCTCGCAGATTGGAGTTGGCGTCCGGCGCGGCGAGTTGACGTTTAACATCGTCAGGCCTAAGTTGCAACCGGTGGCAGTGGAGGAAAGGCAGTGAAGCGTTTAGCCCTAACGCTCTGCATCCTGGGAGGTATGCAGTTAGCGGCTTTTGCCTCCGGTCGCGTCTTGCGACCGGCGGAAGGAAATGGCCTGGTGTCGATGCCCAATATGCCGCGTCCTGCTGGAGCCGACGAGAATGACACCCTCTTTCACGACTACGCCCAGGGCGGCTACTCGGCCATCGACATCCCCAATGATGCCGGAGATCACTACTACAACGTCCGCTTCTCACCGCCCTTTCATCCCTTCCGGCTCGTTGGCGCTCTGGCTGCCTTTTATGCCGTTGGGCCGAACCATAATGGCGATACCATAGGCACCCCAAACTGCCGGGTCATCGTTTATGAGAGTGGCGCCAATGAAAACGACGAACCCGGGTATCCGGTCGATGCTATCGACTCAATCTATGTCCCTTACGAGCAGTTGACCTTCAGCCCCAGTTGGCGTCAGATGATCTTTAACTTCATCGACTTGCGGTCATTAGGGATATCTTACAACGACTCCATTGACTTCCACCTTGTCTTTGAACTTGTGGCGGATGAGAATGAGGGCGACCTGCTATCTTTCTTTGTGGATGACGGGCGGTTTCGCGAGTCGGACCGGAGTGGACTCTGGAGTGGTCCTGACGAGTCCTGGAAGAAACTGATCGAAATCTCCTTCGGCGGGCCAAGACGAGGCTTCAACTTTGCGCTGAGAGCCATCGTAGCAAACGACAGCATTCAGGCTGTCATCGAGCCGGGCGGACGCATCCTCCCGAATAACCTGTTACTGACCACGGCCTATCCGAATCCCTTTAACGCCACGACCCGCCTTGACTACGCTGTGCCCTTTGGAATTCCCTTTGAGATTGCGCTTTACGATCCATCGGGACGACGGGTGCATAGATTCTCCCTGCCTGCAACGACCTCGAACGGTCAATTGACCGTTGCAGCCGATGACCTTGCTACCGGACTCTATTTGGTGCGGCTGACGACTCCGTCCGCAGTGCGCTGGCAAAGCATCCTGTTTCTGCGATAACGAACTTCTACTGTTTCGCAATGCCAAGGGGTGCGAGTGAAGACTTGCACCCCTTTTTCGTGCCTCCAAATGGCGATAGCGAACCGCAAAGCCATCCCTTCGGTTGCCCGTCTTAAAAGAGTTGCCTATATTTCAGTCTTACATTCCAGTCCAGCGAACAATTAGCAGCAGGCAATGGAACCCCGACAAATAGTCATCATGGGAGCCGCCGGTCGCGACTTCCACAACTTCAACACGGTCTTCAGGGGCCGTTCCGATGTCCGCGTCGTCGCTTTCACCGCGGCTCAGATACCCGACATCGACGACCGCCTTTATCCCTCGGAACTGGCCGGAACCGATTATCCGAAGGGAATCCCCATCGTCCCGGAAGACGACTTGACCCGCCTTATTGAACGCGCAAGCGTCGCAGACGTCTATTTCTCCTATAGCGACATCTCGTATCAGCACTTGATGAACAAGGGCGCACGCGTGCTGGCTGCCGGAGCCAACTTCACTCTGCTTGGGCCTTCGGCTACGATGCTAAAGTCGCGCAAGCCGGTCATTGCCGTAACGGCCGTCCGGACCGGCTGCGGCAAGAGCCAGACTACCCGACGCGTTGCAGCGTTGCTCGCTGGTGCCGGGAGAAAGGTCGCCGTGGTGCGGCATCCGATGCCGTATGGAGATCTGGTTAGGCAGCGAGTTCAGCGGTTCGCAGCCATTGAAGACCTCGAGCGTCAACAATGCACCATCGAAGAGATGGAGGAATATGAACCGCATCTGGTGCGAGGGATGATCGTCTATGCCGGCATTGATTACGAGGCCATTCTGAAGCAGGTCGAGCAGGAAGCCGACATCATCCTCTGGGACGGCGGTAACAACGACCTGCCGTTCTATCAGCCCAATCTTCATATCACCGTCGTCGATCCGCTTCGCCCCGGCCACGAAGTCGGGTATCATCCGGGCGAAGTTAATCTTCGACGCGCGGATGTCGTTGTCATCAATAAGATCGAGTCGGCCGATCCCGAGGATATCGAGGAAGTGCGCGACAACATTCGAAGCGCCAATCCTGCTGCAATAGTAATAGATGCGGCATCGCCTATCAACGTTGAGAACGCCAGCGCCATCCGGGGAATGCGGGCGCTGGTGGTGGAGGATGGGCCGACCGTGACCCACGGTGAGATGACCTTCGGTGCCGGTGTCGTCGCTGCTCACAAGTTCGGCGCGGTCGATCTGGTCGATCCCCGTGCGTTTCTGGTGGGGACTCTTCTTGATACCTTTGCCACCTATCCTGATATCGGGCCGGTTCTCCCGGCAATGGGCTACAGCCGTCAGCAGATGGACGATCTGGCTGCAACGATAAACGGATCCGACGCCGATGTCGTCATTATCGGAACGCCTATCGACCTGCGTCGGATAATAGACATCGAAAAGCCGACCGTGCGTGTAACCTACGACCTTCAGGAGATAGGCCAGCCTACTCTCACCGACGCCTTGGCCGCTTACCTTTGATCTGACCAGTCCTTTAAGTCCGGCAGGCGTTCAAATGCGCTCTACTCCCCGCCCACGTTGCGCCGTCGTCGCACTTGGCGGAAACGCCCTCTCGCCGCCCGGCGAGGCAGGGACGATTGCCGCACAATTCCGGCACACGCGCGAGAGCCTTGGCGGGATCGTCGATTTGCTTCAGCGCGGGTTCAATCTCGCTATAACCCACGGCAATGGTCCACAGGTCGGCGCAGCACTAAGGCGTGTCGAACTGGCGGGCAGCGAACTGCCGCCGGTGCCGCTCGGAGTCCTCGTCGCCGATACCGAAGGCTCTATGGGTTATATGATCGAGCAGTCACTTCAAAATCGGCTGGCTCGGGAGGGAATCAATCGGCAGGTAATGACTGTAATAACCCAGGTGATCGTCAGTCGCGATGATCCCGCCCTGGCTGAACCGACCAAGTTCATCGGTCAAATCTATGATGAGACCGCAGCCGGCAGTTTCATCCGTGAAGAAGGCTGGACGATGAAACCCTACGGCAACGGAGGCAAGTGGCGTCGGGTCGTCGGCTCTCCATTGCCACTGGCAATCGTCAATCGGCGTGCATTAAGGGAGTTGGTGCAGTCGGGGGTGGTTGTGATTGCCGCCGGAGGAGGTGGCATTCCGGTCTATCGCGATCCCGAATTGGGTCTCGAAGGCATCGACGCCGTCGTCGATAAGGATCGTGCCGCTGCAGTGCTCGCCACCGACATCGAAGCCGATGAACTGATCATCGTCACAAATGTCAAGTGCGTTTCGCTAAACTACGGCACCGACCGTTCCGAACCTTTAGCCATAATGCGCATCGGTGAAGCCCGACGCCACATGGCAAGCGGCCAATTCCCTCCCGGATCGATGGGACCAAAGGTCGAGGCTGCGATCCAATTCGTCGAGCGCGGAGGCGAACGCGCCATCATTTGTGCGCTGGGCGAGATTCAGAAGGCACTGGCCGGTCGTTGCGGCACGGAGATTGTGCCTTAAGTTCCTCCTATAAGAAACCCAAGGGGATGTACAACTTCTACAATGAAGATTCACGAGTATCAGGGCAAAGGGATCCTTCGCCGTTTCGGTGCAGCGGTTCCGGACGGATTGCCCGCTTTCACACCGGATGAGGCGGTCCAAGCCGCACTCCAACTGGGTGGTGGAACCGTCGTCGTTAAGGCGCAGATTCACGCCGGTGGGCGCGGCAAGGGCGGCGGTGTCAAAGTCGCCAAATCTCCCGATGAGGTGCGTCAGATTGCCCAGAATATGCTCGGTATGCGCCTCGTTACGCATCAGACCGGGCCTGAAGGGCGTATCGTCAAACGGCTGTTGATCGAAGAGGGCGCTGTTATCAGCCGTGAACTTTACGCCGGTGTAGTGCTCGATCGGGAGAGCGCCTGTGATGTCATTATGGTCTCCACCGAAGGAGGCGTCGAGATCGAAAAGGTCGCTGCCAAGACACCGGAGAAGATCCTCAAGACCCGAATCGACCCTTTGACCGGGTTGAGGCCCTTTCAATTGCGCAAGATGACGACGACGTTAGGTCTATCTGGCGCCCAAGCCAAAGCCGGATCCGCATTTCTGAGCGGGCTCTACCGTGCCTATCGGGAGTGCGACGCCTCGCTGGCTGAGATCAATCCGCTTGTAGTCACAGATTCGGGTGAAGTGCTGGCACTCGATGCCAAGTTCAACTTCGACGATAATGCCCTCGACCGCCATTCCGACATATTAGAACTGCGCGATCTTGACGAAGAGGAGCCTGCCGAGATTGAGGCGTCGGAGTTCAACCTCAACTATATCAAACTGAACGGCAACGTTGGCTGTATGGTTAACGGCGCCGGGCTGGCAATGGCAACAATGGACATCATTAAACTGGCGGGCGGCGAACCGGCCAACTTTCTCGATGTGGGGGGCGGTGCCAAGGCCGAGACGGTCAAAGCCGGCTTCAGCATCATTGTCCGGGATCCCAATGTCAAAGCCGTTCTGATCAATATCTTCGGCGGCATCGTCCGGTGTGACCGGGTGGCTCAGGGTATTATCGACGCGCTGACCGACTTGAAGGTTTCGGTTCCAGTAGTCGTCCGACTGGCCGGAACGAATGCCGACCTTGCGGCACAGATGTTGCGTGAGTCACCGCTGAAGTTCATCGTTGCGGACGACTTCGAGGATGGGGCGAGGAAGGTTGTGGCGGCGGCCAAGTCTGTGGAAGGGAGAGCATGAATGAGCATCCTGCTTAATACCGCTTCCCGCGTCGTCGTTCAGGGCATCACCGGCGGCGAAGGGACCTTTCATACCGAGCAGATGCTCGCCTACGGCACCCGGATTGTCGGAGGGATTACCCCCGGCAAAGGCGGAACAACACACCTCGAAATCCCCGTGTTCGAAAGCGTCGAAGAGGCTGTCCGGCAGCAGGGAGCCGATACTTCGGTGATCTTCGTTCCACCGCCCTACGCCGCGGATGCGATCATCGAAGCCGCTGATGCTGGAATAAGGTTGGTCGTCTGCATCACCGAGGGCATACCGGCGCGCGATATGCTCCTGGTCTGGCATCATATCAAGCACCTACCGGTGCGGCTTATCGGGCCGAATTGCCCCGGAATTATCTCCCCCGGCAAGGCCAAGGTCGGGATAATGCCCGCCTTTATTCATAAGGAAGGTCGGATCGGTCTCATCTCCCGGTCCGGAACGCTCACCTATGAGGCAGTCAATCAGTTGACGACCCTCGGTCTGGGGCAATCGACCTGCGTCGGCATTGGAGGCGATCCAATCGTCGGCACGTCGTTCACCGACCTGTTGGAACTCTTCAATGACGACCCGGATACCGATGGAGTGGTGATGATCGGGGAAATAGGCGGCAGTGCCGAGGAGAGGGCGGCTGAGTTCATCGGCCGGTCGATGCGCAAGCCGGTTGCGGCTTTCATAGCCGGCCGGACGGCACCTCCGGGACGGCGAATGGGGCACGCCGGAGCGATCATTGCCGGTGGAAAGGGGACTGCTGCCGATAAGATCGCTGCCCTCCGCGCAGCCGGAGCCGAAGTTGCCGAGAGTCCTGCAGAAATTGGCCGGGCAATGCTGAGTGCGCTAAACAGAACCACTGGTTCGACCGGACTTAGAGTCGAATAGTAAATTGGCGACTTGGAGAGCGGGATTCATCCCACCCCAATGGAAGACTCTTATCCGTCTTCCAAGAGATTGAAATAAAGAGAACACTTCTAATGTCGAATCAAACCGCCGGTTCCATCCGGCGGGATGGCCACGAGGAAGGCGAACAACGCACCCAGGACTCCCGGACCACCCGGAATCAAGAGGGCGGAATCGCTATCGTCATTCACCGGCACCTTTGCAAAGGCTGCGAGATTTGCGCGGAAGTCTGCCCCAAAGACGTCCTTCAAATGATCGTCACGCCCGACCGTTGGGAGGGGTTGATGGTCGAAGTTGTCGATATGGAAGCCTGTAATGCCTGCATGCTTTGCGAACTCGAATGCCCCGACTTCGCCATCGAGGTGCATAACCTTAAGAAGCAGGCTAAAGCCGTGGAGAAGTCTACCGTTGGATAGATCAGAAAGTCCTGCTGTACGAATAGCCTTTATGCCCGGCAACGAGGTCATTGCCGAGGCTGCAATAGCCGCCGGCTGCAGGTTCTTTGCCGGATACCCCATCACGCCCTCCTCAGAGGTTGCGCATACGATGGCCAGGCGGCTTCCCCAGGTGGGGGGGAAGTTCATCCAGATGGAAGACGAAATCGCGGCTATGGGCGCCGTAATCGGCGCCTCTATCGCCGGACTAAAGGTGATGACCGCGACCAGCGGCCCCGGATTCTCCCTCAAGCAGGAGAACATCGGCTTTGCCAATATGGTCGAGGCGCCCTGCGTCGTCGTCAATGTGATGCGGGGTGGGCCATCGACCGGACTGCCGACCCAGTTGGGTCAGTCCGACATCATGCAAGCGCGCTGGGGCACACACGGCGACAGGCCGGTGATTGCCCTGACACCGGCTTAC
>Ga0194120_10002208_pt1 | contig 33809 bp, 29 predicted proteins | sample TA2MahCa65mmetaG_FD_148642 | JGI IMG/M metagenome (GOLD analysis project Ga0194120, IMG submission 148642) | Freshwater microbial communities from Lake Tanganyika, Tanzania - TA2015019 Mahale Deep Cast 65m | ecosystem: Environmental > Aquatic > Freshwater > Lake | place: Tanzania: Lake... | reverse complement strand
TGCTGCTGTTTGCGGTGACGCGACAGAAGTGGTCGGTCATGGTGATGCCAATCGCGCTGCTGGCCTCGATCGCGCTGCCGATCTACGCCTTCTACTCCGGGCACCCGTTTCGTATTCGCTATCAAGTGCCGCTGATTCTGGGCGCGGCGGCATGCGTCGGGACGGCGGTGTCGATGTTGCGGCTCGCGGCCCCGGTCGCCGCCCTGCCGCTGCTGTTCTTCGTCGTGCAGGAGGCGCCGCCGTTCAATCGCGCGTCACCGGTGATTCTCGAGGCGCAGCTGGATCGCGCCAACGGCCTCGCGCGCCGCGCGGTCACCGAGTGCCTGCAGCGCGATTACGACGGCACCACCATCATGGCCAGCATGGGATCGCTGGCGCACTACATGCAGGAACTATCGAACGCCGGCTTCGATCTCGACGACTTCCTCCACGAAGGCAGCGGCCCCATCTGGCAGCAGGCCTACTACTACGAACCGTCGCCGTTTGTCGGCTGGGTGATGGTCGAAGAGGCGGCGGAAGGCGGCGACATCCTTGCCCAGCAGCACCGTGCCTGGCCTGGGTACCTGGCTGCTTACGACCGCGCCTGCGAAGGCGGAAACGTTGTGCTGTATAAACGCAAAATAGATTGACGATTGGGCGATTCCTTGATTCCTTGACTGTTGGGCGATTTGAAAATCCGCGATCGCCACATGATTTGGCAATTGCGCAATCGGCAATCACCCAACAGTCAAGGAATCAAGGAATCGCCCAATCACCCAATGATCCGCGCCAGCTGCTCGTGAATCAGCCCGTTGGTCGCGAGGATATCGCCGGCTTCCGGCTCCCACGTCTTGCCATCCATACCCGTCACCTTGCCCCCGGCTTCTTCGAGGATCAGCACCGCGGCGCGCGTGTCCCACGGTTGGAGGCTTGCCTCCCAGAAGCCGTCCATGCGGCCGGCGGCTACCCAGCAGATGTCGATCGCCGCCGATCCCAGGCGGCGAATGGCGCGCGCGTGCTTCAGCACTTCGCCGAACGTCTTCAGAAATTCGTCGGCCTGCTCGTGCACGTTGTACGGGAATCCGGTGACCAGCATCGAGTCCATGACCGTGGCGTTGGCCGAGGGCCGCAGCCGCTGGCCGTTCATCCACGAGCCAACTCCGGCTTCCGCCGTGAACAGCTCCCGGCGGTTGGGGTCGTAAACGGCGGCGACGGCGGCCTGGCCGTCGATCTCGAGGGCCAGCGACGCGCAGAAGATCGGTACGCCGTGGGCGAAGTTGGTCGTGCCGTCCAGCGGATCGAACACCCAGCGATGTCGCGCGCCGCGCAACGGGCCGCCGAACTCTTCGGCCAGCACGTCGTGGTCTGGAAACCGCTCCGCCACCATCGCGCGGAACATGCGCTCGACCTCTACGTCAACGTCGGTGACGAGATCGATGGCGCCCTTCTTCCGGACCGGCACGCCTTTGCCGAAGTTGGCGATCTGCAGATCGCCGGCGCGCACGACGGCTTCGATGGCGGTGGACAGGAACCGGGGATCGAGCACGCTCACCGGGCGCTTACGCGTCCGCCTTCAGCTTCTTGACCATCCTGATCTCCATGCCGCCCGGCACCTTCTTGAGCACCGTTTCGTCCATGAAGTTGCGAATCAGGAAGATGCCGCGGCCACTCGACTTGAGGATGTTCTCTGGCGCGAGGGGATCGGCCACTTCTTCCGGTACGAAGCCCTCGCCCTGGTCTTCAATGCGAATCACCAGCTCGTCGGCGGCGTGCGGCGGTACCGGGCTGAATTCGACGATCACGCGCTTGCCGGGATCGTTCTTGTTGCCGTGCTTGATGGCGTTGACCACCGACTCGCGGACCGCGACGCTGACGAAATGCAGCTGGTCGTCGTCGAGGCCCGCCTCCCGACCGACGTGGTCGCAGACGACCTGCACGAAGTCGAGCATGTCGAACGCACTGTTGAATTCGAGACGGACCGTGTGCGGCGGAATCATTCAGCTGACGCAGCCTGTCTCGCCGAAGCGCGGAGCGCGATGGCGGAGCATCGAGTGCAGGTTAAGTACCATAGCGTTTCTCGGCCGGTCAAGCGGCTATCATTAACCGATGCCTGTGGCCGGCCGCGTTTCCGTCTCCCCTGCACACCGCGTCGCGGGGGTGTTGCGCGTGCCTGGCGACAAGTCCATCTCGCACCGGTATGCGCTGCTGTCGGCCATTGCCGACGGCCGCTCCACCATTGCCAACTACGCGCCGGGCGCCGACTGCGCGTCGACGCTGGCCTGCCTCAGCGCACTCGGGACTATCGTCTCACGAACGCCCGCCCCGCGAGCCGAAGACCCGCCGCTCGTCACGATTGACGGGCGGGGACTTCGCGGACTGCGTCCCTCGGTCGGGGACCTGGATTGCGGTAACTCCGGCAGCACCATGCGCATGCTCGGCGGCGTAGTCGCCGCCCATCCTTTCGTATCGACCCTGATCGGCGACGCGTCCCTGTCGCGCCGGCCCATGCGCCGCATCATGGGCCCGCTGACCCTGATGGGGGCGAGCCTGACCGCCGGTCCGGGCGATCGTCCCCCGCTCCACATCCGGGGCGCTGAACTCACCGGCATCCGGTTCGAGCCCGACACCCCCAGCGCCCAGGTCAAATCCGCCGTGCTGTTGGCTGGGCTGCAGGCAAGCGGCGAGACCTCGGTCCTTGAACCTGCCTCTACCCGGGATCACACGGAACGGGCGCTGGCCGCGTTCGGCGCCGCGGTGTCGATTCACCCTTCGACTCGCCCGGGCACGCACTCCCCCCCGGGCTCACTCAGGGCGGGGGCCCTGATCACCGTGCAGGGGGGACAACGCCTGCGCGGCGGCTCATTCACCGTGCCTGGCGATCTTTCCTCGGCGGCCTTCCTGGCGGTCGCCGCCGCGGCGCTGCCGGACTCCGACGTATCGATCAGCGGCGTCGGCCTGAACCCGAGCCGGACCGCGCTGATCGACGTGCTACGCCGCTTCGGAGCGGACGTCGAAGCGACCGTGGAGGACGAACACGCCGGCGAACCGGTCGGCCGGCTGCGCATTCGGCACGCCCGCATGACCGATCTGGTGATCACAGCGGATGAAGTGCCCGAAGTAATCGACGAGTTGCCGGTGCTCGCCACGCTCGGCACCTTTGGCGGCAGCGTCACCGTGTCGGGTGCGGGTGAGTTGCGCGTCAAGGAAAGCGATCGCATTGCCGAGCTGGTCGCCGGATTGCGCGCCGTGGGTGCGGACGCCGAAGAACGGCCAGACGGATTCCAGGTGCGATGCGGCGCGCGTCTCACGGGGGGCACCGTGCACGCGCGGCACGATCACCGCCTGGCGATGGCCTTCGCGATCGCCGCGCTTGGGGCCAGCGGCCCCACGCACATTGACGGCGCCGACGCGGTCGCCGTGTCGTACCCATCGTTCTTCGAGGATCTCGATCGTCTTGCGCAGCGCGACCGGGCGCATGTCGACGGCGCCAAGGCCACGCTGTGAAAGCGGACAAGGTCTATCTGGTCGGCTTCATGGGCGCCGGCAAGTCGAGCGTAGCCAGGGCCCTCGGCAAGCGGCTCGACTGGAAGGCCGAAGACATCGACGCGCGCATCGAGCGCGCCGAGCGCCGCGACATCCCCGCCATCTTCCGTGATCACGGTGAGCCCTACTTCCGGGCGAAGGAACGCGCCGCGCTCATTGACCTGCTCCCCGAGCGCGGCGTGGTGATTGCCTCTGGCGGCGGCACCTTCGCGGAGGCCTCAAACCGTGAGCTGATGCTGCGCGACGGGGCGGTCGTGTGGCTCGACGCCCCATTTGAAACCGTGCTCAGGCGGGTACCGCTCGACGGCCGGCGCCCCCTGGCCGCCGATCGGGTTGGCATGGAACAGCTTTATACTCAGCGCCTCGCGGCCTACCGTCAGGCGCACCTCCGGGTGGATGCGGGACGCGGCTCTGTGGAAGAGCTCGTCGATCACATCATGGAGTGGCTCGAAGCCACCTAGGGACAGATGCGCTATCTGGTCATCAGCGATATCCATGCAAACCTCGAGGCGTTCGAGGCAGTGATGGCGGCTGCCCAGCCCTTGAAGTACGACAAGGTGCTGCTCTTGGGCGACCTGGTGGGCTATGGCGCCGACCCGAACGCCATTTGCGATCTGGTCCGGCAGATGAAGCCCGACGCGCTGATTCGTGGCAATCACGACAAGGTCGGTTCGGGCGTCGAGAGCCCCGAAGGCTTCAACGCCGTGGCGCGCAACGCCATCAAGTGGACATGCGACACCCTCACCCGGGACAACCGCGAGTGGCTGGCGGCGCTGCCGGCCGGCCCCCTGATCGTCGACGATCTCATCGAGATCTGTCACGGCACGCCGTTCGACGAAGACGCCTACGTGTTCGACGATCTCGACGCGCTGCGCGCGATGCACGCCGCGCGCCGCCCGCTGTGCCTGTTCGGGCACACCCACGTGCAGGTCGGGCACTACCTGTCACGCGATCAGTTCGGCCTGGCGACGGCCGACGACGAGCGTCCGCTGACGATCACGCTCGATGACGCGAACCGCTATCTGGTAAATCCGGGCTCGGTGGGCCAGCCGCGCGACGGCGATCCGCGCGCCGGCTTCGGCATGGTGGATACGGCCCGTCGTGACATGACCATCTACCGCGTGGAGTACCCGATTCCGAAAGCGCAGGCGCGCATTCTCGAGGAAGGGCTGCCGGAAGTCCTCGCGCAGAGACTGGCGCTGGGGAGGTAGAAAGGGGGAAGTGAGAAGCGAGAAGTACAGCTTCTCACCTCTCACTTCTCACTTCTTCGCTCTCGCTTCTCTCTTCCTGAGTTCCGACGCCATCGCATCCTGCGCGGCGCGCGAACCCAGAATCCAGCCGATCACGACGCCGATCAGCAGCACCGCCGGAATGAAGATGAAGTGCGATGCGCTTGGAACGCCGATCTCCATGCCCTACCGCTTTCGGGATTCCAGGTCGCCGAGTTCGGCCTCCACGGTCTTGAGCCGCCGCGCCAGCGACCACACATAGCCCAGCAACGCCAGCCACACGAACCCGTACGCCGCCGCCACGATGTTGATGGCCGGAATCTGCTCGCCCGGTGGAATATCGTCGACCGCCTCGAACCCCGCAGGCGGCTGCGGTTGCTCCACCGACGCCACGGCTCCCGTGGACAGGTCCGCGGCCAGGGTCACGGGAATCATCAGCATCGCCAGCAGCAACACGATCTTCATGCTTCGTCCTGGGCCAGATACAGCGCTTCAAGGCGCGTTCGTTGATGTTCGAGCGTGGCTCTCAGATTCAGCAGCGCGACGAACAGCATCGTGAACGCCGCAAAACAGAACCACAACGGAATCCCCATGTCGGTCGGCAGCGTCGGGACGACCGACGTCATGGGATGGAGCGTACGCCAGACGTTGACCGACACGTAAATGAACGGCACATTCACCATGCCGAACAGCGCCATGCCGGCGCCAAGACGATCCGAACCAGGGCCGCCGTAGCGCCGCAGCAGCATGTAGGCGGCGAACGTCAGGAACAGCACCAGGCTCATGGTGAGGCGCGCATCCCACACCCACCACACGCCCCACGCCTTGCGCGCCCACAGCGGGCCGGTGACCAGCGTCAAGGCGCCGAGCACGAAGCCCAGCTCGGCCGCGGCCACCGCCCACCCGTCGGCACGCTCGTTCTTCCAGAACAGGACGCGCGCGCTGTTGACGCCGCAGATGATGGCCGACACCAGAAACAGGATCGCCACCGGGAAATGGAAATAGAACACCTTCTGCACCAGCCCCATCGTCGATTCGTACGGAGCGGCGTTGATGATCCATGGCGCGACCAGCAACATCCCGGCGGACAGGACAATGAACGGCGTGGTGAGCTTCTGCATGCGGCTCCCTGAAGTTTACTCCGTCATGACCGGCTCGAAGGTCCACAGCGCGAGCGTCACGAAGATCGCATCCCAGAACAGCAGCAAGCCAATCCAGAACCGCGCCATCGGCTCATCCGGCACGGCCTGAAACAGCGCCGCGGTGCCGCGCACGCCGCCGATCATCACGGGCACCGTGATCGGATACAGCAGCACCGGCAGCAGCGTGTCGCGGCTGCGCACGCGCACCAGCATCGCGGCAAACAGCGTGCCCACGGCGGCGAAGCCCAGAGTGCCCGACACGAGCAGCATCAGCAGCATGCCGGGATACGCAAAGATCGGCGCCGCGAACAGCAGGCCCACCATCGGGACCAGGACGATCTCGACCAGCAGCATCAGCAGCAGCAGGCCGAGCAGCTTGCCGACATAGATCGCCGGACGATCGGCCGGCGCCAGGATCAACGCCCGCAACGTGTCGTTGTAGCGCTCGCGCTCGAAGGTGCGCCCCATGGCGAGCGTGCCGGAAAACGAAATCGCGACCCACAGAATGCCGGCGGCCACATCGTCAGGCGCGCGCCCTTCGCGCACCAGCGCGAACGAAAAGATCAGCACCACCGAGACGGCAAACAGCAGCGTCGTCAGCAGGATCTCGCGGCTGCGGATCTCGACGGTCATGTCCTTGCGCATGACCTGCCAGGCGACGCGAAAGAAAGCTCGCATCATTCGCCACCCCACAACGCGGAGTCCGCGTTGCGGGGACCCCGGTCCATGGCCCGCCGGTAGCGATCGGCGAGGTTGCTGGAGCCGGTGTCGCTGCCGACCATGCGGCCATCCTTCAGATAGATGGCGCGGCTCAACACGCCGTCGGCCACGTCGAGATCGTGGGTGGCCAGCACGATCAGACAGCCGGCGCGCTGGCGCTCCCGGAGCCGCCCGACCAGCGCCGCCGTCGAGGTCTGGTCGAGGCCGGTGAACGGCTCGTCGAGCAGGATCAGCTTCGGCTCGTGCAACAACGCCCGCTCGAGCGCCACGCGCTGCCGCATGCCGCGCGAAAACCCCGCCACGAAATCGTCGCCGCGATCCACGAGGCCGGCGGTATGAAGCGCCCGGGTGGCGGTGGAGTGAACGTCGGTCACGCCGTAGAGGTGCGCGAAAAACTCGAGGTTCTCGCGGGCGGTAAGCTCCGGATACAGAAACAGATCGTGGCCAAGCATGCCGATCTGCGCCCGCACGTCGGCGCCGTCGTTCGCGCCTTGATCGCCGTACTTCACTTCACCCTTCGACGGAGCAATCAACGTGGCCAGAATGTTGAGCAGCGTGGACTTGCCGGCGCCATTCGGGCCGAGCAGGCCGATCATCTCGCCGGCAGCGCAGGAAAACGAGATCTGCGACAGCGCCTTCCGCCGTCCGAAATGTCTCGCGACATCTACGACGGAGAGATACTGCATGCCGCTCACGAGCCTGTCGCGCCGATGCGCTCCGGCGCGAAGCCGGAATCGAGCTCGGCGATCACCCGTTCGAGTTCGGTGGTCGCGCGTTGCACTCGCGCCTCGTCTGACTCGGACAACGGCTGCTGCTGACGCTTCTTCTCGAGCGCGACAATGTCGGTGAGCAGCTGTTCGCGCCGGGCCTGCAGCGTCTTGTCCTGTGCGGCATGCGCTTTCGCCGGCGACCAGGCGAACCACGCACCAATGACGAAGATCAGCGCCGCCAGCGCCAGGACGGCGTTGCGTGGGGCGCGGCTATGGGCCGGAAGACCCGACAGGTTCAAGACCATGGTCTCGCCGGCGTTGAGCCGCGGCCCGGTGCCCATGATGAACGCCTGGCCCTCGGACGTCAGGTCGCGGGTTTCGCGAAGCTGCGGCGACTGCACCTGCAAGTTGCCGATCTTCTCCACGCCCACGAAGACCTGCGCCATCGCGACCGGCCATGTCTGCCGAATCGAAATCGACTGCCCTGCCTTCGGCAGCGAGAAGCCAATCTGCGCCACCGTCTTGCCCGGCGGGAAGGGTCCCGTGATGGTCACGAGGTCGCCCCTGACGCCCGCGTTCGGCGACGACCCCTGCATCACCGATGCGCCCGCGGCCCCGGTCGGCAGCGTCAACAGCAGCGGTCCGCCGATGTCGATCGGCGTCCGCGCGTTGTTGACGATCTCGAGCAGGTAGAACGCCGTCAGGTTGTCGTCCTGGTACTCGAGAATGATGCGTGATTCGGGGCCGATCTCCACAACACCCGGTCGCGCCGGTTGCCTGGCGGCCGCCGCGGCTTCGGCCTGCTCCCTGGCCTTGGCGGCGGCAATGCCGGCAATCAGCGCGACGCGCACGCCGCCGCGGTCCGGCACGGTGAACTCCTGCGACGTCAGCGCCTCGCCATCCACGGTCGTCGAGGCCTGCACGGCCGCTCCGCTGGGCAGTTTGTCGAACTGGGCGCGGCCCTGGCCGTCGGTCATCATGGTGCGCCTGGCACCACCGACGATCAGCTGCACTTCCTGCCCCGCCAGGTTGTTACCCATCCGCTCGCGGACGACGCGAACGGTGACGGTGCCCGCAGGCAATTCAGGGGCAGGCAGCGGCGTGCCCGCGATCGCCGACGGGTCTGGCATGTCCACCTGCGCGCTTGCGACGCTCGCGCCTGGCAGCAGCCAGCAGCCGGTCGCCACTAGCCAGAACAGTACGCGAATCACAGCCGGGCCCCGCAGTGCTTGCAGAACTTGGCATCCTCGTCGTTCTGGGTTTGGCACGACGGACAGAGCCCAGCCGCAGGAACATCGGTGGCGTCCGGCTTGGCGGCGCCCGGCTTCTGCCGGACGGTCATCCTCGCTGACAGCCGCTCGTGCACTTCCTTTTGAATCTGATCGCGGTAGCCGCCGCCGGCGTCCAGCTGCTGCATCAATCCCAGCGCCCGGCCGCGCAGCCGCGCCGACATCTCTTCGAAGTCCGCCTTCGCAACCTTCCCCATCGCGAAATCGAACTCAAGCTCTTTGATCGATCGCAGCACCAGGTTCTTTTCGCGCTCGAGCGCGACCCGAGTCCGGCCCGCGATCATCACCGGCGCGTCAGGCTGATCGCTTACCAACGGCAGCAGCACGTGGTACGCGCCAAGGCCGACGAAGCTCACCGACACCACGGTCAGACTGAGCATCACAATGTTGGCGGGCGACTGCCCGGTGGCGACGATGACCGTGGCGGTGGCGGCCAGCATGCCGCCCAGCAGGAAGAACTGCCAGGGATGCAACCACGGCTCTGGCGGTGCCGGACCCTGATTGTCCACCGTCGCTTTAGCGGAGGTCGACGACATCAATCAAGGTCGCGGAGCTCGTCGTCGAGGCGCGCGCCCATCGCCGGATCTTCCACACCGGCCGGCATGCCGGCAATCTGCGGCCGGCGCGTCCACCGCAGCGCGAAGAAGGCCACAGCCAGCAAGCCGCCGGTGCCGACGACGGCCGGCATGACCCAGGCCACCAGTCCGGAACCGGATTGGGGCGGCTCGCTGAGGATCTGGTTGCCGCCGAACTTGGTCACGAACGACTCGACGATCTGGCCCGGCGACTGCCCGTCCTCCAGCATCCGATCGATGTCATGGCGTTGAATGGCGCAGTGCGCACAGGCACACTGCCCGACCGGCAGCTTGGAACAGCCACCGCACCAGCAGGCCAGCTTGTTGCCGATTTCGCGTGACTGTGGCGAGGACACCTGCAGGCGCGGATCCTTGGAGGCCTGATCGACATCGACGTGCTGCGCAAACGCCCTGCCGCCCGACAGCAGCACCGCCAGCAACAGCATCGTCGCCGTCGCCGCCCCGGCGGGCACCTTGGCCATGGCCAACGACATCGACGCTTCCGGCAGCAGCGAAATGGCCGTCCCGACCGCGATGACGGCAAAGCCAAACCACACCCAGTTCACCAGCGGGTTGATGTGCACCTCGACGCTGGCGGTCTGGTCCTCAATCGAAAAGGCCGCCATCACGATGTAGAGATCTTCCGAGAACATTCGACGGATTGCGACCTCGGTGGTCGGTTCCTGTTCGTGCTTGCGGAAATACCACCTGGCCGGATGCATCTGGTCGATCACCTCGCCCGATGCGTCCTTGACGCTGATATGAGCGGTGACCATTTGCTTCTGGCCGTCATCGGTGACGCGCAGCGCGTCGAGATGAATGGTGTAGTCCCCGACGATGGCTTCCTCGCCGGGCTTCAACAGCAGCTGCTGGTCGCGGCTGAATCCCTCCCCGGCGAAGCCGAAGAAGATCAGCACCATGCCGGCGTGCACGATGTAGCCGCCGTAGCGCCGCTTGTTGCGCGCGACCAGCCCAATCACCGCCGTGAGCAGGTCGGTGCCGGTCATGCCGCGCCGCACGTTGCCGCCACGCACCACCTCCTGGGTGAGCGTGGCCATGACGAACGCCGACAGCGCGAAGCAAATGCCGGAGCTCCAGACCCTGACGCCCAGCGCCACGAGCGCGCCGCCGGTCACCAGCCCCGCCAGCACCGGCCACATGAACTGCGTACGCAGGTTCTCGATCGACGATTTGCGCCAGGCCAGCAGCGGTCCGATGCCGGTCAGCATCAGCAGCACCAGGCCGATGGGTACCATCCAGCGGTTGAAGAACGGCGGGCCGACCGTGAGACGCTCGCCGTTGATCGCTTCCGTGATCGTCGGGAACAGCGTGGCGAACAGGATGAACAGCGCCGAGAACAACAGGATCCAGTTGTTGGCCAGGAACGCGGCTTCTTTCGATGCCCACGAATCCAGCTCGTGCCGCGCCCTGAGCAGCGGCAGCCGGTAGATCACCCAGCCGAAGCAAAACACCAGCGTGCTGAGCATGAAGGCGACGAAGTAGCGCGCCAGCTCCGGATCTTCACCGAACGCGTGAATCGACTGGACGATGCCCGATCGCGTGAGGAACGTGCCGACGATGGTCAGCAGGAACGTGATGATGACCAGCGACACGTTCCAGACGCGCAGCATGCCGCGCCGCTCCTGGACGTGCACCGAATGCAGGAAGGCCGTGGCCGTGAACCACGGCAGCATGCCGGCGTTCTCCACCGGATCCCAGCCCCAGTAGCCGCCCCAGCCGAGTTCCTCGTACGCCCAGATCATGCCCAGCGTCAGACCCAGCGACAGAAAGAACCACGAAATCATCGTCCAGCGGCGCACCGCGCGCAGCCACGAGTCGTCGAGGTGGCCGGTGAACAGCGCCGCCATGCCGAACGCAAACGGAATCGTCAATCCGACGAAGCCGAGATACATCGTCGGCGGATGGATCGCCATCCAGTAGTTCTGCAGCAGCGGATTGAGGCCGCGGCCGTCGGTGTGTGTCTCGGTGAGGTAGGTCGCGAACGGGTTGTTGTGAATCACCATCAGGAAGAGGAAGAACATCTCCACTGCGGCAATCACCGCGACCACGTAGGGAATCAGCTCGCGATGGCGCTCCCGATTGACCTTCACCGCCACGGCGCCGAACACCGACAGCAGGAAGACCCAGAACATCACCGAGCCGTCGAGCCCGCCCCAGTACGACGTGATCTTGTAGAACAGCGGCTGCACGCTGTCGGAGTACCGACGCACGTAGCGAATCGAATAGTCGCCGGCGACGAAGGCGTAGATCATCACGCCGGACGCGACGGTCATGACGGCGGCAATGGTGTAGAAGGCGCCGACGCCGCTTTCAACGAGACGGTGATTGCGCCGGCGGGCGCCGGCGACAGAAGCTGCCACCGCATAGGCCGCGGTGACGAACGCGATCAGCAGCAGGAGGACGCCGAGTGAGGCCATGACGGCCTCCTCAGTACGTCCCGGTGGCCGTCGGGCCGCCCGGCTTCGCTTCGTACTTCGACGGGCACTTCGCCATCACGCCGTTCGGCTGCACCCTGAAGCCGTCGGCGGACAGCGTGCCCTTCAGCACGACTTCCGAATCGCTCTTGAACGTGTCGGGCACCACGCCGGTGTAGGTGGCGGTCACCACCTTGCCGTTGGTGTGCACCTGGAACCAGTAGTCGAGCGTGCCGCGGCGATGGATTGAATCGGGCACGACGAAGCCATGGAGCTGCAGCTTCTTGCCGTACCACTGCTCGGGCTGCGCCGCCACCTCGTCGACATGCTTGTAGTACTCGGTGCCCTCGGCCATCGTCGTGTACATCAGGAACCCGAGGGTCATCGTCAACACCAGGCTCGTCAGGCCAACCTTTACCGCTTTGCTCTTCATAAGTGTGGGAGTGAACCCCCATTAAGGATACTACTGACCAGAGCGACCGGCAACCCCACGACATTGCTGTACGAGCCCTCGATGCGGGGGATGAAACGCGACGCAAAACCCTGTATCGCGTAGGCGCCGGCGCGATCCACCGGCTCTCCTGTCGTGACGTACCACGAAATGTCATCGTCTGTCATCGAACGGAACCACACGCGCGTCGTGTCGACGGCCGATCGCACGCCGGCGGCGCTGACCAGCGCGACCCCGGTGTGCACATCGTGCACGCGACCGCTGAGCAGGCGCAGCATGCGCCGCGCGTCGGCCTCATCCACCGGCTTGCCGAGGATCTCGCCATCGATCGTCACCGTCGTGTCGGCGCCCAGCACGCGCGCCGCGGGCCGCCAGGCGTACACGGCCCGCGCCTTCTCGATCGCGAGGCGCTCGACATACGCGGCGGGCGATTCGTTGCCGTGGGGCGTTTCGTCGATGTCGGCCGCCAGCACTTCGAAGGAAATGCCGGCGGCCACGAGCAATTCGGATCGCCGCGGTGAGCGGCTGGCGAGGATCAACACAGAACAATCCGCCTCAAGGCGGATGCTACCTGCCCTTGTTCTCGTACCAGCGAACTACGCCGCCGGAGCCGCCGCAGACGAGGTCGTTTCGCTTGTCCTTGTTGATGTCCACGCCAACACAGCTGTTCATGCCCAGCTTATCTTCAATGCGCATGTACTGCCACTCGCCCTTGGCAGCATCGTCCGGCGCGAAGAACACGTGCACGCCGCCGACCGGCGCGTTGGGGTTGTTCTGGGTCGGGCCGCGCGCGTTGTCGTTGGCCACAACGTCGTCGCGGCCGTCGCCGTTGAGATCGACGACGGCGATTTCGTGACCTGCCGCGACTTTGTCGAAGATGACGCGGCGAGTGAAGGTCGTGCCGCTGCCGGTGTAGATCACCACCTCGTTGCCGTGCCACGGCTCGACCGTCGCGAAGAAGCGCCGGCCGTCCTGCGTCCCGACGCCGACATCGCTCGCGCCCAGACGCGGTGCCTGCTCTTCATGTCCCTTGGTGAGCAGCACCTTCTCGAACTTCATATTCTCGCCGCTGCCGCTGGCGCGATACAGGCCGACGCCCTCGAAGCTGGCCACGAGAATCGCGTCGCGGTTGCCGCCGTCCCACTTGACCGCGCGCACGCGATGAATGATGCCGGGCACTGAGTCCGTCATGGTGTGACGCTTCCAGTCGCTCTGCCCGTACCAGAACACCGGCGCCTTGTCCTGATCGTAGGTCGGCGCCAGGCTGCCGGCGCCGACCAACGGCGCGTTGATCAACTCCTTCTTGCTGTCGCCATCAAGGTCGGCCCAGATGACATGATGCGATGTCGGGAAGGCGTCGAACTTCTCCGCTTTCCACGGCTGCCCGGTGCCCTGCGATCGCGCGATCCAGTTCACGCCCTCGCTCTTGGCGGCCTGCATCGCGAACGAACTCTGGAACGCGAGCTCGGGAAAGCCGTCGCCGTTGATATCCTCGGCCGCCTGGTTGACGATCTGCGCCGTGTCCGACACGACCACGTGACGGGTCCAGCCAGGGTTTTCGTACCACGCCAGCTCGCGGGCGCCGAGCGAGTTGGCGATCACGTCGACCCTGCCGTCGTTGTTGAAATCCGCGGTGTTGACCGCATACGCTCCCGGCAGCTTCGGATCGATGTCGTGGGCCTCGAACTTGACGGGGCCCGCCGCGGGCGCCCCCGACAGTGTGGCGACAGCGAGTGACGCCAGTGCCGTTCCCCCTGCGCTCATGTGACCAAGTTTCATGCGGGGAATCATCTGTTACGATCGCCTGGTGATCAAGGCCAATCAGGTCATGCCGGCCGTCGTCACCGAGGTGGTCCGCAAGGCGCCCCTGACCGACGAGAAAGTCGCCTTTGCCTGGCGGTTGGCGGTCGGTCCGCAGGTCGGCAAATCGACCCGCGTCCGGCTGGCCGACGACGGGACGCTCCATGTCCGCGCGGAATCGCAGGCCTGGATTGACCCGATTCGATCATCCGTCGGCCTCATCCGTTCGCGCCTCGCCCACTATCTTGGCGAAGATACGGTCAAACGCATCTCGTATTCCTAATCCCTGGTTCCTAATTCCTCATCCCTATGCGTCACGCCTTTATCGTCAGTGCGGTTCGTGTTCCGACCGGAAAGTTTCTCGGCACGCTGAAAGACTTCACGGCGCCGCAACTTGGCGCAATGGTGGTGCGCGAGGCGGTGACGCGCGCCGGCATCGATCCGGCAGTCGTGGACGAGTGCATCATGGGAAACGTGGTCTCGGGCGGCGTCGGCCAGGCGCCGGCGCGCCAGGCGGCGCTCAAAGGCGGGCTTGCGGATCACGTCGCGGCGCTCACCATTAACAAGGTGTGCGGGTCGGGCTTGAAGGCCGTGATGCTGGCGCAGCAAGGCATCCAGACCGGCGACATCAACATCGCGGTGGCCGGCGGCATGGAGTCGATGAGCAACTGCCCCTACATCATCCCCAAGGTGCGCGACGGACTGCGCATGGGGAACGGCTCGGTCGTCGACCTGATGATTCACGATGGACTGTGGTGCCCATTTGAAAACTGGCACATGGGCAACGCCGGCGAGCTGGTCGCCGACAGTTACAAGGTGTCCCGCGAGCAGCAGGATCAGTATTCGGCCGACAGCCACAAGAAGGCCGCCGCGGCGCAGGCGGCCGGCAAGTTCAACGCCGAGATTCTGCCGGTGTCGATCCCGCAGAAAAAGGGCGACCCGATGATTTTCAACAAGGACGAATCCGTGCGCGGTGACACCACCGCCGACGTGCTGCGCGGCCTGAAGCCCGCTTTCAAGAAGGACGGCTCGGTGACGGCCGGCAACGCACCGCCCGTGAACGACGGCGCCGCCGCGTTGGTCGTGATGGCCGAGGACCGGATGCACGCGCTCAAGGCGACGCCTTTGGCGCGCATCGTCGCCCAAGCCACCAGCGGGCTGGCGCCGAAGTTGCTGCTGATGACGCCCGTCGAAGCCACGCGGAAGGTGCTGAAGAAGGCGGGCTGGTCGCTGAACGACGTGGACCTCATCGAGTTGAACGAGGCGTTCGCGGTTCAGGCCGTGGCGGTGGCGCAGGAACTCGGCGCGGACCTCAGCAAGATCAACGTCAACGGCGGCGCGGTCGCCCTGGGTCACCCGATCGGCGCCTCCGGCGCGCGCATCCTGACGACGTTGATCTATGCGTTGACGGATCGCGGCCTGAAGCGCGGCGTCGCGACGCTGTGCCTCGGCGGCGGCAATGGCGTCGCTTTGGCGGTGGAGGTTAATTGACGATTGGTCGATTCCCCTTGCGCCTGCTTTTCCACCACAAGAGTAGTGCGGCGAGCGGACCGAGCAGGGCGGCTTCTTTTGCCACTGCCCATGTGTTGTGCGGGATGAAGTTGTCCAGCCAGTAGCGGCGCGAAATGGCTTGGAAGAAATACGCGTGGGCGAAGTAGAACTCTGAACTGATTGGCCACAACGCCATCACGCCCAGTGGTGGCGTGTCGTCCGATCCCAGCCAGTCAAACAGCACGTGGCTTGCCCACGACAAGGCCGCGGCAACCGCGAGCCGGGGGCTGCGGCTCACCGCGAACACGATTCCCCCGGCCATGACGGCGGCCCCCATGCTGTGCGTCTGCTGGTTGTGCCCTCCCCAGGCGAAGTCGACATCTGGCAACACCCCGGCCACGATGCAAATCAGTACATTCAGGGGGGCTGGCCCCAAACGGCGTACGCCGTTTGGGGCCAGCCCCCAGGCGACAATGAGACCGCCCAACGCGTGGCCCAGGGGACTCGGCACCGGCCCACCGTACGCACTTTCCTCGCTGCCCGTCAATCCACCGTGCCTCAAATTCTGCGATCTCTGGCCCAAAGGGGCGAAAGTGGTCGATTCCCCTAACCTACTGAAAATGGGCGTGAACTCACCTGTCACTACACGGATTTACGCTTGACTTTCGCTTGGCGCGTTTCTAGTATCAATCCCGTCCCGAAAGGACCCATTCACATGCCACCCATTGAAGACGCCCGGGAAAGACAAGAACGACAAGAACGACTGAAGGCACTGGAAACGGCCGTCGGCCAGATTGAAAAGCAGTTCGGCAAGGGCTCGATCATGCGCCTGGGCCAGAACAACGCCGTAGCGCCCGTCGAAGCCATTTCGACCGGCTCCATCAGCATCGACTATGCCTTGGGCATCGGCGGCGTGCCGCGCGGCCGCGTCGTCGAGATCTTCGGACCGGAATCGTCTGGCAAGACGACCCTCGCACTGCAGGTCATCGCCGAAGCCCAGAAGAAGGGCGGCATGGCCGCGTTCGTGGACGCCGAGCATGCGCTTGATGCGGCCTATGCCAAGAAGCTGGGCGTCGACCTGGACAACCTGCTGGTGTCGCAACCGGACAACGGTGAGCAGGCGCTCGAAATCGTGGAAGTGATCATCCGTTCGAACAGCGTCGACGTGGTGGTCGTGGACTCGGTGGCCGCACTCGTGCCCCGCGCGGAAATCGAAGGCGAGATGGGCGAAGCGCAAATGGGCCTGCAGGCCCGGCTCATGTCGCAGGCGCTCCGCAAGCTGACCGGTGCGGTGTCGAAGTCCAAGGCCTCGCTCATTTTCATCAACCAGCTGCGCGAAAAAATCGGCGTCATGTTCGGCAATCCCGAGACCACCACCGGTGGCCGGGCGCTGAAGTTCTATTCGTCGGTGCGCGTGGACATTCGCCGCATTGGCGCGCTCAAGGATGGCGAGGACGTGGTCGGCAACCGCACCCGGATCAAGGTGGTGAAGAACAAGATGGCCCCGCCCTTCCGCGAAGCCGAGTTCGACATCATGTACGGCGAGGGCGTGTCACGCGAAGGCGACCTGATCGACATCGCGGTCGAGCACAAGATCATCGAGAAGAGCGGCGCCTGGTTTGCCTATGGCGGCGAGCGCCTCGGCCAGGGACGCGAGAACGTCAAGACGTTCCTGAAGGAGAACGTGGAGCTGCGCTCGGCGATTGAACAGAAAGTGCGGGCGGCACTCGGCCTGGTGAAGGAAGCCCCCGAAGCAGTGGCTGTGTAGGGGCGGCCCTTCGGCCAGCCTACGCATGAACGTGGACAGTTCTCTCCTGCATCACGTCATTCAGCTGCGTCGCCCGTGGCTGGATGACGTGATGCTTCTTGCCAGCGCCCTCGGCGCCGGCGGCTTCATCTGGTGGGTCGCCGCGCTCATCGCCGGCGTCTTTCCCGCAAAGCGCGCCGCGGCCTGGCGGATGCTCCTCGCCGTATTCGTCACCTGGGTAGTGGCGGAGTTGGCCATGAAGCCGCTCGTCGGCCGCGCGCGTCCCTTCGAGGTCGACCAGTCCATCACCGTGATCGATGCCAGGCCACAGACACGATCGTTCCCGTCGGGCCACGCCGCCATGGCCGTCGCGGGCGCGATCGCCGGATCGAGACTGATCCCCCACTCCGCCTGGCTCTGGTGGCCGCTCGGTGCGGCCGTCGCCATCTCCAGGGTCTACGTCGGCGTCCATTGGCCCACGGACGTGATTGCCGGTATGGCCATCGGCGGGATGGCCGCGCTGTTCGTGATCGGCGGCTGGCCGGCACAACCGCCGATCGCATTCGGCCCCTTCCCTACTGCTTCGGGCCCGGTATCTCGATCGTGCCGTAGTAGCCAATCAGCATCTCTTCCCACGTCTGATCGCCCCAGCGCACGGTGGCCGTCGGATCGGGGTTGAACGGGTTGTTCCTCGAATTGTCGTAGTGCGCCTTGACGACCAGCGTCGAGCCCTTCGGCATGAACTTCGGCGTGGCGAGGCGATAGTTCAACTGCCAGCTGAAGTCGTACTTCGGCACGTGGAGGACGAGCTCTTCCCGACCGTCTGGAAACACGATGCTGTACGACACGTCCTTGCCGCGCACATGCATGTGCGGATACATCGAGCTCAGATAAGTACCGCGGTTGATGGTCTGCGTCGCCACCACTTCGTGGTGGTCGGCGCCGGGCGGAATCGTGAAGGTGAAATTTGGGATCTGTCCACCGCCGGCGGCGCGAAGCTTCGTCGGCGGTTCCTTCGCGAGGACCACGCCAATCTGCGTGAGGTCGGTCACCGGCTGCCCAATCGTCGTGTAGTGCATCTGCAGCACGATGTCGGCGCCGGCGGGGATCTTGCGAGCGACGCCCTCCTCGAACAATCCGTAGAGCCGGCCGGGCACCAGCCCGCCGAGCCCGCCGCCAACTTCCTTGCGCGTGCGATCGCGCGTCAGCTTCGGCGCGGGATCGACCGGCTGGCCGTCACCTTCGACCAGGTCGCTGATGATGTGGTGCACCACGCGGCGATCGGACGGCTTCAACTCGACGCCGCGGATCCAGATGTCTTCCTTCAGGTTGGTCGGGATGGTGACATACATGTACGGCACCGTGCCGTCGGCCGGCACCTGGAACGGCTGGAGCATCGTGAAGATGTAATCAGGCTTGCCGATCGACCAGCCTTCAGTGAACGCCGGCGTCGGCGGCAAATCGCGACGATCGCCCTCGGGCGCGCCGGCGTCGGCCCACGCCACGATCGTGTCGATCTCCGTCTGCTTCAGGCTCGGGTCGTTGGCGAAGGTGCCGACCGCGGGATCGGCGCCCCACGGCGGCATCTCGCGATTGGCGACCCTGCGCTTGATGGCCTTGGCCCAGGGCCGGGCATCCGCATAGGTCAGCAGCGACATTGGCGCCATGGCGCCGGGTCGATGGCATTCAGCGCACCGCTCGAAGAGCACCGGCGCGACGTCTTTGGAGAAAGTGGGCGGCAGTGTTGCTGGCGGCGCTTCCGGCGCCGCAGTGGCGAGCAATCCCGCCGTCGTGATGAAGGCCGCGACCAGGACGATCCACCAGCCATATGCACGTCGCATCGTCAGGCTCCTTGGAAAGCGCGAATCACGGCTGAGTATACCCGCCTTCGCCGGGCGACGGCGCGGCAGGTCACCAGCAGATGGCCCGTTGCGTGAAAGGGGGTCGAGGGCTATTATCGGCCAGTTTCACCGCATGTCTTGAACGTCGCGCCGTTGATGTCTGTGGGGAGGAACCTATGCGTCGCCTTCTGTTGAGCCTCGCCGTCGTGTTCGCCGCGATTCTGCTCCTGCCGACCAACGCGCAGGCCCAGGCCGCGATTGCCGGTGTCGTGAAAGACGCGACGGGCGGGGCGCTGCCCGGCGTGACGGTGGAGGCGTCCAGCCCCGCGCTGATCGAGCGCGTCCGGAGCGTGATTTCCGACGGCGCCGGACAGTACCGCATCATCGATCTCAGCCCCGGCACCTACGACGTGACGTTCACGATGGCCGGCTTCAAGCCGATCAAGCGCGCCGGCCTCATCCTGCAGGGCAACTTCACCGCGCCGGTGAACGTGGAGCTCGAGGTCGGCAACCTCAACGAGACCGTCACGGTCTCGGGCGAGTCGCCGGTCGTGGACGTGATCAGCAACCGGGCCACCGTGGTCGTGAACCGCGAAATGCTGGACGCCATTCCGACCTCGACCCGCAGCCTGCAGGCGCGCGCCTACCTGATTCCCGGCACCATGGTGACGCCAGTCGGCTCGGGCCAGACCAGCATGACGATCTACGGGTCGGCGATGGCCGATCAGGTGGTGATGGTCGACGGCATGCGGCTCAACCTGCTGGAAGGCCAGGGCCAGTTCAGCGGCATTTACCTGAACGACGGCATGGCGCAGGAGATTTCGTACGACACCGGCGCGCAGAGCGCCGAAGTGGCGCAGGGCGGGCTGCGCGTGAACATGATTCCGCGCGAAGGCGGCAACCAGTTCAAGGGCATCTTCTTCATGCAGGGTGCCAACGGGCCGCTGGCCAGCGACAACCGGTCGGATGCCGTCAGGGCGTTCATCCCGCAGCCGCTCGGTCTCGCCTACACCTACGAGCTCAATCCGTCGTTCGGCGGCCCCATCAAGCGCGACAAGCTCTGGTTCTATTTCACCTACAAGCTGTCGGACACCAAGAGCTACACCACGCTGCCGGACCGCACCCAGGGCACGCAGCAAAACTGGCCCAACTACAGCTATGTCACGCGCCTCACGTGGCAGGCGACGCCGCGCGACAAGGTCCGCGTCTACGTCGACAAGCAGATGAACGGGCAGCGCTTCGAAGGCCTCGGCGCCACCACCACCCTCGAAGCGTCGCACCAGTTGTGGACGCCGCGCGGCATGACGCCGCAGGTGAAGTGGATGCAGACCACCACCAACCGCCTGATGCTCGAGGCCGGCATCACCATGTACGACCTCACGTTCCGACGCGAGCCGCAACCCGGTGTCGGGCCGCTCGATCTGCCGCGGTTCGAGATCCTCACCGGCGTCAGCTCCGGCACCTACGCCGGCACCATGGACAGCTGGACCAGGAACTACACCTCGGCCGCCTCCGCCAGCTACGTCACCGGTTCGCATTCCTTCAAGACCGGCGTCAACTACGGGTGGGGGCGCCGCACGCGCACGTGGCCCAGCCCGAATCCCGCCGACATCCTGCAGCTGCGCTTCACCAACGGCGTGCCGACGCAGGTGCTGGTCCGGAACACGCCGATCGACGCATCGATCGAGCGGATGAACGCCGACCTCGGCATCTTCGCGCAGGATGCCTGGACGCTCGACCGGCTGACGTTGAACATCGGCGCGCGCTACGACTACTTCAACGCCGAGGTCCCGGCGCTGTCGGCGCCGGCCAGCCAGTGGGTAACGGCGCGCGATCGGCCGGCGGTCAAGAACGTGCCGAACTGGCACGACTGGGCCATCCGCCTCGCCGCGGCCTACGATCTCTTCGGCAACGGCAAGACCGCCGTCAAGGTGAACGCCAGCAAGTACGTCGCATCGGCGGCGCTCGGTTTCGCCGAAGCGTTCAACACGCTGACGGCGGCGACCGAGACGCGCACCTGGAACGACGCCGACGGCAATCGGTCGGTGCTCGACGCCCGGGGCAACCTCCAGCGCAACGAGGTGATCGGCGGCACCGCCAATTTTGGACAGGCGTCCGGCACCGACCGCCCCGATCCCGCGCTGCAGCGCGAGTACAACTGGGAATACGGCGCCACCCTCCAGCACGAGTTGTTCCCGCGCGTGGCGGTGTCGGGCGGCTATCACCGCCGCACCTACGGCAACCTTGCGGTCACCGACAACCTGAACCTCGGCGTGGAGGATTGGACGCCGTTCACCATCACCGCCCCGGCCGACCCGAGGTTACCCGGCGGCGGCGGGTACCCGATCACGATGTACACGCTGAACACCAACAAGGTTGGCGCCGCCACCGACAACCTGCGCACCTTCTCCACGAAGAACTCACGGGTCTACAACGGTGTCGATCTCAACGTCAACGCGCGCATTGGGCAGACCGCGTTCCTGCTCGGCGGCGTCACCTACGAGCGTTCGGTGTCGACCTTCTGCGATCAGCGCGACAACCCGAACGGCCTGCGCTTCTGCGACTCGAAGGGGCCGTACCGCACGTTGTTCAAGATCGCCGGCTCCTACGAACTGCCCTATGCCGTGCAGATCAGCGGCTTCTACGTCGCGCGGCCCGGCGCCAGCATCAGCGCGAACCTGGTGGTGACCAGCGCCATCGCCGGCCAGCCGATTGTCGGCAGCACCGCCGGCGTTGCCCAGATCGGGGTCAATCTGATTCAGCCCAACACGATGTTCTACGACTACATCAACCAGGCCGATTTGCGCCTGGCGCGCACGTTCGGGTTTGGCCGCTACAAGCTCCAGGGCATGGTCGACATCTACAACCTGCTCAACGCGGGCACGGTGACATCGGTCAACACGAACTTCGGCGCGGTGGCCGCCACGCGGGTCTGGCTGAATCCGCAGGCCATCCAGACCAGCCGTTACATCCGCTTCGGCGCGCAGCTGACGTTCTGATACGCAGGCCTGGGGCTTCGGCCTCAGGCCTTATTTCCTGGAGAAGCGACCGAAGCCGAGGCGCTGGTACGGGCCGTCGTTCATGGTGATCTCTTCGGTGACCGTGAAGGACTGCGGCGAGAGGATTGAGTACAGCCGGCGCACGCGAATCGTTTGCGCGCCCGCCTTCACGGGATCGCTCTCGGCGCGAATGCCGATCGGCGACGACCAGTCGCCGACCGACCGCAGCTCAATGCCGGTGCTGAGCCGCTCGACCCAGGTCATGGTCTTCTTGTCGGCGTTCCAGATTGCGGTGCCGGTTTCGGTGAAGGCGGCACCGCCGTCGATGCGGCCTTCGGCCCGCAGGTCCAGCGCCGTGTCGCCGGTGCGTGTATAGGTGAGCGTGCCTTCACGGGGGCCGGCGCCAACCGGGCTTTCGCGCCCAACCCAGGTGAACGTCCATGCACCAGTGAAGTAGTCGGGGCCCTGCGCCTGTTGCGGCTGGGGCGGCGAGACGCGCGGCTTGCGCGCCGGCGCCTGGGCCGGCTCCTGCGCCGCTGCCGTCAGCGTCAGCGCAACGATCATGGCGAGCAGTCGAAACATCATGGTCGCCGCATGCTACAAGGCTTGCCGCCCACTCGGCAACCGCACACGGAACCACGGCAACACGAAAAGCACACGGGATCCCACGAATAACGCCGCCTGCCGTCCTCACAGGGACCAATCGGGGACAGTCCTCACGTCCGGCCCCCTGAACTTGCCAGCAGCCTGCGGGCCAGCAAGCCGGCACCAGCTCCAAGCGTTGCAACCACGAGTGTGAACGCGGCCAAATACAGGATTGACGTGTAGGTGTTCGGGTGGAGAGTGTCCGGCAAGCCGAGCACATGCTTGACCAAGTGAGCCAGGGGCACGCCCGCCCACACGACGCCAACTGCCACCCACCCGCGCCTGCCCCAGCTGCCTGTGGCCATGGCCGTCGCAGTGAGTAACAACGCGACGATGATGATGGGGCTGACCTCGCCCTCGAACGCGAAGTGGTCCACGTACACGATCACCGACCCAGCGAGAAGCCCCACTCCGAGACGCATCGGCAGAGTGGACAAAACGGATTTCATTCTATTGATCTGCTCTACTCCTAACGCCGAGACATCCCAGCAACACGCGGGGTAGTTCGCGCTTCAACACGTCAACACCATGGCCGCTACCGTTCCGGGCACGGATGGAAGCGGCCAGGTATTCGAACAGGTGATTGTTTTCGATCGGGGCGCCTGACGGCGACCCGACATCTGCTACCATCTCACCATCGTCCCAAACCCAATGACGCGCCCGAGGAGGATCGTGTTTGGCACGAGATAGGTGCCGGCGGTATTGGCGTAGTTCAGGCTCTGGTAGTTGAAGATCTTGTCGGCGTTGAAGAGGTTGTACACGTCCAGAGTGGGATTGACGCTCAACCCTCGGTAGCGCAGCGTTTTCGACAGCTTGATATCGACCTGGCGGAGCCGCTCGCGGCGCAGCGATCCGGGCGGCGTCAGGACCACGGTGAGCGACGTCGCCCCCTGCGGCAGGATGAAATTCGGCAGTACCGGCGCGCCAGGAACACAGCCCTGCTGGGTCGGGCACGGCGGCGCGGGTTTGCCGGCGATTCGCCGCGTCGAGCCCGCTGCCCCGTCCGGGTACCGTGTTGCCGTCAATCCGGTTCCCGGCACGATCGCATAGCTCGTCGTCAGGGCGCCTTCGTCATTGTCCTTGTAGGTGAGGCCGAGCGTGATCGCGTACGGAAGGGGCAGCGCGACTCCAACGCGAAAGTCCTTGGCCCACGGGCGGTCGACGAGCCGCGTATCGCAAAACCGTTCGTCGTTGGGGTTGACCACCAGGTCAGCTCTGGACGAGCCGCAATTGACGCTGTCTCCGCGCGTGGCGACGAGTCCGCCAAAGGCACGAGCGCGCGAGTAGGGACGCGCCTGAAACTCCAGTGACAGCATGTCGTAGGGGCTGCGCCGATTGGGCTCCACGTACTCGACGCTGGCCCGGCTCTGCGCCAGCCGCGCGCGCGTCTCCAGGTCGTTGAGGCTGTAGACCGTGATCGGCGTGCCGTCGATAGGGTTGAAGATGGTCACCGGCACGTAATCGCCGTCCTGCCGGAAGCGATTGATCGTCTTCCGCAGGTTGTAATCGTTGCTGTGCACCCAACCGCCGTTGACCGTCACTCGGCGCGACACCTGGTGCTGCAGCTCGAGGTTTGACTCGAGGCTCCACACGCGCGGAAACCCTGGGTAGGGGGTGGTATCGGCCGGCGTGCCAAACCACGTGCCGTTCGTGCTGCGCAGCGCCGTCATGTCGAGCTCGCACGTCGCGCTCGGGTAGCCTACGCACGGCGCATACGAGCCATCGGCGTTGACCACCGGGCGGCCCTGGGCGATGAGGTCGCCATTGACGTCGGTCCAGGGAAGCGTGCGGGTGCTCAAGGTGAGCGTGTTGTAGGCGTAGGCCAGCGAAGTGGCGGCGGCGGCGTTGTACCGATTCAACGAGAACTTGACGGCGGTGCGTGCGTTGCCGAACACGTCATACGCCATGTTGAAGCGCGGCGCCCAGTCGAACCAGTTCGGCACGTTCTTCGCCGATGGAATCGACCGCGCCGGCGTGAAGCGGCCGGCCGGCACCTGGTAGGCGTCATTCTGCGCGTTGATGTGCTCCCAGCGCAGGCCGTAATTCAACGTCAGGCGCTTCATCCGCCATGAATCCATCGCGTAAAGACCGACGTCTCGGTTCAAGCGATCGACCGACGCCACGGGCGTGTTGGCGACGATGACGTCGACGGGATTGGCGAACACCCATTCGGTGCCCGCGCGCGCGACACTGGCGTAGCGCTGGGTGAGGTCGGCATTGGCATCGGTGAAGTGATAGAAGCGGCCCCACTGGTATTGCACGCCCACCTTGATGTTGTGCGAGCCGGTGACATACGAGAGCGACGCCTGGGCGTTGTTGCGGGCCGGCCACTCCTGATCGACGGTCAAGCCCGGCGCCGTCGAGCGAGCCGCGCCGCCGGTCTGCAGCGTGCGCGAGCCAGACGCCAGCCACTCCGCCGTGCCGCGTGTCTTCGCCACGCCCTCCTGCGCTTCGACAGTGCGGTATTCGCGATTGAACGAATAGCCACCCTCGAGCAGCAGACGGCTCGTGAACACCGCCGTGTACTTGATGTTGCCAGTCGAGTAGTTGGGCGACCGCCATCGGGTGGAGGCGGTCTCGGGATCGATCTGCGACGCCATGTCGTGGCTGCGCGTCTTGTTGGTCAGCTCGACGTAGCTCGAAATCTTCTGGCGTGGCGTGGCTTGCAACGTCAGCCGCAGCATCGGCTGCTGAATCGTCTGTGCGTCGGCGCCCACGCGCCCGTCGTCGCGGAGCGTATCGGGCACCAGGTCGCTGGTATTGAACTGGTGGTACGACGTGAAGAACCACAAGCGATCGCGCTTGAGAGGCCCCCCTTGTGAGATCGTGACGTCTGACAGGTACTCGAGCGCACCGAAGAACATCATGCCCATGTCGCGCAGACGCGGCGTGAAGTTCTGGCCCAGCCAGCGGCCGGGCCGATAGTTGACCTTGAAGTTGCCGCTGGGCCGGTTGCCGCCTTCGCGTGGAATCATGTTGACGGTGACGCCGCCGCCCGAGCGGTCGGCCGTGCTGCCGCTGGTCTGGTAGCTCACCTCCTGATTCACATCGGCGTTGAAGTAGGCCTGCACGGCGCCGTTGGCCTCGAGCCCGCTGACGCTCATCCCATCGACGAGCACGACGTTCTGGGCGGCCCCCATGCCGCGCACCGACATGTAGGTTTGCGTCGCGCCGCCTGCTCCGCCCACGGTGGCGGCGTTCTGCCCGGCCGCGTTGAACAGGTTGATGCTGGGGATCAGTTCAGCCATCTCCCAGATGTTCTGACCCAACGGGATCTGATCGAGCATCTCGCGGTCGAGGCGCGTGATCTGCACCGCGTTCTGGACATCGACGGTGGATGCGGCGCTCGTGACGGTGACGGTTTCTTCCAGGCCGCCGACTTTCATCTGGACGTTCACCGTGGCCGTGAACTCGGCTGGCAGCTCGACTCCCGTCTGTTCGAACGTGGTGAAGCCAGCCAGCGAGAACCTCACCACGTAGATGCCCGGCCGCAGGTCGACAATGCGGTAGGCGCCAGACCCGTTGGTGGTGGCCGTGCGGACACGCTCGATGAGCGCGTCGCTGGCCGCCTCCACCGTCACCCCAGGCAGCACCGCGCCTGAGGCATCGCGCACCTCACCCGCAATGACGCTCTGCGCGGACGCCAACGCCGGCATCAGAAGGCTCAGCGCATACGCAGAGACGACGCCGAGCACGCCACGTGACATGAGGCCCCCCATCGGCCGAGCCCATCAGCTGCCTGACCGGGCGCATGGTAGCACGCTGCGCCACTCCGATTCGACGCCGCCTCCGGCAAGGGCGAGCACCGGCCAGGAGGGGGTCGGGCGCGCAGTCCGCTGGGAGGCTCCACCCGAGCCCCTGCCCGACACGTGATCGGAAGCCGGCATCAGGAAAGCGATTTAGAAGCAAATGGGCGTCGGGTCGCGAACCGGCGTTCGGTGCACCGAAGGCCGCTCAGACGGCGTATCGTCCTGCTACGGCCAAGCGCACCCTGGTCAGGCCGCGGAGCGGGGCGCAGGGGTTGGGCGGGGGTGAGGGGCCGACGGTTCGGATTGACTCCGCCCCCCCCCCGGCCTTACTCTGACGAAACGCATCGCGCCGCAAGGACTGCATAGCGGTTCGTGCAACAACACGCATTGACTCGGTAGGCATTCAGGTATACGCGCGCTGCGGTTTCTTGCGAGCACGACACCGAATTACTCTGCGCTCAATAGGAGACGTGCACATGGCCTCGATCACAAGTGTCGCCGAAGCGTTCTTTGCCGCCTGCGAAACGGGCAAGGGATGGAAGGTCTGTAGCGCCTTTTGTGCGCCACACGCGAGTTTTAGTGCCCAGGCCGAACCGCTACTCGAAGTCAAGACGCTCGAGCAGTACACGGACTGGATGCAGGGCATGATGACGGTCGTACCCGATGGGCACTACGAGGTAAAGTCATTTGCCACCGACGCGGTCCGGAACAACGTTGCAGCCTATGCCGTGTTCCATTGCACGCATACCGGCCCGGGCGGCCCGGTTCCGCCGACGGGGCGTCGCGCCAGCACCGACTACGTTTACGTCATGCAGTTCGAGGGTGACAAGATCGTCCACATGACCAAGATATGGCATGCTGGCCTGGCATTGAAGCAGCTCGGCTGGTCTTAGCGTCGACCGTGGATGAACGAGCAGGGGCGGGGCGATCAAGATCCGGTAGACTCAAGACGGGAGTCGGGAGCCGACAGCTTAAGATCGTCCTGTTGCGGCCGATAATCATGGACACCGGCCCGTCGTAGCGGCGTCTGACGCGGCGTCCAGCCCCGTGCAATCCGGGCGGATTGAAACCCAGGCGCGCCACGGGTGGTCGAACGTCGCAGAGGCGACCGACATGACCTATATCCGAGGACTGAACTGGCTGACCGTCGTGGGCGGCGCGATGCTGCTCGTGATCGGCGCCGGCGCCGTGCCCGGCGCAGCCGACGCGACCCTCGTCCTCGGCGGCACGGCGGGCGTCATCCGCCGGCTGAGCGGCCTCAACATCGGTCCCCGCGGGAACCTGCAGAATCCCGACCTCACGACCCCGTATCAGCAGCTCGGCACCACGCTGATCCGGACCCACGACTACTACGGCCCGCTCGACATGTCGACGCTCTACCCCGATCGCACGAAGGATCCGGGCCTGCAGACCTCCTACAACTTCACGGGGCTCGTCGGCAACGAGTTGCGATCGAGCGACGACACCTTCCACGCGATCGTCACTGGCGGCTTCGAGCCGTACCTGCGCCTTGGCGACTCGTACAACGACGTGAAGGTGCCAACCGCCGGCGAACGCGCCAACTGGATCCAGGCGGCCGTCCAGGTCGTTCGCCATTACCGCGACGGCCAGTGGAACGGCTTCACGAGCAACCTGCGCTACGTCGAGGTGTGGAACGAACCCGACAACAGCAGGTTCTGGCCCGCGCCGAACACCAACGCGGACTACTACACGCTCTACTCGGAGACGGCGGCCGCGCTCAAGGCCGCGTTCCCCGATCTCAAGGTCGGCGGACCCGCCGTAACGCCGGCGGGCTGCCTGAGCGAGAGGGGTCGGGCGTTCACGCGGGGCTTCCTGGACAAGGTGCGGTCGACGCGCGCGCCGCTTGACTTCTTCTCGTGGCACATGTACTCGAACAACCCGGACGATTACACAAACTGCGCGGCGTACTTCCGGAAAGAACTCGACGCCCGCGGCTTCCAGGACACGCCGCAGCACGTCTCCGAGTGGAACACCGAAACCGAGGACGAATCGGTCGCCGACGCCGTCGCGTTGCGCTCCAACGCGCGCGGTGCGGCCATCAACACCGCGGCGTGGATCAACATGCAACTGGCCTCGATCGATCAGGAGATGTTCTATCGCGGTCCGGAGCCCGGGGGCGACGGCGTGTTCTACGGCATGTTCTGGACGACGGGCGCGCCCAAGAAGGTGGGCCTGGCTGCGGAACTCTGGTACAACATCACGGGCTACGGCAATCGCCTGTCGGTCTCGGGTGCCGCGTCGGACCTCTATGCGCTGGCCGGAATGAACAGCGCGGGCGACACGGCCGTGCTCGTCGCCAACACGAGCAGCACGTCCCGCACGTGGAGCTACGCCTTCGCGGACGGCCGCGCCGCGACGACGTCGTTCATCGTCAAGACGGTGAGCGACGACGCCAGCGAGATCGTCACGACCTCCGGCCGGACCGCCACGTTCACGATCCCCGCGTATGGCGTGCAACTGGTGACCACGGGTACCTCCGGCTCCACCGCGCCGTTCACCGCGACGGCCAGGGCGTCCGCCGAGAACGGCGTGGTCACCGTCGACGTGACGCCGGCGTCGGCCGATGCGGGGCGCGCGGGGCGGCTGTTCGTCGGAGCGAACGTGGGGGGACGCTGGTCCTTCTACACGCCCCAGGGCTGGATGCCTTGGATCGACGGCGACTACACCGCGTACTTCGCCGGCCAACTGCCCGCATCGAGCACGGTGCGCGTGATCCTGCCCGAAGGCTTCGACCGCTACCGCGGCTCGGCACTCTACGCCGGCTACGGCCAGGATACGGCGGAGATGCTGGCCGCCGGCCGCTACCGCACCGTGCTGGTCAGTCCTGTCTTCACGCGCATGTTTGCCGGGTCTGACAACAGGCCTGCCGTTAACTGGGAGGCCGCTAATACGGCCTATCGTCCTCTTGGGGCGGCCGCGGGAGCCTCGCCGGTTGTCGCATCCCAACTCACGGCCAACCAACAGACGATTGATACGGCGACACTCGATGCCACGGTGCCACCAGCCCTCGGCGCCCCAACAGGGGTCTCTCCGGAGGTCTTCTTCGATAAGGCAAGCAGCACGTACTACCTGCTAACCACCTCGCAGCCCTCCACTCAGTACTCGTCGCGGGACGGTGTCAACTGGTCTCCGACATCGACCCGGTTGCCCGCCGGTGTCGATTGGTCGATCGTGGAGGAAGGGCCGAGCAGTTACCGTCTCTATTACGCCGAGATGAAGCCAGGGCCTATTGGCGCGCCCTCCGAGCCGTGCACTCCCAAGTCAAAGGTTCTCAAATACGCTACTTCACCCGACCTACTCACGTGGACGGTGCAGGAGGCGGTCCTTCTCGACGATCTTGGCTGTGGCGTGCCGCACGTTATGAAGACAAGCGCGGGTAAGTACTTCCTCTACTTCAACAAGGTTGAAGGCAAGCACGGAGTCTTCATTGCTTCGTCGGCTGACGGCCTGACCTGGAGCACGCCTGTTGGGCCGCTCAACGGCAATCAAGACCTGGTCGATCCGGCGCCACTGGAACTCCCGGATGGCACCTTCGTCATGGTGGCCTCCACAACGGGGCACGAAGGCGGCTATCAGCAGCTGAAGCTCTTGGCGTCCGATAATGCCGTGACTTGGGTCCAGCGCAAGACAACGCTCTTGGCGGATGACGGCGGTGGTGTGTTCGACCCATCGATCGAACTCGTGGACGGCAAACTCCACGTCTGGTTTGGGTACTCGCCCGCAGGCTCGCACGACGCCGCGACGATCACCCACGGACTCCTGACTCTCGGCAACGCTAGTGCGCCCCCTCACTCAGGGTTCACCGTGTCCCCACCCACGAAGCCCTACCTGATGGTCTTCCATACCTGCTCCACCACAAGCAATTGCGAAGACCCGACCAACCACACCATCCGGATTGCGGAATCCAGTGACGGCGCCAACTGGACCGATGTCAGCGGGTGGCAGGGCTACCGCGGTTCAGTCCCTGATGTCATCCGACGCGAGAACACCATCTATGTCGTTGGCGCTGGACTGTCTCGCATTGACGTGACAACCGGCCAGGTGACGGCCACCTCCTTCTATGTTCGCAAGACCGACGGAAGCGATTCGATGCCCCGCGACACCGCATTCGCGGGGCAAGTCGCCGATGGGCGACTCGTTATCGTTTATGTACCTCCGATGCAGGAGGTCGAGGGTAAGACGTCGGTACCCGTAAAGTTGGGCACCGAGGTCGTCGACAGCAATGGCAGCAGCTTCGTGGAGTACGGAACGGCGGTCGACGTTCCTCTCGACATCGCGGGCGTCCATGGATGGGCGACCGATCCCGACATCTTCTTCAACGGCACGGAGTGGGTTCTCTACGTTTCGATGGGTTCCAATGTTGTGTCCTTCACCGCTCCCGCGGTCACCGGCCCCTACTCCCTCGCATCGGCGACCGTCGTGTCACGGGGGGCTGGGGGCGTGCCATCTGCCATGGTCGGAACCGATCGCGTATGGGTCTACGTGAACGACGGCCCCAGCCGCGACAGCATCTACATCCGCCGTGCGGTGACCACCAAGGGCACCAGCACGATTCCAGCGTCCAGTTTCCAAACGGTCCTGACTGGCACGCCCTATGGTGCCACCACCGCCGAGAGCCCCGGGGTAGCACCGAATACTGAAGGCATCCCGTGCTCGGATGGCTGCGAGACGATCGCCACGGTGGTCGCCGCCCCCGGCCAGGTAAACAGCGCGAAGGTGGGCCGGCCGACCTCCTCAACGGCGACCCTGACCTGGCGAGCCCCCACGAGTGACGGCGGCGGCGCCATGTTTGCCGGGTCTGACAACAGGCCTGCCGTTAACTGGGAGGCCGCTAATACGGCCTATCGTCCAGGAGATGAGCTCAATACCATTGATCTTTTCGGAGCCATGTTATCGTTCAATCCAAATACGGGACTCGCCGGTCCAGAAAGTTTGAGTGTTCTGCAAACGAAAGGATGGTTGGCTTTTCGCTCAGATGAATCCCGATTCAAAGAGTACCTCAGGAAAATGGAAGAACGATTCGAAACATTTATCGCATGGGCAAAAAAAACTGGCTTCTCGATTGATAGGGAAATTCCCGGCGCTTTTACTTGGAATGTGATTGAGCCTGAAAAAGGAGCTGAATATAAATGGGAAATTTCTGATCTTGTGGTTTTATCAGCGAATGCAGCAGGCATGAGTGTTTCCGCTCTTATTCAACCCTTTGCTGCCTGGGATCAAGACAGTGCTCCTGAAGACTGTACGGGTCTGGATTTTGCCTATTATGACTATAAAGCCGACAAACCCACCGATTGGGAAGCATACAAGGCTTTTCTTACGGCACTAGTGGAACGCTATGACGGCGATGGCGAAGAGGATATGGAAGGTCTCCTTTTTCCCGTTAAGCACTGGGAAATTGGGAATGAATACGACGGGACCTGTGGAGGAGATCTGAATGAAGCAGAGAATTACTTTGAACTGATCAAAATATCTTCTGAGGCCATTCGTTCCGCCGATTCAGAGGCAAAAGTTTTGACCATGGGAGCTTTGGAGCTGAGCAGCAACGTGCGTGACATCAGAGGTTTTTGGGAAGATTTCTTTACTTTGGGGGGAGGCGAATACATCGATATATTCAATTTTCATTATAATAAGGAAAAGCTTGGAATAGCTCCCACAATGGATGATTTTGAAGAGCACCTCGATTTCTTCAATGAAACCATGGATGCCAATGACGCCCAAAAACCCATGTGGATTACCGAATTTGGAACGTACTCAGGAACACCGGAGGCTCCTATGCCAAAAGAGGGTCAATCTGTTGTGACCAAGGCATCTCCCACCCAAACTGAGGAAGAACAAGCGTCTTGGTATTTTCGGTATTCTATAATGGCCTTTGCAAATGGGGTTGAAAAAATCTTTGTTGATTTATATGGAACAAGCAATAGCACGATTGGAGGGTCTGCACTTCATAGTGATAAAGGAGAAGAGCGATTTTTCTTAAAAACGCTGCAAACAATCGCAAAATATTTGGAAAATTTTTCAAGCTCTCAAGAAATAAATGAGGGGCAATATGTGTTTGAAGCGGGTGACAAAACAGTTTATGCCCTCTGGAATGGCAAACTTCCCTCGGAGATCAAAGGTTCTGTGACAGTCATTGGTTTGGATGGAAGTGTAGCAGTGATGGAGGCTTCTAAAGTTAATTTTTCCGAGGAAAGTCCCGTTTTATTGCTGACTAAAGATTAATCAGCTTGCACAAGGCTTCGTAGTGCTCTGACAACAGGCCTGCCGTTAACTGGGAGGCCGCTAATACGGCCTATCGTCCCGCCATCGCCGCGCAGGTGATGACCCAAGTCGCCGTGACTCAATCTCCAATCTCTACTCTCCAATCTCCGACTCCCCCGCCTGTCCGCACTTCCGCGCCCACCGCAGCAACGATCGGAAAGAGTGAGTTCACGCCGTGCAGCGGCTACAACGCCACTGCGCCCGACGGCCAACCACAGTCGGGCTACGGCCCGTGGGCCTCGCGCCTGCTCCTCGCCTTCAGCGACGACGGGCTTACGTTCACCCCCGCCAACCAAAGCCTGGCGGATCAGGCCGACGTGCCCGATGCGATCACCACGCCCGACGGCGAGATTCGCGTGTACTTCATCATCATGTGTCCCGAAGAAGTCCGCAACCGGATCGTCGTCGCCGTCTCGCGCGACGCCGTGACGTGGGCCTACAAGAAAACATTGTTGACCGGCATGGACGACCTCATTGCGATGGCCGTTGACCCCACCGTCGAACGCACGCCCGAGGGTAAATGGCGGCTGTTCTTCACCTCAGCGCCGCGCGACGCCAACTCCGAAAGCGCGCGCTCCTATTCGGCGATCTCCGACGACGGGTTCAATTTCGCCCGCGAAGAGGGCGAGCGCTTCGCCGCCGAAGGCCAACTGGTGCTCGATCCGAATGTGCTGTTGATCGGCGAGACGTGGCACTACTTCGCCGGCGGTGTCCCCGGCTCGAACCACCACGCCACTTCCAGCGACGGCCTCAACTTCACCCGCGCCAAAAACTTCGTGATGGAAAATATCCTCATGGCGAACGGCCTGGCGGTGGACGGCGGCTATCGCTACTACGGCTTCGTGCAGGACCAGCGCGATGGCTCATCCTACATCCGTTCACTCTTCACCGCCGACGGTGTGACATGGACGGTTGACCCCGGCAATCGCCTCGAACTGAACGCTTCTAACGGACTCGAATCGGTCGGCGTCAAAGACCCCGCTGTGACGCGGCTGCCAGATGGCCGGTACCTGATGGTCTACGCGACGATCATCCCCGGCTATCCCACGCCCTAGCCGGGCGGAGATGCTGGCCGCCGGCCGCTACCGCACCGTGCTGGTCCGCTAGAACGGGTTGAGGCGTGGGGCGTGGCGCTTGAGGCCTGGGGCGTGAGTCAATCCCTACCTGCCCTCAAGCCCCAAGCCT
>Ga0194120_10002206_pt1 | contig 33859 bp, 28 predicted proteins | sample TA2MahCa65mmetaG_FD_148642 | JGI IMG/M metagenome (GOLD analysis project Ga0194120, IMG submission 148642) | Freshwater microbial communities from Lake Tanganyika, Tanzania - TA2015019 Mahale Deep Cast 65m | ecosystem: Environmental > Aquatic > Freshwater > Lake | place: Tanzania: Lake... | reverse complement strand
ATTTACACGATGAATCGTGTCGGCAAGGTCGTGCCGCCGAAGCGGCACATTCTGCGCGACATTTCGCTGTCCTTCTTCCCCGGCGCCAAGATCGGCGTGCTCGGCCTGAATGGCTCCGGCAAGTCCACGCTGCTCCGGATCATGGCCGGGCTGGACACCGAAATCGAGGGCGAGGCCCGGCCACAGCCCGGCATCCGGATCGGCTATCTGCCGCAGGAGCCGCAGCTCGATCCGGCCAGCGACGTGCGCGCGATCGTCGAAGAGGCCGTGCAGCCGGTCAAGGACGCGCTGGCGCGGCTCGAGCGGATCTACGCCGCCTACAGCGAACCCGACGCCGACTTCGACCGGCTCGCGACCGAACAGGGCGAACTCGAGGCCGTCCTCGCGGCCAGCGACGGCCACAATCTCGACCACCAGCTCGACATTGCCGCCGACGCGCTGCGGCTGCCGCCGTGGGAGGCCCGCGTGGCGACGCTGTCCGGCGGCGAGCGCCGCCGCGTCGCGCTGTGCCGGCTGCTGCTGTCGAAGCCGGACATGCTGCTGCTCGACGAACCGACCAACCATCTCGACGCCGAGTCGGTGGCGTGGCTGGAGAAATTCCTCGAGCAGTATCCGGGCACGGTCATCTGCGTGACCCACGACCGCTATTTCCTCGACAACGTGGCCGGCTGGATCCTCGAGCTCGACCGCGGGCACGGCATCCCGTGGCAGGGCAACTACTCGTCGTGGCTCGAGCAGAAAGAGCGGCGCCTGGCCCAGGAGGAGAAGCAGCAGGAATCGCTGCGCCGCACGCTGGCCCGCGAGCTCGAATGGGTGCGGGCCAATCCGAAGGCGCGGCAGGCCAAGAGCAAGGCGCGCCTGCGCCAGTTCGAGGAACTCAACTCGGTCGAGTTCCAGACGCGCAACGAGACCAACGAGATCTACATCCCGCCAGGACCGCGTCTCGGCGACTTCGTCATCGAGGTCGAACATCTGCGCAAGGGCTTCGGCGAGCGTCTGCTGATCGACGACCTGTCGTTCAGGCTGCCGCCCGGCGGCATCGTCGGCATCATCGGCCCGAACGGCGCCGGCAAGACCACGCTGTTCCGGATGCTGACCGGCGCGGAAACGCCGGATGCGGGATCCATCCGCGTCGGCCCGACCGTGCGACTCGCTGCGGTCGACCAGTCGCGCGACTCGCTCGCCGGCGACCGGACCGTCTGGGAGGAAATCTCCGGCGGCCTCGACCAGATCCAGGTCGGCAACTACCAGACGGCCTCGCGCGGCTACGTCGGGCGCTTCAACTTCCGCGGCGCGCAGCAGCAGCAGCGGATCGGCGAACTGTCGGGCGGCGAGCGCAACCGGGTCCACCTGGCGAAACTGCTGAAGAGCGGCGCCAACGTGCTGCTGCTCGACGAGCCGACCAACGACCTCGACGTCGAGACGCTGCGCGCGCTCGAGGAAGCGCTGCTCGGTTTCCCCGGCTGCGCGGTCGTGATCTCCCACGACCGCTGGTTCCTCGACCGGATCGCCACGCACATCCTCGCCTTCGAGGGCAACAGCGAGGTGATCTGGTTCGAGGGCAACTACCAGGAGTACGTCGCGGACTTCCACCGGCGGCGCGGCGCGGCCGCCGACCAGCCGCATCGGCTGCGTTACCAGCCGCTGCACGCCTGACTGCGACCGGCTGATTTCGGTTACACTGGAAACATCGGCCGGATGCTGGAGACGCCGATGGCTGTGTACATCGATTCCGCGAGCCGCCTGCAGCACGATCAGCAGGGCAGCCTCGCACTGTCCTGCCCGCACTGCCAGGTGCTGGCGCATATCACGCCGGTCTCCGTGCCCGACTTCAACCTGCTGCAGCAGTACAAGCCGAGCCAGGTCGGAGTCGTCTACCGCTGCGAGGCCTGCAATGCGCCGATCTTCCTGCGCTTCGCCGTCAAGCTGTATGCCGGCAGCCGGGTCGAACTGGCGCCGAGCTTCGTCGAGCTGGAACGGCCGCGCGAAAAATTCAACTTCACCCACCTGCCGGAAGACGTCGAAGCGCTGTTCCGCGAGGCGCTGACCTGTTTCTCGTCCGGCTGCTACAACGCCTTCGCCTCGATGTGCCGGCGGACCGCGCAGTGCGCGTTCGCGGACCTCGGCGACAGCGGTCGGCTCGCGCTGTACGACGAGCTCACCGACATCCGCCGCATGGCCGAACTCGATGACGAATCCTTTCAGATCGCGCGCTGGATCCTGTTCGATCCGGATTCGCCCGGACGGACCGAGCTGCCGGCGCTCGATTCGTATCAGGCGGGCGTGCTGCTCGAGGTCGTGAAGGACCTGCTGTACCAGGCCTACGTGCGGCGTGGCCGGCTGCAGCAGGCGCTAATGCTGCGGCGCCATTTCGCCGAGGACCAGGACGGCAAGGTCACGCCGCTGCCCGCGGCCCGCTCTTAGTCCGCGTCAGCCCAGCCAGACGCGCGCATTGCGGAACAGCCGCATCCAGCCGCTGTCCTCGCCGCAGCCGCGCGGCCGCCACGAGTTCTGCACGCTGCGGAAGACGCGCTCCGGGTGCGGCATCAGGATCGTGACGCGGCCGTCGGCCGAACACAGTCCGGCGATGCCCTGCGGCGAACCACTCGGATTGGCCGGATAGCGGCTCGCGACCCGCCCGCGGTTGTCGACGTAGCGCAGCACCGTCAGCGCCGCGGCCGGCCCGCTGTCGCCGTCGCCGAACGACGCCCGCCCCTCGCCGTGGGCGACCGCGATCGGCAGCCGCGACCCGGCCATGCCGGCGAACAACGGCGAGGCCGAGGCCGTTACTTCGACCATCGACAGGCGACCTTCGAACTGCTCGGAGCGGTTGCGGGCGAAGCGCGGCCAGGCCGCCGTCCCCGGGATCAGCGGCGCGAGGGCGGCGAACATCTGGCAGCCGTTGCACACGCCCAGTGAGAAGTTGTCGCCCCGCGCGAACCAGGCCGCAAACTGCGCGCGGGCCCGCTCGTTGAACAGGATCGACTTCGCCCAGCCCGCGCCGGCGCCGAGGACATCGCCGTAGCTGAACCCACCACAGGCCACCAGCCCCTGAAAGCCCGCCAGTCCGGTGCGGCCTTCGAGCAGGTCGGTCATGTGCACGTCGATGGCGGCGAAGCCGGCCCGCTCGAACGCGGCCGCCATCTCGACCTGGCTGTTGACGCCCTGCTCGCGCAGGATCGCGATGCGCGGGCGGGCCCCGGTCGCGATCAGCGGCGCCGCGATGTCCTCGTCCGGATCGAAACCGAGTTGCCAGGCGAGACCGGGATCGTCCGGGTCGAGGCGGCTGGCCTGCTCCTCGTCGGCGCAGCCCGGGTCGTCGCGCAGGCGCTGCATCTGCCAGCTCGTGTCCGACCACAAGGCGTGCAGCCGCAGCCGGTCGTCGTCGAGCAACAGGCGCTCGCCGGCGGCGATGCGGATGCGCCGACCGGTCACCACGGCGCCGACCCGGCGCACACAGTCCGCCAGTCCGTGACGCTCGACGGCCAGGTGCGCGGCGCGCAGGTCGGCATCGCGGACCTGCACGACCGCGCCGAGCTCCTCGCTGTACAGCGCGGCGACCGGATCGGCGACGCTGCCGAGATCCACGTCGAGGCCGGCATGACCGGCCAGGGCCATCTCCAGCAGCGTGACCGCCAACCCGCCGTCGGCGCGATCGTGATAAGCGAGCACCAGACCGGCATCGGCGAGCTCGCGCAGCGCTGCCAGGAAGCGCGGCAGCAGCGCCGGCTCGTCGAGATCCGGCGGCTCGCGGCCGACCCGGCCGTACACCTGCGCCAGACACGAGCCGCCGAGCCGGTTGCGGCCGCGGCCGAGATCGATCAGCAGCAGCGACGTGCTGCCGGCGTCGGTCGCCACCACCGGCGTCAGCGTGCGGCGCACATCGGCGACCGGCGCAAAGGCCGAGATCACCAGCGAGACCGGGGCGATGACGCTGCGCTCCTCGCCGTCCTGCCGCCAGTTCGTGCGCATCGACAGTGAGTCCTTGCCGACCGGAATCGCGATGCCGAGTGCCGGACACAGCTCCTCGCCGATCGCGCGCACCGTGTCGAACAGGCAGGCATCCTCGCCGGGCTGGCCGCAGGCGGCCATCCAGTTCGCGGACAGACGCACCTCGCTGATCTGCCGCACATCCGCCGCGGCGATGTTGGTGAGCGCCTCGCCGACCGCCATGCGCCCCGCCGCCGGCCCGTCGAGCAGGGCGATGGCCGGACGTTCACCGAGCGCCAGCGCCGCGCCTGTGTGGCCGCGCAGGTCCGCGAGCGTCACCGCGACGTCGCTGACCGGCACCTGCCACGGCCCGACCAGCGGATCGCGGCTCACCAGCCCGCCGACGCTGCGATCGCCGATCGTGATCAGGAAGCCCTTGTCGGCCACCGCCGGCAGCACGAGCAGCCGCTCCAGCGCCTCGACCGGATCGACGCCGGCGGTGCCGAAATCGTCGCCGGCCGCAGGCCGGCGGGTCACGTCGCGGCGCATCCGTGGCGGCCGGCCGAGCAGCGCCGCGATCGGCAGATCCACCGGTCGGCCGCCCAGCAGGCGGTCGGTGACCACCAGCACGCCATCACCGGTGGCCGCGCCGATCAGCGCATACGGGCAGCGTTCGCGGCGGCACAGCGCGGCGAAGCGCTCGAGGCTGCCCGGCGCCAGCGCCAGCACGTAGCGCTCCTGCGCCTCGTTGCACCAGATCTCGAGCGGCGACATGCCCGGCTCGTCGTTCGGTACGTCGCGCAGCTCGATGCACCCGCCGCGCCCGCTGTGCGCGAGCACCTCGGGCACCGCGTTCGACAGGCCACCGGCGCCGACATCGTGAACCAGCAGGATCGGGCTGTCGGCGCCGAGCGCCTGACAGTGATTCAGCACTTCCTGTGCGCGCCGCTGGATCTCCGGGTTGCCGCGCTGCACCGAGGCGAAGTCGAGATCCTCGGCACCTGCGCCGCTGCCCTGCGACGAGGCCGCCCCGCCACCGAGTCCGATCAGCATCGCCGGACCGCCGAGTACGACGATCGGCGCCCCGGCCGGCACCGCGGATTTCCCGACCAGCATCCGGCGGATCGCGCCGAGACCGCCGGCGATCATGATCGGCTTGTGATAGCCGCGGACCACACCGGGCGGATCCTGCGCAACGCGCTGCTCGAACGTGCGGAAATAGCCGGCGATTCCCGGGCGGCCGAATTCGTTGTTGAAGGCCGCGGCGCCGAGCGGCCCGTCCAGCATGATTTCGAACGCCGCGGCGATGCGCGCAGGCCGACCGTAGTCCTGCTCCCAGGGCCGCTCGCGGCCCGGGATGCGCAGGTTCGAGACGGAAAAGCCGACGAGACCGGCCTTCGGCCGCGCCCCGCGCCCGGTGGCACCCTCGTCGCGGATCTCGCCGCCGGAACCGGTGGCCGCGCCCGGGAACGGCGAGATCGCCGTCGGATGATTGTGCGTCTCGACCTTGATCAGGACGTCGGCCGGTTCTTCGCTCCAGCGGTAGCGGCCATCGGCCGGGTCCGGCTGGAACCAGCCCGCTACCGGTCCGGCGAATACCGCGGCGTTGTCGCGGTATGCGGACAGCAGTCCGGCCGGACTCCGCTGCGAGGTGTTGCGGATCATGTCGAACAGCGACTGCGGCTGCGGCTCACCGTCGACGACCCAGGCGGCATTGAAGATCTTGTGCCGGCAGTGCTCGCTGTTGGCCTGCGCGAACATCATCACCTCGACGTCGGTCGGATCGCGCCCCAGTCCGGCGTACAGTTCGGCCAGATACGCGATCTCCTCGTCCGCCAGGGCGAGCCCCAGTTCGGTGTTGGCGCGCGCCAGCGCCAGCGCCGGCGCGGCACCGAGCACGATGCGCCCGAGCGGCCGGGCCGCGTGCGAGTCGAACAGGCGCCGCGCCGCCGCGAGTTCGGGCAGCACGGCCTCGGTCATGCGATCGTGCAGCAGCGCAGCCAGCGCTGCGAGTCGCTCCCGCGGCAGCGGCTGCCCGGCGACGAGGTGCCAGATCCGACCGCGCTCGATGCGGGCCACGGCCTCGAGCCCGCAGACGTGGGCGATGTCGGTGGCCTTCGACGACCACGGCGAGATCGTGCCGGGGCGCGGCACGATCACGAGCGTCGGCGCGGCATCCGCCGGCCCGGAGTCGCGCGGGTCGTAGTCGAGCAGCCGTTCGAGCACCGTGCGCTCGGCCGCGCGCAGCGGGCGCCGCAGGTCGACGAAATGGTGGAAGCGCACGCTGGCCGAGCGGATTGCCGGCTCCAGCCGGCGCAGCGCGGCCAGCAGCTTGTCGATCCGGAATCCGGACAGCGCGGGACCGCCAGCGAATTCCAGCAGCAGGCGGTCGCTAGCGCTTGGGGCCAGGGTCGCCTCCTGCCGGATACATGGTCACCGGGAACTGGGTGACGTTACCGCCCTCCAGCACGCTGATCTTGCTGACGCCCTGCTTGCGCACTTCGTCGATCCGCAGCACCGAGTGCAACGGCAGGAAGCTGCGCCGCACACCGGCGAACTCGTCCCGGATCCGCTCCTCACCGGGATCGACCACGACACCGCCGCGCTCGCCGAACACGAGTTCCTCGACCTCGACGAAGCCCAGCAGGCCGCCGTGGCTCACTTTGCGGGCGTAGATCTCGTAGACCTTACCCTGGTTGACGAACAGGACCTTGAAAATGTGACTGGCGGCCATGATCAGCGGCAGACTCCGTGGCTCCGGGCCGCGCTATTATACTGGCCCGGCCTCCTGGACTGGCGAGCGCCGGCGTGCCGGCGGGGGCGAGGCAATGGCGCTGCAACTGCGGATCATCAGCGACAACGCGGCCATGGCCGGCCGCCACTCACGCTGGACGTTCGGTGTCAATGGCGGCTCGATCGGCCGCCACGACAGCAACGACTGGGTCCTGCGCGACCCCGAGCGCTTCGTGTCCGGCCGCCACGCCGAGATCGAGCACAAGGGCGGTGCCTGGTGGCTGCGCGACGTCAGCACCAACGGCACCTTCGTCAACGACTCGACCGAACCGCTCGGCCCCGACCAGCTTCGCGAACTCGCCGACGGCGACCGGCTGCGGATCGGCGACTACGACATTGCCGTCGAGATCACCGGTACCAACGACTTCCCCGCCGACGAGCCGCTCGCGATCAGTGACACGGAGCTCGATGCGGCGTTCGACGTGAAGTCAGTGCTGCGCGACCGGCGGCCGAAAGCACCCGCGCACGCATCGGCGCGGCCGCCGGACACGGCCTCGACCGGGAAATCCCCCGCACCGGCAGCGGCCTCGCCGGCCACACGCGCCCGCGCGGCCGAACAGGACCTGTGGCCCGGAATCGTGGCGCTGTGCCGCGGCGCCGGCATCGATCCGCACGCGCTGGCCGCGGCGAGCCGGGCCGCAGTCCTGCAGCAGGCCGGCCAGCTTCTGCGTGAAACCCTGGTCGGATTCGCCGACCTGGCGCGTACGCGCGCGGATTTCGCCAGCGAGTTCGGCATCACTTCGGGCGCCCGGCGCCTCGACGCGACCAGCCCGCTGGTGCAGCTCGCCGCCGTCGAGCAGCTTCTGGAACGGCTGCTGGCCGGCCGCGGTCCGGGCGACATCCGCGCCATCGACGAGATCCGCAGCCAGTTCGCGCGCGCGCGCCACCATGAGCTGGCCGTCGCCGCGGCGCTGCGCGAGGCCGTCAGCGCCGTGTTCGAGAAGCTCGATCCGGACGAACTGGAGGCCCAACTCGGCCGCGGCGGCCTGACCACGGCCGCGGTCGAGACCCAGGCCCGCCTGTGGGCACGTTACCGCGAACTGTTCCGGGCGACTATCCAGTCGGGCGAAGCCGGCCTGCCAGCGGTGTTCCTGGTCGCCTTTGCGCGCGCCTACGAGACGCTCGCCGCGGAGAAAAGCTAGACCTGGCGGAGAGGGTGGGATTGTGCGCCTCCGGCGCATCCCTCGCTGCGCTCGGGACCGCCGCCGCACTGCGGCGGCGTCCTTCGCGATCGCTGCGCGATCGCTCGTCAAACCCAGTGGGTCCGTCCACCCACCCACTCCGGTAAACAGCAGAAGGCCCGCAAGGGGCCCTCTGCTGTTTACTGGCGGAGAGGGTGGGATTCGAACCCACGAATACCTTGTGGGTATTACTGGAATTCCAGTCCAGCGCCTTCGACCACTCGGCCACCTCTCCGGGGTGGCGAAGCCTACCGGGCCACGCGCCAGCGGGCAACCGCGCGGCCGGTTTCAGGAGCCTTTCGGGCGCGTCTCGCCAAATGGCGGCGGTTCGTCCAGACACCGCGTCGGGTCTTTCGGCGGCGGGGGTGACTTCAGCTCGGGGATCTTCATCACGTTGCGCCGGTCCGGAGCCGTCGCCCCTTCCGGCACGCTGAGCGCCGGCTGCTGCTCGGCCGACTCGTAGGGCTGCGGCCTGGAGCAGCTCGCGCGCCGGTCCGGCAGCAAGAAACAGCCGCCGAGCGAGACAGTAAGGAGCGTCAGCAGCAGGATTCGACTCATGGGATCCTCTCTCACTCGACCAGGCCGGCCTGGCGCATTGCCGCCAGCACCGGCGCCTGATGTTCCTCTTCGAGCCAGGTCAGCGGCAGGCGGATGCCCGCCGCGATCCGGCCGAGGCGCGCCACCGCCCACTTGACCGGGATCGGATTGGCCTCGACGAAGAGCGCACGGTGCAGAGCCGCGAGGCGATCGTCAAGTTCCGTCGCGCGTGCGTCGTCCCCCTGCAGTGCCGCTTCGATCATCTCATGCATCAGGGCCGGCGCCGCATTGGCGGTCACCGAGATCACGCCCTGAGCCCCGGCTGCCACGAGGCGGCGACAGCTCGGGTCGTCGCCCGAGAGCAGCAGGAAATCGTCGCCGCAGCGTTCGAGGATCTCGGCACCGCGGGCAATGTCACCGGTCGCTTCCTTGATGCCGACGATCTGCGGATGACCCGCCAGCCGTTCGACCGTCGCCGGCAGCAGGTCGCAGCCGGTCCGCGACGGCACGTTGTACAGGATCACCGGCACGCTGGCCGCATCGGCCACCAGGCTGAAATGCCGATACAGGCCCTCCTGGGTCGGGCGATTGTAATACGGCGTCACGACCAGCACGCCGTCCACGCCCAGTTCACAGGCCGCGCGGGTGCGCTCGACCGCCGCCGCTGTCGAGTTGCTGCCAGTGCCGGCGAGCAGCGGCACCTGGCCACCCACCCGCTGGACTGCGATCTGCACCAGCTCGTCCAGCTCCGCCGCGGTCACCGTCGGCGACTCACCGGTCGTCCCACCAACGACGATGCCGTCGGTACCCTGCTGGCGATGCCAGTCGAGCAGGCGGCCGAACGCGACCGGATCCACATCGCCGGCAGCGGTCATCGGCGTGACCAGCGCGACCATGCTGCCGCGAAACATCGTGCCTCCGCCAGGGACCAGGACCGGAGGCGCGATCGTACGGACGCGCTCCGGCCGGCGCAAGGCGCCGGCAGCAGTCGTATCCTGCGCCAGCCGATCCCGGTAAACTGCCGTCCCGAGTTTCCCGCCCCCTCCTCCATGAAACAGTTCCTCGCAATTTCGGCCATCGGCGACGACCGGATCGGCCTGGTCCACGACCTGTCGCGCACGGTCGCCGACTGCGGCGGCAGCATCAGCGAGAGCCGCATGACCGCGCTCGGCGCCAACTTCGCGATGCTGCTGCTGGTGTCCGGCAACTGGCACTCGATCGCCCGGATCGAAACCGAGCTGAACCGGCTGGCGGAGACTTCCGGGATCTCGATCCAGGTGCGGCGTACGGCGGAACGCCCGGCCCGCGAGGACCTGGTGCCGTACTCGGTGGACGTCGTCTGCCTGGACCAGGCGGGCATCGTCGCGGCGCTGTCGGGTTTCTTCTCGTCGCGCGGCATCGATATCGGCGAGCTGTCCACGCGCTCCTACGCGGCGGCCCATACCGGCGCGCCGATGTTCTCCGTGTACATGGTCGTCAACGTGCCGTCACGCATCCACGTCGGCGCACTGCGCGAGGAGTTCATGGACTTCTGCGACCAGATGAACCTCGACGCGATCCTCGAGCCGGTCAAGAGCTGAGGCGCGGGCACGCGCCGGAGGCGGCAACATGGCGAAACCCAGGCTCGGCGCGCAGGTCCCCGACTTCACGGTGGCAACGACCGGCGGCCCGTTCCGGCTGCGCGCTGCGCGCGGCGGCAGCCTGGTCCTGTACTTCTATCCGCGCGACAACACCTCGGGCTGCACGCGCGAGGCCGAGGCGTTCCGCGACCTGCACCCGCGCTTCCGCCGCGCCGGCGCTGTGATCCTCGGCGTATCGCCCGATTCGCTCGATTCGCACCAGCGCTTCCGCGCGAAGCTGTCGCTGCCGTTCGAGCTGGCCAGCGACCCGGAGCACGAGCTGGCGACCTGCTTCGGCGCGTGGACGCAGAAGACGCTGTACGGGCGGCGCTTCATGGGCATCGAGCGCAGCACTTTCTGGATCGATGCGCGCGGCGTGCTGCAGGCAGAGTGGCGCAAGGTCCGCGTGGCGGGCCACGCCGAAGCGGTACTGGCCGCCGTCACGGCCGCGTGATCCGGACATGGTAAGGCAACCTCGCGCGGGCCACGGCCGGCGCGCCTTCGTGCTCGACACCAACGTGCTGATGCACGATCCGGCGGCGATCTTCCGCTTCGAGGAACACGACATCTACCTGCCGATGGAGGTGCTCGAGGAGCTCGACGCCGGCAAGAAGGGCCTGTCCGAGTCGGCGCGCAACGTGCGCCAGGTCAGCCGTTTCCTCGACGAGCTGATGGCGAACGCGACCAAGGAGCAGATCGACCGCGGCCTCGTACTGCCGGCCCTGCGACCGGGCGGCACGGAGCAGGCGGCGCCGGGCGGGCGCCTGTTCCTGCAGACCCGGCGGCTGGATTCCGGCCTGCCCGAATCACTGCCGGGTCACGGCATCGACCGCGCCCTGCTCGGCTACACGCTGGCGCTGCAGCGCGAGCTGCCCGACGTCGCGGTGACCCTGGTCTCGAAGGACATCAACCTGCGGATCAAGGCCGCGATCCTCGGCATCCACGCCGAGGACTATTTCAACGACCGCACGATCGAGGATGCGGATCTGCTGTACACCGGGCTCGCCGAGCTGCCCGCGGATTTCTGGGACACGCACGGCGAGCAGACGGAGTCCTGGCAGGAGCAGGCCCGCACCTTCTATCGCCTGCGCGGGCCGCTGGTGCGCGAGTGGCGGGTCAACCAGTTCGTCTGCGCCTCGGCCGGCAACGACTTCGAGGCGATCGTGCGTGGCATCAGCGACGACACCGCGACCCTCGAGCTGACCGGCGACTACCGCAGCGAGCGGCACGCGGTCTGGGGCATCACCGCCCGCAACCGCGAGCAGAACCTCGCGCTCAACCTGCTGCTCGACCCCGACGTCGACTTCGTGACCATTCTCGGCCCGGCCGGCACCGGCAAGACGCTGCTGACGCTGGCCGCCGGCCTGACGCAGACGCTCGACCAGCGCCGCTACGGCGAGATCGTGATGACGCGGGTGACGATCCCGCTCGGCGAGGACATCGGCTTCCTGCCCGGCACCGAGGAGGAGAAGATGGAGCCGTGGATGGGCGCGCTGATGGACAACCTCGAGGTCCTGACCCAGAGCCAGGAAGGCGGCAACTGGGGCCGGGCTGCGACCAACGACCTGCTGCGCAGCCGGATCCGGATCCGCTCGCTCAATTTCATGCGCGGCCGCACCTTCCTGAACCGCTTCCTGATCCTCGACGAGGCGCAGAACCTGACTTCCAAACAGATGAAGGCGCTGGTCACGCGCGCCGGGCCCGGCACCAAGCTCGTGTGCCTCGGCAACATCGCGCAGATCGACACGCCCTACCTGACCGCCACGACTTCGGGCCTCACCTACGTGGTCAACCGCTTCCGCGGCTGGCCGCACGCCGGGCATGTCACGCTGGCGCGCGGTGAACGCTCGCGCCTCGCCGATTTCGCTTCGACGGCGCTGTGAGCCGGCGCCCGAACCAATCCGGCAGCACGCGGTCGAAGCGGCGATCCAGCGGAGAACCAGTCCGATGCGCCTCGCCGTCCTGATCCTGTCACTGGCGCTCGCCGCGCACGGCGCGCCGGCCGGCGCCCAGGTGCCGGGCAACGACCTGCCCGATATCGGCAACCCGGCGAGCACCACCTTGTCGATCTCCGAGGAATACCGCATCGGGCTCGCGATCCTGCGCGAACTGCGCCAGGCCGGCCGGATCGTCGAGGATCCGGAGGTCAACGAGTACCTGCAGTCGCTCGGCCTGCGGCTCGCGAGTGAAGCCCACGAAGGCGGCTACCGGTTCACGTTCTTCGCGGTCAAGGATGGGGCCATCAACGCCTTCGCGCTGCCCGGCGGCTTCATCGGCGTCCACGCCGGACTGGTCACGGCCACGCGCAGCGAGGGCGAGCTGGCCGGCGTCCTCGCCCACGAAATCGCGCACGTGACGCAGCGCCACATCGCCCGCTCGCTGCAGCAGGCCGGCCGCAGCAACCTCGCCGCGGCGGCGGCCATTCTCGCCGCGGTACTGATCGGCGCGACCACCGGCATGCCCGGCGATGCGATGATGGGTACGATCAGCGCGGCCCAGGGTCTGGCCGCGCAGCAGCAGATCAACTTCACGCGCGCCAACGAGACCGAGGCCGATCGCGTCGGGGTCGGCGTGCTGGCCGCGGCCGGCTTCGACCCGCAGGCGATGCCCGACTTCTTCCAGACGATGCAGCAGCGCGCCGGCAGCACCGGCCGCAACATTCCGGAGCTGCTGCGCACGCACCCGGTGACTACCGAACGCATCGCCGAGACCCGTGACCGCGCCAGCCGTATGGCTGCTGAGCCGCGCGCCGACAGCGCGAGCTATGGGCTGATCCGTAAGCGCCTGCACCTGCAGTCGCTACCGCCCGAGACCCGCTTCCGCGAGCTCTATGCCGGCGCGGCCAGCGCCGACCGGCCGGCCAGCGACGCCGACGTCTATGGGCGCGCGCTGGCGCTCGCCCGGGCCGGCGACTTCGAGCCGGCGATCGGACTGCTGACCGGGCTGCGCGACCGGCGGCCGGAGCTGACGCTGTATCACGCGGCTCTCGGCCAGGTGCAGCTCGAGGCCGGTCGCATCACCGCCGCGCGCGCCACGCTCGAGCGCGCGCTGCGGCTCTTTCCGCGCAGCGTGCCCGTGACGATGCGCTACGCGGAAACACTGCTGCGCACCGGCGACGCGAAGCGCGCACACACCGTCCTGCTCGACCTGTTCAACAACGTGCCGCCGACACCGGAACAGGCGCGCTTCACCGCGGTCGCCGCCAACGCCGCCGGCGACGTCGCCGACGCCTACTACTACCTGTCCGAATATCACGTCATGAACGGCGACCTGCCGCTGGCGCTCGACCAGTTGCGCATGGCCCAGGCCGTGCCGGGCATCAACAGCGTACAGCGCGAGCGCTTCGACGCGCGGATCCGGGAGCTGCAGGAATACCTGCCCAAGGGCCGGCGCGCACGCGAGGTACCGGGCACCGCGACGCGGGAGCCGGAGGGAACTGCGCGGCGGTGAGGCCGGTTGATTAACGGTCCGACGTCGTGCCCGGCAGGGCGGCGCGACCGCCCTGCGTCCGGCGGCGCCGCAGCGTGCCGGCGACGAGATAGACGAGAAACGCCGCGATCGCCGCATCGAGCGGGATGATGTGGGTGACTGAGAGCTGCTGCCAATCGGCCCAATAAGCGATGGTCGGGCCGGCCGCCCAGGACAGGACTGCTGCCCAGCGGACGCCGGGTCCGGCGGCCGCGCCCGGCGCACCCGTTGCCCGGCGAATGATCCAGAAATCCGCGATGTAGACGGCGGCAATCGGCGGTATGACCGCGCCGATGAGCACCAGATACGGAACGACCGCGTCGCCGATCCCGCCCAGACAGAGGATGGTACCGATCACACCCGCGGTCAGTGTCAGCCGCCACGATTGCTGGCTGCGGAACATGGTGCCGAGGACCAGCGTGCAGGAGTACAGGTTGAAGGCGTTCGTGGTCCACGTGGACAGGATCAGGATCGTCATGGCGATTGCGCCGAGGCCGACTCCGGTGATCATCAGCAGCAGATCCTTCTGCCCCGTCGCCATCGCCGGGAGGCCCGCGAGCGCCATGACCAGCGGATATCCAACCCCATAGGCGAGGACGGCCGCGATCAGTACGTCGGCCCGGCGCCGGGCGAAGCGCGCCAGGTCCGGCATCAGCGCGGCCCCGACGCTCAGTCCACCGACCGTGATCGAGAGACCCCGGCCCACGGACAGCGAGTCATCGCCGGAAAATGCCAGCAGCGCTGCATGATCGCGCGTCACCAGCAGCGCGACATACACGAGCAGCGCCGCCATCAGTGGTGTCGCCAGCCGCGACAGCTTGTCGAGCGCCCGGAAGCCGAAGATCGTCGTGGCCACCATCAGGCCGCTACCGGCCAGGCTCCAGATGACCAGGCCCGCGTCACTCACTGGCGCAGGGCCGGCCGCCGCCCCGCCCAGCAGTGCCAGGACCGCCCGGGCAAACATGCCCGTCAGGACGCCGTACCAGCCGAGCACGGACAGCGACAGCAGCAGGTTGATGAAGCGCCCGGCCCGCGTGCCGAAGGTGTGCAGCACGATCATGTACGACGAGAGCCGCAGCCGCTGGCCGATCAGCCCGGTCAGGCAGGCCATCACGCTGAGGACCAGGCCGCCACCGAACACCGCGATCAGCCCGCGGCGGGGCCCCAGCGCGGACGCGATCTCCGCTGCGGTGATGAAGGCCGGCAGGCAGATAGCGACGCCGATGATCACCAACGCGATTTGCACCCCGCCGACCGTCTCGTGCTCGGGGACCGGTGCGGTCGGATGGTGGTCAGCCGGCCGCAACAGGATCCGCCTCCCCGGCCATGATCAGGCGCAGAATTTCCTCTGGAGTGATCGGCGTCGCATGAACCGGCTGGCCGATGGCATCCGCCACCGCATTACCGATGACCGCCGGAACGAGGACGATCGGCGCCTCGGCGACACCACGGATTCCATGCGGCGCCTGGGGATCCGGATGCTCCAGCAGGACGACCTCGACATCCGGGACGTCGACACTGAGCGGCAGGCGGTAGGTCGCCATCGAACGCTCCACGCAGTGACCTCGTTCCATTCTCAGACTTTCGTGGAGCGTGAGACCGATGCCCTGCGCGACGCCGCCCTGAATCTGCCCGCGGATGTTCGCCGGATTGATTGCTCGCCCGACCTCCTGGGCCACGACGTAGCGCAGCACGCGGACAGTGCCGGTCACGGGATCGACTTCGACCTCGGCCAGATGGACGTGGTAGCTGACGCCGGGGAAGGCCGGCATCAGTGCACCGCTGCTGCGGGTGGGATCGAAGGCGGGCGGCGGCTCGGCATAGCGCGCCGTCGCTGCAATCGGCCCGGCCTGAAACAGATCGGCTGCAGCTACGAGCGCGAGCGGTACCTGGCCTGCGGCGGCGTCACGCCGCCGCACAGCGCCCCCGCCGAGTTCCAGATCGTCGGGGCCGGCCTGCAGCAGATGGGCAGCTCGTTCGAGAATCTGTGCCCGCAATTGCCGGGCTTCCGCGCGCGCCGCGCCGCCGATCATGCGGACCGTGCGGCTGCCCTGTGACCCGCTGTCGTAAGCAGCAACGTCGGTATCGGGTTCGGGCAGGACCACGTCCGTTGGCCGCAGGCCGAGTTCCTCGGCGACGAGCTGCGTCACGCCGGCCGCGAACGAGCCGGAGCCGATCTCGATCGCACCGCTGAGCACTGCCACCGTACCGTCCTCGTTCAGCTTGAGCGTGACGCTTGCGGGACCCGGGTTCGTCACCCAGACACAGGCCCCGATCCCCACGCCCCGCCACGGCTGTCGCCGGTTGCTCAGCCCGGCCCAGGGCGCAATCCGCTCGACCGCGTCGAAGGCTTCGCGGAGGATGCCGGCGTCCGGCAGTACCTGCCCGCTGAGCAGGGCGTCCCCCGGGGCCAACAGATGCCGCAACCGGTACTCCCGCCGGTCCACACCCAGCTCGCGCGCGATGTGATCCATGTGACGCTCGAGCGCCGTGTACATGGCCACTCCGCTGACGCCGCGGAATGCTCCGGTCGGCGGCGTGTTCGTATAGACCAGATTGCTCTCGACGCGGGCCGCGCCCACGCGATAGACGGCGCCGGCGATATTGGCAGCGATGCCGGGCATGGCCAGCATCTCGCCGGTGTAGGCCCCGTTGTCGAGGTCGGCACGGAACTCCCGGCCGATGATCGCGCCGCTGGCGTCGAGCGCCGAGCGGATCGTGATGATCGAGTTGTCGCGCGGGCCGGCCGCGGCCAGATCCTCGGCAAAGCTGTGCGCCAGCCGCACCGGCCGTCCGCCCGCGAAACGCGACAGCACGGCGGCGTAGGGCTCGAGACCGTAGTCGAGCTTGCCGCCAAATCCGCCGCCCAGAGCATGGCCACACACCCGGACCCATGACTGCGGCAGGTCGAGAAACTGGGCGATGCGGTCGCGCACGTTGAACGGGTACTGGTGCCCGGTATGAACGACGTAGCGGCCACCACGGCAGATGCCGATCGCCGAGCGCGCCTCGAGGAAGGCCTGGAACTGGCGATTGCTGCTGAAGGTGTCCTCGACTACGCGGTGCGCGCGCCGGAACGCACTGGCGACGTCACCGACCTCGCAGACTGATCGGGTCGCCACGTTCCCTGCGCGTGGCCACTCGCCACCGGGCAGGAACTGATACGTGCGCCATTCGGGGTGTACCAGCGCAGCACCGGTACGCAGGGCATCCTCGATGCTGTGGATCGCCTCGTGCTCCTCGAGCACCAGCTCGAGAGCCTGTACTGCCGCCCGTGCCGCTTCGAGGGTGTCGGCAGCCACGGCCGCCACCGGCTCACCAGCGTAGCGAACGACCTTGCGGGCAAACAGCGGGGTGTCGCGCAGGAACCAGCCTGCCAGAACGTCCGGTACATCGGCCGCCGTGATTACCGCCCGCACCCCCGGCACGGCCCGGGCCCGCGCGGTCTCAAGGCGGATGATGCTTCCGGCCGGCACTGGCGACCGCAGCAACTGTCCGTGCAGCATGCCGGCCTCGATCCGGTCGATCGCGTAGACAGTCTCGCCCCTGACCTTGGCTGCACTATCGGTGCGCTCCACGCTGCTGCCGATCGATGTCACGGCGCGGCACGCCCGCATGGCCCTGCCGGCAGCACCGATCCGGCCACGGCCTCGACGATCTGCGCATAGCCGGTGCAGCGACAGACATTGCCCGCCAGTGCTTCCCGGACCTGCGCCGCGGTGGGTTCCGGCTGTTCCCGCAGCAACGCCGTCAAAGTCATCAGCATGCCGGGCGTGCAGTAACCGCACTGCACCGCCGCCGCCTCGATCAGCCGGCGCTGCAGCGGCGCCAGCTCACCGCCCGCAGCCAGCCCCTCCACGGTCTCGACCCGGCGTCCCGCCGCCGCCTGCGCTGCATACAGGCAGGACGCCACCGGCTGGCCGTCGATGAGTACCGTGCAGGCGCCGCACTCGCCCTCACGACAGCTTTCCTTCGTGCCGGTCAGGCGCAGACGGCCGCGCAGGACGTCGAGCAGCGTCTCCGCCGGCTCGATGGCCACACGCTCATCGCGTCCGTTGAGCTGCAGCCGCAGCTCGATCATCGGTCGTCCCCGTGCCCGCGCTGCCGCCTCGCCCGAATACGCGCTGCGCAGTCGTCCAGCGCCTGCACCAGTACGCGACCGATCACGGCACGACGGTAGCTCGCACTGCCCCGGGCGTCGTCAATCGGCCGGATCTCCTGGCTGAGCTGCGCGGCGGCAGCGCGAGCGATCGCGTCGCCGAGCCGCGCTCCGGTCAACAGAGCCTCGGTAGCCACAGCACGACAGGCGACGGGTCCCACCGCGCCCGTGGCCACGCGTACCGCGGTAATGGTTGCGTCATCCGGCGCCAGGGTCAGGCGCAGGGCCAGGCTGGCGATGGCCACTTCCATCGCCGAGCGCCTGCCGACTTTCATGAAGGTGTCAGCGGTGCGCGGCGCCACCGGCTCCAGCAGCACTTCGGTAAGCAGTTCATCCGGCTCCCGCCGGGTACGACGGCGATCCAGCAGGAACTCCGCGAGCGCCAACTCGCGCCGGCCCCGGGCCCTGCTCTCCAGCCCGACTCGCGCACCGTGCACCAGCAGTGGCGGCACGAGATCAGCCGCGGGTGACGCGTTACAGAGATTGCCGCCGACCGTACCAACGTTCTGAGTCTGCCAGCCGCCCACCAACGCGGCAGCCGCACAGATCGCGCCATGGCAGGGGCGCAGCTCCGGCGCCCGCGCCAGTTTACGATGGGTCACCAGCGCACCGATCGCCAGCGCGTCACTGCGACGTACTTCGCCGAGTTCACGCAGACGCTCGATGTGCAGGAGCGTACCCGCCCGCTGTTCATCCCGCCGCAGCTGCAGCATCAGGTCCGTGCCGCCGGCCAGCACCGCGGCATCACTGCCCAGGGATGCCAGCCAGTCCAGCGCTTCGCCGAGGCTGCCTGCGGATACGAACTCCGTACTCACCTGGGCATGATGCCGCTCACAGTCGGAAGGTCAGGTTGACGCCGTAGGTACGCGGTGGCCCGACCGACTCGCCGTAGCCGACGCTCGAGAACGTCACCTGCGTGCGATAGCGTTCGTCAGCCAGATTGCGACACCAGGCGGCAAGATTCCAGCGGCCATCCTGCGCACCGATGCCGATGCGCGCATCCGCCAGCCAGTACCCCGATTCGCTGGCCACCGGCGGATTGCGCACGGTGTCGAACGTCACATCGCCCTGATAGTTCGCCGCCAACTGCATTTCTGCGGTCAGGTTTCCGGTCAACGGCCACTGGTAACGGATGAGCCCGTTCAGCGTCATTTCGGGCGAATTCGGCAGCTCGCTGCCGCGCGTCACACCGGGTACCACGGAACGTGTCACTTCGGTGTCGAGCAGGCCGACACCAAGACGCAGGTCCAATCCCGCGGCCGGGCGCCACCACAGATCGACCTCGGCGCCCTTGACCTCCGCATCGCCGACGTTGGCAATCCCGAACAGTGTGCCGACCGGTGAATCGAACAGCCCCCCATAGAACTGCAGATCCTGGTAATCATAGTAGAAGGCGGAGGCATTGAACTGCAGCGTATTGCCGAGACGCCGGGTCTTCAGGCCGACCTCCCAGGCAATCAGCGTCTCGTCATCGAAGGGCTGCAGGCCGCTCGGGTCAAAAGTCAACTGACCCTGGAAGCCGCCCGACTTGAACCCGCGGCTCACGCTGGCGTAGAGCAGCGTGTCGGCCCAGCCGGAATAGTCCAGCCCGATCCTGCCGGACACGTCCTGCGAGTCGAAGTCGCGCGCGACCGGCGGGAAGATCTGGATCTCCGTTCCGCCGGTCGTGATCAGGTAGGTGAACGCGTTCCTGAACTCCTTCTGTTCGTCGGTGTAGCGGGCGCCGGCGGTGAGTTTCCAGTCCGGTGTCAGTTTCCATTCACTGTGCACGAACACGGCCTTCGAGGTCGTGTCCTGGTCATACTCATTGCCGATCGAGGCCATGCCGGCCAGCCCGAACAACGGCAGCAGATCCCGGCTGTCGAAGCGATCGCGGGTCTCCACCGAGTCGGTGCCGTAGAAGACGCCGCCGATCAGCACCAGTCGGTCGCCAAGGCGGGTCAACCGGAGTTCCTCGGAAAACTGTTCGATGTCGTTGGCGAAATAGCCGTCGAGCTGTTCAAGACTCGCCGCGTCGCGGTCCTCGACGTGCATGCGGCTGAAGTCCTCGTAGCCGGTCACCGAGTTCAGCGTCAGGGTCTCGGAAATTGCCCAGTCGATGCCGAGGTATGCCCCGCGGGCCTCAAGGTCCATACGCGTCGGCACCGAGGCACCGGAGCGGAAGGGATTGGTCTCGCCGTCATCCTCGGGCGTGAACGGGTTGTCGATCTTGATCAGCGCCACGTCGGACTGGTCGTTACCGGCGTGGACCCCCAGCCGGACGGTGACCGCATCGCCGACCGTCCAGGCCAACTGCACCCGACCCGCCGTGCGGTCCACTTCGCCGACGCGATCGCCGTTCAGCCGGTTGATCTGCCAGCCCGAGCCCTGCTGCACGGACTGCACCGCGAGCCTGCCCTGAACCCGGTCGCCGAGCGGTCCGCCGATGGCCGCCTCGAGCATGGCGCGGTCATAGCGGCCATAGTCCAGGCTCACGTAGCCTTCCAGTTCCGCTGTGGGCTTGCGGCTGTAGAAGTTGACCGTCCCGGCCGTCGTGTTGCGGCCGAACAGCGTGCCCTGCGGCCCCTTCAGCACCTCGATGCGGTCCAGATCGAACAGGCCGAAACTCAGCATCGTCGGCGACACCAGGTAGACGTCATCCACGTAGATGCCCGCCGCTGGATTGTTGTTGGCGGCATAGTCGTTCAACCCGACACCGCGGATCGTCACGTTCGGCACGCTGTTGGCGACGACCTCCTTGATCTGCACGTTCGGTGTCTGCGCCGCCACGTCCTTCAACTGCGTGAAGCCGAGGCTGCGGACATCTTCACCGGACAGGACGCTGACCGCAATGCCGACGTCGCCGAAGCTCTGCGTGCGTTTCTGGGCGGTGACCATGATCTCGTCGAGCTGCGTCGCGGCCGATTGCGCACTGGCGAGAATCGGCAGGTTCAGCGCGGTCAGGATCGCGGTGGTCAAGGTGAGGTTGCGGGTGACCATGTCGATGCTCCTTCGCTTGAGTCTGTATGGTTCAGTCAGAGTCGAATCCGGGAATCCGGAAGCCGGCGATCCGCTTCCGGCCGGGCGCCGGCCAGGTCCGCTTGCTGTGCGCCAGGCCGGTCCGGACCAGCGCGTCGGCCACGTGCAGGGCCAGCGGTATCGGGTCGATGACCGGGACGTCGCAGCCGGCCTCCAGCAGGCTGGCGCGCATCGCGGTCGCGCAGCCCATGAATCCGGTGCAGCCGAGCACGATGACGTCGGCGCCGTCCTGCTGGACAGCGGCGATGGACTCCCGCGACAGGGCCGCGGTCAGCCGGCCGGTGTCGGCGCCGATATCGAGTACCGGAATGTCCACCGCGCGGAACGAGGCAAAGCTGCTGGCCAGACCGTAGCCGGCGATGAGCCGGCCCACCATCGGCCGCAGTCGCTCCAGCACAGTAATGAAGCTGAAGCGGTGACCGAGCATGCCGGCGAAGTGCATCGCCGTCTGACCGGGACCGACGACGGGGATGCTGAGCACCTCGCGACAGGCCTGCAGGCCCGGATCGCCCATGCAATCGATGATGATGGCATCGGCGCCGCGGCGCTCGGCCTCGAGCGCCGCGCGAATCGTGTCCGGCACGGCGAGGGCCTCATCGAACTCCGATTCGATGGAGGCCGGCCCCTGCCGGATCAGACGATGGGTGATCGTCAGGTCGGGTCGCTCGAACGGCCGCACCTCGTCCAGCGTGCGCAGCCCCTCGGTGATGATCGGTGTGATCAGCTCGATACGGGTGTGGTTCATCCGAGTTGCTCCAGCGGCGTGAACGGATCGGCGAGTCCGAAGGCCGCCGGGCCGAACACGGCGAGCGCCGCCGGCGTGCGCATGATCGGCGCCGCGCTGATGCCCAGCATGGTGATGCGCTGCCCGTATTTCAGGCCGTCCGTGGTGATCGGTTCGGCCGTGGCTGAGTCGAGAAGCGCGATCAGGTCCGGGACGATGGCCAGCACCCGCTCGCCCTCGCGCGCCACCAGATGTTCGTTCTGGAACTGCACGGTGACGGAACGGCCCGCCCAGCTGCCGAGCCCCTCGACGACCACCCGCCCCTGCGCCCAGCCGCCGGCCGTTTCGCGCAGCAGATCAGCAACCTTGCCGGCGAACAGGATACGGCAGTGCTGGTAGTACTCAGTGCCGCGCAGATAGGCGAGCAGCGCCGCGAACGGGTCGCTGCTCCCGCGGCGCGCCTCGCGCACCACCCGGCCGAGACCGAGGGCCAGCGAGATCGTTCCGCGCACCAGCGAACGCTGCGCGGCGCCGCCGTCCATGGCATACAGGCACACGCTGCTCGACCCGCCCATGGCGACCACCATGTTGCGGGCGAGGCGTTCCAGCTCGGCCGCCTCGCGCGTGTCGATCAGCACGGTGCTCGCGTGTTCGTCGGCCATGACCATCGGGCCGGCCGGCACACCGCAGATGTGATAGGTCGTCATCTGCAACTGCGGGAAGGCCCGGCCCATTCCGTCGCCGTCCACCACCGGCAGGCCGCAGCGCGCACCCAGCACCAGCGGCAACAGCGCGTTGACGCCGCCAATCTCGGCACACAGCAACGCCCGGACCGGGCGCCCGGCGAAGCGCTCAGTCGTGCGCAGCGCCGCGAGCATTTCGGCGCCGCTCGGAATCTTCTCCAGCAGCACGGTCGGTGCACCCATCATCGCGAAGGGCACGACGAAGTCGTCCACGGCCAGCGCCTCGACGTCGATCAGCTCGACCGTGCGCCCATCCTGCAGCGCCTGACGCAGCATGAGTCCGCCGAGGTAGGGATCGCCGCCGCCGCCCGTGCCAAGGATCGCAGCGCCGCGCGCGAGATCCTCCACATGTTCGAGACCGATGCGCATACTCATGCCGCCCGCTCCAGGGCGAGATCGCCGACTGCCTTGACCCGGATCCGGACCGCCTGGCCCGGCAGATACTGCAGCGGCAGTTCCTCGACCTCGGTGATCTCGACCGAGCCGGCACTCGCACCGGCCGCCACCGCCCGGCTCAGCGCTTCCTCCCGGGCCCGGGCCAGCGCAGCGTCACGGCCCAGCGCCTCATACGAATACACGCGATCCACCGCACCGCTGACCTGGGCGATCGCCGCACCGATGGCATTGGCCACCCCGGCATGAGCGGGCACCGTCACCGCTGAAACCCCGGTCAGCTCCCGGCCGATCAGCACGCTGCCGCCGCCCACCAGCACCAGCGGCACGGCGGTCGCACTGGTCTTCATACGATCGACCGCCTCCTCGGCCAGCCGATGGATTTCATCGAGTGCCGCGGCCACCAGCCGGCGGTCGAGTCCGGCCACCCGGCCACGGTCGCCGATCTCGGCCTGTCCGGCAGCCACCGCGATGTCGGTCGCGGTCAGTGTGCGGCCGCCGAAGACGAGCGCTTCCTCGGTGATCCGGAACCCGACCGAATCCGGACCGACGCGCACGCGCCCGTCCGCAACCACCACCCGACTGCCGCCGCCAAGACCAATGGACAGCAGGTCCGGCATGCGGAAGTTGGTGCGCACGCCACCGATATTCACCGCCACCGACGATTCGCGCGGAAAGCCCTGGACCAGCACGCCGACGTCGGTCGTGGTGCCGCCGATGTCCATCACCAGCGTGTCCTGGCGGCCGGAGAGGAACGCGGCACCGCGCATGCTGTTGGTCGGACCGGACGCAAAGGTCAGCACCGGATAGCGGGTCACCACGTCGGGGTCCAGCAGCGTGCCGTCGTTCTGGCTGACGAAGAACGGCGCGCGCAACCCGAGATTGGCCAGCGCACGGCGAAACGACCCGACCACCCGCCCGGCCATCGGCAGCAGCGCCGCATTCAGTACCGCGGCGTTTTCCCGTTCGATCAGTCCGATCCGGCCGATCCGGGCCGACTGGGTCACATCGACGCCGGGCAGCTCCTGCTGGAGGATCCGCGCCGCCTCGTCCTCCTGGGCCGGGTTCACCGGTGCGAATACCGAGGACACGGCCACCGCCTCGAGGCCGCGCGCGGCAAACTCACGCGCGGCACGCCGTACTTCGTCCGGATGCAACGGCGCAATCGGCCGGCCATCGTAATTGAAGCCACCGGCGACGATCGCCGTGTGCCCGTGCACGACCGCGCGCAGCGCCGCCGGCCAGTCCACCAGCGGCGGAACCGCCAGCGAGGCCGGTGCGCCGAGGCCCAGGACGCCGACCCGGCACAGATTCCGCGCCTCGATCAGCGCATTGGTGAAGTGGGTCGTGCCGATCATGACAGCACCGACTGCGGCGGCCGGAGTAGCGGTGCACCGCAGCACATCATCGATCGCGGCCACGATGCCGCTGCCGACATCCGGCGTGGTCGGCGCCTTGTGGCTCGCCAGCACCGTGCATCCGCCCAGCAGCACGGCGTCGGTATTGGTGCCGCCGACGTCCACGCCGATCCGCAGCAGTTCCGGCATCGCCCCTCCGTTCTCCCCGTCCGTCAGGATCGGGAGGGGCCGGATGCGAATCAATCGTGCCGGCGTGTAGGTGCGGCCCGGCGGACCCTACCCGGATGGGTGGTCGCTCCCCTCGACGGGCGTGGCTTCACGGCAACAGGCCGCGCGCCCGGGCTGCGCCGAGCGCCTCGACCCGGTGCCGGACACCGAGCTTGTGGACCACGTTCTTGAGGTGAAACTTCACCGTGTTCTCGGTCATCTGCAGATGGCGCGCGATGAGCTTGTTCGGCGCGCCGCTCGCCAGTTCCACCAGCACTTCGAGCTCCTGGGCACTGAGATCACGCGCTGTATCGCGGCGCTCCGCGGCGCGCACCAGCGTCGTGACCGCGGTCGTCAGTACGTAGCGGATCCGCGAACTGGACGACTGCGCCCGGCTCCAGGACCAGGCCCGGCGCAGCAGTGGCAGGAGTACCGGACCGAGATCGACCAGGTACTGCGTGTCGTCCTCGCGCACTGCCGGGTCAAGGCTTGCGACGAAGTCCGCGACCGGCGCCTCCTCCTCCTCCCCCGCCAGCGCGAGCAAGGCAGCGCTGCGCAGGGCGTCGAGCGAACGCTGATCACGAAACCGCGACTGGGTCTGCGCCGCCGCCTCGAGGTCATCGAGGACCAGCAACGCGTCTGCAGGCCGCTGCGCCGCCAGCGCGCCCAGCACGAGTACCAGTCCCGCGGCCTGTTGTTCCCGCCAGGAGGACGGAACCACACGCCACTGGCCCGCGCGCCAGGCAGCGACATCCGTAGCGCCGTCGGCCGGATCACCCGGCACCGTTGGCGGCGCGCCGGCCACCAGGCGCAGTCGCGCAGCGCAGGCCAGCGCCAGTCGCTCCAGACGGGCCAGACCCCGTGCAGTGGCGGTGTGCGCCATGCGCTCGGCGAGCTCGGACGCCGTTTTCGGTCGGCCACGGGCCAGCGCATTGGCGACAGCGGCTTCATACGCCCCCGCGTAGAGATCAACCCAGCCGTCGCCGGTCTCGACCTGGCCCAGATAGCGATCAAAGCGCTCGCCGGCCCCGGCCATGTCACCGCGCGCATGCAGCGCCAGCGCCAGGTAGACCTCGGCAATTGCCTTCAGGCCGCTGTCGGCGCCGAAGTTCTCCTCGGCGAGTTCGGCCGCTTCGCGCCATGTCGCCTCGGCCTCGCGGCGCTCGCCGAGCTGAAGCTGCGCCATGCCAAGGTGCAGCAGGCAATAGTTCAGCCCGAGCACCGAGCCGATCCGCCGCATCTCCCGCACGGCACGCAGGCCCGCCCCCTGGGCCGCCTGCATGTCACCGGTATTGAGCGCCATCAGCACGGCCGCATTCAGCAGCGCAGCACGTGCCGCCTCATCCGCCGGCGGCAACGAGTCGAACTTCCGGTACAGGTCGGCGAGGTCGCCGGCCATGACCGGGCGATCGGCGTAACCACCGACCAGCAGATCCACGACCAGCAGATCGCGCGCCAGCGCCGGATCGGTCGTGTACTGGTGTGCGGCCCGCACGGCTTCGAACAGCCGCAAGCCACGGGCCAGGTCGCCGTCCTTGGCCGCCAGGAATGCATTGTAGAGCTGAATGCGCGGGAAACCATCCAGCCGCGCCGCGGGCATCAGCTCGAACAACGCCCGCATACGCACGGTGCCGCCAAAAACCACCATCTCCCAGCCGCCCGTGCGCTGGACCAGCTCGGCGGCGTACGGCAGATCGTCCGCCAGCACCGCGTGGCGTACCGCCGCGTACAGATCTCCATGGCGCTCGAACCAGGACATGGCGCGGGCGTGCAGCGGCCGCAGGTCGGCGCCGCGCCCGCTGTGCCGGGCGCGCAGGTAATCGAGGAGCAAGTGGTGCAACCGGCTCCAGTACCGTTCCTCGTCGAGCGGCACCAGGAAGTGCTCGAGTCGCCCTTCGCCGATCAGCCGGTGCCAGGCGCCCGGCTCGCCGGTCACCGCGGCAATGAGCTCGGGATTGAGCGCATCCAGTATCGCCGCGGCGGCCAGGATCTGCTGCAGGTCCGGTGGCAGATCCGCCAGCACCTGCTCGGTGAGATACTCCGCGACTTCGGCAGTGCGCCCGGAGAATGTATCGAGCAATGCCGATCGCTGCGGATTGGCCTCGAGCCACAGCCGCGCAAGCTGCACTGCTACGGGCCAACCCTCAGTCCGGAGCAGGAGCCGCTCCAGTTGGGCCGCGTCCAGTTGCGGCAGCAGCGCCCGCGCTTCGGCGATGTCCAGCCGCAGCTGGTCGGCGCCGATCTCGAACAGCTCGCCGCGCGCCCGCAGGCTGGCGCGCGGCAGCAGCCGGCAGTCGCGCCCGCTGCAGACGAAGCGGGTTTCCGGCGGTGCCTGCGCGATCAGGCGGACCAGAACATCGGCCAGGGCCTCGCGGGACAATTGGCGCAGGTCATCGACGAACACGACGACTGGCATTTCCGCCGCGGTCAGAACCGCCACGACCGAGCCAACCACCGCCGCCACGGGTACATCGCCAAATCCCTGGGCAGCCAGCGATTCCAGTCGGCCGGTATCGATCCCGGCCCGGGCCAGCGCCGCGACCATGAGCGTCAGAAACTGCGGAGTATCGGCCTGATCGACCCCGAGCCAGGCGACGCGCAGACCGGCCGACCGGAGTTCCGCATACCAGCGGCCGAGCAGCCAGGTCTTCCCGTAGCCGGCCGGCGCATCCACGAGCGTCACGCGCCGCTCCCGCGCGGCGCGCAGCGCTTCGATCAGTCGCGGACGGTCCGCGAGTGCCACGCGGAATGTCGGCGGCGCGGTGCAGTGCTGAAAGGTGGTGCGCGGGAACGTCATGGCCGGATGCGGGCACGATAGCACCAGCCGGAGGCACGGCTGAAGCATTCGGGTAAAATCCGCCGGTCCCGACCCGATGGACGCGATCATGACTGTTGGCTTCGAGCTGCGCCTTGCCGGCACCGTCCTCACTCTGCTGCTGACCGGCTGCGCTGCGGCGCCAACTCAGCCGACGCCCGGCGACCCGTGGGAACGGGTCAATCGCGCTGTATTCCGTTTCAACGATACCGGCGACCGCGCGGTCGTGAAGCCGGTCGCGCAGGCCTGGGAGCGGCATGTGCCGCGCTTCGTGCGCACCGGCGTCGGCAACCTGCTCGATCACCTCGGGTTGACGACGACGATCGTCAACGACCTGCTGCAGCTCAAGCTCGGGGCCACCGTCACTGACCTCGGCCGCTTCCTCGTCAACTCGACCGTCGGCCTCGGCGGGCTGCTCGACCCGGCGAGTTCGGCCGGTGTGCCGAAGAACGACGAGGACTTCGGCCAGACCCTCGGCCGCTGGGGCATCGGGCCGGGGCCGTACCTGGTGCTGCCGTTCCTCGGTCCGTCGACGCTCCGCGACGGCATCGGCCGCGCCGGGGATACACAGACCGACCTGCGCGTCCAGCTCGATCTCGAACTCGAGGAACGCCTCGCGCTCGCCGGCCTCACCGTCGTCGACCAGCGCGCCGCGCTGCTGCCCGCCGATGCCGCGCTGGATGCGGCCTTCGACCGCTACGCGTTCGTACGCGATGCCTGGCTGCAGCGGCGCGAGTTCCTGGTGCGGGATGGGGATGTAGAGCCGGAGGATCTGTCGCTGGACGATCCTGGCGAGGACTGAGGCAGCGCCTGAAAATGGGGACGCTTCCCTTTTTCTGTTCCGGCCGTGGCCGGAACAGAAAAAGGGAAGCGTCCCCATTTCAGGCCAGCAGGTCGCGGACTTCCCCGAGCGTGGCGAGCGCGGTGATCTCAGCCGGCAGGTTGCGATAGCGGACCTCGCGCCCGGCGGCGCGTGCGGCGAGGCGCCACTCGAGCAGCAGCGCGAGGCCCGCGCTGTCGGCCTGCGTGACGCCGGCGAGGTCTACGACGATCACGCCCTCGCCAGCGAAGGCCCCCTCGCCCTCGGCGAGCAGCCGCGCGGCCGTGCCGAACACGAGCCGGCCTTCGAGCAGGTAATTGCCCGGGGAGACCGCGCGCAGGCGCGTCGGCTCGGGCTCAGGCGTCTCAGCCTGCCGCATCCGGCGTTCCTGCCTGACGGTTCTCGTTCTCGAGGCGCGAGATCAGTGCTTCGAGTCCGCGCTGCTCGACCTCGGCGCCGACGTCGTTGCGCAGATTGCGCACCCACGAGATGCCCTCGATGGTCACGTCCCAGGCCTTCCAGCCCGCTGGCGTCGCGCGCAGCGTGTAGGACACCGGAACGCGTGTGCCATCGTCGCGCCGTACTTCGGTGCGCACGATGGCCTGGCCGGAGGCCAGATCGCCGCGAAACGGCAGCACGATCAGGCGTGCAGCGGTGAAGTCCGCAATGGAGGCCCCATAGGTCCGCAGCAGTGACTGGTAGAAGGCCTCGGTGAAACGCTCGCGCTGTGCCGGCGTCGCCGCACGCCAGTGCCGGCCGAGCACCAGCCGCGCCGCGTAATCGGTGTCGAAGTGCGGCAGCAGAATCTCATCGACGAGGCGGCGCACGCGGGCGGGATCGCGGCGTACGACCTCGCGCTCCGCATCGAGCGCCTGCAGCATGCCACGCGCCGCCTTCTCGATCAGCTCCTGCGGCGGCGGTGCGGCGCGCAGGGCGGGCGCGCACAGGCTGAGCACCAGAACCAGCGCGAGCCGCCGCAGCGGGATCATTGCGCGCCCTCTTCGGCCGCCTTCGAGAACAGGAACTTGCTGATCAGGTTCTCGAGCACGACCGCCGACTGCGTGAACTGCAGTTCCGCGCCGTCGGCAAGAAAGACGTCCGCCCCACCCGGTCCGATGCCGACGTACTGGCCGCCGAGCAATCCCGCCGTATAGATGCCGGCGTCGCTGTCCTCGGGGATGCGGTCGTACTGTTCCTCGATGCGCAGGGTCACGCGGGCCTGGTAGCGGTCGAAGTCGTACTCGATGCGCTCGACGCGGCCGATCGTCACGCCGGCCATCGACACCGGCGCGCCGATCTTGAGGCCGCCGATCTGGTCGAAGGCAGCCGTGACCCGGTAGCCCGAAGAGCCGAGCCCGAACTCCCGACTGGTGATCTGCGTGACCAGGAAGAACAGTGCGGCGAAGCCCAGCAGTACGAACAGCCCGGTCCCCAGTTCGATCGCGCGCGTCTGGCGCATGCGTCCTCCTTCAGAGCATGACCGCGGTCAGCAGGTAATCGACCAGCAGCACGATGACCGAAGCGATCACGACGCTGCGGGTCGTCGCCCGGCCGACGCCCTCGGCGGTCGGCACCGCATGATAACCCTCGTAGACCGCGATCAGGCTGCACAGTGCCCCGAACACCGCGCTCTTGATCGCGCCCTCCATGACATCCCCGAACTCGACCGCGGCGCGCATCTGTGACCAGAAATGGCCCGGATCCACGCCCATTAGCTGCACGCCGATCAACTGCGCGCCGAAGATGCCGATCATGCTGAAGATCGCGGCCAGCAGCGGCATCGCGATGACCCCGCCGAGGAAACGCGGGACGATGACCCGGCGCAGCGGATCGACGGCCATCATTTCCATCGCCGCGAGCTGGTCGGTCGCGCGCATCAGGCCGATTTCGGCGGCGAGCGCGGTGCCGGCCCGCCCGGCGAACAGCAGCGCGGTAACCACCGGCCCGAGTTCCTTCAGCAGGCTGAGCGCCGCGGCCGTACCCAGGGATTCCTCCGAACCGAAGCGCTGCAGCAGGTCGAAACCCTGCAGTCCCAGCACCATGCCGACGAACAGCCCGGACAGCATGATGATGACCAGCGACAGTGCGCCGGTGTTGTACACCTGCGCGATCACGAGGCCGGGACGCGGCAGCGCGCCCGGCACGGCGGCCAGCACACGCGCGGCGAACAGCGTATAGCCGCCGACGCTGCGCACGGCAGCCAGCAGGCTTGCGGCGAGGTCGCGCGCCAGACGCATGGCTCAGTGCACCTCGGCGGCCTGGGCCGCGTAGTCCGGCGCCGGATAGTGGAACGGCACCGGGCCGTCCGGCAGACCGTGCACGAACTGGCGCACGTCGGCGGCATCGCTGGCCTGCAGCGCGCGCGGCGGGCCCGCGGCGATGACCCGGCCACTCGACAGAAGGCAGCAATGGTCCGCCACCGCCGTGATCTCGCGCACGTCGTGCGAGACGACGATGCTGGTGAGTCCGAGGGCGTCGTTCAGCCGCCGGATCAGGCGCAGCACGACGCCGAGCGATACCGGGTCGAGGCCGACGAAGGGCTCGTCGTAGATCAAGATCTGCGGATCCATGACGATCGCGCGGGCGAGCGCCACGCGCCGCGCCATGCCGCCGGACAGCTCCGCCGGCATCAGCCGCCACGCGCCGCGCAGTCCGACCGCCTGCAGCTTGGTCAAAACGACGTGGCGCAGCAGCCGCTCCGGCAGGCGCGTGTGCTCGCGCAGCGGGAAGGCGACGTTCTCGTACACGTCAAGGTCGGTCAGCAGTGCGCCCTGCTGGAACAGCATGCCCATGCGCCGGCGCAGCGCGAACAGCGCGGCGCGCGACAGTCGGGCGAGATCCTGGCCGTCCACCTCGACCTGGCCGCGGGCCGGCCGCAACTGTCCCGTGATCAGGCGCAGCAGGGTCGTCTTGCCGGTACCGCTCGGCCCCATGATCGCGGTGACCGACCGGCGGCGCACCTCGAAGTCCACGCCGGCCAGAATCGCGCGCCCGTTGACCGAATAGTGCAGGTCGCGGATACGGACGACCGCGTCCCTGACGGCCCGCGCCGGAGCGTCAAGTTCCGGAGTCACGATCGATCACAAGCCGTTGCATTCCGGATCCCCCGATTCGCGCCTGCCGGCGGCCGCGCGGCGACGCGGAAGGATACCAGAGCCTCCCTCTACCCTTTCGGACCTTATAGGACTAAGATAGTCCTGATTTGACAGGTGCCCCGATTCCATGCTGCGTATCAGCAAGTTGACCGACTACGCGACAGTCATCCTGACGAGCCTCTCGACCGGTGCACTGACCAGCGCGGCCGAACTGGCCGAGCGCACGCACGTCGGCCTGCCGACGGTCAGCAAGCTGCTCAAGGAACTGCAGCACGCCGGTCTCGTCGACTCCGTGCGCGGCGCCCGCGGCGGCTACCGGCTGGCGCGCGCGCCGGCCCTGATCAGCGCGGCCGACATCATCGACGCAGTCGAAGGGCCGGTGGCGCTCACTGAGTGCGCCGGCGACCACAGCCGCTGCGACCTGGAGTCCACCTGCCAGGTCGGGCGGAGCTGGCAGCGAATCAGCCTGTCGATCCGCCAGGCGCTCGCCGGCCTGAGCCTCAGCGACCTGCTGGCCCGCGACGGCGTCGTCCCGCCGCCGGAACTGCGGCGCGGAACCGCCGGCGGCACGTGGCGGCCGCTGGCGCGCGGTTGAGGGCGGGAGCCAGCGCATGTCCACCGATCACAACGAACTCGAAACGCTCGTCGGCAGGAAGTATCAGCACGGCTTCGTCACCGACATCGAGAGCGACACGCTGCCGCCGGGCCTCGACGAGGACGTGATCCGGCAGATCTCGGCGCGCAAGCACGAGCCGCCGTTCCTGCTCGACTGGCGCCTGAAGGCGTTTCGCCGCTGGCAGCGCATGCCGGTGCCGACCTGGGCGCGGGTGCACTATCCGCCGATCGACTTCCAGGCGATCTCCTACTACTCGGCGCCGAAGCAGCCGGGCGATGGCCCGAAGAGCCTCGACGAGGTGGACCCGAAGCTGCTCGAAACCTACGACAAGCTCGGCATCCCGCTGCACGAGCGCGCGCGCCTCGCCGGCGTTGCTGTCGATGCCGTGTTCGACAGCGTCTCGGTGGCGACCACGTTCCGCGAGCGCCTGGCCGAGGCCGGCGTGCTGTTCTGCCCGATTTCGGAGGCGGTGCAGCTCTACCCGGAGCTGGTCGAGCGTTATCTGGGCACCGTCGTGCCGGTCGGCGACAACTTCTACGCGGCGCTCAACTCCGCCGTGTTTACCGACGGCTCGTTCGTGTACGTGCCGAAGGGCGTGCGCTGCCCGATGGAGCTGTCCACCTACTTCCGCATCAACGCGGCCAAGACCGGCCAGTTCGAGCGCACGCTGATCATCGCCGACGAAGGCGCCTACGTCAGTTATCTGGAAGGTTGCACTGCGCCTATGCGCGACGAGAACCAGTTGCACGCCGCGGTGGTCGAGCTGGTCGCGCACGACGACGCGCAGATCAAGTACTCGACCGTGCAGAACTGGTATCCGGGCGACGAGCATGGCGTCGGCGGCATCTACAACTTCGTGACCAAGCGCGGCGACTGCCGCGGCCGCAATTCGCGCATCTCGTGGACCCAGGTCGAGACCGGCTCGGCGATCACCTGGAAGTACCCGAGCTGCATCCTGCGCGGCGACGGTTCGGTCGGCGAGTTCTACTCGGTGGCACTCGCCAACCACTACCAGCAGGCCGACACCGGCACCAAGATGATCCACCTGGGCCGCAACACCCGTTCGACGATCGTCGCCAAGGGCATTTCCGCCGGTCACGGCCAGAACAGCTACCGCGGCCTGGTCAAGGTGCTGCCCGGCGCGGATGGCGCGCGCAACTACACGCAGTGCGACTCGCTGCTGATGGGCGACCGGTGCGGTGCGCACACCTTTCCCTATGTCGAGGTCGCCAACCCGAGCGCGGTCGTCGAGCATGAGGCGACCACCTCGAAGATCTCGGACGACCAGCTCTTCTACTGCCTGCAGCGCGGCATCGCCGCCGAGGACGCGGTCAACATGATCGTCAACGGCTTCTGCAAGCAGGTGTTCCGCGAGCTGCCGATGGAGTTCGCGGTCGAGGCGCAGAACCTGCTGGCCGTCAGCCTCGAAGGCGCGGTGGGTTGAGGAGTGACGGCATGAGCGAGCCAGGACCCGTCATTCTCAGCGTGCGCGGCCTGAAGGTCCGCGCCGGGCAGCGCCTGATCCTGGACGGGCTCACGCTCGAAGTCCGGGCCGGCGAGGTGCACGCGATCATGGGCCCGAACGGCTCCGGCAAGAGCACGCTGGCCGGCGTGCTGGCCGGCCGCCCCGGCCTCGACGTGCTCGAGGGCAGCGTCCACTACCTCGGCCAGGACCTGCTCGCGCTGCCACCCGAGGAGCGCGCCCGTGCCGGCGTGTTCCTCGCCTTCCAGTACCCGGTCGAGATTCCCGGCGTCAACAACGTGTACCTGCTGAAGGCTGCGCTGAACGCCGTGCGCCGGCATCGCGGCGAGCCCGAGCTCGACGCCTTCGAGTTCCTGAACCTGGTGCGCGCGAAGCTGCGGCAGATGCAGATGAGCGAGGAGCTGCTGAACCGCGGCGTCAACGAGGGCTTCTCCGGCGGCGAGAAGAAGCGCAACGAGATCCTGCAGATGAGCCTGCTGGAACCGCGCCTCGCCCTGCTCGACGAGACCGACTCCGGCCTCGACATCGACGCGCTGCGGATCGTCGCCGACGGCGTCAACGCGCTGCGTTCGCCCGAGCGCGCGATCGTGATGGTCACGCACTACCAGCGGCTGCTCGATTACGTCGTACCGGACCACGTCCACGTACTGGCCGGCGGGCGCATCGTGCACAGCGGCGGCCGCGAGCTGGCGCTCGAGCTCGAGCGGCGCGGCTACGACTGGCTGCGCGCGGGGACGGCCGCGGCATGAATGCCGACAGCGTGCTGCAGCGCATCGCGGCGAGCCAGCCGGCGCAGGTCGGACGCCGGGTCGCTGGCGCGCCGTGGGCCCGGCGCCGCGGCCGCGCGCTCGCGCGCCTGCTCGAGCGCGGCCTCCCCCGCCGGCGCGATGAGAACTGGCG
>Ga0194120_10002200_pt1 | contig 33916 bp, 30 predicted proteins | sample TA2MahCa65mmetaG_FD_148642 | JGI IMG/M metagenome (GOLD analysis project Ga0194120, IMG submission 148642) | Freshwater microbial communities from Lake Tanganyika, Tanzania - TA2015019 Mahale Deep Cast 65m | ecosystem: Environmental > Aquatic > Freshwater > Lake | place: Tanzania: Lake... | reverse complement strand
TTGGCTATGACCGCTTTTGCACATTTTGCCTGTTGTAGCCCTGCAATTGTACATTACGATTTTGATACTGCCCTGATGTTTCGAGAGGATCCGGTTGAAGGAGGAATACAGTATGCTGCAAATGGACAGATCCAGGTTCCTACTACACCGGGACTAGGGGCACAAATTCAAGAAAGTTGGCTTGCACAAATGGAGCAAATCCATTTTTCATAACAAGCACTAATTAGATGTAAATTTATTGACAGAACCTACTTACAATGGCGTTTAAGCTCAAAACTTTTATTCAAAAAATCATCTACCAATTTCGACTTGATCTTTTTGCTGAACAAATCAGTCAATCTCGATACACAAAAGCAAAACTTTATCGAATTCAAAAAATTATTTTAAAAAATTTTTTCAAAGATTTTTTATTAATTACGGCAGGAATATTTGCAGCGGGATTTGGTTTAAAAGGTTTTTTACTGGCTAATCAATTTATTGATGGAGGTGCAACCGGGATTTCGCTTCTTATCACTTCACTAAGCGGGGTGCCCCTATGGCAAATTATTTTACTAGTTAATATTCCATTCGTTTTTTTAGGCTACCAAATCATGGGGCTACCCTTTGCTGCAAAAACCACTATGGCAATAACAGGATTGTCCTTGTGCCTTGCTCTTGTCAATTTCCCAATGGTAACCAATGAGAAAGTGCTGATTGCTGTTTTTGGAGGCATGTTTCTGGGTGCGGGAATTGGGCTAGCCATACGTGGAGGATCTGTGATTGACGGAACAGAGGTATTAGCCATTTACTTAAGTCGCAAGGCAAGTATTACCATCGGAGACATTGTACTAGCTATCAATTGCATTATTTTTTCGCTGGCGGCCTATTTGTTGAGCGTAGAAACAGCACTGTACTCAATAATCACTTACATGGTAGCCTCCCGAATGTTGGATTTTGTAGTAGAGGGAATCGAGGAATACATTGGGGTAACCATTATTACTTCACATAGGCAAGAGATGCTAGATATGATAACTCGTACAATGGGCAGAGGCGTAACTGTTTATGAAGGTAAGAGCGGATATGGGAAAAGAGGTGGAACTCGCGAAGTTGAAATAATTTACACCGTAATTACCAGACTTGAAATTGGAAAACTCAAAACTGAAATTGAAAAAATTGCTCCCGATGCCTTTGTAGTGATGAACCCGGTTAAAGAAATCAAAGGAGGATTGATTAAAAAAAGACCCTTTACATTATAAGAGTCTATTCATGCGTCCAACTCATTCCACCCCCTTTCTCATCTTTGAGTTGAATGCCTAAAACAGCAAGCCTATCGCGGATCTTATCAGCAGTCATGAAATCACGTCTGCCCTTTGCTTCTTTTCTAATATCGATCAATAGCTCCATAACACCCTGCAGTTTTTCCTGATCAGCAGCTTGTACCGATTTTAGCCCTAAAATAGTTTCCAGCCATAAGCGCAGGGTGGCTTGCGTTTGCAAAATGGTAGAAGCAGATAAAGCACCGGCCGGAGTAATTCCATCTTTGATGGAATTCAGCACGGGAACCAGTTCAAAGATCGTGGCCAGTACACGCGCTGTACTGAAATCGTCATTCATTAAAATTGGTAATTGCGCTAACCACTCATTGACTTTTGCTTCCAAATTTGGATCGGCACCTATTTCATTTGCACCAACCAGTATGGGATCTATTTTATAAAAACTTTCCACGGCATCCATCAATCGCTTCAATCCTTTTTCCGCAGCCAATAATGCTTCGTTACTAAAGTCAAGGGTGCTGCTATAATGCGTTTGTAAAATAAAGAAGCGAATGGTCATCGGATGAAAGGCCTTTGTTAACAAAGAATGCTGCCCACTAAAGAGTTCTGTTAACTTAATTACATTATTATAACTCTTCCCCATCTTTCTACCGTTGATGGTGATCATATTATTGTGCATCCAATAACAAACCGGAGCCTGATGGTTGCAAATAGTGCTTTGTGCAATTTCACTTTCATGGTGCGGAAACAATAAGTCCATACCTCCTCCATGAATATCAAATTGCCCTCCCAAGTATTTTGTAGCCATGGCCGAGCATTCAATATGCCAACCTGGATACCCTACTCCCCAAGGACTTTTCCAACGCATAATATGTTCGGGAGCCGCCGCTTTCCATAAAGCAAAATCAGCACGATCTCTTTTTTCTTCCTGCCCTTCCAATTCGCGAGTTGTAGTGAGTAGTTCATCAATAACTCGTCCACTTAGCTTACCATACTCATAATTGGAAGCATATTTTTTTACATCAAAGTAAACAGAGCCATTGACCTCATACGCATAACCTGCTTTTATGATTTCTTCAATCATGGTAATCTGCTCAATGATATGCCCTGTGGCGGTTGGCTCAATGGAGGGAGGCAGCGTATTAAACTGCTCCATAGCCCAATGGAAAAGATGGGTATACTTCTGAACCAACTCCATGGGCTCCAGTCTTTCCAACTGTGCTTTCTCGGTAATTTTATCAGTGGCGTTTCTTCCCTCTTCTTCAAAGTGTCCGGCGTCTGTAATGTTCCGAACGTAACGTACTTTATATCCCAGGTGCTGTAAATACCGGTAAACTACATCAAATGTTATATAAGGTCTTGCATGTCCTAAATGACTCTCCCCGCTCACCGTAGGTCCACAAACGTACATGCCCACATGTCCTGGCACCAGTGGAACAAACTTTTCTTTTTGTCGAGTCAGCGAATTATAAATATGGAGGGACTGCATGCTGCAAAGATGAACAAAATATCATTACGGATAGTTCAGTTGCAAATCGGCAACCAACATGTAATGATCTGAATAATTTTTCTTTTCACGTTTATATTGCGTCACTGCCAAACTTGGATCCGTGAAAATATAATCAATTCGAAGCGTGGGTGATAATCCAAGAAAAGTGCTGCCAAGACCATAGCCTTTTTCTAAGAAAGCATCGCGCATATCCCCCCTCACCTTAAAATAAGTATAAGAATTGGGCACATCGTTGAGGTCTCCTGTAAAAAGAACCGGATAGGGCGAGTTATTTCGCACTTCATCAATGATGTCTGCCTGTAGGCTACGAATAACTATGGCTCTTTTGAGTTTGGCCAGAATGGGAATAGAATGATAAACCAAACTATCCTCCCGACTTTTAATTTTTTGCATTCGGGTATAATCTGCTTTATCAAATCGTTGAGACTGTAAGTGCGTGGTAAATACACGAATAGTGTCCTTGTTGATCTGTATATCTGCTTGCACTAATGCTTCGGGCTGGGAAGGTCTGGGAAATCGTAATAATGCGCTATCCACTATTGGGAAACGGGAGAAAATAACAGAACTATAGTAGTTCCTGTCTCCATCCTTATCATAGGGGAAATAATGGTAGGCGAACCCTAATTTCTCTCGTATAGTACTAATATTATTATAGAACCCAGGATTTTCGGAAGTATGAAATTCTTGTAAACAAAGGATATCGGCCTCTTGCGCTTTTAGCAAAGCCAACATTTTTTTACGTGTGTGACTACCGTCATTGTTGTTACGAGCTAGTTCAATGAAGCGTGCCACGTTCCAACTAACCACCCGAATGGTGCCGGATTGCTTTTCTATGGTAAAAGCAGCCGGAGCATTAAACCCTATAAAAACAGCAATGCTTTTATATCCCATTAGCAAGGCCAGTAATGAAATATATATGAGTTTGAACTTTAACAGCAACAACCAGCCAAAGAAAAAGCCTATCACTAGCAGTAATAAAATAGGAAAACTAAGTCCCAGCATCGATACCCACCACCATTGTTGTGGGTGTAAAAGAGGGATCATGCAGGACAGTAGGAATAGTAAAACCACCAGCCAGTTGAGATAGATGAAGAAACGCTTGGTAAAAAGTCTAAGCCGGCTTGCCATTACTGCAATATAAGAAAAGGAATTTCTTTACTTTTTAATGAGGCTGTCTGCCATGGACAAACTACTCAAGATGGCCTTTTTAACATTGGACACTTTATCCAGTTCAGCCTTGAGATAAGCCACGCGTAACTCCTGATTGTCCTTGGCAGAGTCCATATTAAATTCAACCATCCATTTATCCATTGCAAAATCAGCGTAATCAAGACTATTGATCAGTGATTCTACATCCTGTTTATATGTAGCCAATTCTTTGGCTTGCCGCACAGACAGCTTGCTGAGCGAATCTAGCATTTGTTGGGCGCGATTTTTTGCCCCGCGAATCTTACCTAATTTGGGCATTACCTGGTCATGAATATCCATGACTTGCTTATATAAGCTATCCGCTGGTGTTTTAGGTGTGTTCATTTTGCTATGATCACCATGCCCCTCATGCTGATGTTCAGCCGTAGACTGGCACCCTAATAAAACAACTGACATGGTCAATAATACAAGTAAAGTTGATCTCATAGATTAATATTGTAAAAGCAAAGGTACGCGTGATTTCAAGATTAGAAACGGTAACTTCGTTAAGCAAGCTTTCCCTATGAAATTACTTGAACATTATGTCCGGGGCCAATGGGTTAGTGGTACTGAAACCGGACAAATATTGACCGATGCAGTAACTGGCCATCCAATTGCCTCTACCAGTACAAAAGGCATTGATTTTAAATCAATGATTGAATACGCCCGTAATACGGGTAACCCGGCCCTGCGTTCTCTCACTTTTCATGAACGGGGTCTGCGTCTGAAGGCCTTGGCTCTTCATTTGCAAAAACATTTGCCTGCTTTTTATTCCCTGAGCTACAAAACCGGCGCAACCAAGGCAGATAGTTGGGTAGACATTGAGGGAGGAATTGGAAATTTATTTGCAAATGCCTCATTACGCAAGCGTTTTCCCAATGAAACCTTTTGTATTGACGGGGAATCACACAACCTTGGTAAACAGCACACATTTATGGGAACACACTTACTTGTTCCCAAAGAAGGAGTGGCTATTCATATCAATGCATTCAACTTTCCTGTTTGGGGAATGCTTGAAAAAATTGCTGTTAATTTATTAGCGGGAGTACCCGCCATTGTAAAACCTGCTACTGTAACCTCTTATTTAACAGAAGCGGTATTCAAAGAAATTATAGCAAGTAATCTTTTTCCTGCCGGCTCTCTGCAGTTAATTTGTGGTAGTGCGGGCAACTTGCTGGATTGGACAGACAGCCAGGATATAGTAACCTTTACAGGAAGCGCGCATACAGGAGCGTTACTCAAGAAAACACCTGCAATCCTAGCCAATAACGTACCCTTCACCATGGAAGCAGACAGTCTAAACTGTATTGTTTTAGGCGAATCTGTTCAACCCGATGATCCGGAATGGGATTTATTTGTAAAGGAAGTGCGCAAAGAAATGACTCTCAAAGCAGGTCAGCGATGTACAGGAGTACGAAGAATTTTTGTACCCGAGCGTCATCTTGAAGCCATGGCTACATCGTTACAAAAAGCACTGTCACAAACCGTAATTGGTTCTCCACTTCATGAAAAAGTACGAATGGGAAGCTTGGCAGGACAAACGCAACGTAAAGAAGTGTTAGAACAAGTAACTAAGCTCTTAGCCAGTTCGCAATTGATCTACGGAACTTTGGAAAGCATAGACTTGGTCGATGCAGATTGGGAAAAGGGCGCCTTTATTTCCCCGCTACTTTTATTGAACACAAAACCTTTTTCACAAACAGCCTCCCACGAAATTGAAGCCTTTGGACCCATAAGCACATTGATGCCCTACAAGGGAATTGAAGAAGCTATTTCGCTAAGTAAAATGGGAAAGGGAAGTCTGGTAACCACCATTGTAACCAATCAGGAATCCGAGGCAAAAAAGTATGTGTTAGGAGCAGCTTCTCATCATGGACGTATACTTATTTTAAATAGGGATTGTGCAAAGGAAAGTACGGGGCATGGTTCTCCTCTTCCCTTATTAGTGCACGGAGGACCAGGAAGAGCAGGAGGAGGAGAAGAAATGGGAGGAATCAGAGGAGTAAAACATTATTTGCAACGTACTGCCATTCAGGGATCACCAACAATGATTACCGCAATCACCAATGTTTATCAGCCACACGCGCAAGGAAAAGATCCGGGCAAACATCCCTTTAAAAAATATTTTGAAGAATTACAGATCGGTGATCAGTTTCTTACTGCACCCAGAACCATCACCACAACAGACATTGACCAATTTGCAGATTTAAGTGGTGATCACTTCTATGCGCATTTGCGCGAAACCGATTTTTCCGGAACCATGTTTGAAAATCAAGTAGCACATGGTTATCTGATCATGAGTTTAGCTGCCGGATTATTTGTAGACAGTTACGAAAAAAATCCTGTGCTGTTAAATTATGGCATAGATGAGCTTCGCTTTACCAAACCCGTTTATCCTGGCAGTGAAATAAAAATTAGATTTACTTGTAAGGAAAAATTAATTCAAGATAAAAGAGTAGTGGAAAATCCGGCCGATGCCAAACGCGGAGATGAAATTGATAAAGGAATCGTAAAATGGTTAGTAGAAATTTTAGATGAAACCAACGAGATCACCGGTATTGCCACCATTCTGACCATGGTTGCTAAAAAAGAACAAACTGTCTAAATAGGTTTTATGGAAAAGGCTTATATAAAATCAAGTGTGCAACACGGACTTTGTAGTATTGAATTTTTTCATCCCCAAAGCAATTCTCTACCTGGTGCCTTATTGCAAGAATTGGCAATGGCCATTCGTGAAGCGGGCACAAACGCAGATTGCAGGCTTATTCTTTTACGTAGTCAGGGACAAAAAGCTTTTTGCGCAGGCGCTTCATTTGATGAATTATCCCAATTGAATACTCAACAAGAAGGGCTGCAGTTTTTCAGTGGATTTGCTGAAGTGATCAATGCTATGCGCACCTGTGGTAAAATTATTGTGGGCCGCATTCAGGGGAAATGTGTGGGAGGTGGTGTAGGTCTTGCTGCAGCAGTGGATTACGCCCTGGCCACAGAAAACGCTGCAGTGAAATTGAGCGAGCTGGCCGTTGGAATTGGCCCCTTTGTGGTAGGACCCGCCGTAGAGCGAAAAATTGGACTTTCTGCATTTTCTCAATTAGCAATAGACGCAACGGGATGGCGTAGTGCCAGCTGGGCCCATGAGAAAGGATTGTTCGCAGAGTTGTACACGGATTCAATTGGGTTGGATGAAGGCATCAATCGATTGGTCACACAGCTGTTAAATAGCAGTGAGGAAGCGCTTGGTGCGCTCAAAACAGTTTTCTGGCAAAACACGGAACATTGGGATCAATTACTAATTGAACGTGCCGCCATCAGCGGAAAATTAATATTAAGTGAGGCAAGTAAAAAAGCCATTGCCTCATTCAAAAAACGGTGAATTAACGCGGATCAAATATTCAGTCCTCCGCAAGCGCTGATGGTTTGTCCTGTTACATAAGAGGAAAGATCACTTGCTAAGAACAGCGTAACATTAGCTATATCCTGTGCAGAGGCAAAGCGTCCCAGCGGAATTCCAGCTTTGTATTTTTCGCCAGCTTCTCCTTCCTTGAGATAGCTGGTCATATCCGTTTCTACAAATCCTGGGGCAATTGCATTACAACGAATGTTTCTGCTGCCTAATTCCTTTGCCACCGATTTGGTAAACCCAATTATACCCGCCTTGCTGGCCGCATAACTACTTTGTCCCGCATTGCCCATTTCACCAATTACCGAACTCATATTAATAATTGACCCCTTGCGTGCTTTCATCATGGGTTTAATGACTTGCTTGGTCATATAAAAAACACTGTTCAAATTAACTTGAATAACCTCATTCCACTGATCAGGCGTAAGACGCATGATTAAATTATCTTTTGAGATCCCGGCATTATTTACACAAATATCAATGGTGCCAAACTCTTGCAATACCTCACTCACCAATTGCTCGCATTGTGCCGCATCGCCCGCGTTACTTTTCCAAGCTTTTGCCTTTACTCCCATTCCTTGTAAGCGATTTGCTAATTGTGTTGCTCTATCAGCACTCCCTTCACTCACATAGGTAAAAGCAATATGCGCGCCCTGTTCTGCAAAAAGTAAAGCAATACCCTCGCCAATACCACGTGCGGCGCCTGTAATGATAGCCACTTTATTTTCGAGTAGTTTCATCTTTTTTATTAATTAGTTGTCACAAAAGTAGGGTTATTCAGTTGCAAGATCTGCTCCAAAACAGTTCTATCATTACTTAAACGGGGAACCTTATGTTGCCCACCTAATTTTCCCTTTTGCTTAAGCCAGGCGGCAAAGGTTCCTCTTGCTACTTGACAAACCACGGGTTCGCGCAACGCAATACTCCGATATCGTTTTGCTTCGTAATCACTATTAAGTTGTTGTAAAGACTGATCCAGAATGCTAGCGAAATTTGCTAATGAGGATGGCGGTTGTTCAAACTCTATCAGCCATTCATGAGCACCGTTTGAGTGTTCTCCAAAATAGATCGGAGCAGCCGTATAATCAACTACAGTTGCCCCCGTTTGAGCACAGGCAGTTGCAATAGCATTATCCGTATTGTCAACAATCACTTCTTCGCCAAAGGCATTAATATAATGTTTTAACCGGCCTACTACATGAATCCGAAAGGGATGCAGTGAAACAAACTCAATGGTGTCTCCTACCAAATAACGCCACAGACCTGAATTAGTGCTAATCACCAATGCATAGCGCTGTCCAATTTCCACGTCTTTTAGGCCAATTGTTTTTGGATTGGAGGATCCGTATTCACTAACGGGCATAAACTCCATAAAAATTCCATGATCTGTAAACAGTAACATTCCATCCTGAGCAGGATCATCTTGCGCAGCAAAAAATCCTTCACTGGCATTGTACATATTCAGGTAAGTCACTTCTTTTCCCAATATGGCAGAAAATTGTTGCTTATAGGGCGTAAATGAAACACCCCCGTGTAGATATAGTTCAAGCGAAGGCCATACTTCTGCAATGCTTGACTTTCCGGTTATCGCAAGAATTTTTCTGAACAATACCAATGTCCAAGTCGGCACACCAGATATGGAAGTAACATTTTCTAAAACTGTTTGCTCAGCCAGTTTTTCAATTTTTGCCTCCCATTCGTCCATTAGCGCCACTTGCAAATCAGGAGTGCGAAACCAATGTCCCCAAAAAGGAGAATTTTGTAACAACACGGCACTTAGATCCCCCACCTGTGCTTCCGGATTAAGTGGATTCAGGGTATGGCTACCTCCAATGATCAAAGCTTTTCCGGTTAACAAGGTAGAATCTGGACGATGACAGTAATAGAGTGTGAGTACATCCTTGGAAGCTTTATAATGCCCTTCCTGTAAAGCCTCTTCACTTACTGGAATAAACTTGCTTCTTTCGCTGGTAGTACCGCTACTTTTTGCAAACCAATTGATAGGCGTGTTCCATAATATATTTTGTTCACCCGCTACAATTCTATCGATATAGGGCTTTAGATCCTCATAGGTATGAATGGGAACAGCTTCTTTGAATGAATGAACATTAAAGAGTGATTCAAAATTATATCTACGACCAAATTCTGTATACTGTGCTGAGCTGACCAGGTCCTGTAAAACTTCTCGTTGTGCATTCAATGGATTATCTCGCCATGCATCTATCCGCCAGGAACGCATCCGGGCCAATGAGGATATGGCGGGAGAAAGAAGATTCATTGATAGGAAAATTAATCAAAATTGATTAGCTATACGCCAATTGCAGAATGGGTCGTAAAGATTCTTTAACCGAAGGAGGAGCAAAGGAATAGTTCAGGGCCTCCAGGTTACAATGTAAAAAATCCAACAAGGTCCATCCAAAAGTTGTTGACAATTGCTGGTACTCTTCACTCAATGTAACAGGAGTAACCGTTCTGGCATCGGTATTTACACTAAGGGATATTCCATTTTTGTACAGCTGATCAATACTATGCGCCGCGTAGCAGGGATAGGTGTTTGTGCGCAGGTTACTGCTGGGGCAAACCTCCAAATGAATACGTTGCAATTTTAATTGGTCTAACAATTGGTGATCTTCAATGGAGCGAACGCCATGTCCTATTCTTGAGGGCTTGAAATGCTTTAGTACTTCCCTTATGCTGGAAGGACCACAAGCTTCACCAGCATGTGCCGTAACCGGAATAGTTTTGGCATGCGCATAATCAAAAGCCTGTTGATGGGTAGAAACAGGATATCCTGCTTCATCCCCGGCAATATCAAATCCAACCACCCAGCCCTGTGCCATAAAGTTTTCTACCAAATGAACGGTTTCCATACTCTGTGTCTCAGAGAAATGCCGAAGTGTGCAAAGTATCAATCGGGGAATAACCCGATATAAAGAGGTTGCCTCGATCAAAGCATCCTGTACTGCCTCTACTACCTGCGTAGGTGTAAGTCCTTGTTGGGTATGTAAAAGTGGAGCAAAGCGAAGTTCGGCGTATATAACACCATCGGAATCTAATTGGCGTAAGACATCTAATGTAACCAAACGAAGCTGTGCAGCCGTTTGCATCAACAGAAACCCGCGAGCAGAACGATTGATATACTCCACTAAATTAATGGCAGGAAGTGGAGCAATAAATTCATTCTCAAACTGCAATCGTGTTACGGTCGGGTCCAATTGTTGCACCACCTCATAGCTCAAGCTACAATCCAGATGCAAATGCAATTCAATTTTGGGAAGTTGACGATAGTCCATTAGCAAAAAAGAAAATCAATTAGTAGTTGAGGAAGACTGAGCCGCTTCTTCGTGCAACCAATCTTTTCTTTTTAATTCAAAGTTGCGTCCGAGGTATAACTTACGCACCTGCTCATCCTCGGCCAATTCTTCGGCAGTACCATGTTTAAAAATACGCCCCTCAATCAACAGATAAGCACGATCACAGATAGACAATGTCTCCGTTACATTATGATCAGTGATCAAGATCCCAATATTCCTGTATTTCAATTTTGCCACAATAGCTTGAATATCTTCTACGGCAATAGGATCAATGCCGGCAAAGGGTTCATCCAATAAGATAAACTTGGGATCCACAGCCAATGCTCTTGCAATTTCTGTACGACGTCTTTCTCCGCCACTCAATACATCGCCATTACTTTTTCTTACGTGCTGAAGCCGAAACTCCTGTAATAAAGATTCAAGTTTTTCTTTTTGTTGAGCTTTATTAAGTGGAGTCATTTCTAATACCGCTGCAATATTATCTTCAACGGTAAGTTTTCTAAATACAGAGGCCTCCTGCGGCAGGTAACCGATACCCATTTGCGCTCTTTTGTACATAGGCAAAGCGGTAATGTCCTGCTCATTGATAAATACTTTACCAGCATCTGGCTTGATTAAGCCTACCACTTGATAAAAGGACGTGGTTTTGCCAGCTCCATTAGGACCCAACAAACCAACAATTTCGCCCTGCCCTACTTCAAAAGAAACCTGATTAACAACTGTTCGGGTACCATATTGTTTCATGAGGTTTTCTGTGCGAATCTTCAACTGCATAGAACAAAAGTATGTAAGTTTGTACATTACGCACCTATGAAAGTCATCGATCACATTAATCAGGCCAAGAATACCCTTATTTCCTTTGAAGTATTGCCTCCATTAAAAGGCAAGGGTATTGATGCGTTATACAAACACCTGGATCCACTGATGGCTTTCAACCCTTCCTTTATCAATGTTACCTACCATCGTAGCGAGCATGTGTTTAAAAAAAAAACAGATGGTAGTTTTGAAAAAATAGTGGTGCGTAAACGGCCCGGCACAGAGAGTATATGTGCGGCTATCATGAACAAATACAATGTAGACACGGTTCCCCATTTGATTTGCGGTGGATTTAGCGTCAACGACACGGAAGATGCCCTGATCAATTTAAATTACCTAGGCATAGATAATGTGTTGGTGCTAAGAGGCGATGCCGCAAAAAATGAAAGTGTATTTGAGCCGGAGCCAGGCGGACATAATTACGCGGTGGATCTGCTTCGCCAGGTTGTGTCGCTCAACGATGGTATTTATCTGGAGGAAGAACTAAGAGATACACAAAAAACAAAATTCTGTATTGGAGTAGCCGGCTATCCCGAAAAACACTTTGAAGCCCCCAATAAAGAAATTGGTTTGCAGCATTTGAAACAAAAAGTAGATGCCGGCGCTGACTATATCATTACGCAAATGTTTTTTGACAATGCCAAGTACCATGCGTTTGTAAAAGACTGCAGGGATATTGGCATAACAGTACCAATCATTCCAGGCCTAAAGCCCATTTATACCAAAAAACAACTGACCCATCTTCCTAAAACATTTAATATAGACCTGCCCACCGACTTGTCTAACGAAGTACTTCGATGCAAAACAGATCTGGACGTAGAAAAAGTAGGGCGTGAGTGGTTGCTGATGCAGTCTCGTGAATTAAAAAAGGCAGGAGTTCCTGTATTGCACTACTACACCCTGGGAAGACCACTGTTGATAGCAGATGTAATAAAAGACATCTAAGTTTTCTACTTCTTTTCCTTCAGTTTCAATTGCAGTATTTCGTCGATCTGTTCAAACGACAGTTTCTTTGCCACAATGCGTTTGTCTTTATCCAAAAGATAGAGCGTAGGAAAGGATTGCACATCATAGAGCTGTGAATACCCAGGTACATTATTGTTCACTCGTTCTTTTTCTGCGTCCTTTGAATAATAAACATGACTCCAGTGGCCTAAATTTTTATCTCCAATAAATTTCAGCCAATCCTTACGTGTTCCATCGTTTTCCTTGGCTACCGCATAAATATCTAAGTGTTGGGGCTTCCAGCGTAATTGATAGACAGAGTCAATTTTAGGAAGAACTTCCTTGCAATGTCCACAAAGCGGGTCCCAAAACACCACTAATGTATATTCATTTTTCAACCCATAGAGTGAGATAGTTTTTCCTGCGGAATCGGGAAGTTGAATTTCAGCAGCCGGGCTTCCAAAAATATTAGCCATCAAACTATAGGCGCGATCCGTAATAGTTTTTTTGCCTTGTTCGCTAAGCCAGGAGGGAGGGTTAGTTGCAAAATATTTTTCATACAGATGAACAAATACCGCATCCTCCCACATGTATCGCTGAGAATAGTAACGGTTTACAAAACGAAGTAATAAAAACCGCTCCATTTCTGCATTAGCTTTTGCAAAACTCAACATGTAATCCATTTCCTTATTGACTGAGTCTGGATGTGGGGCAACCAGTTGAGTAAAGTAACGATCCAACTTATCTTCAAAAAAGGTGGTGTAGGCTAAACGACCATCCCAAAAATTAACACCCTCCCAGTAATTTTCTTTGTAGTAGCGAAAAGCAGCTATGGAATCTTGTCGTGTAGCCGGCTTTTGTAAATGAGCCGGAAGCGTCGGCTCTTTCATTGCTAGTAGTAGAGCACTAAGTATGGTATTGGGGTGCTCTCCAATCATTTTTTCCCGATAAAAGCGTAAATCCTGGTCCAATCGGATCAACTCCTGGTTTAGTTGTACAGAATCAACGCTACTGGCACTCTTCAGTGATTCGCGCACCACATTAATCTGCGTCCCTTTTTCTCCCATGGAGCGCTGATAGGTATTGAACAACTCATTATCAGTTGAACCAATAAATTGAATGCCTGCCGGTACAGTAGCAGAATCAGCCAGCACAGAAAATTGCTGTTGTTTGTCTAGCAGCAGTTCAAAAAAACCGGTTCTATTGGGAAAACCTATCAAGTAGATTCCGCCTTGTAAGGTCTTTGTCCCTTTAAAAGTACCGGTACTGTTGTTGTCTAATTTAACAGAGTCAATGATAGGATAGGTTTTGCCAAAATAATGCCCCAGGTAGATGTATTGATTTTTATAAGGTTTGAAAGTAACCTTGATCTCATACCCGGTTTGTGCCAACCCATAAAAGCCCAGCAAGCAAAAGCAACTAGTTAACCAATTTTTTATACGCATATAGAAGGATAAAGTTATTAAAAATCAAGAGGACAGCGCCTTTATCTTTGTCAAATGCGGCGAACAAAAAAACCAAAGATCATTAATCAGGTATTGGTAGAGGATTATGCAGCGGAAGGAAAATGCCTGGCCAGAATCGATGGTAAAGTTATATTCATAGAAGGTGCAGTTCCAGGAGATCGGGTAGATGTACGCATACATAAGAGTAAAAAAGATTGGGCAGAGGGAACAGCTTTCCACTTTCATGCCTATGCACCTCATCGGGTTGCTGCACGTTGTGCACACACAGGTGTTTGTGGAGGTTGTCAGTGGCAGGAACTACCCTATGAGTGGCAATTACGCTACAAGCAACAACAAGTAGAACAAACCTTAAAACGAATCGGAAAGATTGAACTGCCTACGCTGGATCCTATCGTAGGAAGTGAGTACACATTTCAATATCGAAATAAAATTGAATACACTTTTAGCAATAAACGTTTTTTATTACCCGCCGAGTTAAGTAACCCTGACGTTTCCGCTACCACCAATGTAGTTGGGTTTCATGCTCGGGGGTTTTTTGATAAGGTGGTGGATATCACTACATGTCATTTACAAGCCGAGCCCACCAACCAACTTCGATTGTTCATTAAGTCCTATGCACAACAGCACCAGTTAAGTTTTTATGATTACCGTTTGCATACCGGCTTTTTACGCAACCTGCAGGTTAGAATTTGCGAAACCGGGCAAATAATGGTCAATTTGATTGTAGGCGAAGATGATCCGGCGCGTTTGTTTCCATTGTTGGAGAGTTTGCAAAAAGAATTTCCTTTAGTCACTACGCTTTTGTATACGATTAACCTTAAATGGAACGATAGTCTATTTGATCTGGAACCAATACCATACACTGGTCAGGGATTCATTGAGGAAGAATTATTCAACACGCGTTATCAAAAGAAATTTCGATTCAAGATCGGACCTCGTTCGTTTTTTCAAACCAACACAAAGCAGGCGGAAAGATTGTACCAGTTAACCGAAGAAGCTGCCGGATTAACCGGTCAGGAAACCTTATACGATCTCTATTGCGGAACAGGTAGTATTAGCATTTTTATGAGCCCGGGCGCTAAAAAAATTATTGGAGTAGAACAGGTTGCTGCCGCTATTGAAGATGCTCGAGAAAATGCACGATTAAACAATTTGAACAACACCTCTTTTTTTGCAGGCGATGTGATTGATATCTGTACCAGCGATTTTTTTGAAGCACAAGGAAAAGCCGATGTAGTAATAACAGATCCGCCAAGGGCCGGTATGCATCCTAAATTAATTGAGAAGTTGATAGAGATTAGTGCCCCCACCGTTGTTTATGTAAGTTGTAATCCTGCTACACAAGCACGCGACCTGCAATTGTTGGATGCGCATTACCAGCTTACAAAAGTGCAACCCGTAGACATGTTTCCACACACCCATCATATTGAGAATATTGTACAATTAAAAAGACGATAGCGCTATTCGCGTATTTTTGCAAGATGAGCTACTTCCGATTTACGAGGCCCGATGGATTTCCCCCGATAGTAAAAAACCTGATCATTATCAATGCACTGGTTTTTATTGCCCAGTTGACTTTAGCCAATCGGTTTCCTATTACTGAGTGGTTTGTGTTATGGCCAATCATGCCTGATCAACTGCATAAATTATTGGTTGAATCTGGGGTGTTAGAAACAGGGCAGCAGTTTAAACCCTATCAGATTGTCACGCATCTATTCTCTCATTCGCCCAGTACATTTTTTCATATTCTTTTTAATATGTTCACCCTTTGGATGTTTGGCCGCGTGTTGGAAAACTATTGGGGAGGAGAACGATTTTTGTTTTTCTATCTGGCCTGTGGATTGGGAGCAGCCGCATTACACCTGGGTATACAATATATTCGCTGCGAAGAGTTGCTTGCTTTTTCACAAGCTAATAACTATACAGCTTTTCAAAATAATATAGGCGCCATTTCACCGGCCTTGGGTGCCAGTGGGGCAGTGATGGGTGTAATGGCAGCTTTTGCCTACTTATTCCCCAACACAGAATTATTTATCATGTTCATCCCTTTTCCCGTTAAAGCCAAATGGGCCATGTTGGGTTTAGCAGCCATTGATTTGTTTGGAGGCGTTACCAGTATTGCCGGAGATAATATTGCTCATTTTGCTCACCTGGGTGGTGCCATTGCCGGATTTTTGATTGTGTTTTATTGGAACAAAACTAATCGTCATTCATTGTTTTGATCGTATGAGTTACTCAGCCAACCGAAGACTAACACTGGGAGATTCCAACAACGCATTAATCAAACTGGTGGCAGCCAATTTGGTTGTGTTTATTACGCTTTCCCTATGTAAATCCTATTTCTTTTTCTTTTACCAGGATAAAGCTTTGCTGGAAGCCACCTTTCGCACCACTGTTTTCCCTTGGTTTCTTCTACCTTCTACCGCAGAGGGATTATTGACACACTGGTGGACCCTGTTTACCTTTCCATTTGCCAATCTGGGCTTTTGGATGGTATTAGGCAATATGCTCTGGCTTTGGGCCTTTGGATTTATTTTTCAAGACCTCAGTGGTAATCGTAAAATTATTCCACTTTATCTCTATGGAGCTTGGGTAAGTGGCCTCACTTATCTGGTTGCAGCAGTTTTTTTTCCACCAGCAAGTAGCATCAGTAGTTATATGGGGTCTACAGCCGCTGTAATGACCATTGCTGTGGCTACCACTATGCTAACTCCACGATATAGAATAATGCCAGATTTGTTTGGTGGATTCCCATTATGGGCATTGAGTAGTTTGTATTTGCTGATTACCTTGGCCACCCGGCCATTGAGCCAGCCACTCAGCTATTTACCGCTCCTGGCTGGGGGAATGACAGGATTTCTTTTTATGTATTTAATTGGCCGAGGGATTGATACCAGTGCCTGGATGAGTAACTTATTTGATTGGGCAGGCCAACTCTTTAATCCCAATCGATCTCATAAAGTCATACCCCCTTTAAAAGAGCAACTATTTTATAAAGCAACACAAAGGCTTTTTAAGCAAACTCCGCATTTAGCAGAGGATCGTATTGATGCCATTCTGGATAAGATCAATGCAAAAGGAATGGATTCGCTCAGTGAAGAAGAGCTGGAGACCTTGAACAGGGCCAGTAATAACTAGATTTTAGCGTCGATGATTAAACACAGTGATTCAAAGATTTGATCAACTGTGCCTTCGCCTGGAATCAATTCAAATTTTCCTGCATCCTTATAGTGCGTTGCAACTGGACTTGTTTCTGCTAAATAAACGGCAAATCGTTTCCGAATCACAGTTTCGTCTGCATCATCGCTTCTGCCAGACGATTTTCCACGATTGAGTAAACGCTTTACCAATTCTTCTTCACTCACATCCAGCGCAATAACCGTAGCGATAGCTGTTTGTTTGCTGGCTAATAAATTGTCCAAGGCCTCTGCTTGTGCCGCCGTGCGAGGGAATCCATCAAATAAAAATCCTCTGGCCTGTTTATGTTGTTCAAAAAAAGAATCAACCATGCCAATTACCACTTGGTCAGGCACCAATTTTCCGGAGTCAATGTAATTTTTGGCAGCAAGGCCCAATTCCGTTTTGTCATTAATCTCTTGCCGCAACAAATTGCCTGTTGACAAGTGCTTGAGTCCATATTTTTCAACCAATCGATCGGATTGCGTTCCTTTACCACTGCCGGGAGGCCCAAATAATATCAAGTTGAACATAAACAGTAGTTTTTCGGAAAGGCAAAGGTAAGCCTGCGGTATGGCATTTGGTCAAAACAATATTTCAATTTACTCCAGGCTGCCCAAGAAATAAGTTACATTCGCAGCAGCAAAAAAAACCGATGCCTTTTTCCCAACTAGCAGAGACCCTTATTGGCTCCGAGATTGTTCGACTAGGTGCTGAAATCAAAGAAAAGATCAAACAAGGATCTCATATTTTTAATTTTACCATCGGCGATTTTGATCCCTCCATTTTTCCCATACCTGCGGCATTGGAGCAAGGAATTATTGATGCTTATCGTCAACACCATACCAATTATCCTGCGGCTGAAGGGAATCTTGATCTAAGAGAACAGCTGGTTACTTTCATTCAACAAAAACAGGGTCTCTCATATAACACCAACGAGATATTGATTGCCTCCGGTGGAAGACCACTCATCTACACTTTATTCAAGGCTGTCTGTGATAAAGGCGATAAAATAATTTATGCAGCCCCTTCTTGGAATAATCATCACTACGCCCATTTTGTAGAGGGTCAACACATATTGATTGAAACTACAGCCGATACCAATTTTATGTTAACGGCCGATATGATACGGCCGCATATTCAAGAAGCCAGCTTACTCTCCTTGTGCTCACCACAGAATCCAACAGGCACAACTTTTAAAAAAGAGGAATTGGCCGCCATCTGTGAGTTAGTGCTGGAAGAAAATAAACGTAGAGGCCCGGAGCAGAAAAAGCTATATGTGATGTATGATCAGATGTACTGGCATTTGACTTACGGATCCATTCAGCATCACGATCCGGTTTCTATTTACCCAGCCATGAAGGAGTATACCGTTTTCATAGATGCCATCAGTAAGGTGTTTGCCGCTACGGGAGTACGTGTGGGTTGGTCAATGGGTCCTGCTGGTTTGATCCAAAAAATGAAAATGATTCTTACTCATGTTGGAGCTTGGGCGCCTATGGCAGAACAAAAAGCGTTAACAGGATTTTTAGCCAATACCGCTGCCATCGACACTTATTTAAGTGGGTTTAAATCAGAAATTGAGAAAAGATTACGTTCCATTCATAATGGGTTTCAAAAAATGAAGGAAGCGGGGTTAGGCGTAGATTCCATAGCGCCAGAAGCAGCAATTTATCTCACTGTTCGAATTGATTTAATAGGAAAACGAACAGCAGAAAATACCATTTTAGATTCCCAATCCGCCGTTACCAGTTATTTATTGGACCAAGCCTGTCTTGCCTTAGTTCCCTTCTATGCATTTGGAACCCGTACCGATTCTCCCTGGTACAGGTTAAGTGTAGGCACTTGTAAAGAAGAAGAGATCCCGGTGTTCCTGGACAAATTGCAGCAGGCTATTGAAAAACTTCAGTAAGCCATTAACTTTTTTGGAATAGTTAAGGCTTAGCGAACATTTTGGCCGGGGCAACCACAATTTTTTGAGGCTTTACTGGAATAGTAATTGTGCGCACATGCGCTCAGTGAGCTCAATAAAATCAGTAGACAAATTCCTAAAACAAGTTGTTTCATAACTTAAAAGTCCTCAATAAAAACTACTTTACAAGCAATTTATTGCCCAATCCAAAATAAAATTTCTTGAATTCTTCATGGCCTCGCGTACTGGTAGCGCCTCTAAGCTGGGGATTGGGACATGCTACCCGCTGTATCCCCATCATCAATTGGCTATTGGAACAAAATTGCCAGGTTATCATAGGAGCCAATGGTAAGGCAGGTAAGTTGTTGCAACAAGAATTCCCTGACATCCCCTTTGTTGAAACTCCCGGAACAGAGGTGCGCTATTCGCAAAATAAAGCTCTTCTTCTCCTACAATTACTCTGGCAAATGCCCAGCTTATTAAAACAGATCAGGGACGAAAAAAAATGGTTAGCCACACAAATAACGCAATGGAAATTAAATGCGGTTATTGCCGATAATAGATATGGGTTGAATCATCCGGATATATCCTCCGTATTGATCACGCATCAGTTGTTCATTAAAACAGGTCAAGGAAGGTGGGTAGATAGATTGCTACAGCAGATTGTGTATCGATTATTCAACAAATTTGATGAGCTATGGGTGCCTGATTATAAGGGCAACTGGGCCTTAGCGGGAGAATTATCCAATCCCAAACAATTACCAGCAATTACCGTCCGATATACAGGAATTTTAAATCGATTCAATCACAGCATTAACGCAAACACTCCTGCAACACATATACTTTTTTTAATCTCGGGGCCCGAACCACAGCGAGAGATCTTTGAAGCATTGATAATTCAATCCTTACTCAATTATACAGGATCCTTTACCTTGGTAAAAGGCAGGCCGGAAGTATTTCTAGAAAATTCTGGCTCCTCCAACGATGTACTTCAATTACTCTATGGTAAATCAAACGGAAGTGTACATGAACACCTGAATGGTGCAGATTTGTTGATTGAAATTGAAAAAGCATCATTAATTATTTGCAGGAGCGGTTATACATCACTGATGGAATTGTTACCACTGCAAAAAAAACTGGTATGTGTTCCAACCCCCGGACAACCCGAACAAGAATATTTAGCCAACTATTGTCACCAAAAAGGTTGGGCTCCGTTATTAACACAGGAGCGTTTTTCATTAATAAACGCCTTAGCGGTGGCTGAACATTTTTCTTACCGCCATTATACGCCCCCTTCCTTTACTTTGCAAGAATCTTTAGGTCCTTGGCTTAAAATCATACAAGGAAAAAACAACTAGTAATTTGCGTACCATGTCAGCAACCCGAAAGGCACATATTGCAGTATTACTCACCAACCTTTTCTTTGCCATCAATCTGGGGCTGGTAAAGCATATTTCACCTTCGTTGATTGGCGCCTTTGGTGTAAACTTCTTTCGAGTTGGAATCACCTTATTATTGTTTTGGATATTGTGGTCTTTCTCAAGCAAAAATGCTGGAATTGATAAAAAAGATATCCCTCGTTTTGTAGGATGTGCACTAACGGGTGTGGTTTTCAATCAAATGTTATTCATCAAGGGGCTCACCCTCACCTCAACTATTCATGCAGCTTTATTAATGCTGAGCACGCCCATACTAATAACGTTGTTTGCAATGCTTTGGTTGCAAGAATCCTTTACTTGGTTTAAAGGATTTGGATTAACACTGGGTATAGCAGGCGCCATATTATTAGTTCTTTCAAAAGATGGAAGTGGTATTTCTTCCATTACAGGCGATGTATTAATCCTGATAAATGCCTTTTCTTATGCCGTCTATTTTATTTTGTCTAAACCGTTGATGACACGTTACCCACCCTTACATGTGGTGCGTTGGGTCTTTACTTTTGGATTTATACTTATTCTTCCTTTTTGTTGGTCCGATGTAGTACGCATCAATTGGGAACAAGCCCTTTTTTCTCAGCTAGTTTCATTGGGAGTACTTATTTTCTTTGGAACTTTTCTTACGTACTCCTTCACCACCTATGGACTTAAACATCTGGGGGCAAGTGTTACCGGAGGCTATATCTATACTCAACCCGTATTTGCTGCCATCATTGCAGCTTTATTCTTACAAGAACAATTTAGTGTGGAAAAGGCAGTAGCAGCCTTGCTTATATTTAGTGGCGTATACTTGGTGAGTAAAAAATAAATAAAGACACTTCTTTACTATCCTTAATACCCTCTTACATTTTTTCCTTCCATGTAATTCATGAAGGCCTTATTGACAACCCGATTACCCCCAGGTGTTGGATAATTTCCTGTAAAATACCAATCTCCTAAATTGTTAGGACAAGAAGCATGCAAATCTTCAATACGCTGGAAAATCACTTCCACCGGAATATTCAATTCAGGTGGCGTTATTAACGCGGCAATTTTAGCAGTAATTTGCTCGGTGGTGAATTGTTTATAGAGCTGCCGAACTACATTTTCCTCTTGCAGTTTGCCTTCTTTTTCCATCAATTGACAACGCTCCATCAGCTCTTGTAGAAAAGCAGTTCGTCCTGCATCTTTCAACAAAGAAACCGCCGCATTAAAGGCAATAAAATCACCCATCTTGCTCATATCAATTCCATAACAATCCGGATAACGGATTTGCGGAGAAGAAGAAACTACAATGATCTTTTTTGGACGTAAGCGTCCCAGCATTCGAATAATACTTTCCTTAAGTGTGGTGCCACGCACAATAGAATCATCTATGACTACCAGCGTATCTTCATTCGGACGCACAGTACCGTAAGTGATATCGTACACGTGCTGTACCATTTCATTTCTACTCACATCCTCCGTAATGAACGTACGCATCTTTACATCCTTGATGGCAATCTTTTCGACACGAATAGTGCGGTTGATCATCTCCCGCAACTTTTCTTCATCAAAATTCTTGCCCCAACTCAGTATTCGTTCTATCTTGATTTGATTAAGATATTGCTCCATCCCTTTGAGCATGCCATAGAAAGCTGTTTCGGCAGTATTAGGGATAAAAGAAAAGATAGTATTGCGCAAATCGTGCTGTATAGCTTCCAATACAGCCTTGCTTAATCTAAAACCAAGCTGGTTGCGTTCGCGATAAATTTTTTCGTCACTACCTCTTGAAAAATATATTCGTTCAAAACTACAAGCCTTTCTTTCCTTAGGGGGTACCAGTTGTTCAATGACCACACGTCCATCCTCATACACAATCAGCCCCTGTCCTGGCATTAGCTCCTGAACCTGATTTTCCGGAACATTAAATGTAGTACGAATAGCCGCGCGCTCTGAAGCTGCTACTACTACTTCTTCATTGATATAATAATAAGAAGGGCGAATGCCGTGAGGATCACGAAACACAAATGCAATTCCATTCCCTGTTACACCACCTACATTATAACCACCGTCCAATAGAGAAATTGTTTTTTGCAATACTGATATGATATCCAACTGATCGGGGGCTTTTTCATCGGCCTCATTTAGCAATTGATAGATCAGCTCTAACAAGGCAGCTAAATCACTGGAACGAAGATCTTCCTTTGGTTGCTTTCCAATATGTGCGTATAATTCCTCTGCATTAACAATGTTGAAATTGCCGGCCAGCGCCAAATTTCTTGCAGGCATAATATGCCTGTTGATAAATGGATGACAATACTCCAATTTATTTTTTCCCTGTGTTCCATACCGGAGATGACCTAACAAAACCTCTCCCATGAAATCAATATTCCCTTTTAATAACCCTGGATGATTACGCACGCCTGGGTTGTATTTTTCAAATTCATTGATTTGCTCCCCTATGCGATGAAAAATATCCGCAATAGCTTGAGGGGCGTTACTACGTATCCGATTCATGAACGGATACCCCGGCTCAGTGTTAAGTTTTACTGCTACTACGCCCGCACCATCCTGTCCGCGATTGTGTTGCTTTTCCATAAGGAGGTACAACTTGTTCAACCCCCAAAGAGACGTGCCGTATTGTTGCTGATAATAAGAAAAGGATTTACGCAGACGAATTAAAGCCAGTCCGCATTCATGTTTGATTGAGTCACTCATAGAGGATCAATTATCAGCTGAGAATTTTTTCAGCTGAGGGCACTCTTCGGCCGTAGCCGGATCAATGTTCACGTAATAGGTTTCCAATTTATTCTGGATCCATTTCTCCAACAATTTAGCTTTTTTCTCTTCCAGCGCAAATTGTGTAATCTTGCTATAATCGTCTTGCAAATTCATTCGATGCGGTACTGAACGAGATTTAAGATGTACAATACGAACACCTTTTTTACCTTGTTCATTTTCGTAGGCCACGGGCATTGAGTAATCGCCCGTTTTTAACTTTGCCAACAAGTTGACCATATCCTTATCCAATTGATCGATAGTTACAAATGTTGAGCCATCCCGATTGGTCAAATAAGGACCTGTGTATTTAGCCGACTCCTCATCGCTATGCTTGGTAGCTGCTTCGTTGAAAGTAAGCGTCCCGGCAATAATTTTAGAACGAACGGTATCCAGTTTACGCCTGGCCTGATCCAATTCATCTGATGTTACCGGAGGTATGCGAAGGATATGTCTAACAATGGCATCGTCTCCATTACGTTGTAATAACTGAATAATATGAAACCCAAACTTTGATTTAACAGGCGGAGAAATCTCCCCTTCTTTTAATCGGAATGAGGTGGAAAGGAATACCGGATCCCAAGTTTTTTCATTACGATTTAATTGGTACTGACCTCCACGATCCTTACTTCCCGGGTCTTCAGAAACACGCTTGGCTAATTGATCAAAGGTGGTTAGCTTCAATTCGATCTGCCGGCGATAATTGTTCATTTCGCCTATTATATACTGCTCCAAATCACGCGAAGCTTTTGGATAAATTACAATCTGCCCTATTTCCAGTTCAGATTCGTAAAATGGTAAACTATCTTTTGGAATTTTATCAAACCAGGCTTTTACTTCAACCGGTGTGATGCGTACATTCTCCACAATCTTGCGTTGCATGGAGGCAGCCAGTTTTTGCTCACGCACCGATTCACGCGCATCATCCTTTATTTGATAAATGGTTTTACCTGCAATCTCTTCCACTGCCTCTTGACTGCCAAACTGATTGATGTACGTACGAATGCGATTATCCAAATCTGCTTCCACATCCTCATCAGTAACAGGTAACGAATCTTTTTCGGCTTGTAACATCATTACTTTGGAAACCACCGCTTGTTCCATAATCATGCACTCGGCATTAGGAGGCAAATTTTCGCCACGGCGAACCATATCCGCAACAGAGTTCTTTATATCCGATTGCAGAATAATCCGATCGCCCACAACAGCCGCTATTTTATCAGCCACTACTTTCTTGGGTTGCGCACAGAGAGTGCCAATCATCAAGATCGATGAAAAAAGGAAGGAGGTTCTAATTACACTATACATAGTTCTCAAAAGTAAGTGGCCTTTACAGTAGTATGCAAAAGCAACTTGAGTTTAACAAAAAGTTAGAGCGTTCGCTTTACTTCCTCCAATTCATATGCCTCAACCACATCCCCCACTTTGATATCCGTAAAGTTCTTAATAGTCAACCCACACTCCATACCAGATACTACTTCTTTGACATCATCCTTAAAGCGCTTCAAAGATGCCAGCTCGGCCACCACCCCTTCTGCAGTAGGATATACCACAATACCATCCCGGATCAAACGAATCTTAGAGTCACGTTTGATTTTACCATCGCGTACAGAGCAACCTGCCACGGTAGCTTTATCAAATTTGAACACTTCACGAATTTCCACATTGGCCACAATCTTCTCCTGTGTTTTTGGCTCCAACATTCCTTCCATGGCACTCTTGACTTCTTCAATAGCATTATAGATAATGGAGTACATCTTGATCTCGATACCCGCATTCTCTGCCAATTTAGTAGCCTGAAGTGAAGGACGAACGTTGAATGCAATAACAATCGCATCGGATGCTTCGGCCAGCACAATATCGCTTTCATTGATTTGTCCCACGCCTTTGTGAATCACCTTCACGATAATTTCATCGGTAGAAAGCTTCTGTAAAGAGTCGCTTAAGGCCTCTACGGAACCATCCACGTCTCCTTTGATAATTACATTTAGTTCCTTGAAACTTCCCAATGCCAATCGACGACCGATCTCATCAAGGGTAATATGTTTTTTAGTACGAATACCTTGTTCACGTAAAATTTGTGCCCGACGATTAGCAATTTCTTTTGCCTCCGACTCATCTTCATACACTTTGAACTTTTCACCGGCCTGCGGAGCACCATTCAATCCCAAAATCAATGCCGGTGCCGAAGGACCGGCCTCTTTTTCTTTTTTATTCCGCTCATTGAACATGGCCTTCACCCTTCCATAATATTGACCACTCACTACCAGATCTCCTGGGCGCAGGGTTCCGTTTTCCACCAATAATGTTGCCACAAATCCTCGGCCCTTATCCAGAGATGCTTCAATGATTGTGCCCATTGCGCCACGATCCGGATTAGCTTTAAGATCAAGCATCTCCGCTTCAAGCAAAATCTTCTCCAATAATTTATCGATATTCAGTCCTTTTTTAGCAGAGATTTCCTGACTCTGAAACTTACCGCCCCATTCTTCTACTAAAATATTCATCTGAGACAATTGCTCATAAATTTTTTGCGGATTAGCCCCGTCTTTATCGATCTTATTAACCGCGAAAATCATAGGTACACCCGCTGCTTGTGCGTGGCTGATGGCTTCACGCGTTTGAGGCATGATGGCGTCGTCTGCCGCTACCACAATTACAGCAATATCCGTAACCTTAGCACCACGAGCACGCATGGCCGTAAATGCTTCGTGACCAGGTGTATCCAAGAAAGTAATTTCTTTTCCATCTGAAATTTCCACACGATATGCGCCAATGTGCTGAGTAATTCCACCAGCCTCACCAGCTACCACGTTGGCATTACGAATATGGTCAAGCAAAGAAGTTTTACCATGGTCAACGTGACCCATGATAGTAACAATGGGAGAACGATGTTTTAACTCTTCTTCCTCATCCTCCTCTTCTCCCTCCTCTTCCATCTCCATCTGTTTTTCCATATCAATGAATTCCACCACAAAGCCAAACTCACTGGCAACCAGTTCAATTACTTCAGCATCTAATCGCTGATTAATCGATACCATGATCCCCAAGCTCATGCACTTACTGATTACATCCGCAAAGTTTACATCCATCAAACTCGCTAATTCGCTCACACTGATAAACTCTGTTAATTGTAACTTATTATCTGTTGTTTCTTCGCCCATGGATTCCGCCATTTCCTCACGCTTGGCGCGACGAAGTTTTGCTTTTACTCCCTTACCTTTTCCAGTACCACCAGCCAGCTTGGCTTGTGTTTCCTGAATCTTTCGTTGAATTTCTTTTTCGTCAATCAGTTTGTCTTCCCGACGAACATTACCACGTTGTTGTTGTGGGCGTTGATTACCTGCACGGCCTCTGTTAAAACCACCGCCAGGTCTATTGTTATCGTCTTTATTGATAAATACTTCCCGATGCGTTCCATCTTTTTTAGTGATGGGGATACGCTTGCGTGGCCTTTTTTCTTCTCGAACTGGACGCGTATCATTATTGACAGGAAGTTCAATTTTCCCAAGAATTTTTGGACCCGACAGTTTAGCTATCTCAATATTTTCAATTGTTGGCGGAGCTACTTCAACAGGTTTTACAGGTTCAACAGGAGCGGGTGCAGCTTTTTGTTTTGCTGTGGCTGCCGCTTCTTCTTTTTTCTTTTTTGTGGGTTTTTCAGCTACGGCTGCAGGCTCTTCTTTTTTAGCTTTTGCCCCTTTCTTAGGTCTAACCGAGGAATCAATCGCACCCAGGTCAATCTTCTTTACCACTTTTGGTCCTTCTACTACAGGCGCTTCTGCCTTCACCACTTCCTCCGATTTTTCTTCTATTACCGGAGTAGGGGCTGTTGCAGGAGTAGCAGGTTCTTCTTTTTTCTTGGAAGCTTTTCCAGACTTAAATGAAATTTCCTCGTCCTCTTTTTTCTTACGCACTTCTCCCTGTGCCGTTTTAGGAAGCTCCAATTGGTCGCTCTTCATTTTAGCGGCCTTGTCGCTCTGGAATTCCTGTTGGAGCGAACGGTACATATCCTCCGATAGTTTGGAGGTAGGCTTTAGTTCGTCCTTGGCAAAACCCTTTCCTACCAAAAACTCAATGAGGGTTTCTTGTCCAATATTGAACTCTTTGGCCGCCGCCAGTAATCGAGGAAGTTTTAATTCTGACATTCAGTTGTTTTAAAAACTAATTATTCATTTTCAAATTCGGTTTGGAGTACCCGACGAACTTCGTTAATGGTTTCTTTCTCCAAATCCGTACGACGCTCCAATTCTTCTGCAGATAATTTGAGTACACTGCGTGCTGTATCACAACCCACACGCTTCAGTTCGTCAATTACCCACTCATCAATCTCGTCTGTAAACTCTTCCAGGTCTATATCAAACTCTTCTTCATCTTCATTCAAATTATCTCTGTATACATCCAACTCATACCCGGTTAACTCCGTGGCCAATTTAATATTGACACCTCTGCGTCCAATTGCCAGCGATACCTGATCAGGAGCCAAGTATACATTAGCATGTTTGTTTTCAGTATCCAGCTCCATGCTGGTAATACGAGCCGGTGTGAGTGAGCGCTGGATCAATAGCTGGATATTAGTAGTGAAGTTAATCACATCAATATTCTCATTTTTCAATTCGCGTACAATACCATGAATACGGCTACCCTTCATACCTACGCAAGCACCTACAGGATCAATTCGATCATCATAGGACTCCACCGCTACCTTAGCACGTTCTCCCGGATCACGTACTATTTTTTTGATTACAATCAATCCGTCAAAGATCTCTGGCACTTCAATCTCCAGCAACTTGGCTAAAAATTCCGGTGCAGTGCGTGAAAGGATAATAACAGGATTGTTATTTTTCATGTCCACCCTTCTGATAACAGCACGGATAGATTCTCCTTTTTTGAAATAATCTTGAGGGATTTGTTCGCTCTTGGGAAGAATAAGTTCATTGCCTTCTTCATCCAATAATAAAATTTCCTTTTTCCATACCTGGTAAACTTCCGCACTGATGATGTCCCCTACACGATCACCATATTTTTTTGCCAATGCATTTTTCTTGATATCCCCTATGCGGCTGGCCAAGGTTTGTTTTGCAGCTAAAATTGCCCGACGACCAAAGTCTAGCAGGTCAATTTCTTGATATAATTCCTCACCAACTTCAAAATCCGGTTCAATTTTAACAGCGTCTGAATACGCGATTTGTGCTAGGGGATCCTCTACTTCTCCGTCTTCAACAATCATCCTTCTACGGATAATTTCCAAGTCTCCTTTTTCTGCGTTTACGATTACGTCGAAGTTTTCGTCGCTCCCGTACTTTTTGCGTAACAATGTTTTGAAAACATCCTCAACCACCTTCATCATGGTCGGACGATCGATATTCTCGGCATCTTTAAAATCCTGGAATGCATCGATAAGATTAATACTGGCCATACTGCAAATTTTTGAACCGTTTCTTTTTTAAAATTTGATTTGAACTTTTGTTGTTTTTATACTTGATAAAGGAATGGTCAATAAACTGACAATTGCCTTTTTCCCTTTTCCTTTTGTGATCTCCAGCTCTATCTCATTTTCCCGAACAGCCTTCAAAATCCCCTCCTCTTTTATACCATCTTCCTGAACCACTTCAACAGGCCGTCCCACATTTTTTATGTACTGCCGATGAAGCTTTAAGGATTCGTCCAAGCCTGGTGAGGAAAGTTCCAACGAAAAATCCCCATCAGGAAACATCCCTTCTTCTTCCAACTGACGATAGAGTTTTCGATTATAGGTGATTAACCTGTCAATGCTAACTCCTTGATCTCCATCGATATACGCCTTAATATTGTTTGTTGGCTTAATCCGGATATCCACTAAAAAGAGGTCAGTTTCCCCCTCAATCAAGTGGTTTACCTTTTCTGCCAAAATCTTTATCAGGGCAATGTTGTCCATATTGTTAAAAAGAAGAAGGGAACGAATTCGTTCCCTTCAATCATCTTCAGAGCGCAAATTTAAGCAATCCCCCCGTTTTGACCAAAAAACAATAGGAGAGCCCTTTCTTATCTTTGCCGACCTATGAAATACTTCGTTTATTTTTTACTGGCTTATTTTGCTTTTCAGTTCATTTTCAGGCTGGTAATACCCCTTTTTCTGGCCGGAAAAACACTCAGAAAAGGCTTTAGGCAAATGAAGGAGCAGATGGAACGACAGGCCGGTCAACAAGGGGATTTTACAAATGGTCGATCCGACTCAAGGTCTGGCGGGCCCGCCTCCACTTCCAAAACCAATCCTTCTCCGAATAGCCGTAAGGAGGATTATTTGGATTTTGAAGAAATCAAATAAGGGTGATCACCTTTTGATTTGTAACAAATACTCCGGTTCGTTTGTGGTAATAAAATCAAACCCCTGGCCAATACACCACTCAAGTTGAGCAGGTTCATTCACGGTCCATACATTCAAAACCAAGCCTTGTGCTTTAGCTTCCGCGATCCAGTGCGGATTTTCTTGGTATACTTTGTAATTATAATCAAGCCCTTTGATTCCTGCAGATTTTAACTCAGCTGGTGATTTATTTCCATCAAGGTAATGTGTTACCACGCTGGCATCCAACAAGAGTAGTTTAGTAAGAATATTGTAGTCAAAACTGATGTACTCTACCCTGTTACTTGCTTTGCATTTTTTAACCTGTTCCCACACCCGTTGTGCCAATAACTGCCCACGTGCTGTGCCAGCAGGCGAAGACTTTATTTCCATAACAAGCCGAGTGGATTGATTATTCATCAATCCTTCTTTCAGATAAGCTTCCAGTGTAGGAATTTCTTCTCCGTTTGAAAGCAAAACTGTGCGCAGTTTTGCATAAGTAGTGTTTTCGATATCCATCCCGCCGTGATGTGGGTCATGATTAACTACTAATACTTCATCGGCAGTCATCCTCACATCAAACTCCGATCCCGTACACCCTAATCGTATGGCCTCTCTCAAAGAAGCAATAGAATTTTCCGGAAAATTATTTTTTTTAAAAGCCCCCCGATGAGCAATTACCTGATTGGCTGCAAAATGCATAGCAGAAGATTTTACACGAGTGGTAACACAGCCTCCTACAAAAATAATTGTCAGTGCGGCTGATAATAGCTTTATTGTTTTCATATTATTTAAATGAGATCTCACTTAGTTGAAATTGATACTGTACTCTGCTGTTGTTGGTTGCATCGATAAGTTGCAAATCAATTACAGGATCTTTTTCCCAGCGAATAGTAATAAGTCCAAAGTTATTGTCCATGATGGGTCCTTCAATCCGATTTCTATTAGGCGTGGCAAAACTCCAAGTGGAAGTTATACCACTTGAAGTAAAATCATATAGCGGATAAAGATCAGGAGCCTGCAACTTGGAAAGCTCTCCATAGTGAACATCGCCGGTCAGCAATAGCACCCCACTCGCGCGCGTTTTTTTTATCAAGTCAATAAAACGTTGTTGTTCGTGCGGAAAATTTGCCCATGCTTCATAGCCGTTATAGGCAATACCAAATTGTGTACCACTACAAACCAAACGCAGATCCGCTGGTACACTTAATACTTCTTCCAACCATTTCCATTGTTCCTCTCCCAATAAAGTACTATCTGCGTTTTGATAAATACTGTAATCTAATGTATAAAAATAATGTTCATCAGGTCTGGGAGCTGTACTATCAAATAGTAGAACGTCATCTCTAAATGTGCGATTATCCAGCAAGATCAATTGAATGGTTTTCCCTTTTTCTTTTAGATACTCCACATGATAAATACCCTCATGTTTTCTACGCAAACTGGTATCCGGTTCTTCAAAAAAAGATAGAAAGATTTCCTTGGATTCTTTTTTATATGGATAATGACGGCCTACATCATTGCTACCAAAGTCATGATCGTCCCAGGTTGCAAAAAAACGAGTTGCTTTTTTTAACTCTTGAAAGAAAGGTTGTGCTCCCCATCTTTTATACTTTGCCCGTAACGTATCCATGTTATACGTATCACCATAAATATTATCGCCTAGAAAAATAAAATAATCGGGTTGGTAAGAAGCCGCTAATCCCAATAATGGTTGCGGAACATCCTGGTTAGCACAGGAGCCAATACCAATGGTGGTGATTGCAGGAGTTGTGGACAATTGACAGGCTGTGAAACAGCAATTGACCGCAATGATGAGCGCTTTTACTGAATTGTTCATACTCTAAATTAAGCGTCTGTTATCTTTTAATTACTTTTGCACTCCCGGACCCTTAGCTCAGACGGTTAGAGCATCTGACTCATAATCAGAGGGTCGTAGGTTCAAATCCTACAGGGTCCACCAATAAAACCATAAATTAACGAATATATCGTTGATTTATAATTAATTACATAAAATGAAAAAAGTCTACTTTCTTTTCTTCCTATCCCTAACCTTGATGAATGGGTTGATTGCACAGCAAAATAATGCTAACGCTGATAAAAAGAAAATCGATTTGTCCAAGCGCGCAAACGATCATCTGGTAATTCAAATTGGCCATACCAGTTGGGCAGGAGTTCCTGACACCATTGCCATGGGAAAGTTTTCAAAAAGCTTCAACATGTATTTCATGCTTGACTTTCCTTTCAAGAGTAATCAAAAAATGAGTTTGGGCGTGGGTGTTGGTGTAGGATCTGATCATCTCCGCTTTTCTAAGGTTAACATAGGCATCAAAGAAATTGGAAGCACGTTGCGTTTTACAAATGTTCGTGATACTAATCACTATAAAAAAACAAAACTGGCTACCAGCTATGCTGAGGTTCCTCTTGAAATAAGATATAGCGCAGATCCAGAAAACGGAAAAGGGCTGAAGCTAGGATTAGGTGTTCGTGTAGGTACATTAATCAATGCCCACACAAGAAATGTGGACTGGGAAAACAGAAATGGAAAACTTTTAAATGAGTTTTCAATTAAAGAATCAAGCACACGTTATTTCAATAAAACAAGACTTGTTGGAACCTTTCGTGTAGGCTATGGTAACCTTTCTGTTTTTAGTAGTTATCAACTTAACCCTACACTTAAAGATGGTGTGGGTCCCACGGCAAGACCCTTTACCCTTGGTTTGACGCTGAGTGGTCTTTGAGCATTTGCTATGATCGATAAACGGAATAAGATTGAACAAGAGGAGCGGGCCATACTTGTAGGCGTTATTCAAAAAGATCAAACCGAAACGCAGGTTTCAGAATATTTAGCAGAGTTAGCATTTTTAGCAAGTACCGCTGGAGCGGTTACGGTAAAGACCTTTACCCAGAAACTTTCACATCCCGACAGCAAAACATTTATTGGAAAGGGGAAACTAGAGGAGATCGCAACCTATGTGAATGGGAAAGATATTCGAGTAGTAATTTTTGATGACGAACTCAGCGGTGCACAGATTAATAATATTGAAAAAGTATTACAAGTAAAAACAATTGATCGAAGTGATCTGATATTGGACATTTTTGCACACAGAGCTAAAACAGCACAAGCAAAAGCACAAGTAGAATTAGCCCAATATCAATATATATTACCCCGCTTGCGAGGCATGTGGAAACACTTGGAACGACTGGGCGGAGGTATAGGTACCAGAGGACCCGGTGAAACAGAAATTGAAACAGACCGCCGAATTGTTAGAGATAAAATTTCGCTCTTGCGAAAAAGATTAGCCGAGATAGACAAACAAGCATTTACACAGCGAAAAGAAAGAGGAGAATTTATTCGGGTTGCATTAGTAGGATATACCAATGTGGGAAAGTCCACACTTATGAATTTGTTAAGTAAGCGAGACGTTTTTGCTGAAAATAAATTATTTGCCACGTTGGATACCACTACCAGTAAAGTGGTGTTTGAGAACACTCCGTTTTTGTTGAGTGACACAGTTGGCTTTATCCGAAAATTACCCCACCACTTAGTGGAAAGTTTTAAAAGTACGCTTGACGAAGTAAAAGAAAGTGATATTCTGCTACACGTTGTAGATATTTCTCATCCCAATTATGAGGATCAAATGAAAGTGGTAAGCACTACACTTGCAGAACTAGGATGTGCAGAAAAGCCCATAGTTACCATTTTCAATAAAATGGATGTTTATGAGCAACAAACCTTTGATCTTTGGCTTGAGGATGAAGCAAGGCAGTCCTTGTTAAGAGATTTGAAAAAGCGCTGGGAGAACGAAACACAGAGTGCTTGTGTGTTTATTTCCGCCACTGAAAAAAGAGAGATTGACGCCTTACGCACTAATCTGCTGCAGCAAGTCAGAAAATTATACAGCCAGCGGTATCCTTATAAAACAGCCTATTATTCTCATGTTGACTACACCGCAGGAACTTGAATGGTATTTAATTACTGAAGATCCCAATGGCTTACCCTGGGAACAGCAGCCCATTTTATCTTTTACTATTAATAATCGTGCTATTTGTTTGGCACAATTCCAGGGGAAATTTTTTGCTTTTCAATCCCTTTGCCCACACGCCGGAGCGCCTTTGAAAGATGGGTATATAGATGTAAAAGGAAATATTGTTTGCCCCCTTCATCATTATAAATTTTGCCTGTCTAACGGTAGAAATTGTACCGGGCAAGGATACGATATGCGCACATACCCCTTGGAAATCAGACCTGACGGGCTCTACATTGGCCTACGAAAATGAGGCTAATTACTGCGATTTTCCTTATTTTTGCCCCCCGCTGAAAGATTTTGATCTTACAGTGCCGTTTCTACAGAAACACTCCTCCTTAGCTCAGTTGGTTAGAGCATCTGACTGTTAATCAGAGGGTCGTTGGTTCAAGTCCAACAGGGGGAGC
>Ga0194120_10002198_pt1 | contig 33924 bp, 20 predicted proteins | sample TA2MahCa65mmetaG_FD_148642 | JGI IMG/M metagenome (GOLD analysis project Ga0194120, IMG submission 148642) | Freshwater microbial communities from Lake Tanganyika, Tanzania - TA2015019 Mahale Deep Cast 65m | ecosystem: Environmental > Aquatic > Freshwater > Lake | place: Tanzania: Lake... | reverse complement strand
CCACCATGGCTATTGACCTGACCAAGGTTCGCAACATCGGCATCTGCGCCCACATCGACGCTGGCAAGACCACCGTCACCGAGCGCATCCTCTTCTACACCGGCAAGATCCACCGCATGGGCGAAGTCCATGAAGGCACCGCGACCATGGACAGCCTGCAGGAAGAGCAGGAGCGCGGCATCACCATCCAGTCGGCCGCGACGACCTGCCCCTGGACCTTCAACGATACCGAGTACAAGGTCAACCTGATCGATACCCCGGGCCACGTCGACTTCACCATCGAAGTGGAGCGCTCGCTGCGCGTGCTCGATGGCGCCGTTGCCGTGTTCGACGGCAAGGAAGGCGTGGAAGCCCAGAGCGAAACCGTCTGGCGTCAGGCCGACCGCTACGGCGTTCCGCGCTGCTGCCTCATCAACAAGATGGACAAGATGGGCGCCGACTTCAACTTCTCGTTCAGCAGCATCCTGACCCGACTCGGTGCCAACGCCATCGCGATTCAGTTCCCGATGGGCTACGGCAACGACTTCCAAGGCGTGATCGATCTGTTCAACATGAAGGCGATCCGCTGGAGCGTCGAGGACGACGGTCAGACCATGACCGAAGGCGAGATCCCCGAGGAGTTCCTCGTCGATGCGCAGGTCTGGCGTGAACGCATGGTCGAGAAGATCTGCGAACTCGACGAAAACCTGACGGACAAGTTCCTGAGCGATCCGGCCTCGGTCACGGTCGAGGAACTGAAGGCTGCCCTGCGCAAGGGCACCGTCGCCCTGAAGTGCTTCCCCGTCCTCTGCGGTTCGGCGCTGAAGTATGTCGGCATCCAGAAGGTGCTCGACGCGGCCATCGAGTTCCTGCCCAACCCAACCGAACGCAACGACGTCGAAGGCGTGAACCCCCGCGACCCCGACGAGCGCATGACGCGCCCCCACACCGAGAACGCGCCGTTCAGCGCACTCGTGTTCAAGGTCGTCGCCGACGTCGCCGGCACGCTGACGTACATCCGCATCTACTCGGGAAAGCTCGAGAAGGGCATGCGCGTCACCAACCCCGGCAACGGCAAGCGCGAAATCGTCAGCCGCATCTACGAGATGCACGCGAAAGACCGAAACGCGCTCGACTCGACTGGCTCCGGCCAGATCGTGGCGGTCGTCGGCCTCAAGGACTCGTACACCGGCGACACGCTGTGCGACAACGATGAGCAGATCATCCTCGAGCGCATGGTGTTCCCCGAGCCCGTGATCAGCATGAGCATCGAGCCCGTCACGGCTGATGACCGCAAGAAGCTCGGCGAAGCGCTCACCACCATCCGTCGCGAAGACCCCTCGTTCCGCTCCAACTTCAACGAAGAGACCGGCGAGACGATCATCAGCGGCATGGGTGAACTTCACCTGGAAATCATCCGCAACAAGCTCGTCCGTGACATGAAGATCAACGTCAACGTTGGCAAGCCCCGCGTGGCGTACCGCGAGACGATCGTCGGCACCGCGAAGGACGTGCGTGGTCTCTTCAAGAAGCAGACCGGTGGTCGTGGCCAGTTCGGCGATGCCACCGTGAACGTCAGCCCCATCACCCCGGAAGAAGCCGAGGCCGAGGAGCTGAAGATGAAGGACGGCGTCGTGTTCCTGGACAAGATCTCGGGCGGCGTGATTCCGCGCGAGTTCATCCCCAGCGTCGAATACGGCGTGCGTCAGGCTGCGACGAGCGGCATCATCGGCGGCTTCCCCATGATCAACGTCAAGGTCGAGCTGGTCTTCGGCTCCTACCACGACGTCGACTCGAGCCAGATCGCCTTCGAACAGGCTGGCGCGCTGGCGTTCCGCGAGGCGTGCATGAAGGCCCGTCCGGCGCTGCTCGAGCCGATCATGAAGCTCGTCGTCACGACTCCTGACGAGTTCTTCGGCAACGTCTCGGGTGACATCGCCAGCCGTCGCGGCTCGATCGTCGACAGCGAGATGCGCGGCGTGACCCGTCTGCTGCACTGCGAAGTGCCGCTCTCGGAACTCTTCGGCTACACCACCACGCTGCGCAGCATGACTCAGGGTCGCGCGAGCAGCAGCATGGAGCCGCTGACCTATCGCCTGATGCCGGATCGCTTGAAGGACGAAGTCCTTGCCAAGCAGGGCTGATCGCGCATCGGTCGCCTGACCGATTCGAACCACTGAAGTCACCCCACGGGGCGCCCCACTCGGGCGCCCCTTTTTTTTCGTGGTGGCGAGCCGTGTCGCCGCCGAACGAGGCGCGAAGCGCGCCGCGAACCAAGGTGGTTGGCGAACCGAGGCGATGGGTGCACGACGGCGCACGGCGATCCAAAGCGCGCCGCGAGTCGGGCTATCCTCATAGCGTGGCCGCCGACGAACGCGACTGGTTCCGCAGCGAGTACGAAGTTGAGCTGTCGCGCTTCTTCAAGCGCCGATTCCTCTGGCTCGCGGTTGCCTACATCGCCTTCGAGTTGCTCGGCGTCGCCCTGATCGTTGCCACCCAGTGGAGCGCTGATGCAACCCTTGACCTCTTGGCAAACGACCGATGGCCCGTCGGCGTACCGCGCCCCGATACGGCCACGATCATCGCCCTAGGCGGCCTGAGCCGACTGCAGACTTGGCTCGTCATCACGCTCACCCTGATCATTGCGGGCATCGCCGCGCTCTTCGGGCTCGTGCGCCGCCGCGCGATCAGTGGTCGTGACGAGCTCATCCACGAGGCGAGCATCATGATCGTGCTCGTCGGTGTGGCGCAGGCAGCGCTCGATGTCTACCTCGGCCTGAACTCGCGCCATGGCTTCAGCCCGCTCACTTCACTCTTCTTCTGGCACTTCACGGCGTGCCTCTTCCTGCCGTGGAGTCCTCTGCAGAGCCTGAAGCCGATCGCGCCGCTGCTCGTCATCTACATGCTGGCCGACCTCCTGCTTCCGTTGCCGGTCGACGCGCCAGTCATCGTCGATGGCGTCGAGATGGGCACGCGCTGGTGGACCACTGCGCTCGCGCGAACGATCGCTCTTCCGTTCGTCTTGGCTCCGGGGCTCCTGCTCTGCTGGCTCCGCCTGCGACGGCACGGTTCGCGCTTTCGGACCAAGCGGTTCCGCGACGGCTTCGTGAACCTGCGACGCGAACTCGCGAGCGCGCGCGCGATCCACGAGAGCATTTTCCCCGGACAGGATCCCGATGCTGCGGTGCCATTCCGCTACACCTTCAAGCCTGCGCAGGACCTGGGTGGCGACTTCCCAGCAACCTGGGTGCGCGACGATGGCGCGCGCATGGTGCTGTTGGTCGATGTCTTTGGACACGGACTGCGCTCAGCACTTGCGGTGCAGCGTCTTGCAGGCGAAATCGAGCGCCTGCGGCTTGAGGATCCGCTCATCGATCCTGCCGCACTCATGGGTGGCCTGCACCGCTACTGCGAACTCGTGCTCTCGCGACATCAGTCCTACGCCACTGCGATCTGCGCGAAGATCGATCCAGCCGCCGGGACGATGACCTTCACGAATGCTGCACATCCGCCTGCTTTCGTGCGCGCGGCCCGCGGCGGAGCGCCCAGATCGCTCGATGCCAACGCTGGCGTGCTCGGCATTCCCGATCAAGAGCCGCTGACGCAGGAGACCGTTTCGATCGGTCCAGGGGATGCCTTCATTGCCTACACCGACGGTGTCATCGAGGCGCAGAACCCGTCGCGCCACTCGCTTGGGCTGGACAACCTGCGAGCCACGCTCTCGCGCCGTGACCTGCCGATCGATGTGACCGCCCATCTCGCAGCGCTTGTGGACAGCTGGACTCGGGGGCGTCGTGACGATGATGTGCTCGTCGTGATGGCTGGACCAATGCAGTCCGCACCGACGGTCATGCCGACCCAGGTGGCGGGACCAGTTGCGGAGGCCGCGCATGTCGGCTGATGCCGCCACGCGTCGTTTCCTTCTGGCGGCCACGCGCTTGGCCCTGCGCGGCCACGGGGGCGCGGAACCGAATCCGATGGTGGGCTGCGTCATCGTGCGAGACGGGCACATCGTTGGACGCGGGTGGCACCGCTGCTGCGGCGAGGCCCACGCCGAGATCAACGCCTTGGCCGATGCGGGTGATCGCGCACGCGGAGCGACGGCCTACATCACGCTCGAACCGTGCAACCATCACGGACGCACCGGTCCCTGCTCGCATGCGCTGATCGCGGCCGGCGTGGCGCGCGTGGTGTTCGCCACGCGAGATCCCAATCCCACCGCCGCCGGTGGCATGCAGGCGCTCCACGCCGCCGGCATCGAAGCCGTGCATCATCCGATGCCCGAGACGGACGACTTGAATGCTCCATTCGTCAAGCGCGTGACCGCACGCATGCCGTGGGTCACCGCGAAGTGGGCGCAGACGCTCGATGGCGCGATCGCGACACGCGGCGGCGAGAGCCAGTGGATTTCGTGTGCAGCGAGTCGTCGCCGCGTGCATCGTGAACGCGCTCGCGTGGATGCGATCCTGACTGGCATGGGCACGGTGCGTGCCGACGACCCACGCCTGACGGCTCGTGGGACGCCCATCCTTCGCCGCGCGCGGCGCGTGGTCGTTGACCGCCAGCTCGACCTTGAGGTCACGAGCGCGTTGGTGAAGACGATCGGGCAGGCTCCGCTGACGGTGGCGTGCGCGCAGGAGGCGATCACGCGACGAGCGGACCGAGCGGGTCTTCTGCGGTCGGCCGGCGCCGATGTTCTGGCGATCGATGACGGCGGCGAAGGGCTCAACTCGCTTCTGCGCGACCTCCACACGCGGCTCGGCGTGAGCACGGTGCTCGTCGAGGCTGGCGGTGGACTGGTGGGAAAACTCGTCGAGGCCGATCTCGTCGACGAACTGTGGGCGTTCATTGCGCCGATCGTGATGGGAGACGCCCAAGCACCATCGCCGATCCGGGGCGTCGACCCGGTGCAACTGGCCGACTGTTCGCGCTGGCGCACGGTGAGCGTGGCGCGTTCGGGTGACGACGTCGAACTTCGACTCCGCAGGCACGCGAACGCGTGAGACGACGACGTCAGCGCAAGTACTGCTCTGGCGCGAGCGGCAGCAGCATGCGTTCGGAGTAGATCCGGAGCAGTCCGTCGCCACATGCAACACCGAATCGGCCATTGGGCCCCTCGCGCACGACCGTGAGCGACGCAAGCGACGCGCCATCGAATCCACGGACCGAGATCATCGTCCGCGCGAGCGTGTCTGGTGCGCCCTGATCGTTCATGGCCATCGCGCGGGCTTCGGTGAGCGCCACCACAAGCGACGCGATCGCTGGTTCGCGAGCAGGCGCACCATCGGCGTGCGCAGCATCGATCACGAACCACTGACCTTCGCGACGCTCGAGCGTGAACTGACCAGCGGGCCCATCGATCACGATCGCCTTGATCGAACTCGAGGGCACATCAAGCATGCGGCCATCGATGAGCGACTCGGGAGCGGGATCCATCGATGCCAATGCGCGCTCATCGAGTGAAACGATCGCCGGCGACCCCACGCGACGCGCCACGCGCAATCCCGTTCCCCGTTCGACGACGCTGCCCCACTCCACGGTCTGATCCAAAGTGTCCGCCACGACCACGCCATCTCTCATCGAGCGCGTCGTCATGGACACCGTCACCGATCCCGCGGGCGCATCGAGGCCGAATCGCGCGACATCGGCAACATCGCCGGCTGGCAGGTCGGCGAGCCACGCCTCGGCGCGGACCCGCGAGAGAGCATCGATCAGGCGACCGACCGCATCGGCATCGGCGCGTGTCGAGATCGGCGCACGCATCGTCCAGTGCTGGCCGGTCCGCTCGAGCACGGTTGATGCGCTGCCGTTCCGGAGCACGATGCGGTCGAGATCCGGCGACAGCCGATCGAAGAGCGCCGGATCACGCCAGCGTCGAGGATCGCTCGACACGACCAAGGTGTGCAATGCGTCCGTCGTGCTGATGACGCGATCACCGATCTGGATCCAGGCACGGCCAGCTGGCGCGCGACGGCCAAGTTCGACGCGAGCGGTGGTGCCCGGAGCGCCAAGCTCCATCGTCGCGACTGGCCGGTCAAGGCCAAGTGCAGCCCGGTCGACCGATTCGGCCGCGAAGGACTGGTACGCCGGCAATGCTGCAAGCACATCGATGGTGTCGCGAATCGCCAGCGCGTCGGCGACGCACCGATACGGTTCGACTTGGTGCCAGGCCAGTCCATCGGCAGCAAAGGTCGAGGTGCTCCCCCGTGAGGTCACGGTCAGTCGGTCGACCACGCCGGCATCGATGCTCGCCATCGCCAAGCCCCTCGACGGGGCATCGGTACCGTCGCGCCATGCGACGATGGCCGCAGCGACGAGCGTCGCGGCAAGCACCCACCGACGGAGGACGACGGACCAGTTCATGCCGCACCTCGCCTGCGTACAACGAGCGCACCGACGGCGAGCACGATCACCGGCAGACTCATGGCCCACCACAATCCAGGCACTGCCTGCACGCGAGCTGCATCGCGAGCCGCCGCGGACGCGGACATGAGCGGATCGAGGCCGGCCACCCAGAGTGCGCCCTGCGTCGCCAACGCAAGATTGCCCGGATCCGTCAGCGCCGTGTGTCCACCGGCGACCGGTGTTCGACGCGCCGCAACAGCGCTGAGCATCCAGTCGGGGCACGCGATGACGATGGACCGACGGCCAGGCACTGGCTCGTGCGCGACGATCGCCGCAACCGATGCTTCAAGCGAGTCGTCTGCGCGGCGACGCGAGCCCGCGCGCCACTCGCGATCGATGCGGCGGCCCGGAGCGGGCTCGACTTCAGCCAGTGTGACCGCGCCAGCGGTCGGTTCGAGCGAGACCACCGACGGCAGTCGCACGCGCTGGCCGTCGAGCGCGCGCGCCAACGCACCGTCGCCACGAAGCCCGGCGAAGAGTTGATCGCTTCGCGGTTCGCGACGACCTTCGCCCACCGCGACATCATCGACCACGATGCCGCCGGTGTTCGCGCTTGCTCCGAGCGCCGTGGCGAGGCCGGCCCACGGATCGACTTGTCCAGCGAGCGCTCGCACGCTTGGACCGATCGACAGGATGACGGGATCGCCACGCTCGATCAGTCGCCGCGCGACCGAGAGCAGTTCGCGTTCGCGGCGCGACGGCTCTCCGACGGAACGCTCGTTCGGCGGCACGATCAAGTACGCGCGACGGGCGCCATCGGCCCCCGTGGGTTCGCCACCAGCCGTCACGATCCACTCCAACACTTCGCCGCGCCCAAGACGAACGGCGTCGACAAGCGAAGCAAGATCCGCGCCGTTGGCGGATGGCTTCATCAACGAGCGCGGCTCGGCATGCACAAGCACCACGCAGAGCCGCTCACTCGACTGCAGGGATCGAATCGCTGCAGCGATCGCTTCTTCGCCCCGGAACCGTCGATCGGGCGCACGCTCACCGACCTCTGATGGGAAGAGCTGCCATCCAGGGAGCACCGCCACGCCACTCGGACCCTCGATGACGGCGGCAGAACCACGCGAGATCGCTTCGGCGAGCCGCCCCGGTTCATCCTGCGGCAAGAGCAGGAGACGATCCTGGGCCAACCGCAGCGATTGCCCTTGCGCATCGAACGCGCGGGCGTGTTCGGCGACAAAGGTCCGAAGCGCATCGGGCACATCGTCGCCGACGGAACGCTCCACGAGATCGCGAGCAATGCCCACGAGCTGCTGCGACCACGCCCGGAAGAGTTCCTCGTACGCACGCGCCGCGCCGGCGCGATCTGGGAACGGTCGCTCTTCGCTTGCCACGCGCAGCCCATCGACGCGTTGTCGGAACGCTGGGAACTGCTCGGAGAGTTGATCGAACAGACCGCGCACCTGATCGATCGATGTGCGATCCGCGCTCGACGCAGGGAGCGCGGCGACGGTGTCGCGCAGGTCCGGCCGAACTGCCGCCGTGAACCGCTCGAAGGCGTCGAGGTCCTCGGCGGCGCGACCGAGCGCCTGGTCGTAGGCGCGCTGGTCGCGGGTGAAGCGCTGATCGAGTTCCTCGAGCCACGCGCCGTACGCCGTTGCATCGCCGGGCGCGGCGGGATCGAAACTGGCCACCGACAGCTCGCGGCCCTCCGCGCGAGCCGCATCCTCGATCGCGCCGAGCACCTGCCCAACCTGCACGCGGATCTGTGCGTCGACATCACCGGGTGCCACGAGCGTGATGCGCCAAGTGCCCTGCATCGAGGCGAGCAGCTCCCGCGTCGGTGCGCTGATCTCGAACAGTCCTGCGCGCGTCCAGTCTGACTGAACGCGCCATTGCGGACTCCGAGCGAGCGCGAAGGCGGCGAGCGCGATCACGCACCATGCCGCCCCATGAGCGACGGGCATGGCCCAACGCCGAAGTCCAAGCGCTTGTGCAGAGCGAGCGACTTCAGTCGCGCCGAGCCCGGTCGCCACACCCAGGCCAGCTGCAGCAAGCCCTGCGAACATGACGACATTGGAGAGATCAACGAGGCCGAGCAGGAAGTCATCGAGTCGATGGAGCGGGCTGAGCGCGAAGCCGATGTCGGCGACCCCCGGCGCGCTCGAGCCGGTCAGCGCAGCGGTGACCATCGCCCAACCCGCGGCGCAGGCGAGCGTGAGCGCGTACGCGGCTTCGGCGGAACCCGCGAGCGCGCCGATCGCCAGCGTCCATGCGATGAGGGCCGAAGCCGCGAGCGCGATGCCCAAGATCGCCGCTGCCAAGGCACCCCAGTCGGGAGCCGACACGCACCACGCGAGGACGGCGCACGCGCCGCACACGAACATCGTGATGGTGGTCGAGACGATGACCGCGCCGCACCATCGGCCCACGGTGAGCACGCGCGCCGACGCTGGTGTGGACAGCAGCACTTCCCAAAGACCAGATCGCCGCTCGGTCACGGTGGCCCTGATCCCGAGTGCGGGCGCCAGCAGCAGCATCGACCACATCACCGCGACGAGCGCCGGGCGAAGGTCCAGCAGCGCACCATCGACGAGCACCGACTGCAGCGTGACGACCAGCCCAATCGCCAGAACGGCGGCGAAGACTGTCCAGCCCGACATCGTTCCGATGAGTGCGATGAGTTCGCGTCGCACCATGCCAAGGAACGCGCTCATCGCTTTCCCCCAACCAAGCGCGCGAAGACCGCCTCGAGCGCATCGGGCTCACGCTCGATCCGCCGAACCAGCCTGTCTTCACCGCGGGCCGCATGAGCGAGTCGCTCCTGCGCATCGGGGAGTGCGCTGCGCGCCCGAAGCCGGCTCCAACCGCCGTCGAGTTGCTCGACCTCGGCCTCGCGCCATCCGTCACCGAGCGATGGCCGAGCGCCCTTCCACTCGATGACGAAGGCAGCGTCATCGGCACCGATGGCACGAAGCTCAGCCAAGGTGCCCTGCGCAACGGTCGCCCCATGATCCATGAGCACTGCTCCGTCGCACGACTGTTCGATGTCGGCCAGCGCGTGACTGCTCACCAGGACAAGCGACGAAGTCCCGATCTCTCGAAGCAAGGCGCGGAAGGCCGGTGCCTGAACCGGATCGAGCCCTGCGCTCGGCTCGTCCAGCAGCACCACACGCGGCCCGTGCACCAGGCTCGCCGCCAGCCCGGCGCGCTGCCTGAAACCTGAACTGAGCGCGCCGCACAATCGGTCGCGCACCGGCTCAAGGCCGCACCGCGACAGTTCGCGTGCGATCGCCGACGACCGATCCGCGGTCGGCACGCCCGAGAGTGCGCACCGAAACGCCAAGTATTCGCGCACCGAGAGATCCTTGGGGAGCGGACTGCGCTGGGGCAGCGTGCCCAGCCTGACCCGCGCGGGCGGCGATGAGGGATCGAGGCCATCCACGCGGACCCGACCGGCATCGGCACCGAGCGTGCCAGCGAGGATCCGGAGCGTCGTCGTCTTGCCCGCGCCATTGGGACCGAGCAGACCCCACACGCCCGTCGGTCCCGCTGAGAACGACAGCCCGCACAACGCGCGCACGGCGCCGAACCTTCGATGCAGCGATTCGACCTCGATCACGGTGCGGAGTCCTTGTCCGTGAGTGTACGGACTGCCTTGGCGGACCACACGCGGTGTAGACTTCTTCCTCACGATGTCGAATGTTCCAGCCGGACCCGGAGCCGATCAGGCGATCTCGATGCTCAATGAGATCGGCGACGGCATCGCCATCGTCGATGTGCATGGCGAGATCCACTGGATGAGCCAGCGTGTGGCGCAGTTGGATGCCGCGACGCTCCGTGCGCTCGCCGATCTCGCTCGCACGCTCATTCCCGACATGGCCGCCGAGTCGCGCCGCACATGGCGGCGACGATTCACCTGCGGCGCCACCGCGTGGGAGGTCGTGGCCACGAGCCTGGGCAGCGATCGGATGGCGGTCGTGCTCGTCGATGCGACCGTTCGCCAACGGCTCGCGACGCGCATGGATCAAGTCGATGCGGCGGGCGGCGAGTTGCTCGATCTGGATGCGCACATCGTCAACCCGCTCAATGTTGCGGAGCGCCTGCAGTTGATCGAACGCAAGATCGGCACCGCCATGGAGTCGATCTTCGGCTTCGCGCACTACGAAGTCAGACTGCGGCATCGCAAGACGAACCAACTCGAGCTCGTGATCGGGCACGGACTCGATCCCCTGCGGATCGGTGAATCCATCAACGCGGAACCCGTGGGTCATGGGATCTCGGGGCTCGTCGCCGCCACCGGGCGGTCGTACATCTGCAACGACCCGTCGCGCGATCCGAACTATCTGCCCGGGCTGCCGCTGGCGCGATCGTCACTCACGGTGCCTCTGCTCTTGCACGAGCGCGTCATCGGCGTCATCAACGTGGAGAGCGATCGCGAGACCGCCTTCAGCGATGCGGACCAAGTTGGTCTGGAGACCTACGGCCGCTATGTGGCGATGGCGCTCAACATTCTCGACATGCTCATCGTCGAGCGATCCACGACGAGCGAGCGGATCGGCGGCATCGTCCGCGATGAGATCGCGATTCCGATTCAACTCGTGCGAGAGGCGGCGACCGGCGTGGCCGCAGGTCGACTCGATTCGCACGAGCGTCTTGAAGCCGCGCTCGAAACCCTTGAGTCCCGCATTCGCAGTGCAACCGGTGGTCCCCAAACGGTCTTGGGCATCGACAAGATCGAGCGTCACGCCGAGCCCGATCCGCTCATTGTTGGCAAGCGGATTCTGGTCGCCGATGACGAGGCCGGCGTGCGCGATGCGATCAAGTCGATCCTCGGCGAGGCTGGCGCAAGCGTCGATGTGCGGGCTGACGGCGGCAGTGCGCTCGATGCGGTGGCGCGCGCGATCGCGGACCAGCACCCCTACGACCTCGTCATCTCCGATGTGCGCATGCCCGACCGCAATGGCTACGAGGTGTTCCGTGGCACGCGCGACATGTGCCCCGGCACGCCGGTGCTGCTCATGACTGGCTTCGGCTACGACCCCAACCACTCGATCGTGCGCTCGAGTCAAGAGGGGCTTCAGTGCTGCCTGTTCAAGCCGTTCCAGGCAGCGCAACTGCTCGAGGAAGTCCGCAAGGCACTCGTCAAGCGGGCGTGAGCGCGCGCAGCACGCGCGGCAGATCGTCGCTGTCGCGAAGAACAGCCGCGTGGAGCAAGCCGCACGATCGGGCAAGGTCAAGCGCTGCGCGTTCTTGGCTCGCTGCGATCTCGACCAAGAGCAAGCCCCCGGGTCGCATGTGTGCCGTCGCGCCGCGCACGATGCGTTGGACGACTTCGAGTCCACTGGCGCCGCCGTGCAACGCGGTTCGCGGCTCCCACTCGGCCACATTGGGCGCGAGCTGGGAGAACTCTGCGTCGCTGATGTACGGCGGATTCGAGACCACCAGATCGAACGGACCGTCCGATCGTTCGAGCGCCGACCAGGCATCGCCCACGCGGAACGAGCATCGATCAGTGAGCCCGTGTCGCTGCGCGTTGCGTTTGGAGAGTTCGATCGCCTCGGGAACGAGATCAGTGAGCACGAACGTCGGCAACGCATCGCAGGCGAGCGCGTTTGCCCGAGCAACCGACGGATCGGTCCGCGGTTCCTCGTCGTCGATCTGGACTGCGTGGGTCGCCGTCGAATCGGTCCGCAGCGCCTCGTCGTCGATCTGGACTGCGTGGGTCGCCGACGGATCGGTCCGCAGCGCCTCGCCGTCGATCTGGATCGCTTGGACCACAGCGGGATCGAAGGGCCGGTCGTCGCTTCCTTCTGCAACCTCTGGTTGCTGTGACGAACGCGACTGCGATGCCCGCGCGAGAACGCGCCCCTTGCGCTGTCTCCCTCGCAAGGCGCGCAGGATGCTCAGCGCGATGCAACCAGTTCCCGTGCCAAGGTCGATCGCTGATCGCACCGACTCCGGTGGCTGCTGACTGATCCACTCCAACGCGGCGTCGACGAGCGTTTCCGTCGACGGCCGTGGGATGAGCGTGCACGGTGCGACCTCGAAGTCGGCAGCATGGAAACCCCACGAACCGACGAGGAACTGCACGGGCTCATGACGGGCCGCCCGCGCGACGAGTGCGCGCAGCGTCGCAAGTTCCTCGGCGGTCCAGGGTCGATCGGGCTCCATGTACAGGTGCATGCGCTCGCAGCCAGCGACATGGGACAGGAGCAGGTCTGCACAGGCCGGGGCGCTCTCGATCCCCTTCTGTTGAAGGAAACCCCGCATCCAGTCGCGAAGGCTTCGGGTCGTCCATGACTCGGTCGCCATGGCGAGGATCCTAGCGAGCCAGTCCACCGCGCCGGGAATCGCTACCATTTCCGCCCCGACCGAAGCACCATGCGCATCGACCTGAACGCCATCGCCATCCAAGCCGCCGTGTCCGGCGCCAGCGTCATCGCTCTCGGACACGACCTCGAGCGTGCCGCCGACGCCGCTGCCCTTCTGCAGCTCGCTGACCGAGTCCGCGGCAACGAGGAAGAGTGATGCCGGCCCCTCGCGTGCTGATGCTCGGGTGGGAGTTTCCGCCATTCATCACCGGTGGCCTGGGCACCGCGTGCTACGGACTCACGAAGGCCCTTGATACCGAGGGCGTGCCCGTCACCTTCGTGCTGCCCAAGAGCGTGGATCGCTCGTTCGCTTCACATGTGAACCTGCTCGCGCCCGAAGACGGAGCACGATTCGTTCGCCACGATCACGCTCGGTCCCAACAGGTCGCGACCCCGTCGACACCAGCGCCCAAGCCGCACGATGCAACGGTTGCGCCGACCGTCGAACCCACCGTCGTCGACCAGAATCGGCTGCGCGAGTTCATCCAAGCGCGCTTGCTTGAACTGCCTGTCATCGTGGATGCTCCGTACGAGGGGTCTCGGACCGAGGCGGTCGCGCGGTGGATCCATGAGATGGGTGCGGCACCCGAGGTGCTGCGAACCCTGCGGATTCCAGTTGCAGGCGGCGCAACCATTCCCCTTGCGGACTTCCTTGCACCGAACACGCCAGCACCAGCTCCTGCAGAGGCTGCGCCCATCGTCGGTGCTGCCGACTACAGCGGCGACCTCGTCGCGCAGAGCGAGCGCTACGCGCAATTCTGCGTGCAGTCTGCTCGCGGGCTCGACTTTGATGTGATCCATGCGCATGACTGGCTGACCTACCCCGCGGGCATCGCGGTCGCCAGGCTCACGGGCAAGCCGCTCGTGGTGCATGTGCACGCCACGGAGTTCGACCGCAGCGGCGAGCATGTGAACCAGGTCGTCTACAACATCGAACGCCGCGGCATGCACGCCGCAGCGCGCGTCCTTGCGGTGAGCATGCTCACCAAAAACCTCTGCACGAACCGCTACGGTGTGCCAGCCGAGAAGATCGATGTCGTCTACAACGGCGTGGACCTTGACCCCGCACAGGCAGGGATCAAGCGCATCGAGCGCCACGAAAAGATCGTGCTGTACTTCGGCCGGATCACGATGCAGAAGGGCCCGGAGTTCTTCGTTCGCGCGGCCAAGCGCGTGCTCGAGGTGATGGGCGATGTTCGATTCGTGGTTGCTGGCAGCGGCGATCAGGCCCAGCGCATGATCGAACTGGCTGCGCAACTCGGGATCGGCGGAAAGATGACCTTCACGGGCTTTCTGCGCGGGCGCGACATCAGCCGGGTCTTCTCGATGGCCGACCTGTATGTCATGCCAAGCGTGAGCGAACCCTTCGGCATCGCTCCGCTCGAGGCCATGGGCCACCGGGTCCCCGTCATCATCAGCCGCAATAGCGGCGTGAGCGAGATCCTGATGCATGCGCTGAAGGTCGACTTCTGGGATGTCGACGACATCGCCAACAAGATCGTGGCCGTGCTCCGCCATCCTCCCCTGCAGCGAGCGCTGCAGGATCACGGCGAGTTTGAGGTGCGCGGCATCGGCTGGGACGGCGCGGCTCGCAAGTGCGTCGACTCATATCGCCGCGCCATCACGACCGTGCGCCCTATGATCAAGGCCTCGTCGCACCCCTAGGACCTGTCTCGCCATGGGCTTCTTCACCAAGCGCCGTCCCACCCCTGCAACACCGGCCACGAGCGCTCCATCGAACGCCACCGAGGCCCGGATCCGCGAACTCGGGGGACAGTTTCTCGATCGCGCACGCCGCAACAAGGGTTCGATCCTGAGTGCAGCGGTCTGGTCGAACAAGCTCATGGACTGGTCGATGAAGGATGAAGCCTTCAAGGTCCAGCTCTTCCGATTCGTCGACTGCTATCCCACGCTGCGGACACCCGACGCGGTGCACGAGCATCTGGCTGACTACATGGCGCAGCCGGGGGTGAAGCCCCCACCGGGCTTCGAACTCGGCATGAAGGCCGGCGGGCTCTTCAAGGGGCTCATGAACTGGGGCATGGAGGGCCAGATCACCGCCATGGCCGGGAAGTTCATTGCCGGCACCGATGCGCAGAGCGCACTGCCCACGCTGCAATCGCTGTGGAAGCAGGGTCTGGCGTTCAGCGTCGACCTGCTTGGCGAAGCGTGCGTGAGCGATGACGAGGCAACGGCGTATCGCGCCAAGTACCTCGACTTGGTCAACAACCTGCCGTCGACCGTGGCTGGTTGGTCCCACAACGCACGGCTCGACAGCGACCATCTGGGTGCGATCCCACGGACGAATGTGAGCATCAAGATCTCGTCGCTCTCGGCGCGCGTGGACCCGATCGATACCGAAGGGTCGATCCGCGCCCTGCTCGAGTCGCTCGATCCGATTCTTGCAGCAGCGGCGTCCAAGGGTGCCTTCGTCAATTTCGACATGGAGCAGTGTGCGCTCAAGGACCTGACGCTGGAGCTCTTCATGCGCGCGTGCGAGCGTCATGCCTTCCCCGCCGGATTGGCGATGCAGGCCTACCTGCGCAGCGGGTCGGATGACGCGACGCGCATCATCGATTGGAGCCGTCGCACCGGCCGCCAGGTCACGGTGCGGCTGGTCAAGGGCGCGTACTGGGACTACGAGACGATCCACGCCGAGCAGCAAGGCTGGGCCAGTCCCGTCTGGGGAGCCAAGCGCGACACCGACGCGAGCTTCGAGCGGATGGCCGCGCAGTTCATCGCCAGCACGCCGACATCGGCGGGCGAAGGCGGCGTGAAACTTGCGCTGGGTTCGCACAACGCTCGGTCGATCGCTGCCGCGATGACGGCACTGGAGCGGCGCGGCCTGCCGACGAGCGCACTCGAACTGCAGATGTTGCACGGCATGGCCGACGAACTGAAGGCCGCGGCGGTCGACCTGGGACTTCGCATTCGCGAGTATGTCCCGGTCGGTGAGTTGGTGCCGGGCATGGCGTACTTGGTGCGGCGCCTGCTCGAAAACACGAGCAACGAAAGTTGGCTCAAGGCCGGCTTCCTCGACAACGCAAGTGCCGACACGCTGCTGGCCGATCCCGCCCGGCCCGACCCGGTCAGCGCGACCGCGCGACTCGACGCCGCGCCCGAGCGCCACGCGCTCAGCGATGCCGTCGACGGCGTTGGCGATGGTCGTCCCTTCTACACCGAACCGATGCGCGACTTCTCGCGCAAGGACACGCGCGACCGATTCGCCGCGGCCCTGTCGAGCGCACGCGTGCCGCAGGTCACGAACGACGGAACGGTCGAGCAGGCGACGGCCATGGTCGACGCCGCGCACCGCGCGTTCCCAGCCTGGCGTGATGCCGAGCATCGTTCGCGAACCGCAGTCTTGGTGCGGGCAGCGCAAGCCATGCGCGAGCGGCGCGACGAACTGAGCGCGATCATCATCCGCGAGAGCGGCAAGACTTGGCGCGAGGCCGACGCGGATGTCTGCGAAGCGATCGACTTCTGCGAGTTTTACGCGCGCGAATCCTGCCGGCTCTTCGCGGCGCAGCGACTGGGCAGCTTCGTTGGCGAACTCGACGAACAGTGGCACCAGCCAAGGGGCGTGGCCGTCGTGATCGCGCCGTGGAACTTCCCGCTCGCGATCTGCTGCGGCATGGCCGTGGCGGCGCTCGTCACGGGCAACACATGCATCGTGAAGCCCGCCGAGCAAACGCCCGGCATCGCCAAACTCTTGTGCGACATCCTGTGGTCCGCCGGCGCACCTCGCGATGTGCTCCACTTCATCGCCGGGCAGGGCGAAACCGTCGGAGCAGCGCTCGTGCGCCATCCGCGCACTGCGCTCGTCGCCTTCACGGGATCGAAGGCGGTCGGCCTTGACATCGTGTCGGCGTGCGGCGTGCCCGGCGACGGCTTCGTGAAGAAGGTCGTCTGCGAGATGGGCGGCAAGAACGCGATCATCGTCGATGCGAGCGCGGACCTTGACGAGGCCGTGCTCGGCGTGCGGCACTCGGCGTTTGGGTTCTGCGGGCAGAAGTGCTCGGCGTGCAGCCGGGTGATCGTGATCGACTCAGCGCACGATGCGTTCCTGCATCGACTGGTCGGCGCAACGCAAGCGCTCGTCGTTGGCGATCCAACGCTGCCGGGCACCGACATCGGCCCGGTCATCGATGAAGACGCCGCGCGCAAGATTTCGTCCTCTGTCGCGTTTGGTGCAACGGAAGGCAAACTCGAGACGCAGCTGCCGGTTCCTGCGGGACTTGCCGAACGCGTGGGCAAGCCGTTCGTCGGGCCGGCCATCATCAGTGGCATCGAGCCCCACCACCGCCTTGCTCGCGAGGAGATCTTTGGACCGGTGCTCGCCGTGATGCGCGCGCGCGACTTCGATCACGCGCTCGAATTGGCCAATCAAGGCGAGTACAAGCTCACGGGCGGCGTGTACAGCCGCAAGCCCTCGAACCTGGTTCGCGCACGCCGCGAGTTCCGCGTGGGCAACCTGTACCTGAACCGCGGGATCACCGGCGCGCTCGTGGGGCGGCAACCATTCGGTGGGTTCGGCATGAGCGGGCTCGGCAGCAAGGCCGGCGGGCGCGACTACCTGCTGCACTTTGTCGAACCACGCTGCGTGTGCGAGAACACCATGCGCCGTGGCTTCGCACCCGGGCTCGAGTGAGCCCCGCGGTGCAGGGCTAACCCGGCGCTGCGTACTCCACCAACGCGCCGCTGCTGCGATCGAGTTGTCGGTACTGCACGGCCTCGAGGACATGCTCGGGTTCGACCCGCTCGCTGTCCTCAAGGTCGGCGATCGTGCGTGCGACGCGGCGGACCTTGTCGTACGCACGCGCCGAAAGCCCCAAGCCAGTCATGGACTCGGACAAGACCGCCGCGGCGGAGGCCGTGATGCCGCCGCACCGATCCAGGCTCGACGAGGTGAGCGCGGCATTCAGCGCGCTCCCCTGTCGTGCACTCTGACGCGATCGGGCGCGATCGACCAGCGCTCGCAGGCTCGATGAATCGGCACCCGCGCGACGCGTGGCGAACAGCGAAACATCGACCGGTCGCACTTGAACATGCATGTCGATCCGATCGAGCAATGGGCCGCTGACGCGTGACAGATAGGCATCAGCATCGGCGGCGCCCCCGCCGCGACCACCGCCACGGTTGCCCCGCGCGGTTGGGTTCATCGCAGCCACGAGCATGCACCGCGCCGGAAACCGCACGGTGCCGGCACTGCGTGCGATCGTGACATGGCCATCCTCGAGCGGCTCACGCAGCGCTTCGAGTGCAGGCCGCATGAACTCGGGAAGCTCGTCAAGAAACAGAATGCCATGGTGCGCAAGCGTGACTTCGCCCGGTCGGGGGCCACGGCCGCCACCGACGATCGCTGCGCAACTGGCGGTGTGGTGCGGCGATCGAACCGGCCGCTCGATGGCCAGGGACACGCCGCCAGGAAGAAGCCCCGCCGCACTTTGGATCCGCGTGACCTCGAGCGCCTGATCGTGGTCGAGTGGCGGCAGGATGCCGGGCAGCGCGCGAGCCATCATCGTCTTGCCGCAGCCCGCGGGACCAATGAGCAGGACATTGTGTCCACCTGCCGCGGCGATCGCCATGGCGCGCTTGGCCAACTCTTGCCCGAGAATTGCGCCAAAGTCAGGCGCGGTGGGCGCAAGCGGCGCGCTCACCACGCGCGGCTCGAAGGGCTCGATCGCGTTCCCAGTGCGCACATGCTCGACCACCTGCTTGAGGTGCGCTGCGCCGAGAACGGTGATCCCTCGCACGACCGCAGCTTGAGCGGCGTTCTCGGCTGGCACGATCACGCCACGAAGACCCATCGAGCGTGCAGCCATGGCCATGCTCACCGCACCCGTCACCGAACGGAGCCGGCCATCGAGCGCGAGTTCGCCGGCCACCATCCATTCGTGGAGCGCGGGCGCCGCCGCGGGTGCCTTGGCGAACGCACCATCTGCCGCGAGCAAACCGAGCGCCATGGGCAGGTCGAAGACGGGACCTTCTTTGCGCAGATGCGCCGGCGCGAGATTGATGGTGAGCGGACTGCGAGGCATGTCGCGCCCGATCGCCGCGAGCGCACTGCGCACGCGCTGGATGCTCTCGCGCACGGCGGCGTCGGGCAGCCCAACGATCGTCGTGTGCGGCAAACCACGACTGGCGACGGTGACCTCGACCTCGACGGCAAGGGCATCGAGGCCGCGCAGGACAAACGAAAGACACCCGGCAGGCATCGTGCCATCATGGAGCAGTCGCACACCGCCATGCCAAAACCCGCAGGAACTTCGGCGCAGATTCGTCGCGCACCGCCGCACGCCACCGCGCAGTCGGCGCGGCTACATTCGCGCGGTGGATCCTGCCGCCAGCACGCTGCCCATCCTGACGAGCGTCACCGACCAACCTGCGCTCGCGGCCAAGATCGCGCTCCTTGGTCTTGCTGGCGGACTCGGCGGCGGACTCTTCGGCATCGGCGGCGGACTGGTGATGATCCCCGGCCTCACGATGCTCTCAGGGGCATCGATCAAGACATTCCAAGTGGCAGCGCTGCCCGTCGGCGTCTGCGTGGCCGGCAGCAGCGTCGTCAAGCACCTGCGGACGAACACCGTGCAGTGGCGCTGGGTTCGGTGGGCGATCCCCGCAACGCTCGCCGGTTCCTGGATCGGTTCGATGCTCGCTGGACGGCTCGACGCACGCGTGCTCGAACTCCTGTTTGGGTGCTTCCTCGCGGCGACGGCCTTGCGCGAATCGTGGGTGCTCTGGCGCGGCAAGGAACCTGATGCTGGCCATCCGCCGAGCACCGCGGCACCCATTCCCGCGATGGCGCTGGCGCTGGGCACCATGATGGGCGTGCTCTCGGCGCTCCTGGGCATCGGCGGCGGCATTCTTGCCGTGCCGTTTCTGCGCATGCTCGGCGGACTATCGATGCGCACGACCGTGGCCACGAGTTCCGCGCTCGTCCTCTTGACGAGCATCTTTGCGACGATCACGCGCGTCACGCCGATTCTTCGCGCCGACGGTCCGACGGGGCTGCAGGATGAAGCACTGATCGCCGCGTGCCTTCTTCCCGGTGCAATTGCGGGCGGCTACTTGGGCGCGGCGCTCGTGCACCGACTTCCGGTGCGACACCTTGCGGCTGGATTCGTCGTCGTACTGATCGTGCTCGCGGCGCGGATGTTCGTGGGCCGATGAACAACTGACCGCACGACCAATGAACTCTCCACTGGTCACTCCCTCGACCGATCACCCCCTCGACCAAGGCTCCACGCACCGTGACGACTGACCCATCATTCTCTAACGCCGCACGCGCAACATCGACCACCCGCCGCAACGCCGCGTTCGCGCTGGCCATCGTGTGGGTGACGGTTCCGCCGCTGTTCGGCTTCAAATTGCTGGCGAACATCGGCGCGGTCGGCGAGTGGCTCAAAGAGGATCCCTCGCGTGGGATCCCGGCATACATCCTGCTCTTCGCGGTCTCGAGCGGGCTCGGCATTCTTCCGACCTACGCGCAGGCGATCCTTGGTGGCTGGGTGTTCGGCTTGGCCCTCGGCGCGCCCGCGGCGATCGCCGGCTGCGTCGGCGGTGCGCTGCTCGGCTGGTCGTTCTCGCGACTCGTCAGCGGTCGGGGCATCGAATCGTGGCTCGACGCTCGTCCCAAGGCGCGCGCGATTCGCACCGCGCTCGTCGGCGCGCACCAACTTCGACTGATGTGGCTGGTCGCTCTGCTCCGCCTGCCGCCGAACTCGCCCTTCGCCATTGCAAACCTGGCCATGGCGAGCACCGGCGTTCGTCTTCTTCCGTTCATGGCCGGCACCGCGATCGGCATGACGCCGCGCACGATTGCAGCCGCTGGCATCGCAGCGGCCGGCGCGGCCACGGGCGCCAGCGACATCCAGGCGCTGATCAAGGATCAGGGCTGGCTCTGGTTCGGCATCGGCATCGTGGCGCTCATCGCTGCGTTCAGCGTCATCAGCCATGTCGCGAAGCGTGCGCTCAAGCAAGCGGGGCTCGAGACTTCGCCGTAGCCAACCATGCGACTGCGGGGCTCGGCACACTGTGCGCGCCGGACCGCCACCACATGCTCACGGCGACTGCAGCGGACCGCCCGGGACAACCGGCCCCAAGCGCGGTGGCTGCTTGGTCGGCGCCACGGTGGGCCGCACAACCGGATCGTTCACGCGCGCATCGATCGCATCGAGCATGTCGTCGGCGAAGATCCAGAACTGCGCGGGTGGACGACTGCTTCGTGACTCGATCCGCACCTCTGGATCCGTGCGCACCTCGCCAGTCTCTGGATCCCCCTCGGGTGCCGCCGGCAGCACGCGGAGCGTCATCGACCAGGTCTGTCGCTGGTACTCGGGCTTGGCCCCCTCCTGCTCCAGCACGCGTTCGAGGACGCGCATGACTTCGACGCGACGATCACCGCGGCTGACCCAGGCGTTGTTCTCGACGGTGTGCCACTGCTCGACCGTCGGATCCTCGGCAACCGCGACCGTGCACGCCCACAACCGATCGACATCCACGCCCGGATAGGGCCGTGACGCTGTGCCCATCGCGCATCCAGTGGACGGCAGCACGAGCGCGACGAACGCCACAACCCGTGCGATCAGACGAAGTGCATCACTCGGCGAATTCTGCATTCGTGAAGACCTTCTGCACATCGTCGTGCTCCTCGAGCGCATCGATCAGTTTCTGCACGGCTGCACCAGCGGCCGGATCGACCTGCACCATCATGCCGGGAATCCACGCGATCTCCGCTGACTCGATCGCGATCGAGGCCGCCTCGAGCGCTTCCTTGACTTCGGTCAGCGCCGCGGGAGCCGTGAGCACCTGCCAGGCTCCACCGACGTCACGAATGTCCTGCGCACCGGCCTCGAGCGCGATGTCCATCAGCCGTTCCTCGCTCGCCTTCTCGCCGTCGACGATGATCGAGCCCTGCTGCGCGAAGGAGTAGCTGACGCTGCCGGGCACCCCGAAACTGCCGCCGTTCTTGTCGAAGATCGTGCGGATCTCGGGTGCCGTGCGATTGACGTTGCAGACCAAGCACTCAGCGATCACCGCCACGCCGCCCGTCGCGTAGCCCTCGTAGCGCACGGCCTCGTAGGACTCGGAGTCGAGTTCCCCCGTCCCCTTCTTCACGGCCTTCTCGATCGTGTCGCGGGGCATGTTCACTGCCTTGGCTTCGTCGATGGCCAGACGAAGGCCAGCGTTGAAGCGCGGATCACCACCACCGGACTTGGCGGCCATGATGATCGCGCGGCTCGCCTTGGACCAGAGCTTGCCACGCTTGGCATCGACGGCGGCCTTGCGGTGCTTGATGTTCTTCCAGGCGCTGTGACCAGCCATGGCGTTCGTGCTCCGTGCCGTGGATCCAACTGGATCCGTCGTTCGCTCAGCTCTCCCGACGCTCTGCGGCTCGCGTGGGAATCACTTCCCCTTCGAGCGCGCAATGACCTTGGTTCGCGTTGCACCCGATGCGGACTTCGCGGACTTGGAGCCCGCCTTCGCTGCCTTGGCGGACTTCTCAGGCTTTGCGGCCTTGTCCGCCTTCGCGGACTTCGAAGCGGCCTTGGGGCCCGATGCGTGTCGCTTGTCCGCTGCGGCCTGCAGCGCGAAGTACGACTCCAGTCCGTGCCCTGCGCGGATGTTGCGCTCGAGCACGCCCGCCGCATCCGAGAGGGACACCGTGGGCGTGAGCGCGCCTTCCTCGATCAGCAACTCGTGCGTCGTCTGGTCGACCGGGATCGCGTGCACGCCGTAGCGCAGCAGGCACACTCGGTTCGAGACGTACGCAATCATGCCGTCGAGGTTGTCGAGGTACGCGCGGATGTGCTGCTTGGGATGCCCCTCAAGATGAGACAAGCTCACCTTGTGGTGGTGCCGGAAGATGTCGTACAGCACGCGACGGAGCGCCTTGCAACGCTCTTCGGCGCGCGGGTAGCGCACACCGATCATGTGCACCATTTCTTCGACGAGGCTCACGCGGAACTCGTTGAAGTCCACCGTCGCCGAGCGGATCTTCTGCATGGCGGCTTCGGCCATGTGGGTCGGCGCGTCGTACATGAGGAAGCTCGAGATGAGCAGCGCGACCGGATCGACCGCGTTGGGATCGGCCGTGTGCGAAGGCTGCTCATGGCGCTTCACGAGCGCGTTGAACTTGGTCTGGTGGAACTGTGGTTTCTTGGCGGTCATGGTGGTGGTCACGTGTGGTCTGCCTGGTCGGTGGTTGCCTCGGAACCGTCATCGGATCCGTCCTGATCAATCGGCTCGACGCCTTCGTTGCCCAAATCCGAGCCCGGAACGATGCCCTCGCGTCGCAAGCCCTCGGCGATCGCCTGCTCAACGCTCATCTGTCGATGCCCGCTCTCGTCGAGCACGAAGTCGAGCCGCGGCACATGCCGCAGCGCGCTCTCGTCGCGCACGACGTGGCGCAGGTGCGCCGCCGCACTGCGGAGCGCACTGACCGCAAGCCGGCCGCGATCCGCAGGCGACACGCTCACGCGCACAAGTGCGCGTTGCTCATCGGGTGAGACCTCGACCGAAACGATCGAGACCAGACCCTGGAAGCGCGGGTCGGCGAGCCCCTCGGACAAGCGCTGCTGCAACGCGCGTCGGATGACGCTCGCCCACTGCAGCAGGCGGATCGGCGTCTCGTCCTTGCCGGCGATGCCGGGGAGCGAGGTAGCGGGCCGGCGGCGCTCAGTCATCGCTGCCTTCGCGCACGACGACCGACTTGTAGCACTCGAGCACATCGCCAACCTGAATGTCGTCGTAGCCGACGATCTTCATGCCGCACTCGTTGCCGGAGCGCACTTCCTTGGCGTCGTCCTTGAACCGCTTGAGCTGTTCGAGCCGGCGGTCCTTCTCGATGACGATGCCACCACGCGTGACGCGGATCTGCGCGTTGCGCTCGACCGTGCCATCGGTGACGTAGCAGCCCGCGATCGCGCCGACCTTGGAGATGCGGAACACCTGGCGCACCTCGGCGTGACCAAGCACGTCGATGCGCACCGTCGGTTCGAGCATGCCCTTGAGCGCCTTCTCGATGTCCTCGCTGATGTGATAGATGACGTCGTACAGGCGAACATCGATCTTCTTGGACTCGGCGAGGGCGCGCGCCTTGGCGTTGGTCGTGACGTTGAAACCAACCACGATCGCGCCAGTCGTCTCGGCGAGCAGCATGTCGCTCTCGTTGATGCCGCCCACCGCGCAGTGCTTGACGACCACCTTGAGGTCGCCCACGCTGATCTTGGGAAGCATGGCCTTGAGCGTTTCGACACTGCCCTGCACATCAGCCTTGACCACGAGCGAAAGCTCCTTGGCCTTGTCCTTGCCGATGTGTTCAAGGATGTTGTCGAGCGTGACCTTCGGCGCGGCGAGTTCGCGCAGGCGTTCGGCCTGACGACGCTCGTTCGCGGCTTGCTCGGCTTCCTTGAGCGAATCGACCACGAAGAACTTGTCGCCGGCATCCGGCAGCTCATCGAGACCGCTGACCGCGCAGGGCGTTCCGGGGATCGCTTCCGTCACGCGCTGGCCTCGGTCGTTGACGATGTCGCGAATGCGGCCCGATGCGCGGCCGATCACGATCGAATCGCCCTTCTTGAGCACGCCTTCCTGGACGAGGATGCGCGCGACGGGACCGCGGCCCTCTTCCATCTGCGCTTCGAGCACCGCGCCCTGCGCGTTGCCAGCCCAGTCGGCCTCGATGCCCTTCATGTCGGACACGAGCGCGAGCATGTCGAGCAGGTCTTGAATGCCGATGTCCTTGAGCGCGCTGGTCTTGACGACTTCGACGTCGCCGCCCCACGGCACCGTGTTCAGGCCGTGCTCGGCGAGCTGGCCGTAGATGCGTTGGAAGGTCTTCACGCCGGCTTCGGGCTTGTCGACCTTATTCAGGGCCACAACGATCGGCACACCGGCCGCCTTCGCGTGGTTGATGCTCTCAATCGTCTGGGGCATGACGCCGTCGACGGCGTCGACCACCAGCACCACGATGTCGGTGATGCGTGCACCGCGCGAACGCATGGCGGTGAAGGCTTCGTGACCGGGCGTATCGATGAAGGTGAGCGTGCGCTCGGTGTCGCCGGCCTTGACTGGCACCATGAACGCGCTGGTCGCCTGCGTGATGCCGCCCGCTTCGCCCGCTGCAACGTTGGCCTTGCGGATGCGGTCGAGCAGGCTCGTCTTGCCGTGGTCGACGTGGCCAAGGATCGTGATGACCGGCGAACGCGGACGCGCGTCCTTGCGTTCACGCTGCGCGAACTGGCTCGCGATCGCGTCTTCGGCGGTCTGCTCGCTGGCGACTTCGAGCACGATGTCGAACTCGAGCATGATCTCTTCAGCGCGCGAAGTTTCGATCACGCTATTGATCGTCGCCATCGTGCCCGAGAGCAGGAGCTTCTTCAGGATGTCGGTCGCCTTCACGCCGGTGGCGGCGCTCAGTTCCTTGATCACGATTGGTTCAGCGATCTTGACCGGACCGCTGCTCTTCTGAGCCTGCGCGCGACCACCGGGGCCAAGGCGACCACCGGGGCCACCGCGACCGGGCGTGGCCTTGTGGCTCTTGAAGAAGCCACCCGCACGCGTGAGCCGACCTTCGCGGTCGATCAGGTCTTGTGCGCGCCACGGCTCAAACGGCGCATCGCCGCCAGCCTTCGCGCTGCGGCCGCCCGCGCCATCCGCGCGACCGCCGGGCCGCTTGTCGTTGGGACCAGGACGACGATCATCACGGCCGCGCGCAGCGCCGCCTGGACCGGCAGCACCACCGGGGCGCACACCTGTTCCACCGAAGCCACCGGGTCGTGAACCCGTTCGGCCAGGGCCGCTGCCGGGGCCGCCCATGCCGGGACCGGTTCGAGGACGCGGTGCTGCGATGCGATCGGGTTCTTCGACACGCACCACGCGCGGACCCGAGAGCGCCGACTTGGTCGGCTGCGAGAGCATCTGCCCTGCTGGCTTGACGACTTCAGGGCGGCGCGGAACGTTGGGAACCGGACGCGGACCAGTGTCGCTGGGGCGCCAAGTCGGCCGCGCTGGCGCGGGTGGCGTGGTGCCCGTGGGGCCGGATGGACCAGTCGTGCCCGATGAACCGAGACCGGCGGTCGGCGGCGTGCCGCCTGTGGTGCCAGGCGCCGCAGGCGTGCGGGGCGCAACGCCGCTTGCTCCCGTGCGGACGACGCCCGAAGTCAGGCTGGACGGCCGACCCGCGGGCGTAGTGGTCGAAGTGGTCGTCGAAGTGGTCGCAGGCGCGGTTGCGGCGCTCGACGCAGCCGGAGCTGCCGGAGCGGTTGCAGCGGCCTTGGTTGCAGCGGGCGTGCCAGCAGCAGCCGTCTCAGCGGCGCGGGCGGCTGGAGCCGGCGCCGCAGCGGAAACCGCGGGCGCGGCCGGTTCCACGGGTGCCGGGGCGGAACCTTCGGCCTTGGCCTTCACCGCGGCGGGCTTGGGTTCAACCGTCTTGGTCGAACTTGGCGCGGGCGCATCGCCAGAAGCCTCGTCGCCCTTCTTCTTCTTCGACTTGGCCGTCGTGGCGCGCTTCTTCGCCTCGACGACATCGACCTTCTCGGCCGTCTCGACGGCCGTGCCGCCGCCAGCACCTGAGAACCACTCACGAATGGTCAGCGAAAGGCCAACCGACACCGTCGATGCGGCGCTCGAGACGCCGTCGATCTGCTCGCGCTGGCACTTCTCGACGACATCCTTGCTGGTGACGCCCAGCTCCTTGGCGAGTTGGCTGATTCTGATCTTGCTGCCCTTGGGAGTACTCAAGCGGTGCTCTTTCTGTGGTGGTTCCGGTCAGTCGTGCTGGTCTGGAGAATTCTGAATCGTGAAGGAAATCTGAAGCGTTCAACGCCCGAGGATGTCGTCCGCCGCGGCTTCGCTCGCCGCATCGGGCGAGGCGGATTGGCCACCGCCGAGGATGCCATCGACCACGTCGCCGCCTTCGGCAGCAAGGCGCTCGGCCTCGGCCTGCTTGGCGGCTTCCTGCTCGGCAGCGACGACCTTGGCACGCTCGGTGCACGCATCGACGACTGCAACAGCGAGTTCTTCGCCCATGCCGGCTTCGTTGACGAGGATCGCCTCGCCGACCTCTTCGACGTCAAAGACGCTGATGAGGCCCAGGACACCCATACGGTCGAGCATCTCGTCCGTGACGCCTTCGACGCCGCGCACGGTTTCCTCAAGGATCTCGAGGCCGCGCTGGAACTCAGGCGGCGTGAGGATGTCGACGTCCCAACCAGTCAAGCGTGCGGCCAAGCGCACGTTCTGACCGCGACGGCCGATGGCGAGCGACAGTTGGTCGTCGCGCACGATGATCGTGGCGCGGCCGAGCTCGAAACACAGGCTGACTTCCTCGACTTCGGCGGGCTTGAGCGAGTTCGAGATCAGGATCTGGCTGCTCTCGTTCCAGCGAACGATGTCGATCTTTTCGCCGCCGAGTTCATCGACGATGTTGCGGATGCGGCTACCACGCACGCCGACGCACGCGCCGACGGCATCGACCTTGCTGTCGATGCTCGCGACCGCGAGCTTGGTGCGGAAGCCCGGCTCACGCGACATGGCCTTGATCTCGATGGTGCGCTCGGCGACTTCGGGAACTTCGGCCTCGAAGAGGCGGCGAATGAAGTCCTGGTGCGCGCGGCTGAGGACGATCTTGACCTGATGACCCGCGTCGCGCACATCGAGCAGGAGACATCGCACGCGATCGCCGGGCTGGAATTGCTCGCCGGGGATCTGCTCGCTGCGCGGCATGAAGCCCTCGGCGCGGTCGATCTGCACGATGAGCGCGTTGCCCTCGTAACGCTGCGCGACGCCCGTGACGAGTTCGCCCTGGCGCTTGCTGAATTGGTCGAGCAGGCTGCTGCGTTCGTCCTCGCGGAAGCGCTGGATCATGACCTGCTTGGCGGTCTGCGCAGGGATGCGGCCCAAGCGAGCGAGCGGAATGTTCTCGCGCTCGCCAGTCTCCAGATCATTGCGCCAAAGCGTGATGGCGCCGGTGAGGCGGTCCATCTCGCAGCCGAACTCCTCGGGATCGAGCGAATTGAAGTGCTTGCGCGCAGCGCTGACCATGGCCTGCTCCAGGTCCTGGATCAGGAGTTCACGGTCGATGCTGCGTTCGCGGGCGATCGATTCGAGGATGCGGAGCGTTTCTTGGTTCATGGTCTGGTCCTTGGCGTGCTGAGTTGATGGATTGGAAGGTTGGTGAGTTGTCGCCGCGCAAAAACACATCGAGCCACGGCGGTTGCGGCAACCGCGTGGCTCGTCGCTCTGCACCACCAGATGGTGGTTTCCCTGGCGCTAGGCGCCCCCTGCCTTCCCGCAAGCGGGGAGCAAGGCGCGACCGACGCCGGCCGACCAAGGATGGACGCGCGAGCGCGCCATCAGCGGTAGGCCGTCGAAGCGGAACCCGCCAGCAGGCGGGCAAGCAGGCTGTCGATGGATCGAAGCATGCGCCGTTTCAACGAAGGGGTGCGAGAGACGAGTCCCGCTCGGACGACCCGGCGGGAGGCGAGATTCTAGCGATTTCCCCGTCACTGCGGAAACGGCAAACCACGCGCTGGCCCAGCCGTAGGATGGCCCCATGACCCGTTTCGCGTTCCCTGCAGCGATCGTTCTGACCCTTTTCTTGCTGGTCCGGGCCACGCCCGCCGCGGTCGCGCAGGCGCCCGGCCTTGGTGGTTTCCCCGGTTCTGCGCCTTTGGGCGAGCCCGCCGACGCCGGCACCGGCCTGAGCACGGACAAGGTCAAGGTCCGGGTCGTCGCCTCGACGACGAGCCCCGCCGCGGGTGCCGATCTGGTGGTCGCGGTCGAGCTCACGATCGCTCCAGGTTGGCACACCTGGCCGAACCAGCGCAAGCTTCCAGAAGGCACCGCTGAGTTCATCGGCGCCGTCACGACGACAGTCTCCGTGACGAGCAGCGACGCCGCGAAGGCCATCGTGCACGACGGCTTCGCCCAGTGGCCCGAGGTCCACACGGTCAAGGCCGATCTTGGCGACGGCGAGCTGTCCTACGCGGTCTTCGAAGGCCGCTCGGTGGTCTTCGTGCCAGTCACGATCGCGCACGGTGCAACCGGAACCGTCACGCTCACGGTGCAGGCTGGCTTTCAGAGCTGCGACAGCGCGACATGCCTTGCTCCGGCGGATGTGACTGAGACGATCTCGCTCAAGCTCGGCGGCGCAGCCACAACCGCGCCCGCTGGTGATCTCTTCGCGGGATTCGATCCAGCGGTCTTTGGGCGCATCCGTGGGGGCGAAGCGGCCCCGATGTCGTTGGAGTTCAAGCTCACCGACTCGATTCGCTTCGAGATCGATCCGCGCGGTTCAGGGCTCGTGCTGCTGGCACTGCTTGCTGCGCTCGGCGGCGTGCTCTTGAACTTCACGCCGTGCGTGCTGCCCGTCATCCCGCTCAAGATCATGAGCCTGTCGCGCGCGGCTGGCACCAAGGGCCGCATGCTGAAGTTGGGCGGGATCATGAGCCTGGGCGTCGTCTTCTTCTGGGTCGCACTGGGCACGCTCTTCGCGCTCGCGAGCACCGGGATCAAGTCACTCGAGGGCTTCGCGCAGCTCAATGCGCTCTTCCAATTGCCATGGTTCACGATCGCCGTGGGCATCTTCATCTGCGTGATGGCGATCGGGATGGCAGGCTTCTTCACCGTCGGGTTGCCCAACTGGGTCTATTCGATCGAAACGAAGCAGGAATCCGCAGGCGGAAGCTTCGTGTTCGGCATCATGACCGCTGTCTTGAGTACGCCGTGCACCGCGCCGTTGATGGGCGCCGCGGCGGGCTACGCGATCAAGATCCAAGATCCGGGCACCGTGATGCTGGTCTTCACATCGATCGGTCTGGGTATGGCGCTGCCGTATCTGCTGCTCAGCATGAATCCACGCTTGGTCGACCGCATGCCGCGCGGCGGCGCGGCTGGCGAACTGCTCAAGCAGTGCATGGGACTTCTGCTCTTGGCCGCGGGCATCTACTTCGTTGGCAGCGGCGTGAACGGCTATCTCGAAGAACCAAGTCACGCGTACTGGTGGCTCGTTGCGCTCTCGGGCATTGGGGCTGGACTCTGGCTCGTGCGCGGCACACTGAAGCTCGCGAAGAGCCCGCGCAACCGCACGGTGTTCGGCGGCGTCGGGCTGTTCATCGCTGGCCTGAGCGCGCTGATCGGATGGTCAATGACCTACGAAGCGATCCACTGGCAGACCTGGACCGCCGAGCGCGAGGCCGCTGCGATCAAGGATGGCAAGATCGTGATGGTCGACTTCACCGCGGATTGGTGCATCAACTGTAAGACGCTCGAGAAGACCGTGCTCGAATCACAGGCCGTGCTCGATGCGCTCGAAGCGCACGGGGTGGTGCCGCTCAAGGTCGACCTGACGAGCGGCGTGCCCGCCCGCGGCGATCGGCTCAAGTCGGCAGGCGGCGCGACGATCCCGCTGCTCGTGATCGTGTCGCCCAAGGACGGCCCGATCTGGAAGAGCGAGCTCTACACGCCGGGCGATGTGGTCTCGGCGATTGAACGCGCGGGGAAGTGACGACGATCGATCGTCACTGACCGCAGGGACCCCAGCTGGAGAGGACTGCTGCCAGGTCCTTGCCGTCGACGAGACCATCGTTGTTGGTGTCGGCGTTGCCGCTCGCTCCCCACTGCGCCAAGACTGCAGAGAGATCCTTCGCGTTCACCTGGCCATCGCCGTCGATGTCTGCAGGGCACGCGTTGCCTAGTTCACCCAAGTATGGCTTGGCCACCGGCGCACCGCCGCCGCCCGTGAAACTCGCTGCTTGGTCGACGAGGAAGAGATCCTCGCCACCCACGCCGTCAAGATCACCGCGCGTGCTCAAGATCGGCGCCGATGCACCAAGGTCCGTCTCCGCACCGATCGTCATCGGACCGCCTGCGCCCGTCGTGTCGATTCGCATCACGACGGCCTTGGACTGCGTCCCCACCGTGCGCTGCACACTCACGATGTCTCGGTCGCCGTCACCGTCCGCGTCGATCAGGCTCACATCGAGTCCGCTGCTTGCACCAGTCGGCGCAATCGGCACCGCACTCCCGAAGCCGCCACCGGTCTGGCCACGGAAGAGCGTCAAGACCGGGTACGCACTCCCAACGCCCTGCTGCACGGGATTCGCATTCGCGGTCACCACCTCATCCTTACCGTCGCCGTCCATGTCCACAAAGTCAAGGCCGACTGGTACACCAGGCACATTCATCACCTGCGTGATCGCAAATGACCCCGTCGGGCCGGGATCGAGCACCACCACACGGCCAAGCTCGGTTCCGCCCAGCGTCGTGCTCGATGCTCCGCCTGTCGCCACGCGACGACCGCGCGTGGTGGTCGTCGTCGGCGTTGTGGGCAGTGCGATCACCTGCTCAACATCACCGGTCGATGGACTGAAGATGCTCGCCTTGTCGCCGCTTGCATCTCCGCTCCCACCGCTGCCCACGCCCACTCCACCACCCCCGAAACCCATGTAGCTCGTAGCGGGCGGAATCACGCACACGCTCCGTGGGGTTCCATTGGGATTCAAGGTGAAGCCACTCGTAAAGGCAGGCGTCTGGCTCGGAGCGTTGTTCAGGTACACCTGAGCTCGGTTGTTGCTCGTCGTGCCCACGACCGCATCAATCTTCCCGTCGCCGTTGGTATCGCCCACCGCAAGGCAGCTCGGACTCGGCGCCGTCGAGACCTGCACACTCGTGCCACCAAGATTCCCTTGACCGTCGTTCAAGAGGACCTGCAAGGTTCCGGGCTGGCCTGGACCAAAGTCGATCGCCAAGGCCAAGTCGTCAAACCCGTCGCCGTTCCAGTCCATCGCCTCCGCGGCGACAGCGCTCCCGGAGAAGCCACCCGTGTTCGCACCAGTCAGGTTCGCATTCCCAGTCAGATCCAAGAGACGCAGCGAGTACAGCGTCTGACCCAGCGCACCAGCGCTCGGCACCAAGGCCAAGAACTTCCCTTGAGGCGCAGGCACCGTCGTCTGGATGATGTCAAAGTTCCCCACCGGATTCCCGCTGCGAAGGACCGGGATGTTCAGGTCGGCTGGCAGCACGCTCGCTCCTGATCCCAAGAGCCAGATGCGACCCGCCAAGGTCGCCGTACCGCTCACATCGATCGAATGATCCGGCTGACCAGACGCAGGCACCGACAGATCCACCGGCATCAAGAGCGTGCTCCCGCTTCGAGCCACCAAGCTCGCTGCTTGCGCATCGCATGTGCTGCCTACAGATCCGTATGTACCAAGATCGACAGCTGAGAGCGGACCAGGCACCTGCGGACCACCACCGTTCGACCAGGTCCACACACCGATGTTCTCCCACGCCGATCCACTCGTCGTCAACGTCGCCGTGCCAGAGCCGCCGGGATTGGTGCAGGTGCTGAGTTCAGGTGCCAACACGGCAAGGGTGAAGTCGATACCACAGGCCACCTGCGTGACGCCGCGCAAGCCCGCCGGGGTCGTGGTCTGGTCAAACCAGTTGTCGCCCCATCCGCGGATCGTGCCGTCACTCTTCAACGCATAGGTGTGGCCAAAACCGCAGGCCACCTGGGTCACCACGCCAAGTCCCGAGGGGGTGGTTCGTTGACCGTAGTGATTCCATCCCCACCCGACGAGCGTGCCGTTGGTCTTCAAGGCGTACGTGTGGTAGCTGCCGCAGGCGACCTGCGTCACGCCGCTGAGGTTCGCCGGAGTCACCGTCTGGCCGAAGTGCCCAAAGTCGTCAGACTGATCGGCTCCACCAGCTCCCCACCCCACGAGCGTGCCGTTGCTCCGCAGGGCGTACGTGTGCTTGTTGCCACAAGCGACCTGCGTGACGCCGTTCAGTCCCGCTGGCGTATCGATCTGGCCAGTTTGATTACTGCCCCATCCCACCAGTGTGCCGTCGATCTGCAGGGCGTAGGTGTGGGAGCTGCCGCAGGCGACCTGCGACACGACACCGAGGCCCGCGGGCGAGCTGGTTTGGCCGGAGAAGTTGTCGCCCCAGCCCACCAGCGTGCCGTTGATCTGCAGCGCGTAGGTGTGGGCCTCACCGCATGCAACCTGCGTGACGACGCTCAGGCCCGCGGGTGTGCCGGTCTGGCCGGAGCTGTTGTCCCCCCATCCCACCAGCGTGCCGTCGCTCTTCAGGCCGTAGTTGTGGTAGCCGCCGCAGGAAACACGCGTGACCGCGCTGAGGTTTGCTGGGGTGCTGGTTTGGGCAAAGAGGTTGTATCCCCAACCCACCAAGGTGCCGTCACTCTTCAGGGCGTAGGTGTGGTCCCAACCGCAGGCGACCCGCGTCACGCCGCTGAGCCCGGCGGGGGTGACGCCCTCGCCCATGGCGCCGCCGCCCCATCCCACCAGCGTGCCGTCATTCTTCAGGGCGTAGGTGGTGAGGCTGCCGCAGGAGACCTGCACGACGCCGCTCAGATCACTCGGCGTTTCGGTTTGACCGAAATGCGGAAATCCGGTCTGACCGGACCCGCCCGCTCCCCATCCAACCAGCGTGCCGTCGTTCTTCAGCGCGTAGGTGTGCCATTCGCCACAAGCGACCTGCGCCACGCCGCTCAGACCAGTTGGAGTCTTGATCTGCCCCTCAAAGTCCCTGCCCCATCCAATGAGCGTTCCGTCGCTCTTCAGCGCGTAGGTGTGCAACCCGCCACAGCTGACTTGGATCACATCCGTCAGGCCCGTCGGGGTCACGGACTGGCCGAAGTCGTACATCCCACTTTGCCCTGGTCCACCGGCGCCCCAACCGACCAGTGTGCCGTCGTTCTTCAGGGCGTAGGTGTGGTACTTGCCACAAACGACCTTTGCCACACCGCCGAGATTCGCAGGAGTGCTGGTCTGGCCAAACTCGTTGCTGCCCCAACCGACCAGCGTGCCGTCGTTCTTCAGGGCGTAGGTGTGGTCCGAGCCGCACGCGATCTGCGTCACGCCAGCCAAGCCCGCTGGAGTGTTGATCTGGCCAATCCAGTTGGACCCCCAACCCACCAACGTCCCGTCGTTCTTGAGGGCGTAGGTGAACCATTGGCCACAGGCGACCTGCGTGTACGGAAGCAGCGACCCGGGCAGGAGACTGCCTTGTAGCCCCCACTGCAGGACCTGCCCAGACTGCTCCTGGTTTTGTGCAAACGCCGAGCCACCCGTGGACAACGCACTGATCGTGGTCGCGAGCACTCCGAGTGAGCGGAGCGATCCGCTCAAGACCCGCTTCACGCCGCCGAGGGTCATGGCGAAGGTGGCAAGCGCACGGCGTGGAGCAG
>Ga0194120_10002191_pt1 | contig 33961 bp, 18 predicted proteins | sample TA2MahCa65mmetaG_FD_148642 | JGI IMG/M metagenome (GOLD analysis project Ga0194120, IMG submission 148642) | Freshwater microbial communities from Lake Tanganyika, Tanzania - TA2015019 Mahale Deep Cast 65m | ecosystem: Environmental > Aquatic > Freshwater > Lake | place: Tanzania: Lake... | reverse complement strand
TGGAGACCGCACGAAAGGTGCGCTCTCTCTCGTCGAGACCCCATCAACCGGAGAGCCGGATGCGGGAAATCCGCCCGTCCGGTTCGGAGGGAGGGGTGACGCTCGTGTGTCATCCCTACCCCTATCTTTGGTTGCGGCTTTCGCTGCGCTATGGGGTTGCGGAGCTATGCGCGCAGGGCGTGTTTAGTCGTCGCGGGCGTGCTCACGTTACTCTCGGCCTTGGCCTCCGGCGCACACGCGGCCGGCCTGCCATTGGTCTGGCGCTGGTCGAACCCAAAGCCCCACGGCAATAACATTGCCGCGATGACTTTTGGCAACGGCTGGATCGTCCAGGTCGGAGAGCGCGGCCAGATTTATCTGAGCCGCGATCTGGACGATTGGATTCCCTGTGACAGCAAAACGACCAACGATCTGCGGAGCGCGACGTTTTTCGGGAGCAAGATCATCGTCACCGGCGAAAACGGCACCGTGCTCTACGCCGAATCAGGCCTGCCTCGGCCCGAATTTCAACGCATTGACCTGGGCACACTGGACTGGTTGGAGGGCGTCGCGGCTTCACCCGCTCTCCAGGTCGCAGTCGGAGACAACGGCGCCACTTACACCAGCCACAATGGCACCGTCTGGCTGCGGCAGAGCCAGTCGTTTACGACCTGGCTGCGCGGAGTCGCCTACGGCAATGGATTGTTTGTGACTGTGGGCGAGACCGGCCTGGTGGCGACCAGCTCGGACGGCGTCACGTGGCAACGCCAGACCAGCGGCGTGACCGAACACTTAAACCAGATCGCCTGGGTTCAGAATCGATTCGTGGCGGTGGGGGACTCGGGACGAACTTTGAGCAGCAGCGATGGCCGAAGCTGGCAGACCGTTGCCACCAGCGCCGCGAACACTCTCTACACCATCACCGCCAGCCCCAGCAGTGTGTCGGTCGCGGGCGAAAGCGAGCTGCGCCTGCAAGAGAACGGCGTCTGGTCCGATCAGATTCGCAGCGCCGCCACGTCGTTTCCGGCGCCGAATTGGACTTACTTGAGCAGTTTGTGGGACGGGAGCTTGTTCTTGTTGGGAGGCCGGACCGGGCTGACGGTGGAAGGATTCAAAACCAACGCTGCCAGCGCTACAGTCTGGGTGGACCGGCACGATCACGCACAAATCGTTGTTCGCGCTGGCGAGTTCCGGCGGACAGCTCCTGGCCGCCGGAGTGGAAGGCGTGATTCTGCTGAGCCAGGTGATTCCCGACCTGGCGCCCATCACGATCAAAAGCTTCAACCGCAAGTCCGGCGAGAACGGGTTTCTTTTCTCCGGCAAGCCCGATCAACGTTTCACGCTGGATTACAGCACGGACCTGTTCAACTGGAAGACCGGGACGGCCCTGGAGTTCCGGGACAGTTCAGGCGCAGTGATTCATCTGGAAACCTCGCCCGTGAATTCGCACCGGATTTTCTTCCGCGCGACGCTGCGGTGATTGAATCCGAGCCAGGAAGAGCCCGAAACGCGCTCGCCAAAGGGAATCACCCTATGGTAAGAATGCGTTCATCGAGCGAGCTTCATTGGTCATGAAGATCAGCCAAAAAGACTGCGAACCGAGCTTTCGGCGAAGGAGAAAGGGCTTCGAGATTTCTGAATCGGCCCGCGCCTGGGTCCGGATCGTGATCTTCAGCTTTTGGGGTTGGGTGGCATTCGACTCTCCGGCCGATGACGTGAGTCAAAGCGCGAAACGAGAGGCTTCGGGTCCGGCGGCGCCGATGTCCGAGGTGCTCAACCGCGAATCCGGGAAAGATTTTTGGTCGTTTCAACCGCTCAAACGTGTTTCCCCTCCTTCGGTCAAAGACCGGGCCTGGCCTAGGACCTCAATCGATCAGTTCATCCTGGCCGGGCTGGAATCACGCGGCTTCGCTCCGGCATCGCCCGCGCCCAAGCTCGATCTCATTCGACGGGTTTACTTCGATGTCATCGGTTTGCCGCCCGCTCCTGAGGAAGTGCAGCAGTTCCTCAACGCTTCGTCGCCCGACGCCTACGAAAGACTTGTGGATCGTTTGTTGAACAGCCCGCACTACGGCGAGCGCTGGGGCCAGCATTGGCTGGACGTGGTGCGTTTCGCAGAAACGGAAGGTTTCGAGTACGATCGCGACATTCCCGATGCGTGGCGGTACCGGGACTACGTCATCGAGTCGTTCAATCGGGACAAGCCATTCGATCGGTTCGTTCTCGAACAACTGGCGGGGGACGAGATGGCGCCGGACGACCCTGAAATGCAAGTTGCCGCCGGCTTTCATCGGCTGGGTCCGGTCCGGCGCAACGCGGGCAATCAAGACGTGGCCAGCAGCCGCAACGAAGTATTGACCGACCGCACGGACATCATCGGCGCGGCTTTTCTGGGCCTGACGATTGGCTGCGCGCGTTGCCACGATCACAAGTTCGATCCGATCCGCCAGAAGGATTACTATCAGATGCAGGCGTTCCTCGCGGCCACGGACGAACGGAACATTCTGTTGAGCAGCCCGCAGGAACAGGAGGATTGGAAGAACAAGGTCAAGTCGATCAATCAGGAGGTCGCCCGCCTCAAGCGCGCTTTGCGAAACGCGGAGGACGAAGAGAAGGCGCGGCTGAACCAGAAGATTCTCGAGCTGGAAGAGAACATGCCGCGCCCGCCCGCGACCATCGCCAGCATCCAGAACGTCGAGTCCAATCGCACGGCGATTCACGTTTTGCGGCGCGGCGCTTGGGAGAGCAAAGGCGAGCGCGTGGGCATGAAAGGCCCGAATATTCTCTGGCAGGAAGGAACGACGGAGCTTCCGCCGGACACACCGAACCCCAAGACGGCCCTGGCGCGTTGGATCACCGATCCGAAAAACCCGTTGACAGCGCGCGTGCTGGCGAATCGGGTCTGGCAATTTCATTTCGGGCAAGGGCTGGTGAAGACGGCGAATGACTTTGGCGAGAACGGCGACCGGCCGAGCCATCCGGAATTGCTCGATTATCTGGCGCTCCGGATCATCGAGCACGGCTGGCGGCTCAAGCCGATTCACCGGATGATCTTGTTGAGCAGTGTTTATCGGCAAGCGTCGGGGACTGTTCCCAGCAGCCTTGAGCCGGGTAAGGACGCGTTCCACCACGTCCCTGATCTTAGCTCCGAAGGGGCTTCAGGGATCAACCTTGCGTCGCCCCGTCGGGGCTTAGTCAGGGACGGAGTGGAATCCGTCCTTACCCGTCGTGGTGAAGAGGCGGCGGCGAGCGATCCGGAAAACCGGTTGCTGTGGCGGTTCAATCGCCGGCGCCTGGACGCGGAAGGGATTCGCGACGCGATGCTGGCGGTTTCGGGAAAGCTGAATCGAAAAGCGGGCGGGCCGAGCGTGCTGCTGCCGGTCGATGCCGAGTTGATCGGTCAGCTTTACAAGCCTTCGCAATGGACGGTCACGCCGCACGAGCAGGATCATCACTGCCGCTCGGTTTACCTGATTGCGAAACGCAACTTGCGGCTGCCGTTCATGGAAGTGTTCGATCAACCGGCGCTTCAGACAAGTTGCGGCCGGCGGGAGACGAGCACGCACGCGCCGCAAGCCTTGGAGCTTTTGAACGGGCGCATTTCAAACACGCTGGCGGAAGCGTTCGCGCAACGGCTGGTCGCCGAAGCGGGCGCTGACGCCAACGCTCAGATCGATCGCGCGTATTGGCTGGCTGCGAGCCGTCCGCCCACCAAGAATGAAAAGCGTCTCGCGCTCCAATTCCTCCAAAGCCAGCCGTTGAAGGAATTCGCGCTGGCGATGTTTAATCTGAACGCATTTCTATATGTCAACTGAACAGCAACATCCCACCGCTGGGTTGCACACACGCGAGACGGGAACAGAAATCATGATGCCTCCGGAGAATAACGTCGGCCACGTTCGTCTTACCCGGACGCGACGCGAGTTCATTCGCGACGCGTTCTGCGGCTTTGGTTCGCTGGCGTTCGCTTCGATTCTCCAGCAGGAGCGAGCGCGCGCCGCGATATTGAATCCGCTCGCGCCGAAACCTTCACACTTCGCGCCGAAAGCGAAGGCGGTCATCTTCTTGTTTGCGGCGGGCGGGCCGAGCCACATCGACACCTTCGATCCCAAGCCGCTGCTCAATCAGCTTCACGGCCAGCCGCGCCCGAAGGAATTTGGCGAGGCGAAATATCAATTCATCGAAAGGAACGCCAAGCTTCTGGGCACGAAGCGCTCCTTCAAGAAATACGGCCAGAGCGGCATTGAGGTTTCCGACCTGTTTCCGCATACGGCCCAATGCATCGACGACATCGCGGTGATCCGCTCGTGTTACGGGGACATGGTCGTGCACTCGGCGGCGCAGTACGAACTGTTCAGCGGTCGCATCGTGCCGGGGTTTCCGAGCATGGGTTCCTGGATCGCCTATGGACTTGGCTCGGAAAGTCAATCGCTGCCGGCCTACGTGGTGATGCCGGACCCGGACGGCGCGCTGGAAGCGGGCCAGCCGATGTACATGCACGGGTTTTTGCCGGCGGTCTATCAACCGACCATGCTGCGTTCGGGCACCAAGCCGGTGCTGAGCCTCGACTTGCCAACTGGCGTCTCCTCCGAGCAACGGCGCAAGACCGTTGATCTGATCCGCCATCTCAATGAAGCGACATTGGCTCCGGACGATGACGAGTTTTCCGCGCGGATCAGCGCGTACGACCTCGCGTTCAAGATGCAATCGGAAGCCCCGGCGGTCTTCGATCTTTCGGAGGAACCTCAGGAGACGCTCGACCTCTACGGCGTCGGCACCGCGCCGACGCACGATTACGGCCGCCGTTGTTTGCTGGCCCGGCGTCTCGTTGAAAAGGGCGTGCGGTTCATTTGCGTCGTTTCCGGCGGTGGGCCAGGGAACAAGCAGTGGGACGCGCACGACAACATCGAGGAAAATCACCTCCGCATGGCGTCTAAGACGGACAAGCCGATTTCCGGACTGCTGAAGGACTTAAAACGCCGCGGGCTGTTCGACAGCACGCTCGTGCTCTGGGGCGGCGAATTTGGGCGCTCACCCGAAGCGCAGACCGGCAAAGGCCGCGATCATCATAATTTGGGTTTCAGCATGTGGATGGCGGGCGGCGGCAGCAAAGGCGGCCAGGTCGTCGGCGCGACGGACGACATCGGCTTGCGCGCGGTGAAGGATCCGGTTCACTTCCGCGACATCCACACGACGATCTTGCACCAACTGGGTTTGGACCAGGACGCGTTGAATTTTCCGCACCTGGGCCGCAATGAGCGCCTCACCCTGGTCCAGGGAAAAGTCATCGAACAGATCGTGTGAAGTAGGGCAGGCATCCTGCCTGCCTGATGGTTTGAGCAGTTGAATAAACGGAGGCGGGCTGGAAGCCTGCCCTGCGTTGGCGGTTATCAACCGAGTTGAAGAAGGATGATTATGCGCAAAACATCTGTCGGAGTTTCCCTCGTTGCATGCTTCATGATGATTCAAGTTCCAGCGACGCTTCACGCCCAGGCGAAGTTCACGCCGGCGGACGTCGGCCAAACCGTCAACGGCTTCCAGGATGATTTCAGCGGCGCGAGGCGCGATCCGAACTGGGTGCCGGTGCCGCCGGAGAAGGACAACTACGATCAACTCAACGGCGTGCTCGTCGTCACGGTGGTTGGCGAAGGGGCGTTCGACACACACTTGCTCTACCAGGCGCCGGGCTACGACGACACCGCACACGAAGTGCTGGCGCGGATTCGGGTCACGGCGTTCGGCACCGGAGACGCGCCGCGGTGCGGCATCGCGGTCGCGGTGAGCGGGGATACCAGTCAGGGAATCAACCTGCACTTCCGCGACCACAATCAGGATGGGCTGTCGGGGCGCCAATTCAAGTTGCTGGATGATCGGCGCGCGTGGGGGCCACGCGGGCTGGATCTCAAATGGGAGGACGCGGCCTGGTATTGGTTGCGTCTGCGCCAGACCGGCCCTGGCACCGCTCCCACCAACAACATCAACGCCAAAGTCTGGCTGGCGGACGGCAGCGTTCCTGAACCGGGCGAGTGGCAAATGAACTGGCGGCGCAGCGGACGAACGGGGTTCGCGGGAATCGTCGGTTCGAGCATCGGCGGGCTTTCGGAATACGAAGTGGACTACATTCTCATCAAAGCGGAAGGCCTTCCGAGCATCAAAGTCTCGCCCAGCGCATTCCCGGAGCCATTGTTCTTGAGCATCCGGCAACAACCGAAAAGCGCGAGCGCCGACATCGGCCAAACCGCCACATTCACACTCGAAGTCGCGAGTTCGGCCCCGCCGGCTTACCAATGGCAAAGAGCGGCGGCGGGGAGCACCAACTTTGTCGCCATCGCCGGCGCCACGGCGAAGAGCTACACAACCACTCCGGTGACTCGAACGGATCACGGCGCGAAATTCCGTTGCGCCCTTTCGATGGGCGGCGCAACCGTCACCAGCGCCGAGGCGATCTTGACGGTGGATGTGACCCCGCCGACCGTGGTCCGAGCTGTCGCGAGCGTGGACCGGACTTTCGACAGCGTCACCGTCATGTTTTCCGAGCCCGTCGCGGCCAGCACGGCAACCAATGTCGCGAACTACGCGGTCACGGGGCTTTCCGTCAGCGCGGCCAAACTCTCCGGCGTCGGCACGAATGTCGTTTTGAAAACCGGCGCCCTAAAGCCGGGGACGAGCTACACGCTCACCGTCAAAGGAATTCAAGACGTGGTTGGCAACACCATTCTTCCGAATTCACAGGTCCCGATCAGTTTCGATGTGGCGGTGCCCGCCGATTTCGGACAGACCGTCAAAGGGTTTCAGGATGATTTCCTCAGCGCGACCCGCGACCCGAACTGGGTGCCGGTGCCTCTGGAGAAAGACAGTTACGAACCGGCCAATGGCGTGCTTCGGGTCACGGTCGTCGGCGAAGGTCCGGATACGCATTTGCTCTACCAGGCGCCGGGCTACAGCGAAGACGCGCAGGAAGTGCTGGCTCGAATTCGGATCACGGCGTTCGGCGCCGGCGACGCGCCGCGGTGCGGCATTGCGGTCGGAGTCGATCCGGACTCCAGCCAGGGCATCAATTTGCATTTCCGCGACAACGACCAGGATAGCGTTTCAGGCCGCCAGTTCAAATTGCTGGACGACCGGCGCGCCTGGGGACCGCCCGGACTCGACATCGATTGGGAAAATGAAACCTGGTACTGGCTGCGTTTGCGCCAGACGGGCAGCATCGTGACCGACGGTCCGAATATCTTTGGCAAAGTCTGGCTCGCGGACGGAACTGTTGCTGAACCGTCCGATTGGCCAATGCGCTGGACGCGAGCAGACCGGATCGGTTTCGCAGGAATTGCCGGCTCCAGCATCGGCGGGCTTTCGGAGTATGAAGTGGATTACATCTTGATCAAGGCCGAGGGACTGCCGAACATCAAAGTGGGTGCGGGTGCATTTCCTGCCGGCGCACCTGCAACGCCGAAAATCTCCGCGGCGCGGTCCGGGAACTCGCTCACACTGAGTTGGACCGAAGGCGGTGTCCTCGAATCGTCCGATTCCATCACCGGTCCGTGGACTGCGGTCTCGGCGGCGTCGAGTCCGCACACCGTGACCTTGACCGGCGCGGGAAGATTCTATCGCGTGCGGAAATGATGCGGCTCGACGGCCCACGCGTAATGTTTCAGTCTTGGGGCGGGGATCTCGCCGAGCCGGTCCATCGCAGAGTTCGATTGAATTAGGCTCGCCGGGACGCTCTTCTCACCCGTGTAGGCTGAGCAGGGCTGTTGACAAAGTAGCGCAGATTTTCAATCTGCCGTATCGCCGAATTGCATTCGGCAGGGCGTCGGGAGATCCAAGCGCGCCCAACCCGCCGTGACCCTATGCGGATTGCAAATCCGCGATACAGCAGAATTCAATTCTGCGCTACTTTGTCAATGGCCCTGGTTTGCTGAGGCGTTACCCATGAACGCGAATTGACGCGCGCACGTCTTGGATTAGAGTTGTTAAGGCCGGTTCAACAACCGCTAATGTCGCTATGAAAACTGCCTGTCCTCTCCCCCATCGCTCCAACGCTTTCACCCTGATCGAACTGCTGGTCGTAATTGCCATCATTGCCATCCTGGCTGGAATGCTGTTGCCCGCCCTGGCGAAATCCAAGGCCAAAGCGAATCAGATCCAATGCCTCAACAATGAGAAGCAGTTGATGCTCGCGACTCTCCTGTATGCCGGCGACGCCGAAGACTGGCTGCCCGTGCCGAATTATGGAAATGATCCGAAGGTGAGCGGCTGGCTCTGCACTCCGCCCTGGGAGAAAGGCGAGACGAACCTGCAAACCGGACAGCTCTGGAAATACGCGAGCGCGTACAAGACGTTCCGCTGTCCGATCGACAAAACGAACACCGCCGAGTTCAAAGCCCGCCCGCAGAAGTATTCGAGCTTCATCATGAACGCCGCGCTGCTGGCCTACGACAAGACGCCGCTTCGGACGCGCACGCTCAAGGCGGTGAACATCCGGCCAGATGCCATTATTTTCTGGCAAGCAGATGAAACAAAACCCGGAGACTTCAATGACGGAGCAGCTTTTCCCTACGAGGGCGCCACTTCGCAGCACAATGGCGGCACTCACGTGGGCGTGATCGATGGGCGCGTTGAGCCAATGAAGATCAAATCGTTTCTGCAGGAGGCGACGCGGAATCCCGGACGCATCCAATTCGTCCCGCCCGGTTCCTCTTGAGTGTTCGAGTTGGGGAGCACACGCGCCCTCGCGCGTCCCGACCGGCGCCCTCGCCGGTCGGTCGTCGGAGAAGCCATCATATCAAGCAATCGCTTCTTCTGACGGAAGACTGAGGTCGGCGAGGGCGCCCACCTCAGCACGCGGGGCGCGTGCGGTCCCCCGGGAGGACGCACACACCTACCTGCGCCGGGGTTAAACACCTGCGCTGCACCGGCTGAATCGTCCTTTTCCGCGGAGGCCGCGGAGCAGATCACCGAAGCGGGTTCTTCCGACTGGATTTTCCGGAAGCCAGCGTGCATTTTTTCGCCGCGTTTGAACGCCTTTCATCGGATGAAAAGACTGAGAGCTTGCCTTTGCGTTGTCGCGATATTCTGTTTGCCGTGGTTCGGCCAAGCGGCAGATTTCCGGCTTCTCTCGCTGGATCGGGACGGCACGTTGACCTGGGCCAACGCGCTGGTTCCCGGAGTTTGCACGGTGGAAGTAGCTTCTTCGGCCGCAGGGCCGTGGCAGCCCGTGAAAAATGTTTTCGCCACGAATCCGTTTGGCTTCCTGACGGTGGTTCCTTCGGGAAGTTCGGCATTCTATCGCCTGTTGTCTTTGGACATTTCGGGCACGCCCGCAGGCTACACCAATCTTCGCGCTTCCTACTCCACGCTGCGAACGATTGGGGGCAAGGGTGAAATCGGCGAGGACGGCTTCAATGCCTGGGAAGCACGCTTCGAGGGAGGCCCGGCTACAGAAGCAGAACTTTCCCGGCCCCACATGGCCCTGGCGGACGACGCCGGGAACGTCTATATCGCGGACAAAGACTCACACGCCATCCGCAAAGTGACTCCCGCGGGCCGGATTTTCACCGTGGCCGGGATGAACGAACCGGGCGACGACGGCAATGCTCCGGGGCTTGCGACGCGGCGCCATCTCGCGTCACCGAATGGTTTGTGGGTGCGAGGCGACGGGACCCTTTACATTCTCGATACGGACAACGACAAAGTCCGGAAGGTCGATACCAACGGCGTGATGTCCACGCTGTTTGACGTCAAAGGGGGAATTCAAGCAGGGCGCGGTCTTTGGGTCAGCGACGACGAGACGCTCGCTTACGTGGCGGCGGGGACTTCGGTGAAGCGCTGGACGCCGGGCGGCGGCGTGAAGACTTTCGAGGACGGTTTCAAAGAACTGGGAAACCTGACCGTCGATTTCACCGGACGCGTGGTCGTGACGGACCGCGCGGACAACCGCGTCTATCGCATCTCCAACGACGGAAAAAAAACCGTGATCGCGGGCAACGGCGAGACGACCGGCGGCGGCGACGGGGCTTTGGCGAAAGAAACCGCGTTGCACGGCGTGCGCGGCATCTGGCTCTTGCCGAACAGCGGCTATTTCCTGGCCACACACGAAGGCTGCCAGATTTGGTACGTGGACACCCGGGGCATCATTCACTTGTTCCTGGACGGCGCTCGCAACGCGCACGCCGGCGATGACGAAGATTTCAAGACGCCTGGACTGAAAGTCAGCGAAGTCCGCGCCGTCACGATGGACCGGCAGGGCAATATTCTCATCACGGAGAACGACGCGGGCTTTATCCGTAAGATCGATTTCTTGCGCCGGCCGGCCAACTGAACCTCGGAATTCGCTTCAGGGTTGCGTCCCGGCGTGCTGTCGAGTAGGCAGGAGTATGATGAACCTGGTCCCATACCTTTGGCCCGCGGTGATCGTTCTTCTGACCTTGAACCATGCTCTGCCGGAAGCGCGCGCGGCGGAGTTTCAAGTTTCCGAAAACGACGACCAGATCAAGATCGCGTCGTCCACGCTCGAAGCCGTCGTCCGCAAGAAAGGCTATGTGACCGGCGTTGCGGGCGGGACTTTTCTCGACAAGAAAACCGGTTTCAAGGACGCGGGCTTTGGCCTGGACATCGTCGATTGGATCATGGAACCCGGCAGTGACGAGTCGTATCGGGACCAGCTCCAAGGCGATTTGAAGTACGAATTCAACAATGCCTATCACGGCCAGCGGCCCAAACGCTCGCTCGAGGGGCCGCAAATCTGCACCAAAGCGCGGGAGCTTTCGCCGCGGGTCATCCGGGGGAAAGATTTCGTGGCTGTGGCGATGAATTTCAAATACCTGATCGCCGCCCCGGGCAAAAGGACCGGTTCCGAATGGAGCCAGGTGCTGGTGTTTCCCCAGGGCCAACGCTACTTCATTTCCAGCGACAAGATCAGCAGCGTCAACGCGAGCGAGGCTATGTTTCTGCGCATCGACATGCCCGGCCACATCAAACACAAGCAGGGTGACGCGTTCAGCGAAGTTTTTTTGAGTTACTACGGGAAGATTTCCTCGAATCAGTTCCTCCGGGACTTTCCTCCCGACGAAAAGTTCCACTACCTTCGCGGCTCGAACCCTTCGCCCAAACGTTTCATTCGCGCCTATCGCTTGCGCGATCCACAGACGGGCCGCGAAGGCCCGTGGCTGGCGGGAATGACTCTGGACCCTACCGCGGTCTATGAAGCCTGGTGCCACCAACGCGGCTACGTGTGCATGATCGAGGAGTTCGGAGGCAAGCCGATCAAGGCGGGCGAGTCGTTCAGCGCCGCTTTCATCGTCGGCTACTTCGATTCGATCGAGGAGATGGAGCAAGTGTACGATCAACATGCCGGCCACACCGGGATCGAAGTCAGTGAGCAGGGCTGGAAGTTGGTGAAGCCGCAGAAGTAACCCGGCGTTGAGCGCAAGAGCGAAACAAGAAATGAATTCACGACACGAAGCAAAGGTGACGGCGCGCGTTGGGAAACTTCCCAGGAACCGTTTCTTCGGACCGTGGCCTTTAGGCCGGTTCAACGCTCGCCTGCAGAGAGTGCGCCGAAGCCGCGTAAAGGCTGCAGTCCGCACGGTTTTCTGTCGATGCGGCGGCGCGGCAGCATCGCCCCACCCGCGACGATTGCATAGGTCGGCTGGCTGGATCAAAAAACCTTGGAGAACTCTCGGCTGGCTTGCGTCTGCAATCGAGTCGGCGCAACGTTCTTTGCGCTCCGGAACCGTATGCCTGGCGTGGCTGCTCTTGTCCTTCAGCGCGGACACTTTTGCCGGTGACGCCTCCACTCGCGCCACCTTTCTGAAACTCATCGAGCGGCCCAAGGTGCCTTTGGCTCCGAAGATCTCCGAGTTGCCTCAGACGAACGGACTTCTCCGATTCCATTTCACTTACGCCGCCGACGCGCAGCAACGGGTTCCCGGCATTTTGATCAAGGGAGCTTCCCGCGGTCGGCGCCCGGTCATCATTTCCCTGCACGGCACCGGCGGCGCCAAGGAGAGCCAGGTCGCCTTCCTGACCAATGCCGTGAGCAAAGGATTTATCGGTGTCGCCATCGATGGCCGCTATCACGGCGAGCGCACCCAACAAGGCAAGGGAGCAGCGGCTTATCACGAGGCTATTCTACGGGCGTACCAAACGGGACAGGAACATCCGTTTCTGTATGACACGGTCTGGGATATCCTCCGGCTGATCGATTACCTGGAGACCCGTGACGACGTAGATGCCGGGCGCATTGGCGTCATCGGATTCTCCAAAGGCGGCATGGAGACCTACCTGGCTGCCGCCGTCGAACCGCGCATTGCCGTGGCCGTTCCTTGTATCGGCGTTCAATCGTTCCGTTGGGCGCTCGAACACGACGCCTGGAAATCACGCATGGAAACGATTCAACCAGCCGTGAACGCCGCCGCCCAAGAAGCGGGACTGGAATTGCCGGATGCCGAGATCGTCCGCAAATTCTACGACCGCGTTGTTCCCGGGATTTACGGGCCGTTCGACGGCCCGGCCATGTTGCCCTTGATTGCGCCGCGACCGCTCCTGGTGATCAATGGCGAAATCGATCCGCGAACGCCCTTGCCGGGCGTGGAAGAATGCGCGGCGGCCACGCGGAAGGCGTATGCCGCGCAAGGCGCGGAAGAGAAATTTGTGCTTCGCATCCAGAAGCAGACCGCGCACAAGGTCAACCCGGATTCGCTCCAAGCCGCGATGGAATGGTTTGAAAAATGGCTCAAAGCAACAGGCGAGCGTGAGAAGTAGGACAGGCATCCTGCCGGCATCCTGCCTGCCCCGGAACGATCTCTTGTAACAAAACGTTTTCGGCGGGGTAATGTCTATTAGATCGATATGCGTGGCCCTGCCTTATGCTGGGAATCTTCTCCCCGGAGTGAACGGGTGTCGGGGAGTTTTCGTGAAACAGTCCAAACCTGCTTCACCTTTCCCCTCACCCCTTCCCTCCCGCTTTGGGAGAGAAGTCTCCCAAGCAGAACTTCGCCCCTTGTCCTCCTGAACGTCCCCCTCTCCCGTTCCCTCTCCCCCTCGGAGGGCGAGAGGGTGTCCGCAGGACGGGAGCGGGGGACGTTCGGAGAGAGGGAGCACTTACTGTCGTGTGGGAGAAAGCCGCCACGCCAAGCAAAGTCGCGGATGGTGAATTGGGCGCCCTCTCCTTGGGGAGAGGGCAGGGTGAGGGGAAAGGTGGCGCACACTTTCCCCTGCGCTCAAGGTTTGCCGGTCACGCCAATTCGATTGGCCACCTGGCCGCGTCGAATTCTCGTCAATCCGCGCGGCTTCACGCTGATTGAGCTTCTGGTGGTCATCGGGATCATCGGGATTCTGGCCGGGATGTTGATGCCCTCGTTGGTCCGGGCCAAGCAAAAGGCCAATGCGGTCAAGTGCCTCAACCATCTCCGGCAACTCGAATTGTCGCTCACGATGTACGGGGACGAACACAATGGCGAGTTTCCCCTGCGCCGCCGCGAACCCACGCATTGGGTCAGCACGCTCAAACCTTACTACGTGGAGCCGGCAGTTCTGAAGTGCCCCAGCGACCGTTTTGGCCAGGACCGCAGTTACATCATTAATGGCTGGAACGATTACTTTCAATCGACCCTGGCGGCCGAAGATTACCAGGCGTTCACCAACTGGAGCTGGCCGCACGGCATGAAATCGGCCTGCATTCCCAATCCCGCCGAGACCATCACATTCGGCGAGAAGAAATCCACGTCCCGGCACGTCCACATGGATTTCAGCCAGGGCCGGGGCAACGACATTGAGCAAGTGGAGCAAGGCCGGCACGGCGGAGGCGGCCCGGAATCAGGCGGATCGAATTTCGCTTTCGCAGATGGAAGCATCCGGTTCCTTCGCTACGGCCATTCGCTCAAACCGGTCAATCTATGGGCCGTCACCGAAGAATGGCGAAACGCCACCGCGAAACTGCCATGAGCAACCTGACCATGAACCGTCTGTTCGGACCGTGGCCTTTAGGCCGCTTCAACACTCAACTCCAAAGTGCGCCCGGAAGCAGCCTGAAGGCTGCGGCCCGCGCAGCGTTCGGTTCATGGGCGGTGGGCATAGTCCCGAGACCAAGGAAGCTACCCATGAACGGTCGTGGTTCCGCCAGGTTTTGGACTGCGCCAGTCCCCGGGCGCTTTCGATTCGTCGGGCAAGTCCAAAAGCGGCCGAGGACTTCCGCATTCCGAAACGCTGGCGCGCCGAAGCTCGCTTCCTTTCGTTCATGGTCCCAGTGCGCAATCAAAGAATCGTGGTGCGTTCTTATGAGCCAGGTAGGGCTGCGTTGCCGCGCAGCCGGTTTCCTGTCGATACGGCGGCGCAGCAGCACCGCCCTACCAGGGAGCAGTTCATGGTCGTTCCAGCAGGTTCTTATTCTCAGCCTTCTCGCACCCCGGCTTTACGCCGCCGCCGCCGATATCGTCATCAACGAAATCATGTATAACCCGCCGAACGAACTGGAGAGCCTCCAGTATGTCGAACTCTTCAATCGCGGCGCTTCGACGGTGGACCTGTCCAACTGGTCGTTCACCCGAAGGATCAAATACGCTTTTCCTCAAGACACGCGGATGGATCCCGGCGCGTTCCTCGTCATTTGCCGGAGCCTGGCTGATTTCTCGGCGCACTATGGCAAGGAGGTCTCCGCGCTCGGAAACTTTTCCGGAAAACTCAGCCACCGTGGCGACCGCATCGAACTCGCGAACGCCCAGAAGAAATTGGTCGATGCCGTCCGCTATTCGGATCGCGACGATTGGCCGATCGGGGCGGATGGTTACTCATCCTCGCTCGAACGCATCTCTCCGGCTTCGCCCGGAGACGCGCCAGAGAACTGGGCCCCCTCTCGTTTGCCGCCGACCAAACGCCCGGCCGGGACACCCGGGAAAAAGAACGACAGTTTTTCGGCGAACCTTCCGCCTCGTGTCACGCGCGTGGAATTCATGCCGAAGGTTCCTGCTCCCGGACAAAGCGTCACCGTTACCGCATCGGCCGCGGATGCGGACGGCGTTCAATCCCTGACCCTGGCCTATCGCACCGTTGCTCCTCGGAACGCCATGGCCGAACGCACGGTCGCCATGACTCGCGCCTCCGGCGATGAGAAAAATGGGACGTACTCCGCCGTTCTCGAAGGACAGCCCGCCGGAGTTCTGGTTCGTTTCCGGATCAAGGCCGCAGACGCGACCGGAACCGAGCGGGTTCAACCTTCGGAGAACGAACCGCGCCCGGCCTATTCCTATTACGTGCCGGCAGTCGCCAACGACGCGCACATTCCGTTCGGTTTCGTGATTAGCGCCGGGCCGCCGGAAAGGCCGGGATCATCCATCTACGGGGGACCGCGGGGGCGGGCGGTCGCTTCGGCGCCGACCCAAGGCAATGCCGCGTTCGTTTATATCCCGCCCGGGGCTGCGCCGCCGCAGGTCTTCGATCACGTGCGCGTCACCCCCCGGCACGGAGGCTTCAAGATTCGGTTTTTGAAGGATCAGCCGCTGAACGGGATCACAGTTGCGAATCTCCTCTTTGAGGGCGCCCCGCGGTGGGTATTGGCCGAGCACCTCGCGTATGAGTTGTATCGCCGCCCGGGGGTCCCGGCGCCCATGAGCGAGCATATTCGGATTTGGCGAGATGGCCGCCTGGCCGGATATCAATTGCTGGTCGAGCAGCCAAACAAATCGTTCCTCGCGCGGAACAGCCGGGATGACACCGGCAACCTTTACAAGCTGCTCTGGTATGGGCAAGGCGTCGTCGGCCAGCACGAGAAGAAAACCAATCCGGCCGGCGGCCACACGGATTTGGCGCAGTTGATCAACGGCTTGAACCGGACGCGCGGCACCGAGCAATGGGAGTTCATCCGCGAGAATTTCACCGTCGAGGAAGTGATCAATTACTTCGCGGTCAATATGTGCATCTCGAACTGGGACGGCTTCTTCAACAATTACTTCACTTACCACGACGTCAACGGCACGAAAAAGTGGGAGATGTATCCGTGGGACGAAGACAAAACCTGGGACCTGGGGCGACTACGACGGCGCTTCCCAACGCTACGATTGGTATGACATGCCGTTAACCTTCGGGATGGGCGGGGATCGGCTGGCGCAAGGATTCCGCGGCTTGTTCGGCGGCGGCGGCCCGTTTGGCGGGGGCACAAGCTGGTGGCGGCCTCCTGGTCACTTCTCCGGGCCCTTGTTGGCCAATCCAGAATTTCGGAAACGATTCCTCGCCCGGTTGCGCGAAATCTGCGCGACGATTTTCACGGAAGAAAAATTCGGCCCGGTCATCCGCGGCCTCGAGCAGCGTCTGGCGAAAGAGATCCCGGTTCGCGCCCAGGCCAACGGCGAGAATCCACAAGAGGCTCTCGCTCGCTTCCAGCGCCACATCCAATCCTTCCTTGGCCAGCTCGAAAACCGGCGGAAGTTCATCCTGGCGGAATTGAGCAAGGCCGGGCCGTAGTAGTACGTGTTTAGCGTGGTAGGGACGGAATCCCGGTCTTTCCGCCGCGGCCGGGTTGGACTGCGTTTGGCCATCGTGCCGATCATGCCGGCATTCTTCGCGGCAGCCTCCCGTTTGCAAGTCGAAATCAGTTGCTTCGGTCAAGAATCATCCAGAATCATGGGCCAATTCGATCCGACAATCGCGGGACGGCGGGAATGGCGCGCACCTGGCTGGCTTGCTCGCTCAGGAAACCTTTCACGTCGTCCGGCAACTTCGGTAAATCGCCGTCGGCGAAGTAGCTCAGCGCCTTGAGCGTGATCATGGGATTGAACTGCTCGCCATAGAGCGCGCGGGCTGCTCCCAGAGCCCGCGGCAATGAAATGCCCGATTTCAGGAGCGCCGCCATGTCCAGGTAGTCTTTACTCATGGCGCGCTCCAAGACGACGGCCGCTTTGAGTCCGGCCAAATCCAGCAAAGAGGCGATTGGCACGGTGTGCCCTTCCGCCATTTCCAGATCGCCGACCCGCCCCAACGACAACCCGCCAAAGAAGGACACCTCTACCAGGCCGCCGCGATCGATTTCAACTGTCAACGTGTTGAGGCGGGATTGCAGTCGCCGCGCGCCGCGCAACAGCGCGATGTTTTGAAAGAGTTGTGCGGGATCGAAAGGCTCCGTCGAGAAAAAATCCAGATCGATCGATTGGCGATGCCCCAAACGGAGTGCGATTGCAGTTCCGCCATAGAGCACAAAATGCGGTGGAACCGTTTCCAATTCGGTCCACAGCCGCCTCTGCGCCGGAGGCAGAATGTCCAGGCATGGTTTGAAGCGATTCAAGGCAGTCGGCGTTTGGGCAAAGAGGGGGCCGGTTCCAGGCCAAACCGGCGGTGCCAATAATGCCAGGAAGGCAGATCAAACACTCCAGGTGGCGGTTCTTTCAACGTGCTTCGCAAAGCAGGTTCGCCCAGGGCATCACGCACGATCTCGACATCGTCCCATGTCCCCAGAGTCATCACTTGTGCGATAAACAAGGCGCGCTGCGCAAGGCCTTCCTCCGGCGGCAACCACCAGAGGAGACGGCGGGCGATTCCCAGCAACGCCTCCGTCTGATGGAGGCTCCTCTGCTGCTCGGCCGTGCTCAGCGTCATCATGGCAGGATTTTCCTCGGTTCAACTAACGCAAGCAAGCTCCCTATTCCACGGTAAGTCTTGTGTGGATTTGGGAAGCTCGCTGTGAAGGAACTCCAGTCCGGTTCTTCCGCAAGTACTCGCGACACTGCCGAATGACTTCGTAGCGGAAGCCGGGGAAATCGTGTCCGCCGCGTGGGTCGAGTAGAGGCTGGCAACTCTCTCGTCCCCCAAATCTCTGCCGCGCGTTCCATGCTGGGTTCGTCCTTCTGCAGCAGGACAACTACGCGGTAAATCTTCCAATCGGCAGGGCGCCGGCAAGTCCCAGCGTGCTCGGACTGGGAGACGCCCCGCAGAATACAATTCTGCGATACGGCAGAGTGCAACTCTGCGCTACGCGCTTTGTCGTCCATCCCGCGGACCAAGCAGTAAGCGTATCGAGATCACTCAACTCAAGCGTCATGGGCAGGAACGTGTCGGCCTGCAACGCTCAAGTCAATGCGTCCAATTCGTTCCTCCTGGCAGCCAAATAAGGTTGGCAACGCAACGGCGGCGATTATCCTGACGCCTCGCAACACACGCTTATGAAACAACCTCTGCTCTGGCTCGTTTTCCTGGCTTCCTCCCTCCCCGTTTCGGCCGCCCCAAGCGATCCTCCCCTCCGCGTTTTCATCCGCGCCGGGGTCAAGACGCACGGGCCGGGCCAGCACGATCATCCGCGCTTCCTCAAGGATTGGACCAAGCTGCTCGCCGAGCGCGGCGCGAAGGCCGACGGCGCGATGGATTTCCCCACCGAAAGCCAGCTCGCCGCTACCGACGTCCTCGCGATGTTCGCGGCCGAGGCAGCGACCATCAAACCGGACCAACGCGGTTACCTCGACAAATTCCTCAAACGCGGCGGCGGCCTGGTCGTGATCCACGACGCGATTTGCGGCACGGATCCGCACTGGTTCAAAACGGTCGCCGGCGGCGCGTGGGAACACCGGCATTCCAAGTGGTATGAAGGCGACGTCGGAATTTACTTCCTGGACAAGGAGCATCCGATCACGCGCGGCCTTTCCAACTTCGAGTTCAAGGACGAGATTTATTACGACCTGCACATGGTGCCGGGCGCGAAAATCCTCGCATCCTCTTTTCACTCCGTCTTCGATCTCGCGCCGCAGATGTGGGTTTATGAGAAGGACAACTATCGCGCCTTCGTCTGCATCCAGGGCCACGAATACTCGTCGTTCAATCTGCCGCATTTCCGGGCGATTCTGCTGCGCGGCATCGCCTGGGCCGGCAAACGCGACGCCGACCTTCTCGTGAACAAAGAGGAATTCGCCAGTCTCAAGTATCCCGAAGGCGGCCCGACCGCGCCGGAAAAGGCCGCGGCCAAAATCAACGCCCCTTCCGAGTTCAACATCAGCCTCATCGCCTCCGAGCCGCTCATCGAAAAAGTCATGTCTCTGGACTGGGACGAGCGTGGACGTCTCTGGGTTGCGGAAACGCCCGAATACCCCAACGGCCGGCGCATCAACAAAAACGACAACATGGTCGCGCTTTGGCGGGAAACGAATCCGCAGTTGTTCCAGGGCGAACTGGAAAACAGGCCCGCGCGCGATCGCATCTCCGTCCTCGAAGATTCGGATGGCGACGGTGTGATGGACAAGAAAACCGTCTTCTATGAAGGCCTGGAGTTGGTGACCAGCCTCGTGCTTTACCATGACGGCGTCATCGTCACGCAAGCGCCGGACATTTACTGGCTGCGCGACACCAACGGCGACGGGCAAGCCGATAAGAAGGTCACGCTTTACACCGGCATGGGCGATTTCGACACGCACGCGGTCATCAGCAACCTCCGCTGGGGCATGGACGGTTGGGTTTACGCGACGCTCGGCTACAGCGCGGGCCATCCGAAATCTCCGGACGGGACGAGAGATTTCGGAATCGTCACTTCAGGAGTGGTTCGCTTCAAACCGGACGGCAGCGCGTTCGAGCAGGTCTCATCGAAGGGCGGGAACACATGGGGATTGGATTTCGCGGCGGATGGCGAACTGTTTTTCACGCAGGCTACCAGCGGCGATCACTTGAATCACGTCGTCGTGCCCGAGAACATTCTGGCCCGAGGCAAGGTGGGTTCCACCGCGAGTTTCAAGCCGATGCAAGACCACACGAAATCGTTCCCCACGATGACGCACAAGAAACAGGCTTACGTGCAGATCGACGTGGTGGGCGGATTCACGGCGGCGGCAGGCTCCACGATTTACACCGGGGGCGCGTGGCCGGCGCAATACGACGGCGCGCATTTTCTTTCGGAGCCGACCATCAACATCGTCCACCTCGACTTGATCAAACCGAGCGGCGCGACTTACCTCGCAACGAAGGATCGCGCGGAAGAGGAATTCATCGCCGGCACGGACCTCTGGTTCCGGCCCATCCACACGCGTGTCGGTCCGGACGGCGCGCTTTACATCGTCGATTTCTACAATCAGGCGGTCATCCACAATGACACGCGCGGCCCCAAACACGGCGCGGGCAACGCGGCCGTGCGGCCGGACCGCGATCATCACTTTGCCCGCATCTGGCGCCTCCAGCACAAGGAAGCCAAGAAACTCGACGCACCGAAGCTCACCCGCCACAGCCTCGCCGGCCTGGTCAAAGCGTTGGAACACCCCAATGGCTTTGTGCGCACGACGGCCCATCGGCTGCTCGCGGAGATGCAGAATCCGGATGTGGTTCGTCCGCTTCAACAACTGGCGGAATCAGACAAGCCAGCCTCGGCGCGGATTCATGCGCTGTGGATTTTGCAGAACCTGGGGCGCATTTCGCCCGACGTTCTCGAGGCGGCCATCGCAGATTCGGACGCCGCCGTGCGAAAAAATGCCCTTCGTATCGCCGGAGAAAATCCGCGGCTTCTCGGTCCGGACCTGAGGAAGTCGATTCTCAGCCGCGTCAAGGACACCGCTGCGCGCGCGCGGCTGCAAGCGTTGGTCGCGCTGGGATCGCTGCCGCCGGACAAGGAAATCGCGAACGCGATCGTCTCGGTCTATCCCGATCTGAAGGACGCCTGGTCGGAGTCCGTGGCCGTGGGTGTCGGCGCCAAAGCGCCGCTGCTGTTCGTGGAGGCTGCTTTGGCAGCGAAGTCGGCCTCCGCGCTGGATTCATTCGTTGCCGCCGTGAGCGAGCAGGTCGGCGGCAAACAGGACGCCGCTTTGGCTTTTCGGATGACTCTTTCGGTTTTGAGCGGTCCCGCCGCTGCGGACGCTCTCAAGCGAACTGCGTTTGAGAGACTGGCCGCGGCGCTCAAGCCGGAAATCGCGCCCGCGTGGACACCGGAATTGCAGAAAGCTTTTCAGACTTCTCTGACCTCGGCGTCGGACATCGTGGTTGGAGCGGTTCTGCCGCTGGTCGTGCGTTGGGACAAGAAAGGCGGGATGACCGCCAACTTGAAACCGCTCATTCAAAAAATGGCGGACAAAGTCAACGACAGCAGACTTTCGGATTCCGAGCGCGCTCGCGTCGCCGGCAGTTTGCTCGGCGTGCGACAATTGAATCCGGAGGTGGTGGGGAACGTGGCGCAGATTCTGGGATCGGGCAGTTCAGCCACCCTGCAGCGCCAAGTGATCGAAGCCCTGGGCAACACGCCGGACGCGGCGATGGGCGCGCCGATGGTCGCGGCGTTTCCGAAATTGTCGGCGGAACTGCAATCGCTCGCTTTCAATCAATTGATCAAACGCGCCGACTGGTCGCAGGCGCTGGTTCGGGCTATCCAAGAGGAAAAGATTTCGCTCACGACCCTCGGCCCGGCTGCCGTGCACCGGCTGCGCGCGCACAGCAACAAGGAAGTCGCTCTGCGCGCCGGCGAGGTCATCGATGAAATCCGCGGTCCGGAGATCAAGGAAAAGGACACGCTGATTGCGAAATTGCTTCCGGAAGTGCAAAGGCCGGGCAACGCCGAGAACGGCCGGCAGCTTTTCACGCAGAATTGCGCGACCTGCCACAAGTTCAACGGCCAGGGCAGCGACCTCGCGCCGGACCTGACCGGCATGGGCGCGCACGGCCCGGCGGAATTGCTCACGCACGTCCTCGATCCCAATCGCGTCGTGGAGCCGAATTTCGTCGCGCACAGCGTCGAAACCAAAGACGGCCAGGTGTTCGACGGGATTGTCGCGCGCGAGAATCAGGCCAGCGTCGTGTTGCGCAACGCCCAGGGCGAACTGGACCTCAAGCGCGAGAACATCCGCAGCCAGCGTTCCACGGGCCTGTCGCTGATGCCGGACGGCTTCGAGTCGTTGGGCGCGGCCGGACTGCAAGATTTGCTGGCCTACATTCGCGCCGGGGAAGGCAAGTATCGCGTCCTCGACCTCGGCGGCGCCTTCACGGCCAACAGTTCGCGCGGGATTTACGGGAGCGAGGACGCGGTCAATGAATCCTTGCGCTTCACGCGCTTTGGTTTGGTGCGCGTGGCGGATGTGCCGTTCGAGGTCGTCAGCCCTACCAAGAGCGGAAGCGGCAACAACGTCGTCGTGCTCAAGGGCGGCCGCGGGTTCGCCAAAACGCTGAATCAGCGCGTCGAAATCAAAGCCGGCGTGGCGGCGAGCAAACTGCATTTCCTCGGCGGCGTCGGCGGCTGGGCCTGGCCGTGTTGCGGCGACAACAAAAACGAAAACGTGCCGGTGGCCAAGGTCACCGTTCTTTACGCGGATCAGGAGCGCGAGGAGATCATTCTGCGGAATGGTCAGGAAATTGCGGATTACAACGGCAAGCATGACGTGCCCGGATCGCAAGAGGCCCTTGGTTTGGTCAAATACGGGCAGGTGCGCTGGTTCAGCAAGCCGTTGAAACGACAGGCGGTCATTGACCGAATCACTCTGGAAAGCTACGACAACGCGGTGGCGCCAACATTTGCCGCGATCACCGCCGAACTCGCAGCCGCCGACGTGAGTCGGCGGGATACCGTGGCTTCTACGAGCGAACAAAGCTCGCCCCGCGTCCTGCCGAGCGGCGGGGCAAAAGTGTTGATCGTGGGCGGCGGCAGCGCCCACAATTTCCTGCGCTGGTTCAACGAAGCGGACGTCGCCACGTTGAAGGGGATCGACGGCGTAGAGGTGAATTACACCGAGGACGTCAACACCATCCTCCCCGCGCTGAATCAGCTTCGAGTGCTTTACCTGAGCAACAACCAACCGATGACGAACAAAGCGCTCCGGAACGGGATCTTCGGGTTCGCGGATTCCGGCCGGGGGCTTCTGCTCGTTCACGCGGCGAATTGGTACAACTGGCGCGACTGGCCGGAATACAACCGCGCTTTGGTCAGCGGCGGCACCCGCAGCCACGACAAGTTCGGCGAGTTTGAAGTCACCGTGGATGAACCCGGCCATCCGATCATGGCGAGCGTGCCCGCGACTTTCCAGATTTCCGACGAGCTGTATCACTTCCAGAAAGACGCGGAAGGGCCGTCGATCCAGGTGCTGGCCACGGGCAAGAATTCGGTCTCCGGCAAAACGTACCCCGTGGTGTGGATCGTGAGCCATCCCAAGGCGCGCATCGTCTGTTGCACGCTGGGCCACGACGGCGCGGCCCACGAACACCCGGCCTATCAGGCCATTCTGCGCAATGCGGTGAAGTGGGCGGCGAGGAAGGAGTGACGCCTGATCCAAAAACTCCAATGCAGGCGCGACTTAACGGTCTGGAGAATCCCCTCGATCAGTCGCAATTGCTCACGCAACTTCGGCCAATCGGGGTCCTCCAAGTCAAATCCGGGATAGCGGTCGGTGAAATAGGCAAAGAACGCAGAGATCACAAAGCACAGCAGCGTAATCCGTGGTTAAGAAATCCGTTCAGCGATTCCATGTGCCAGGCACTTCGGGGAATTCTCTCCCAGGTGGGGAACTGAACTCCGCAACGCCGGACGGAGTTCCCCTCCTGGGAGGGGAAGGGGTGGGTTCATCGGCCGTGTTCTCAAGGCACGTTCGTGATGCGCCCCGCGAGATCAACGCTGACTTCCCGCGCGTTTTTCGGCAGATCGACGGTCGTCTCCTTCCCACCCGGCCAACGAATCCACAGACGCGTCGCCGATTGCGCAGACGCCATGACTTGCACGGAACTGTCCTGCGACCAGTAACCGCTCCCGGAGTGAATCTCACGCGCCGCGCCATAGGTGGTTCCCGTGATAAGCCGGAGGCAGGCGCCAACGCCGTCCGGATTGTCCTCCGGACCCTTCAATCGGATGCGCCAGCCCGGCCGGCCGCCGCGATTGCGGAATAGTTTTGTGGCGGCGCCGTTCTGCGCCACCGCGAGATCGATCCTTCCATCGCGGTCAAAATCCGCGAGGGCGCATCCGCGCTGTTCGCCGTAAATCATCACGCCGCTCTCCTGCCCGGCCAGGGCCGCAAATCCGCCGCGTCCGTCGCCTCTCAACCACAGCCCGCGTCCGCCGTCGTAGCGCGGGGTTTCGATCTGCGCGCCGAAAAGATTTTGGCTCAAGAAAAGGTCTTCATGACCGTCGCCATCCCCATCGGCAACCGCCAGGCCGAACGCGGGCGCAAACTGCGCTTCCACCGGCAAAGCTCGCGCCTCCCAGCGGTCGCCGCGGTTCAGGAAGACGGTGGACTCCAGCCAGACCGCCTCCCAGAACTTCGCGCCGGGCAGTCGGTCGCCCAAAAGTTCCTCAACACCCGCGCCGGCATAGGCTTTGTTCGAAGCGAACCGCTCGCGTAGAAACGGCATGACGCGTCCGAGTGCCACGAACTGCCGTTCCGGCACGACCTTCTTCAGCGCCGGCTCGTAGTAGGCCTCGATAATGTCCTCGGTTCCGTCGCGGTCGAAGTCTCCGAAGTAAACGCGCAAAGGTTGCGCGCGATGGCTCTGATACCTCGTGTTGCGTCCCCAATTCGAGGCGACGAGGTCCATCTTGCCGTCTTCGTCAAAATCGCCGGCGGTGACGCCGTTCCACCAGCCTGTCAAATCGTGGAGCGTGGAGCGTGGAGCGTGAAGCGTGGAATTTCCCTGGGGCAAAGTCACGGGCCAATTCCAGGGCGCCAGGCGCCCCGTTTGATTCCAGAAAATCCGGATGGGCCCCCAATCGCAGGCCAGAATCAGTTCCGGATAACCGTCTCCGGTGAGATCGCTGAACACCGCGCCGCTGACCAGCCCGACTGCGACCAACAACTTCGAGTTTTCCGTGTCCGGCGCGAATTTCCCGCCAGCATTCCGGTAGAGCGCTGAGGATGCCGCTTCCGGATATTTCCCGGGAAGCACGCGCCCGCCGACGAACAAATCCAGATCCCCGTCCCCGTCGTAATCCGCCAGGGCCAGCGGTCCGGTGCTGGCTTCGCGTCCGGCGATGAGATCCTCGGCGCGCCTGGCGGCCAGATCGAATTGCCGGACGCACGCGCCAATCGCAAGGCCGTCCTCGTAATTCGCGGATCCGGCGAGAAGCACTCTTTGTCCCGGCGCCTTGTTCCACCCCAGCACTGTTGTCTGATCTCGCGTGGCCGGCAGGGCTGGAGGGCCCTCGACCTTGGAGAATCCCCCGTTGCTCTGGTTGCGATAAACCGCCAGCGTCCCGCCTTTGCCACTGCCCACAATCAAGTCGTCCCAACCATCCGCATCGATATCGAACCAGGCGACTCCCGGCCCCAATTGGCTGAGCCGATTCGGGAGCAACGGCTGGCGGCTGAAATCGTCGAACGGTTGATCCCTGTGGGTGTGATTCAGCAAATGGCTCACTTCCTCGAAGAGTGTGGGAGCGTCAGAGCGTTGGAGCGCTGGAGCGTCCGAGCGTCCGAGCGTCCGAGGGTTGTTCGTGGACGGCTCAACGCTCTGACGCACGGACGCTCCGGCGCTCCTGTGTGTCAGGCGTTCCGTCTCACCCATTCCCTCCCGACGAACGGGCCCCCTCACCCCTGCCCTCTCCCCCTCCGAGGGGGAGAGGGTGTCGGCAGGACGGGTGAGGGGGACCGACTCAGCTTCCTGGATTTCATACACGCGATTCGCTTTGGCTCCGCGGACCAGACTCCGAAGCCCGCTGCGCCAGTTCACTTCGATCGTCAGTTCGTTCGTCAGCGAGCCGGCGGCAAAGACCCGCAGCGGTTCGTCGGAAGACAGGTAACGCCCGCCGCAGATCATTTCCTGGGATTGCTCTGGCACGGCGCCGTCCAGCACTTTGATCCGGGCGCCAATCCCCCGCGTGTTGGGCGCGCGGCCTTTCAAACGCACGGCGATCCGAGGCGCCGAAGAATTGTTTCGATAGACACTGGCCAGGGCATTGAAATTATTCACGGCAACATCCAGGTCGCCGTCATTGTCCAGATCCGCCAGCGCCATTCCGTGCGAAATGCCGGCGAGGTCGAAGCCCCACGCACGGCCGGTTTCTTCGAACGTCAGATCGCCGCGATTGCGGAAGGCGAGATTCGGCGTGCTGAGGCGGGGGAATTTGCGGCGCGCCTGGAAGAGTTCGGCGTCCGACATTCTTCGTTTCGCGCGCAGGGATTTCAATTCATCCGCCACGTCGAGATCACGCGCCGCGCGTTCCTGGCCGTTGGAAATCAGCACGTCCTCCCATCCGTCGAGATCGACATCGAGGAAGATCGGCGTCCAGGACCACTCCGAAGCTTCCAGCCCGCTGAACTGCCCAATCTCGGCGTAAGTGCCGTCGCCCCGGCTCAAAAAGAGGGTGTTCAGCCCGTATTGCGGACGGTTCTCGATCTCGCCGATTCGCGGCGCGGACGGATTGTCGTCCAGCATCTGGGTCATGCGCAGCCGATGATCCCGGCTCAACATGTCGAGCACGAGAAAGTCATCAAACCCGTCGCGGTTGAGGTCGGCAAAATCAACGCCCATGGAAAACAGACTGGCCTTGCGCAGCGCCAGGCGAGGAATCGCGCGAAACCGACCCTCCCAAGGAACCTGCCCCCTCACCCCATCCCTCTCCCCCTCGGAGGGGGAGAGGGTGTCCGCAGGACGGGTGAGGGGGCCGTTCCGGGGTTCAGGGTGTGAAGGCTTTGGGGAATTCTTCCCCTGATTGATCCAGACGCGGTCGAGCGAATCGAAATCGTTGCAGACGTAAAGGTCGGGCCAGCCGTCGCCGTTGAGATCGCGAAACATCGCGGCCAGTCCCCAATCCCGAGGCGTTTCCTTCAACGGTTGGCCGTCTTCCTCCATAAACGTGCCATCAGTAAAGGAAATTGCGCCGAAGTTCGTGCCGCTGAGATTTCGATAGAACGCATCCGGTTGGCCCATTTCCAGAATCCGTCCCGAAGCGGTAACGACAAATCGGTTCGTCAATTCCGGTTCGGTGGTGAGCCGGCCATCGACGCGCTCCACGACCGTTCTGCCATCGATCACTTTGAACGTGGCCCGGGCGTTGGGCATGTCCATGAGAGCATTGGTGCGGTAATTGGCGATGTACAGGTCCAGAAATCCGTCGCCGTCGGTGTCGGCTATGGCCGTGGTCATTCCGCCTTTGCCGGGATTTAACACGGTGCGTTCGGCAAAAATCGCCTTGCCGTCGTTGAAGAATATTCGCGTGCCGCGCCCGATCGAGTTCACGATCAAGTCGAGATCGCCGTCGCCGTCCAGATCCGCGAAGGTTGCGCCCGTTGAATCCAATCCGGTGCAAGCAACTCCCGCGGCCTCGGTGATGTCCTCGAATTTCCAGTGGCCCAGATTGCGGTAGAGGCGATTGGGCGCGTTCAATCCGCAGAAATACAGATCGCACCAGCCGTCGCCATCGACGTCCCCGGCGGCGACCCCGGAGCCGTTGAGAAGGATTTGATTCGTGAGATGCCGGGCTTCAGGCACGAAATTGCCGAACGCGATGCCGGTAAGGTTTGACGACAGGAGCGTGAAGCCAGCCTGGCCGTTTGGGGGAACAACGAGTGCTTTGCTTCGGAAGCTCTGGCCTTGCTCCCACTGCGCGCGATTTTGCCCCTCACTCGTCTTGCGGACACCCTCTCCCGCCGCAAGGGGGAGAGGGACAGGGTGAGGGGGAGGTTCGAGGGGAGAATTCCCTATTGCTAAACTCCCCGCATTGAACTCTCGAACAGATTCTCGCACCACGGATTTCACGGATTTCACAGATTTAGAAGCTCCCTTATCCGTGCGATCCGTGTAATCCGTGGTTGACTCAGGTTCGGGCGGAGGGTGACTTTCGAGGCCCAGGACACAGCCGCTGAAAACCATGAAAAACCCGAGAACGACCGAGAGAATCGTGCCGAAGCGTTGCTGCATGCCGGACGCATTCTATCTCTCCGACTCAGTCGAAGCAAAAACCAAAGCGTCCAAATCCCAGGAGGCACGGGAGGTAACGAAGCCAACGGGGTCTTTGTTCTCTTCGTTTCCTTTTGTAGAACCACACAAACCTTTTCCCCAGGCGAAGGGTTTCGTGGTTCTCAGCATGGAGGCCGTTTGCTAAAAGAATTGCCTTGAAACGAAATCGGCAGCGCAAGCAACAGACTCCTGCTTCAGAGGCGTCCGGTTCCCCCACCCCGCCTGCTGCCGCCGCGCCAGCCGTCAAACGCCGCTGGGTGTTTGCCCTGATCGCAATGGTTGCTCTGCCTTTGCTTTGTCTGGCGGGAATTGAAGTCGCGCTACGCCTCGCAGGGTCCGGATATCCGACCCGCTTTCTCCTCCCCCGCACCACGGGCGGCCAGGAAGTTCGGATTGCCAATGAAAAATTCGGCTGGAGATTTTTTCCCCGCCAACTGGCTCGGCGCCCGCTTCCGCTGAGCATCAATGCGGAGAAGCCTGCCGGCACGTTCCGCATTTTTGTCTTCGGTGAATCGGCCGCCATGGGAGACCCGGAACCGGCGTTTGGCTTCAGCCGTATCCTGGAAGTGCTCTTGCGCGAACGGTTCCCCGGCGCGCGATTCGAGGTCGTCAACGTCGCGTTCACCGCCATCAACTCCCATGTCATCCTTCCGATCGCCCGCGAATGCGCCGGTCAACAAGGTGATCTCTGGATCGTGTACATGGGCAACAACGAAGTCATGGGACCCTTCGGCGCCGGAACGATCTTCAGCGCGCAGGCGCCTCCTTTGCCAGTGATCCGAGCCAGCCTGGCCCTCAAGAGGCTCCAGCTCGGCCAATGGGCGGATCAAACGGTGGAGCGTCTTTTCGGCGCCTCGTCACAAACTCAATCCTGGGCAGGCATGGAAATGTTCCTCGAACAACAAATCCGTCAAGACGACGCGCGCCTCAGCCGGGTCTATGATCATTTCCGCCGGAACTTGGAGGACATTGTTCAAATTGGCATCCGCAGCGGCGCGAGAGTCATCGTCAGCTCGGTGGCCAGCAACCTCAAAGATTGCGCCCCGCTGGCGTCGCTCCACAGTCCTCATCTGAACGAGAGCCAGATTTCCGAATGGGACCGGGCTTACAGCGATGCCGCCGCGCTGGAAAACTCAGGGCAATTCGCCAAAGCAATCTCGGCCTACGGGGCCGCCGAGTGGATCGATGCCGGATTCGCGGAATTGCAGTTTCGCCTGGCACGATGCCATGCCGCCTTGACGAATCAGGTGGAAGCCCGGCGCCGATTCGACCGGGCGCGCGATTTGGACACGCTGCGTTTCCGCGCGGACACTCGCCTTAACGCCCTCACCAAGCAGCTCGCTGCCAGCCGCGAAGATGCCGGAGTTTATTGGTTGGACGCGATGGAGACGCTCGCTCAGGCGAGCGCCGACGGGATTCCGGGTGACGAATTCTTCTTCGATCACGTGCATCTGACGTTTGAAGGCAATTATCACTTGGCGCGGGCACTGGCTCAGGGGACGCTTCGCGCTTTGCCGTCGGGAATCTCCCGGAACGACAAAGGATCGTGGGCCTCGGCAGAACTTTGCGCGCAGCGGCTCGCGCTCACTGCCTGGAGCCGATACGCGATGCACGAAACCATGTTGCGGCGGCTGTCCTCGGCTCCCTTCACCAATCAACTCAATTACGCCGCGCGCCGCCAGCGGTCCCTGGAAAAGCTGCGCGAACTGCGTCCGGGCGCGGAACCCGCAGCGCTTGGTGCAGCGGTGGAGGTTTTCAAGGAAGCTCTCACGCGCATGCCGGACGACGTGATGTTGCGCGAGAATTTCGCAAAACTCCTGCACGCGCGCGGCGATTTCGAGGCCGCGCTGGGGCAATTCCAGCGGGTTATCGAACTTTGGCCGCACGATCCGTCCGGCTACTACAATGCCGGTGCCGTTCGGCGCGCGCAGGGCAAGATCACCGAAGCCGCGCAATACTTTCAGCAAGCCTTGAAAGTGAACCCGGACTATGGGGAGGCGCACTTCGGCCTGGGCATGATTGCCCTGAGCCAGGAACGAAGGGCGGAATCCGTCGGTTCGTTTATGGCGGCGATTCGCCTTCGGCCCGGACTTTGGGAAGCTCACCTGAATCTCGCGCTCGCCTTGGAAAAGCTAGGCGATTCGAGCCGGGCGATTGGGCATTTCACCGAAGCTCTGCGGCTGCAACCGAATTCTCACGTGGCTCATCTGCGTCTCGGGGACCTCCAGGCGCAGCAGGGCGACCGAATGTCCGCCCTGCAGCATTACTCCGATGCCGCCCGCGCGCAGCCGGAAACTGTCCTGGGGGAATTCAACCGGCTCGTGCAGTCGCAACCGCAAGACGCGCTCGCTCACTTCAAGTTGGCCAATGCGCTCGCGGCGGTTGGCCGCAGCACGGATGCGATGGAAAGTCTGCGTCAGGTCGTGCGCCTGAAAAACGATTTTTGGGAAGCGCGCTATCTGCTCGGCGTCGAATTGGCGACGCAGGAGCGGCTTCCCGAAGCGCAGGCGCAATTCGCCGAGGCAGTTCGGCTGCGGCCAGACTTTGCCCTGGCGCACTTGAATCTCGGGGTGGCCCTGGCCAAACAAGCGCGGCTACGCGAAGCGGCGGTCCACTTTCAGGAAACGCTGCGCCTCCAACCGGCCAATCGACAGGCGAAACAATTCCTCCAAACCATCCAGTCCCTCACCAACGCCGCGCCGCGTCCGAAATCTGGAAACGGCGATTAATTAGCCGCAAAGATCATAGCGCGGCAAAGCTCTGTCATTGACTGAGGCGCTCGCGAGAGCCATCGCAAACGCAGGGGCAAATGGATCGCAACCAGCAGCCGGCGCAAATTTAATTCTCGAAAGGTCCCGGGCCCGCATCGGGATCCTCCGGCGAGGTCGGCGACAAGTTCCGCAACTCAACGGTCGGGATTGTGAACTGGGAGTCCGCTCTCCAGGATAATTTCGACGAAACCGACCGTGCCGGTGACGCGGACGGTCTCAAGCTGTTCGACGCCGCCGTGCGCTGGGCCGGCAACATTACCGCCGCACCGGCTCAGGCCAAGTTTACCAAGTTCACCAAGAACGCCAACGGCAGCCTCACCCTCGAATGGACCGGAGGCGGGACGCTGCAAGCCGCGCCCGCGGTGACCGGTCCGTGGCAAGACGTGCCCGGAGCGGCGAGCCCGTACACGTTCAACCCAACGGCAGCGGCGCTTTTCGGCCGAATCAAAAACTGAGATTCGGGCCATACTCCAAGAGGCCGGGCGCAAGTCCGGCCTCTTTTTTATTAAACAAGATTGGGGCCCGCACGCGCCCTCGCGTGCTGGGTCGGCGCCCCCGCCGACGCCAGTCCTCTCTCTGGACAATGAGTTGTTTGAGAAGATGGCTTCTTCGACAATCCGACCGGCGGGGGCGCCGGTCGGAACACGCGAGGCGCGTGTGCTCCCCACTCTCCTGAGACATACTTGCGGCCAAGATTTGATGTTCATAGGGCACATTTGCAGTTACCTTCCCTGACCATTCCAAGATGACACAGAATCCGCGCTTGCACAGAAGGCAGAGTTCAACCACGGATCCCACGGATCCCACGGATAGGACCGTTTCGTTATCCGCGAAATCCGCGAAATCCGTGGTCAAAGAAACTGGTTTAGAGGGGGCGAATCCGTACGGCCTGGCGCTCCTCACGTTCCTGTTGTGTTGCGCTGGCTCCAGTGCCCTCGTTCAACCGAGTGCCCCCGTTGAATCGAGTTCGGCGGCTCCCAAAATCAACCCGGCGCTTGTGGCCAAGGCGACCGACGGCCCCGGCCTGGCCCGGATTTTCTGCGCTTCCTGCCACCTTTTCCCGGAGCCGGATTTGCTCGATAAAAAGACGTGGCGCGAGGGGACTTTGCCGCGCATGAGAATCCGCATGGGCCTGGCTCCCGAATTGATCGATCGACATCGGGAAGCGAAATTGCTCCGGGCTTCAGGGGTCTTTCCGACGGCGCCGCTGCTTTCCGAAGCCGAGTGGAAATTGATCGAAGCCTATTATCTGTCGGCGGCGCCGGAGACCGCTTTGCCCCAGGGACCCCGGCCGCAAATCCAAACCCGGCTGAAACTCTTCGCGCCGGAGCGCCCCCGATTCAAACGGGCCAATCCTTCGACTTCGATGGTCGTCATTCACGCCAAGACGCACCGAATCTACATGGGCGACGCGGAAACCAAATCGCTCGACCTCCTCGACGCCGATGGAGGCCTGTTGCAGTCGATCAGCCTCGGCAACGTCCCCGTCTCCGTCGCGGAAACGGAGCGCGGCCTTTATGTCACGCTGATTGGACATTTCCTGCCCTCCGAGGATCCCAAAGGCGAATTTGTGTTTCTGGAAAAGGCGGAAGGCGGTTTCAAACCGCCGAAGGTGATCCTGAAAGAACTGCCCCGGCCCACGCATGTCGAGTTCGCGGACCTGAACGGGGACGGGAAAAAGGATTTCGTGATCTCGATGTTCGGGAACAACGCGGGCCGCCTGTCGTGGTTTGAGAACGATGGAAAGGACGCGTACAAGGAACACGTCATTCTCCCGAAGCCGGGCGCGTTGCGTCCCGTGATCCGCGACTTCAACGGAGACGGCGCGCCGGATATCGCCGTGTTGATGGCCCAGGATTTGGAAACGCTTTTTCTGATGCTCAACGATGGCAAAGGGAATTTCACGCCGCAGCCCGTGTTTCAGAAGCCGCCGGTCTATGGCCATTCCCACTTCGAGCTGGCGGATTTCAATGGCGATGGCCGGCCCGACGTCTTGGCCACGAACGGGGACAACGGCGAGTATGCTTCCCCGCTCAAGCGCTACCATGGCCTCCGGATTTATCTCAACAAAGGCGCCTTGAAGTTCGAGGAGAGCTTCTTCTTCCCGATCAACGGCGCGTACAAGGCGGTCGCGCGCGATTTCGACGGAGACGGCGATCTGGACATCGCAGCGATCTCGTTCTTCCCGGACTACGAGCGTTCGCCCCAGGAGAGTTTCGTTTACCTGGAGAATCAGGGCGGACTGAAGTTTGCGCCTTCGACGTTTCCGCAATTCTTCACGGGACGCTGGCTGACGATGGACGCGGACGATCTGGACGGCGACGGGGATATCGACCTGGTGTTGGGCTCCTACATCCATGGGCCGAGCGAGGTGCCGAAGTCGTTGCTGGACCTCTGGGAGAAAGTTGGGCCGTCCGTTCTGGTGCTGAGGAACAAGCTTCGCTGAACCGCATCTTCAAGCGGCGGTGGGCCCACGCAATACACGAAAAGCACGAATGGGAGAAGGAGCAGAACCCGGAGAGGCACTGCTGTTGAATTACTGATCAGACCGTGGGATAGAATACACTTTGCCAGGAGGGAGGAGATGGACCGGGAGAGGAGGGCCGTCTTTGTTGGCTCGCCCCGCTCCTCGGTCCTTCCCCTGGACCGTTCCTCCGGACCGTGGCCTTTAGGCCGCTTCAGCGCTGGACTCCGGAGAGTGCGTGGAAGCAGCCTGAAGGCTGCGGTCCGCACGGTTTTCAGTTCAAGGGCCATGTGCATGGCCCTGAGGCCAAGAAAGCTGCCCATGAAGCAGCCGGTAGGGCGAGCCTGTCCTCAGCGAGCCGAGTCAGACGTGTTCCACGCACGTTGATCGGCTCGCCGGGACGGACTCGCCCTACCGCTGATCGGTTCAAGGGACGAGTGCATGGTTCTGAAACCAAGGCAGCTTCCTATGAACCGTTCCTTCGGGCCGTGGCCTTTAGGCCGCTTCAACGCTCAACTCCGGAGAGTGCGCGGAAGCAGCCTGAAGGCTGCGGTCCGCACGGTTTTCAGTTCAAGGGCCATGTGCATGGCCCTAGAGGCCAAGAAAGCTGCCCATGAAGCAGCCGGTAGGGCGAGCCTGTCCCCAGCGAGCCGAGTCAGACGTGTTCCACGCACGTGGATCGGCTCGCCGGGACGGACTCGCCCTACCGCTGATTGGTTCAATGGTCGAGTGCATGGTTCTGAGGCCAAGGCAGCTTCCCCTGGACCGTTCCTCCGGGCCGTGGCCTTTAGGCCGCTTCAACGTTGGACTCCGGAGAGTGCGCGGAAGCAGCCTGAAGGCTGCGGTCCGCACGGTTTTCGGTTCATGCGCGTATGGCAAAATGCGACTTCCTCGAACCTGTGCGCGCAGTGCGCCCATGAACCCGGTCTCC